>Ga0213835_100064_pt1 | contig 158629 bp, 158 predicted proteins | sample SWPATP01_FD_160576 | JGI IMG/M metagenome (GOLD analysis project Ga0213835, IMG submission 160576) | Coastal seawater microbial communities from Marineland, Florida, United States - SWPA TP0 #1 | ecosystem: Environmental > Aquatic > Marine > Coastal | place: USA: Florida | collected 2016-08-05
AGGAAAGACGCTGCATCAAGAAAAATTTCCGTGGAAAGGCTATTGAAAATTTTGGGTTCAGGAATTTCTATTGTTGTAGCACCTGAGGGGACCAGGAATGACACCCCCAAAACCTTACTTCCTTTTCAAAGAGGAGCCTTCAGAATTGCAGTTGAAACTGGAATTCCCATCTTACCTATGGCTGTGATAGGCGCAGACCGGATTATGAAAAGAGGATCTATTTTACTTCAGCCAGGTAAGGTGCAGATTTATTTTTCAGCTCCCATTGACACTAAACCTTATCAAGCTAGCGGAGATTACCAAAGCCTATCCGATAAATGCTACAACAGGCTGGAAGCCATGATTCTTACACATGAATAGTCAGGAAAAGATTTTTTTTGTACTTTAAGGCAAATTTCAACCAACAATCACCAAAACTTAAAAACATGTTATTTAAAAAACTGAAATCTATTCTGGTTATGTTATTGGTCTTTGGTTTCATGATAGGCACCACAGTAACCTCCTGTGGTAACAAGAAAACCGAAGAAGAAACCGAGCAAACAGATGAACATCCTTCCGAAGAAGAGCATCCTGGCGACAGTGATGAACATCCTTCTGGCGGGGAACACCCAAGTGGCGGAGAGCACCCCTCTTCAGACGATTGATCGGAAAATGAAAAAAGGCTTGTTTAAATACAAGCCTTTTTTATTCCATTCTGTTAAATGAAAAACTGGTTTTTGGGTACAGCACCTCACCATTTTCTTCCATAATAGGATAAGCCAGAAAATTTATGGGGCCAGAAGCAGGGAGTTTACTTAGCTTCAAGTCTCTTCCTCTGCTCAACTCTATTCTATTGGCCGGGTGACGTCCAAAATAATAAGTTGCCAAAGCTGTATACTTATTCCCTTCACTGATATCAACCGGCCACCATTTGCCTTCTGCATAAAATTCTGCCCAACAATGATATCCATCAATGCCCCCCTCATTCCGTTCAGAGGGGATGGATGCCCCTATAGCAAACCTGGCAGGAATACCAATAGATCTTGCAAGGGAAATAAAATAAGAGTGAAACTCAGTACAATTCCCGGTTTTGGAATCACATGCAAAATCAGCACTTCCGGTGCCAAAGGTGCCAAATTTCATATATCGCATGTTATCGATAATGTAATCATATAATGCCCGTGCTTGAACTAAGGCTCCATCAGTTTCTTTGCCTTTTATCGCCTCTTGCGCAATTTCCTTAAATCTACCACCTACTGGAAGTAACAAATTGGGTTCTAAATAGCGGTTGATTTCTTCTTCATTGGAATTATAAGGTGTTTTTTCCCTCCTATTTACCTCATATACAATTTCAATAACCTCCCCACTGTTACTGGCGTCTACATCTAATAGCACAATGGTATTCCCAAACACTTCATCTTCTTCAAGAGACTGCTTTCCTGGGAAATTAACAGTTTTAACAGTAATTTTTTGAAAATCATCTGATTGGGCAAGGGGTAACCAAACCCTGGCTTTTGAACTAATCTTTGGGAGTACAGCAGTGTAGAAAAACTCAAATGAATCAGTTCCTTCTTTGACTCCTAAAAGTTCATTGGAAGATTGCTCTACGGGGACTCTTTTCCACGTCTTATCCACTAACTGCTTCCATGAATACCTTGGCTTACCATTCAATTTATGAAGTGAGGTTTCCGTCACCTTCATATTTCCAGGCTCTCCTTCAAGGAAGAAATCTACATCATAAACATCTCCTTTTTCATCAGCAAGGTCCACACAGGCAAAATGACGGTTAGGGCCGAGATTGGAGAGGTATTCTGTATGTACCCTTACCAATTTTAAACGCAATTCCTTTTCCTGATCATTGACAAGGAAAAACCCTTTATTAGCTTCCTTTTCCTGCTCTATATACTGCTTAATCCCTTCTTCAATCTCAGCAATTGAAACCTTCTTTTTGGTTTCGACGGCTGTCTGATCAGTTGTTTCTGTATTTTGATTGCTGGGTTTTTGACAGCTGAATGAAATCAGTATTAATCCAACCAATGTTATGGTAAGAAACAAGCGTATATTTTTTTTCATTTAAAGCTATTTTCTTTCATGGGTGGGTGAAATGAATTCCATGGACTAAGTATACCCCTAAAATCTCATCATCTCCTCTCTGTGACAAGAAATACACAGGTAGTCCAATTATTCCATTAATTTAACGGATTGAATTTAAAAAGCCATTCCTATACTGATGAAGAGACTGTATTTTATTGTTTTAAGCCTGCTTATCTTTTCAGCATGTGACCCTAGAAAGGTCAATACTGAAGACCCATCGGATCGTCCCGGGGTCCAAGCAACATTTGAAAATGTAAATGCCGAAAAATTCCAGGAACTAATTCAAAGTGGAGCAGGGATTATTGTTGACGTCAGGACTTTGGCTGAAATACAGCAAGGCTTCATTCCGAATGCTGTTGGAATTGATATTTACCAAAAAGATTTCGAAGAAAAGATCAAAGCACTCCCAAGAGACAAGGAGATATATGTTTACTGTACAGTTGGGGCAAGGAGCCGACAAGCCGCGGCTATTTTGCAAAGGAACGGATTTAAAAAAATATATAATTTAGATGGAGGAATTATTGATTGGGCAAGGAAACGATACCCCATCACCAGATAAATAAAAAAAGCCGGAATTACCGGCTTTTTTTAAAGATTTTTGATTCTGATATTTCGGAACCATACCTCATCACCATGGTCCTGTAGGGCAATTTTACCTTTTTGGTATTTACCAAAACCTGGCATGTCTTTAAACTTTGAATTGGCAACCAATTCGTCCCACTCCTCTGTCCACATGCTGGTCTCTACCACTTTGACACCATTTAAGTAAAGTTGCAGAAGCCCGTCTTTTGCGATAATTTCTGCTAAATTCCACTCTCCTACAGGCCTGACCACTTCCTCGCTGGATTCAATGAGGTCATAAAGGTCTCCTGCCCTATGGGTGCGAATTTTAGCATCAGGATGTCCGTCATTATCCAAAACCTGCATTTCAGGTCCTGTCATCCAAGGGTAGGCATACTCCGGTGATTCATGAACGAAGAACATGATACCAGAATTACCATCTTTGGCAATTTTCCACTCCACTTGAAAATGGAAATTCTCAAACTCTTGGTCGGTCACGATATCACCACCGTCTCCAGTTTGCCAACCATCTTTATTGGTAGCATCCAAATAAATGGCTCCATCCAGTATTTTCCATGCAGCTCCTACACTGCCACCTCCATATTTTGACCAACCCTGGAAAGTGGTTCCATCGAAAAGGCTAACCCATTCGTTTTCTTCCATATCTACCTCCTCCACGACCTGTTGTTCCTGGCTACCTCCACATGATAAAAGAAGTGCCGCACCGAGCATGATTCCAATTAGCGAATTATACTTCATTACTTTTTCAATAGAAGCACGTATTTGATGATAGTTTCCACATCCTCTTTAGCTAAATGAGGATGGGCAGGCATGGGAACTTCTCCCCAATTACCCACATTTCCATTGATTACCGTAGCAGTAAGCATGGCTATATTTTCATCGGTGCTCTCGTACTTTGCTGCCACATCAGCGTAGGAAGGCCCCACGATCTTTCTTTCAATCATATGGCAGGCCGTACAGCCTGATTCTTTCGCTTTTGCTGATCCTGCAATAAATACGGGGTCATCCTTATATTTTTCTTCCAAACTCACACTTGCTGCTGGCGCTGGTTGACTGCTCGAGGTAGTAGACTCAGATGAACTTGAACCTCCTCCACCACATGAATAGGCAAGGGCTGAAAGAGCTATAACACCTACCGTAAATGATTTAACTAACTTCATGATAACTTTAAATAATTGATCGCTTTAAATTCCTAATATTTTTTTATTGAATGCTTCATCCGCTCCTGCCGCTGCAAAATCATCAAAAGCCTTTTCAGTTACCCGAATGATATGATCCGCAATAAACTGAGCCCCTTCAATTGCTCCTTGCTCAGGATGTTTGATAGCACATTCCCATTCCAAAACAGCCCATCCAGAGAAATCATACTGTGATAATTTGCTAAATATACCACTAAAATCTACTTGTCCATCGCCCAGTGATCTAAATCTTCCAGCCCTATCTACCCATCCTTGGTATCCTCCATACACACCCTGTTTTCCCGTAGGATTAAATTCTGCGTCTTTCACATGGAACATTTTAATCCTATCGTGATAGAAATCAATGAACTGCAGATAATCCAGGCATTGTAATACAAAATGACTTGGATCATATAGAACATTGGCGCGTTTATGATTGTTTACTTTCTCCAAAAACATTTCAAAGGTGATGCCATCGTGTAAATCCTCTCCAGGATGCAATTCATAGCAAACATCCACCCCATATTCTTCAAAAGTATCCAAAATAGGGAGCCATCTTTTGGCCAATTCTGTAAACCCAGTATTGACCAGTCCTGCAGGCCTTTGAGGCCATGGGTAAACTGTATGCCACATTAACGCTCCTGAGAAAGTCGCATGTGCATTGAGTCCCAGATTAGCAGAAGCTTGGGCAGCATATTTAAGTTGTTGAGTAGCCCACTCAGTTTTTCCTTTAAGATCTCCCGCCAAATTGGCTGGCGCAAAAGCGTCAAAAAGCTCATTATACGCAGGATGAACAGCAACCAACTGTCCCTGCAAATGAGTAGATAATTCGGTGATTTCTAAACCTGCATCAGTCACAATACCTTTAATTTCATCAGCATATGTTTTACTCTCGGCAGCTTTTTGCAAATCAATCATTCTCCCGTCCCAAGAAGGAATTTGCACCCCTTTATAGCCCACATTGGCCATCCACTCGCAAATATTTTTGAGGTTATTAAACGGGGCAACGTCATCAGCAAATTGTGCCAGGAAAATAGCAGGTCCTTTAATGGTTTTCATAGGTTTATTTTTTTGGTTAAGTTATTCATTAATTGATTAATATTCTACGGTAAAGGGAGTCCATTTTTGAGCTGAAGCACTGCTGTTCAACACATGTTCAATAAACGCCATCCCTCTGATACCGTCTTCCGCTCCTGGGAAGTCCCACCACTCCGCTTTGGGTTCTTCGCCTTTCCTAAGTGCATATATACAACGGGCAAAATTCCTATAGATATTGGCAAAGGCCTCAATATAACCTTCTGGGTGTCCTGCCGGCGTTCTGGTATTTTCATTGGCAAGTGAGCCCAGATAACCTGTGCCTGCTCTTAAAACTTCAGCTGGTCTGCCCGGCCATCTGGCAATCAGGGAATTGTTATCCTCCTGTTGCCACTCCAAACCTCCTTTATCACCGTAAACTCTTATTTTCAGGTTGTTTTCACAACCTGTATCAATTTGAGAAGCGGTGAGAATGCCAGAAGCATTATTTTCAAATCGCATCAATACGGCACCATCATCGTCTATAGGTCTTCCTTCAACCTTTATGTCCAGATCAGCACATATTTTGGTAACTTTTATTCCTGTCACATATTCAGCGAGATTAAATGCATGGGTACCGATATCACCAAAGCAACCTGCTTTTCCATTTCTTGCAGGATCAGTTCTCCATTCGGCCTGCTTATTGTTTTCGTATTCCAACAGTTTGTAAAGCCAGCCCTGAGGGTATTCCACATATACTTTTTTGATCTTACCTATTTGCCCTTCTGCAATCATCTGCTTCATTTGCTTCACCATGGGGTAACCCGTATAGGTATGGGTCAAACAAAAAAGCCTGTCACTGTCTTTAATGATTTTATATAGTGCTTTGGCCTCTTCATAATCAAGTGTCATGGGCTTATCCAAAACCACATGGAATCCATTTTCCAAAGCCTTTTTAGTAGGATCAAAATGAACATTATTAGGTGTTACGATGCTGATAATATCAATTCTTTCTGATTCAGGTAATGCTAGTTCTTTTTCAATCATTTCATCATAAGAAGCATATACCCTTGATGGATCCAACATCAGGTCTTCTCCCGCTTGTCTGGATTTATCAGGATTACTGCTAAAAGCCCCAGCAGTAATTTCTATCAACCCATCCATAAGGGCCGCACTTCTGTGAATAGCACCTATGAAGGCTCCAGGCCCCCCTCCTACCATTCCCATTTTGAGTTTTTTTTGAGCTGTCATTTTAAATCGAGGTTTAATGGTTTATTGTTAAGCTGATCATGCTAATTTTTTTCTAAGATAATTTATGAACTTTATTCACTTAAACATAAGTCTAAATAAATTACAAGTAGCAGTAGACTGTTATGAATGGTAAAGATTTTTAACGAATAAACCCTTTATTATAAGAGGAATTCGGTTAAAATAAAAATACGCCAAAAATCCTTAATTTTAAATATAAAATTGATAGTTTACATTCCGAAAAATATTTGGAAAACCTGTAAAACATACTAAATGCCTCTCTTACTTAGGACAAAACTCTCTTTCATGATGTTCTTAGAGTTCTTCATTTGGGGATCTTGGTATGTAACCATGGGAACCTTTTTGGGGATTAATCTGGAAGCAACAGGAGCTCAAGTAGGCAGTGCATTTTCCACCCAATCTTTCGGGGCGATCATCGCCCCTTTTATCATTGGATTGATCGCTGACCGGTATTTCAATGCAGAAAAAATATTAGGTGCACTACATCTTTTAGGCGCACTTTTTTTATACCTGGCCTATCAGGCAGAATCTTTTGCCAATTTCTATCCCTTTATATTCATATATATGGTGCTGTATATGCCTACTTTGGCACTAGTAAACTCTGTTTCCTTTAGACAAATGGATGATCCAGGAAAAGAGTTTCCCCGGATAAGGGTTTGGGGCACCATTGGGTGGATAATTTCAGGTTTGGTGATTAGCTATGTGTTTTTTTGGGATGCAGCCGACAATATGCGGGAAGGGATGTTAAAAAACACTTTCCTTATGGGAGCAATAGCCTCCGCGGTTTTGGGTGTTTTTAGTTTCAGTTTACCAAAAACGCCCCCTAAAGCTGATAAGAGTGAAAAAATAAGTGTCAGGGAAATCCTGGGGCTAGACGCTATTGGCTTGCTCAAGGATAAAAATTATGCGGTTTTTTTCATTTCTTCCATTTTGATCTGTATCCCTCTGGCATTTTACTACCAAAATGCCAACCCATTTTTAGCAGAAATTGGGGTGTCAGATCCAACAGGCAAAATGACCATAGGCCAAATTTCAGAAGCCTTATTCTTATTATTACTTCCCTTATTTTTCAAAAGATTTGGATTAAAAATCACCTTGATTGTTGGCATGTTGGCCTGGTCTGTGCGTTATGCCTTATTTTCCATAGGTGATGCAGACCAAGGACTTTATCTCTTGCTAATAGGCATTGCATTACATGGCATTTGTTATGATTTTTTCTTTGTATCTGGCCAAATTTATACGGACTCCAAGGCCGGAGAAAAATTCCAATCAGCTGCCCAAGGCTTGATCACCTTGGCCACTTATGGTCTGGGGATGTTGATTGGCTTTTCTATCGCCGGACAAATCACTGATATCTATCTACAAGCAGATGGTTTACATGATTGGCAATCCATCTGGCGAATTCCAGCTTTGATTGCTATATTAGTAGTGGTTTTCTTCTCGATATTATTCAAAAACGAGTCAGTTAACAAAAAACCCATAAACAAACCTATTGATATATGACCGACTTCAGCAGAAGGAGTAACCTGAAAAAATTAGCGCTTGCCACAAGTGTACTGGGAGGAATACCATTGTTAAATCTGAATGCCTCACCCGCCAATGGACCACTGAAAGGAAATGTAAATCATGCTGTCTGCCACTGGCCATTCAATCCCATGAGCCTTGAAGAGCTTTGTATTGGAATAAAAAAAATCGGATTCAATGCTATAGATCTTGTAGGCCCTAATAATTGGCATATCCTTCAAAAACACGATGTAGTATGCTCTATGTGCAATGGAGCAGACCTTGGTATCGTACAAGGGTTCAATGACCCGCAATACCATGACAAACTGATCCAAGGTTATGAAGAAGTAATTCCTCTGATGGCCAAAGCCGGATACAAGAACATTATTGCATTTAGCGGCAATAGAAAGGGCATGGACGATGAGACTGGCCTAAAAAATTGTGCAGACGGTTTAAAGAAAATAATGGGTACTGCCGAAAAATACGGTGTAACTGTAGTCATGGAGCTCTTGAACAGCCGAGTAGACCACCCTGATTATATGTGTGACAAAAGCGACTGGGGTGTAGAACTGTGCAAAATGGTAGATTCCGAGCACCTTAAACTCCTTTACGACATTTACCACATGCAAATCATGGAAGGTGACCTGATTAGAACAATTAAGAAGAATCATCAATATTTTGGGCATTACCATACTGCTGGCAATCCAGGAAGAAATGAAATCGATGAAACCCAGGAAATCAATTATCCTGCGGTAATTAAGGCAATATTGGACACTGGCTTTAAAGGATACATCTGTCAGGAATTTATCCCGAAATCTCCTGATAAAATGGCTTCTTTAGAACAAGCCATCAGAATATGTGACATTTAAAAACAAATCAAATATCTATTAAATTATGGCAGATAACTCGTATGATGCGATTGTTGTAGGTTCCGGGATCAGTGGAGGCTGGGCAGCAAAAGAACTCACGGAAAAAGGGCTTAAAGTGCTTTTGTTGGAAAGAGGGCAAAACGTAGAACATGTCAAAGATTATAAGTCAGCCACGCTTGCCCCTTGGGAAATACCACACAGGGGAAGAAGAACGACCCAAATGATCGAAAACCACCCCAATTTAAGGAGAGACTATGTACTCAATGAACTCAATTTGGACTGGTGGGCGCAAGAATCAGATTCACCTTATATAGAGAAAAAGCCTTTTACCTGGTTTAGAGGTTATCAGGTTGGTGGACGCTCCCTATTGTGGGGAAGGCAAAGTTATAGGCTTCATGACATCGATTTTGAGGCCAACTTAAAAGAGGGCATTGCAGTAGACTGGCCGATCAGATACAAAGATCTTGCACCTTGGTACAGTTATGTTGAAAAATTTGCAGGAATCTCAGGAAATAAAGATGGTTACGAAATATTACCCGACGGAGAATTCCAACCACCCATGCCTTTGAACTGTGTGGAAAAAGATGTAGCGGCGAGGGTAAAAGAAAAGTGGGGAGGAAAGAGAATCGTTACTATTGGAAGAGTAGCCAATTTGACCCAACCCTTAGAAGGTCGGGTACAATGCCAATTCCGTAACAAATGCTGGTTGGGATGTCCTTTTGGTGGTTATTTCAGTACCCAATCATCCACCCTTCCTGCTGCTATGAAAACAGGAAATTTAACACTTAGGCCGTGGTCCATTGTCACGAAGCTGATTTATGACAAAGACACCCAAAAAGCTACAGGAGTAGAGGTATTGGATGCAGAAAATAACCAGACCTACGAGTACAATGCAAAAATCATTTTCCTTTGTGCCTCAGCCTTCAATTCTACTGCCATCTTGATGCGTACAGCCACAGACATTTGGCCAGAAGGCTTGGGAAGTAGCTCTGGAGAACTGGGACACAATGTCATGGATCACCATTTTAGGCTGGGAGCCAATGGAATTGCAGAAGGTTATGAGGACAAATACTACTTTGGCCGCAGACCTAACGGGGTTTATATCCCAAGGTTCAGAAATGTTGGAGATGACAAAAGAGATTACCTTAGAGGATTTGGCTATCAAGGAAGCGCCTCCAGACAGGGATGGAGCAGAAATATAGCAGAAATGAACTATGGAGCACCATTAAAAGAAGCCTTAAGCGAGCCAGGACCATGGTCAATGGGTATCACTGCCTTTGGAGAAATTCTTCCTTATCATGAAAACACCATAAAATTGAGCAAAGATGTTAAAGATAAGTGGGGGCTTTCTGTTTTGGAAATGGATGCAGAGATTAAGGAAAATGAAAAGAAAATGAGGGTAGATATGATGAACGATGCGGCTGAAATGTTGGAAGCAGCAGGTTTGAAAAATGTAAACACCTTCGATGCAGGTTATACCTTTGGTCAGGGCATCCATGAAATGGGTACAGCAAGAATGGGAAGAGATCCTAAAACTTCTGTTCTGAATGGCAACAACCAAGTTTGGGATGCCAAGAATGTTTTTGTTACGGATGGGGCCTGCATGACATCGGCAGCGGCACAGAATCCTTCCCTTACCTATATGGCGCTTACTGCCAGGGCTGCAGAATTTGCAGTAAGTGAACTCAAAAAAGGTAACCTTTAAACTTAAAAGAATTTGATTATGGCAATGAATAGAAGAGATGCAATAAAAAGTGTGGCCTTAATGATGGGAGGCGCTATGGTCGGAGCCAATGTTATCCTGACAGGCTGTAAACCGGAAGACCAAATTGTAGGGCTGGAATTTTCGCCAAAAGACATTGCGTTCCTTGACGAAATTGGAGAGGCAATAATCCCAACCACAGATACCCCTGGTGCCAAAGCCACAGGCATTGGTGCCTTTATGGTAATGATGGTCAAGGATACTTATAATACAGAACAACAACAAACCTTTGTGGATGGCATCAACTTTATCAGGAAAGATTTCAAAGCTGCCAAAAGCAAAGACTTCATGGATGTTTCAACAGAGGAAAGAACGGCTTATTTAAATGAATTGAAAAGCAGTGGTAAAACTACAGTAGCAGCAGATGCAACAAAAGTAACTGCCATTCTGGGTATGTTGCAGGACTTGACAGTACTGGGCTACTTTACATCTGAAATAGGCGCTACTCAACAATTGAGATACTTTGAAGCTCCGGGAAGATTCGATGGATGTATTGACTACACCCCTGGAGAAAGGGCATATGCCATTTAAATTTTGTAAAACCCAATAAAGAGACTGTTGCACAACAGTCTCTTTATAATTCTAAACCCAGCATGAATAAAAGAAGAAAATTTATCCAAATGTCTGCTGTAATTGGAGCAGGGGCATTTCTCCCCTTTCAATTCTGCAGTCCCAAAAAACAAGAAAGTACACAGGCTGATGCCTTGTTAGGCGCAGCGAAAGGTATACTTGATGATTTTGGCATCCAACTGTACTCTGTGAAAGAGAATATGGCGGAGGACCCCGTTGAAACCATTAAAGCAATGGCCTCCTACGGATATACTCAACTAGAAGGCTTTGATGGTGGCAAAGGGATTTTCTGGGGCATGTCCAATACAGCATTCAAGTCCTTAGTCGATGACCTAGGGCTAGATTTCATTGCCTCTCACGCAAACACATTCCAAAACCTGGAACAACAGGCCGAACAGGCTGGAGCCATTGGCATGAAGTATTTGATATGTCCTTGGGTCGGTCCGCAAAAATCAATGGACGATTTCAAAAGATTGGCAGAGGAATTCAATAAACAAGGTGAGATATGCAAAAAGCATGGGCTTCGATTTGCTTACCACAACCATGGCTATACTTTTGACGAATTGGAAGGGCAGATTCCTCAGGATTACCTGATGGAAAATACAGATCCAAACCTGGTAGATTTTGAAATGGACACCTATTGGGTTTATACTGCAGGAACAGATCCTGTCGATTATATCAAAAGATACCCTAACCGCTTCGTATTGGGTCATGTTAAAGACAAATCTCCCGACTTACCGTTTGAAGAGCCAAATGGCTCCACTTTAATTGGAAAAGGGATGATGGATTTCCCTTCCATTCTACGGACAGGAATGGATAATGGTATGAAATATTTTATAGTAGAACAAGAGCGCTTCGATGAAATTACGCCAATGGAAGCTGCAAAGAGAAATGCCGCTTACATGAAAAGTTTAATTTTTTGATTCAAAAAAGCCGGAGCCCAAAAACTTTCCGGCTTTTTCTTAGACAATTTTCTCATTTATTCTTCTGGAAGTAAATATCAGCAAGTAAACTATAACCAATAAAATCACAAGTGCCGCTACTTCAAATTGGGCCCAAATTTTTGACCTATTAACTACTCTGTCTGAATTCATAGCAAGAACCCTACCCTCTTCCAATTGGATTTGTGAGAGTTTGTTTAAATCATTGATAGCTCTTTCAATGTAAGCATTATATTTTTTGACATTTTCCTCATTAACGCCGGACTCCTCAGAGTACAATTGCTCATATTCTGCAATTCTCAGGTTGTTCTCTATAATGCCTTTAAAATCATTTAAAAACCCCTCTTCTTTTGTAGTTAATTTAGTCGACTCAAAATCCTTCACCAATCTCATGATTCCATTTTCATAAGCGATGATATCTTCAATAACATGGCTATAATCCGTTTCGAAATCACAATGATTGACCAATAGCTTAATCCTAAAGAGCTTTTCAGAAATAGAAAAAATATAGCTCTCCACTACCAGCCTGTCTTCATAAAAGGAAATAAAACTATCTCCTAATTCATTGAAATTCTTTCTTTCCAATAAGTTCTTGCCAAAAATCAAAAAGATCAAAAATGTGAGAATCAAGGCAATTTTTAATTTCCTGTTTTTAGACCTGTTTTTAGATTTTCCAGCAGCCATAGTATTATTAATATTGATTGTTTTTGGAATTATCCGAATGGGGAAATCCCAATAATTACCATACCCAATTAATGTTTTTAAAGGCAAATAACCTAAAAAAATAACTGATATTTAAAAAACAAAAGCCTCCATTATTGGAGGCTGAATGTGATTCTGCTGAGGCTTTCCGATATTAACTCGCTTCGCTTCGTTTTATCGGGATAAACTTCTCGCCCAAGACGATCATTATAAACTATGTGATCCCGCTGGGGCTTCCCGATATCAACTCGCTTTGCTTCGTTTATCGGGATAAACTTCTCGCCCAATACGAACTCTATAAACTATGTGATCCCGCTGGGGCTCGAACCCAGGACCCTAACATTAAAAGTGTTATGCTCTACCAGCTGAGCTACGGAATCAGAAATTAAGAGAAAAATCCGCTGATGGATTTCCCCATAATGAATTGAGCATCCTTAAGGGATGCTCAATTGCGTGATCCTGTCAGGACTCGAACCTGAAACCTACTGCTTAGAAGGCAGTTGCTCTATCCAGTTGAGCTACAGGACCTGGATAATAGTCGGGGTGGCAAGATTCGAACTTGCGACCTCCTGCTCCCAAAGCAGGCGCGATAACCGGGCTACGCTACACCCCGAAATTACTCATTAATTGTTTGAAAAACCTTTCGTTTTTCTTTGTGATCCCGCTGGGGCTTCCCGATATCAACTCGCTTTGCTTCGTTTATCGGGATAAACTTCTCGCCCAAGACGATCATTATAAACTATGTGATCCCGCTGGGGCTCGAACCCAGGACCCTAACATTAAAAGTGTTATGCTCTACCAGCTGAGCTACGGAATCTTGCGGTTTTGATTTGTTTTTTCTTAAATCATTGCCGTAATTGGACTGCAAATTTAAGCTACTGATTTTAAAATGCAAAACCTAAATCAAATCTTTCTGACAAAATTTATAATATTTTTTGCAGCCTTAATACAAAGCTTTAACTGTCAAGCGGATACAAGCAGGCTAAATTTAGCAGATTCTTTGTTCAACCAACAAAGCTATCAAGAGGCCTATGTGATTTATCAGGATTTACTGGAGAACGAGGGGGCTTTTTCTCCAGCCATGCTATTAAAAATGGCTTTTGTCGCCGAAGGGATGGGGGATTTTGCAAAAGCGAGTTTCTATTTGGCCAAATATTATGATCAAAACCCCAACCCTAGGGTGATCACCAAAATCAAAACATTGACCGAGCAAGGAAATCTTAGGGGATATGAAATGAGCGACTGGGAAAGACTCATGAAATTCCTAACTGATCTGCAGCTAGAAATAACCGCTCTTTTCTCCTTGGCATTAGTGGTTTCTTTGATTCTGCTCTTTCTTTATAGGCAAAAAGCCGATCACATGAAATACTTCCTCCCTTCATTGTTATTCATGCTATTGGCTTTCCTAAGCAATAATTTTCTAAATGGACCCAACACAGCTATTGTCACAGGCACTCCAACTCTGATAATGAACCAACCTACGGCAGGAGGAAAATTACTTGATTTGGTAGACCCGGGCCACAGGGTCATTATAAAATCTTCTAAGGATATCTGGTATGAGGTTACGTGGGGAAGTAGTAAGGCCTTTATCAAAAAGGAACATGTTACCAGACTGTAATTCAGAAATTCAAGGGGTCAAGATTTTTAAAATGACCGTTCATTTGAATCCTTTTTTTCGCCTGTTCTATTTCCCTCAAAACAGGGATTACGCGCATCAGATGGGCGGTCAGGAACATTAAACGATCTGCTTCCTTTTCCATTTGAAGCAATTCATATTCTTCTTCCATTTTGAGGCCTATCTTATGAGAAAAAGTGAAGGAATCTACATCAAGTGGTCTAATCTCCACCTTTTGATCCATTAACCTTAAAAGCTCTTTGAGATAAAAAAGGAACTCATCATAGACAGTTTTAGGCACCCTTGGGTCATTTTCATAATAATGGACATTACCTCCTGCATAAAGCTTCCCCTTCGTAGGATTATCAAAAGTAATCATTTCAAAAACACGCCTTCCAATAGTTTTGATGTCCATTCGTCCATCTTCATACACCTTGCTGATTTCCAAAAGCTCCACTTCCGTCCCATATGGCATGAGCCTGTCTAAGTAAACACCTATCCCGAACTTTCCTCCCTTATCTTTGACATCATGTATCAACTGCTTGTACCTGGGCTCAAAAATATGAAGATTAAGCCGTTCGCCGGGAAAGGCGACCAATTTCAATGGAAATATAGGTAGGTAGTCCGACATACCTTTACAACCTGTAAATAAGTAAATTGGTTGTTATTCAGAAAAATTAATCAAACAAAGACTCCGCTCCCATTTGTTCGAATTCTTCCTGAAGGGAAATAATAGCTTCGGGAGAAGGATATAAAGTTCTGATTTTTTCCTTATAATCATCATCAAAGCCATCATGATTAAGAATATATTCTTTCGTAGCCAAGACCTGATGTCCCAAACCACACTCAATGGCATAACCATCCGCTGCCAACTCCGCTTCTACAACTTTATGCTTAGAAACCAAATACTTGAAGCCAAAGCGCATCATATTGGTGGCAGACCTGTCTAAGTAATCCATTATATGGCCCAATTCATGCCCAATCCAACCTACTAAGGCATCATTCGGAACGTCTTCAATAGGCACTACCACATCACCAAAATCCAATTCTCTTGTAATTTTAATTCTATATTTCCGCTTTTCCTTCCCATCTACAAACAAGGACAATATCTTTGGCTGAGCTTGCATGACAGAGCCTTTTATCCTTTCCTTGAATTCGAAAGCTATAGTCACTTCTTTCAAATCAGGAAAATGGGAAAGCGCTTCTTTTACAGGGTCAAGAATTTCTACAGGTATAATTTTGTTTTCAAAAATCACAAACTCATCTGAAGATTGTTGCTCGGTCTGAAAGGTGTTGGGGTGATATTTTAAACTGTAAAGGAGTTGTGGATTTCCTAAAAGGAAAATCCAAATCAATAATGAAGACATGAATTTTATGTTATTTGTGGTTAGTATACAAAAAGATAACCACTATTCCTAAAACATTGTTCCTCAAAACAAAAAAGAGAGGACAGGCCTCTCTTTTTTACTCTTATCTGATATTCTTTATTTTCATTAAGATTTATTGGCAATATAAGTCAACAGATCCAACACTTTATTGGAATAACCCATTTCATTGTCATACCAGGAAACCACTTTTACAAAAGTATCACTTAATTGAATTCCAGCACCTGCATCAAAGATGGAAGTCCTTGCGTCTCCATTGAAATCAGTAGAAACAACAGCATCTTCTGTGTACCCTAAGATGCCTTTCAAATTGGTTTCAGAAGCTTCTTTCATCTTGGCACAAATCTCCTTGAAAGAAGCTGGTTTTTTTAGTCTTACTGTAAGATCAACTACTGAAACGTTTGGCGTAGGTACTCTGAAGGCCATACCTGTCAATTTCCCATTCAGTTCAGGAATCACCTTCCCTACAGCTTTAGCAGCACCTGTAGATGATGGAATAATATTTTGGGAAGCACCTCTACCGCCTCTCCAATCTTTAGCAGATGGTCCATCTACGGTTTTCTGGGTTGCGGTAACCGCATGTACGGTGGTCATCAAGCCTTCTTCAATTCCCCAGTTATCATTCAACACTTTTGCAACGGGAGCCAAGCAATTGGTGGTACAAGAAGCATTGGAAACAAAATTCATGTCCGAAGTATATTTCTCATGGTTTACACCCATTACAAACATTGGTGTATCATCTTTAGAAGGAGCTGACATGATAACTTTTTTAGCTCCTGCATCAATATGTCCTTGGGCCGTTTCTTTGGTTAAAAATATACCAGTTGATTCCACCACATAATCTGCACCTACCGCTCCCCACTTCAAATCAGCAGGGTTTTTCTCAGCACTCACCCTAATTTCGTTTCCGTTGACCACCAGTTTACCATCCTTTACTTCGACGGTTCCGTCAAACCTGCCATGTGTGGAATCGTATTTCAGCATGTAAGCAATATAATCAACATCAATCAAGTCATTGATAGCTACAACTTGTACATCAGACCTTGATTGTGCAGCTCTGAATACCAGTCTACCGATTCTTCCGAACCCATTAATACCTACTTTAATTTTGCTCATAGTTATTTTATTTGTTATTGTATGGTTTAGACTATAAAAAGAAATAGTTAGTGTTGTTTTTTGTAAAACTGAGGGGAAGTCCGATTCCCCTCTAAAATTACCAAATAAATTTTGCCTACCAAAATATTTAAAAGATTGAAAATGAAGCCTTTAATCCAAAATATTGAAAACAATCGATTGCAGGTCAACTTCTTCTTCAACAATCATCTGATTATCAGTTAAATAATTAAAAAGCATAAAAAAAGCGGCAAATGCCGCTTTTTTTATGCTTTAGATATCAGTTTTTCTAAAATCTGATTAAAGGTTTTACTTGGCCTCATAACCTCTGAGGTTTTCACGGGGTCTGGCTTGTAATATCCTCCAATATCAACCTTGACTCCCTGTGCCCCATTCAATTCTGATAGAATTTGAGCCTCACTCTCAGAAAGCGATTTTACTATGGGCTCAAAAACACTTTTCAACTCTCCATCTTTGGCTTGCAAAGCCAATGCTTCAGCCCAATACATGGCTAAATAAAAGTGGCTTCCCCTGTTGTCAAGTTCCATAACCTTTCTGGAAGGAGATTTATTTTCTTGAAGAAACTTACCTGTTGCTTGATCCAATGTTTCAGCCAGTACCTTGGCTCTATCATTTGAGAAAACCTCTCCTAAATGTTCCAAGGAAACAGCTAAGGCCAAGAACTCTCCCAAAGAATCCCACCTCAAATGATTCTCCTCTATAAACTGCTCGACATGCTTTGGTGCTGAACCACCTGCACCGGTTTCAAACAACCCCCCTCCATTCATCAATGGTACAACGGAAAGCATTTTGGCACTGGTACCCAATTCCAAAATAGGAAAGAGATCAGTTAGGTAATCTCTCAAAACATTTCCAGTAACAGAAATCGTATCTTTTCCTTCTTTTATTCTCTGCAGCGAAAATCTTGTAGCCTCCACCGGAGACATGATGTGTAACTCAAGTCCAGCTATATCATGCTCAGGCAGGTATTTCTCTACTTTCTTGATCAATTCAGCATCATGGGCCCTGTTTTTATCCAACCAAAAGACAGCAGGGTCACCAGTAGCTTTTGCCCTGTTAACAGCAAGTTTAACCCAGTCTTGAATAGGTGCATCTTTGGTTTGACACATTCTCCAAACATCCCCTTGCTTGACCTCATGCGTCAGAAGAACAGTACCATCTTCCTGAACTACCTCAACTCTTCCATCTGCGGTTATTTCAAAGGTTTTATCGTGAGAACCATACTCTTCAGCTTTTTGGGCCATTAAGCCCACATTTGGAACGGAACCCATGGTGGCTGGATCAAAAGCCCCATTTTTCTTGCAAAAATCGATAGTCTCTTGATAAACCCCTGCATAAGACCTATCGGGAATAACTGCTTTTGTGTCTTGCTGCATGCCCATTTTATTCCACATCTGGCCAGAAGTTCTGATCATAGCTGGCATGGAAGCATCTATTATCACATCACTGGGAACATGAAGATTGGTAATCCCTTTGTCGGAATTGACCATAGCCAAATCAGGGCCATCTGCCATGCAAGTGGCAATATCATTGCTGATTTCTTCTTTTTTCTCCGAAGGCAGGGACTCTATTTTTGAAAGTAAGTCACCGAATCCATTGTTCACATCCACCCCTAGACTTTTCAATGTCTCTTCATGTTTCTCAAAAACAGGCGCGAAAAACACCTTTACAGCATGTCCAAAAATAATAGGGTCAGAGACCTTCATCATCGTTGCTTTCATATGTAGAGAAAACAAGACTCCTTTTCTCTTGGCATCTTCTATTTGCTCTTGAAGAAATTTCTTAAGGGATGCTACAGACATCAAAGCAGCATCTATCACTTCTCCCTCTTTCAAAGGAAAGTAATTTTTCAACACACTGATGCTGCCATCCTTTCCCACATGCTGAATACTAATATTGGCTGCCTGAGTCATGGTCAAAGACTTTTCACTTCCATAAAAGTCACCATCTGCCATGCTGGCAACATGAGATTTGGATTCAGCACTCCATTTCCCCATGCTGTGTGGATTATTTTTCGCGTATTGCTTCACAGCTAGCGGCGCCCGTCTGTCAGAGTTACCTTCCCTAAGCACGGGATTAACAGCACTACCCTTAACTTTATCATATTTGGACTTAATGGATTTTTGCTCTTCACTGGTGGGATCATCTGGATAATCAGGCAAAGCATAGCCTTGGGACTGTAACTCCCTAATGGTGGCTTTAAGCTGGGGGATAGAAGCGGAAATATTTGGAAGCTTCACAATATTGGCCTCTGGGGATTTGGCAATCTCACCTAATTCAGCCAGGTCATCATTGATTCTTTGCTCTGGTTTCAGGTATTCCGGAAACTGTGAAATAATTCTTCCTGAAAGAGATATATCTCTGGTTTCCACTTGAACACCTGCACTTCCGGTAAAGGCTTTTACTATTGGAAGAAGAGAGTAAGTGGCTAGTGCTGGTGCCTCATCGGTGAGGGTATAAAGAATCTTTGCTGTTTTGGTGGTCATTTTAAAATTTATGATTTGTTTAAAATTCAAATTATTGCTTGGTGCATTTTTGGCGCATTAACAAAGTTTTGCTGTTTCAAAGTTGAGAACAAGCTGAAAATTGCGGCCTAAATTACAGATTTTATATGAGTTTCAAAGTCGGTATTCAACCAGTGGAACAATCAATTGACCAAATCAAAGGTCATTACCTCCTTTTTCGAGCATCAACGTGAATTGATCTGCATCCCGCCAGGCTGGAAACTTCTCCCTGTATTGTCTCAGGTCATCATATTTTAATGAGACATATAATACCCTTTCTTCATATTCTGAATAAACCAGCCTTTCTCCCTTAAAATTGTAGGCGGCTGAATGACCAGAATAAGGTATAGCATTTCCGTCCTGACCGACTCTGTTCACGCCAACGGAATAGCTAAGGTTTTCAATTGCTCTGGCCTGTAATAATATATCCCAAGCCTGAATCCTTGGATGGGGCCAACTTGCCACAAAAAAAACCAAATCATATTCAAGTCGATTGTCTACAATTCTATTCCTGCTCCAAACCGGAAACCTTAAATCATAACAAACTTGTGGGAAAATCTTCCATCCTTTCCATTCGAAAATAAACCTTTCGGTACCCATAGAAAAATGGTGATCTTCCTGGGCCATCCTAAACAAGTGTCTTTTGTCATACTTGGTCAATTCTCCTGAAGGCTTTACCCACAACAACCGATTATAAAAATCTCCCCCTTCTTTGACCACAATTGTCCCGGTAATTACCGCACCAGTCTGGGCTGCCATTTGTTTCATCCATTTGGTAGAATAAAAATTCATAGGTTCAGCTACCTCCTCCGCATCCATAGTAAACCCCGTGGAGAACATTTCAGGAAGAATTACCAGGTCCACCTGTTTCTCCAAATTCATGATTTTTTCTTCCAACATGGCCAGATTGGCCGTTCTGTCTTTCCAATACAAATCTGTCTGGACAAGGGCAAGCCTTAGATCGGGGATTTCCTGTTGTGTCATTTTTATTTAGAAAAAAACCAACAAGATCGCTTGTTGGTGCAGGGTTTATTTCAATGGGTAAATCATCCTGTAGTCTGTAGGCACTTTACCTTTACTCACATCTATTAATTTGCTTTGAACCAATCTTTTTTTGAGTCCTTTCAAATAATCTACAAACAAAATGCCTTCTAGGTGGTCGTATTCATGTTGGATCACCCTAGCTGTCATTCCTGAAAACTCCTCCTCCCTTAAATTCCAATTTTCATCAAAGTACTCAATCGTAAGCTTTTCGGGTCTGATAATTTCAGCCCTGACTTCAGGTATACTCAAACATCCCTCCTCAAACCCATAATTATCTCCATATTCATCCAAAATAATGGGGTTGATAAAGGCCCTTCTGACACCTTTTTCTTCATCCTCTTCGTCCAGCATCAAAGTACTGTCAATAACAAATAGCCGAATTCCTTTATTAATCTGCGGAGCGGCCAGACCCACACCATTGGCGTGGTCCATGGTACTGAACATGTCCTGAATCAAAATATTGAGATCTTCTCCTTCCTTGATTTCTTCTGCTTCTTTTTTCAATATCGGGTTGCCATAGGCAACTATAGGGTAAATCATAACTGTTCTAAATAAGATTGTAGGATGATTGCAGCGCTAACTTTATCCAAATTTCCAGCCTTTTCTTTTCGGTCTTTTTTCTTGCTCCCCATGGCAATCATAGACTGCATGGCCATTTTAGAAGTAAACCGCTCATCTATAAGGACCATTTTTTTGTCTGGAAAGAGCTTGGACAGCCTATCCTTTAGACTAATTACCTTAGGGGTCATTTCGTTGGCTTTACCATCCAGTTTTTTGGGATATCCCAGTACGATTGTATCTACTTCCTCTTTAAGAAAGTAGGACTTCAAATAGTCGATAAGTTTTGAGGTTTCTATGGTTTCAAGTGGATTTGCTACTATCTGTAACATATCCGTAACTGCTATTCCCGTCCTTTTGGTTCCCAAATCAATTGCTAAAATTCTACCCATCAATTGTTCAGGATTTTTTTTCTGATTTTTCTTAACACTTCTTTTTCCAACTCTACGGCTTTAGGAAACAGCAACTCGTCTTCAATCTGGGCATGGATCATCAATTCCTTTTCAAAATTCTGTAGCTCATTATACAGCACTTTCATAGAAACAGGCGCATCTTCAGGCAAATAATAGTTTTTGGTGAGTTTTCTGATCCCTTCCATTTCATCATCATGCGCTTCATGCGCTTCGGACATAGAAGCTACCGGGCTTTTTCCCAGAATTTTCAATGATTCTTTGAGTTCAAACTCATCATTTTCAATTTCGTGAAGCAGTTTAATCCGGTTAAAAAGCCGGTTTTCCTCCTCATGGATATGATGGATAAAATCTTCCACAAATAATGGAAACATAATTCTTAAATCACAAAGTACATTTCTATAAGGCTGTTCATTGATTTCAATTCCAGCCACCATATTTGAAAGAAAAGGGAGCTCTTGTCTGACAAAATAATAATGCTTTTTTTTCAGATAGGCTACAAGGACTTCGATGGGATGAAGGTAAAGATCTTCTCTGTTGGGTTCCTTGTGTTGGGCCCAAGCTTCCAGTTCATCAACCAATTGCCGTGGGTTGATTTTAAACTTCTCACAAACCTCTTTCAATGAGTTTTGCTCATACTGAAAAAAGCTAATCCCAAAATAGTGCAGCACAGCAGCAAAGACATAATTCTCGGAAACTATGTCTTTGATCTGATTTTTTTCTATATTTTTGGAATCAATCATAACCACAAAATTAATCTATTTTAAAGAAATTAGGGCAAAAGTCCCATCAAAATCGAATTTATTTCGTTTATAAAAACGAATTCCCATAAAATACTGTTTAAACTTAAATTGAGACATTATAATAAAGTAAATTTATCTAACAGCAAGATCACGTGAGCGAAGTAAAAAACACCAAACAGCAAATCCGGCTACCCTTAATCCTTGCCCTGGCTATTTCTGCGGGCATTTGGATAGGTGCAACTTTTGCTGAACCAAAAAGTGACAGAAATGATCTGAAGGCAGCGATTTACAAACTCCAGGAGATCATTACCTATATCAATAGAGATTATGTCGACAGTGTAAATACCAATGAATTGGTAGAATATGGCATTCAAAGAATGTTAGAAAAACTAGACCCGCATTCCTCCTATATCCCTGCGAAAGATGCTACTTTGGCCAAATCCCAATTGGATGGGGAGTTTGATGGAATCGGGGTGGAGTTTGGCATTGTAAGGGACACCATATATGTGGTTGCCCCATTGACAGGTGGACCATCCGAGAAATTGGGAATTCAATCGGGAGATCAGATCATCAAAGTGGATGGTAAGACGGTAGCTGGAACAGGCATCACCAATCGTGATGTATTTGACTTACTCAGAGGTCCCCGAGGATCTAAAGTCAACGTCGAAATAAAAAGGAAAAACCAATCTGAACTCATCCCTTACGAAATAACAAGAGACAAAATCCCACAATATTCCATCAATGCCTCCTACATGGTCAATGATGAAATAGGATATATTAAGATTACGCGATTTGCAGCTACCACACATGAAGAGTTCAAAAATTCCCTTAAGGAACTCAAAGAACAGGGAATGCGAAAACTTATTCTAGACCTGCAGAGCAACCCTGGGGGCTACATGGGGGCAGCCATTAATATCGCCGATGAAATCTTAAATGACAATGCCCTTATCGTTTCACAAAAAGGAAAGTTAAACCGTTACAATCAAAAAGCTTATGCCATCAAACCTGGACTTTTTGAAGATGGCTCTGTAATTGTACTGATCAATGAGGGAAGTGCTTCTGCGTCTGAAATTGTAGCCGGGGCCCTTCAGGACAATGACAGGGGATTAATTGTAGGAAGAAGGTCCTTTGGGAAAGGATTGGTACAAATGCCTATAGACCTATCAGATGGAGCTGAACTTAGGCTGACCATTGCCAGATACTACACCCCTTCTGGAAGATCTATTCAAAAACCGTATGGTGAAGACATGGATTACTCCTCTGACTGGACCAACAGGCTTGAACATGGAGAGTTTTTCAGTGCTGACAGTATTAAATTCAACGATAGTCTGAGGTATGAAACCATATCCGGTAGAGCTGTTTATGGAGGAGGAGGAATCATGCCTGATTTCTTTGTCCCATTAGACACCACTATGAGCAGCGCCTATGTCAACAGGCTGTTTAATTCCGATTCTGCCAGGGAATTTATCCTTGATTATCTGGATAAGAACAAAAAGAAGTTTGAAAATATGAGTTTCGAGTCTTACTATAAGGACTTTAAGGTAACAGAAGAAATGCTGCAAAGCCTGATCAAAGTTGGCGAAAGCAACAAGGTGAAATTCGATGAGAAAGATTTCAAAAAGTCGAAGGACTATCTCAAAATTCTATTAAAAGCCCATATGGGAAGAAACATCTTTGATGACAATGCCTTCTACAAGGTGATCAATGACATCAATGAGATATATCTTCAGGCTTTGAATTTATTCGAAGAAGCAGAAAGATTAGCGCTAAACTCCCGAAAAGAGACCAACTGATTAAAAAAGAGGCTGTTTTGATTTAAAGCAGCCTCTTTTTTAATCCACTTACCTTCAGCTATGGTTCGGATTTTTCAGGAATTTTTTTTACTTTCCTTTTTAACCCTGATTACCATGAAAAAAAGCATTATTGTATATCTATTAACCTTAGGCCTGATTATGACGAGTCAGCTATCTATTGCCCAAGCAAAAATCACCCATATAGCCGTGTACGTGGAAGACTTAAAAAGAAGTGCCGATTTCTATTCCAGTGTGTTCCAATTCGAAGAAATAGACGAACCTTTCAAAGACGGGCTTCATGCCTGGTTTGACATTGGAAACAACATTTCCATGCACATTATCCAAGCCCCATGGGAACCGGTGACCATCAACAAAAATAACCACATTTGTTTCAGTGTCCCCGATATGGACAATTTCATAGCCAACCTCAATAAGCTTGGGGTTGAATTTGAAGATTGGCCAGGTAATAAAGGGCAAATCAATATCCGCCCGGATGGTATAAAACAAATTTATGTCCGTGATCCGGATGGCTATTGGATTGAAATCAATGATGAATATTGAGGCCAGGCAAAAGCGCAGTGACACAAGGTTAGGAAGACGCAAAAGAATTTAAAAATATCCGTAGCAAAAAACATTATTGATCATCCGTGCATCTGTGGCATAAAAAAGTGAGTAGATATTCGTGCATCTGCCTTTGCTAGCAGGCAGGTTCAAGGAAAAAATATCCCTGACAAAACCTTAGTGGCAAGAAAAAAGTCTTGGTGAGATACAGGGAAATCACCAAGACTTATTAAAGTCAATTATTTATAAAGTTCTGATGGCCACTTGTCATTACCTGAATTGATATCGGTAATCACTTTATCAGGGTCAATCTCAACTGCGACCACTTTCTTATCTGCGCGTAACAAGTGGTTCCACTGATTTCCTTTGAACCAAATCTCCACAGGTAACATTTTCCTTTCCTTCTCCCCATCTTCATAGGTGACTTCCAGCAACACCGGCATTGGTAATTCCCCATGATTGCTTAGACTAACCACATAATTGGATCCATAAGGATAAACGCCATTGATCGCTAAATCAATATTGGCATTGCTGTAAAACCAACCTTTCCAGAACCAATCCAAGTTTTCGCCCGAAACATTTTCCATATGGTTGAAGAAATCCGTAGGCTGAGGATGCTTATAAGCCCATGTTTTTATGTAAGACCTGAATGCTTTATCAAACCTCTCTGGACCTAAAATATACTCCCTTAACATGATCATACCCAAAGCTGGCTTGTAATAAGCCACCATGCCCAAGTTATTGGATTGCGTCCTATCAGGATGGGTAGCTGTTGGTTCCCTGTCCGGATTGGTCAACCAGCCGGTATATCTCCTGGTCTGCTTGAGGTTATTGGTATATTCCCCATCATTAAAGGCCAAATACGAATAGTAGTTAATAAAAGTATTGAAGCCTTCGTCCATCCAGGCATGTCTTCTCTCATCGGTACCCACGATCATAGGAAACCAATTATGACCAAATTCATGGTCTGTCACCCCCCAAAGGCTTTGACCCTTTGCCCTGTATCCACAGAAGTTGAGCCCGGGATACTCCATTCCAGCTACATTGGAAGCCACATTAACAGCGACTGGATAGGGATATTCATACCACATTTCAGAATAATGCTCCACTGATGCCTTGCTGTATTCTGTAGACCTTCCCCAGGCATCCTGACCATCGCTTTCTTTTGGATAGGCTGATTGGGCCATCGCTTTCTTCCCGCTCGGAAGATTGATTCTGGCAGCATCCCAAATGAAGGCCTTTGAAGACGCAAATGCCACATCTCTGGAATTATTAATCTTGAAGTGCCATGTCAACATCCCCTCTTGTTTTGGTCTGGTATTGGCATAATCTGTAATTTCTTCGGGAGAAATGATATAAACCCTTTCATCACTTTCAGAGGCCTGCCTCATTCTGCGCTGCTGTTCCCTGGTAAGCACTTGATTTGGATTCATCAATTCACCAGAGCCTACTACAATGTGGTCATAAGGAACGGTCACTTTATACTCAAAATCCCCATAGCCCAAATAGAACTCTCCTGCTCCCAGATAAGGATCCGTATTCCAACCTGTCACATCATCAAAAACAGCCACCTTGGGATACCACTGTGCAATGGAGTAAATCGTCCCATCTTCAACATCCAAACGCCCCATTCTGTCCATTCCTCTTTCTGGTATTTTAAATTCAAAATCCATAGAAACAGTAGCCTGACCACCATTGGCAGGAATAGGTTCAGCCAGTGTTACCTGCATTCGGGTATCGCTGATGAGGTATTCAGAAGACACCGGCCTATTTCTCCCTACCACTTGGGCTATTACATTACTGATTTTGAAGCCACCATCAATGTCCCCGCTGTATCGGTCTCCCTGTACCGGGGTAGTTAAAGTCCCCCTTGATTCTGGAGTAAACCTGTTCTGTTCCAACAATAACCAAAGGAAATCCAAACTTTCAGGACTGTTGTTTCTATAGGTAATCGTTACTGAGCCTTTGATGACATGATTTTCCTCATCCAAGCTTACTTCCAACAAGTAATCGGCACCATTTTGCCAATAGGAAGGTCCAGGTTTTCCCGAAGCTGTTCGGTATGCTGTTCCTTGGCGGTAACCAAACTCTGTAAAAGCCGCATCTCTGTGATCGGTAACCGTCATTTGCCCATATACGGTCAGGGAACTTAGCCCCCATAAAACCACAAAGGCGAAAATTTTCAAATTCATCATTCTATACATAATTCTATTTTTTTTCACTTGGGTAAAATTACAGATTGGCTCGAGAAGAAAAAAAATAATTAGGGCTTGCTGAAAAAGTCTCAGGTATGCCAGCTTCAAAGCGGGCGAATGAAGATGTATGCTTATACTTCGAATGAGCCCAATGAAGAAGATGGTATGCCTGAGGCTAGCCTGAAAATTTCGAATTTTGAAATTTTCAAGTGCACGCAAATCAAACTGGATCATTTAATAAGTTTGCACCCGCTTAAAAAGACAAGGCTTAATAAATTGGGTATTCATCAAAATTTAAAGAAATTATTCTCCAATTGGCGTTTTTCAGCACGCCCTAAATAGCTATACTAAAGGTATTATAGACGCTTGCCGTTTCCTTTCTATCCCAATGAATTTGTAATTCAATTTTTTGGAATTATTTTCAATGATGGGAGAGGCTTATCAGCCCTGCTATCGGGGGAGGTCAGGAAATGCCGTACTTTTTAACATGCCAAGTAGCAGGATGGGTTGAAAATGCAGAGGATTACTTATATTCCAGTGCAAGAAATCCCGGCACGGCGGGCAGGTATTCAGATCTAAAGGGTTTGATCGAATTGGACTATTGGTAGTATTATTGATTCCCAATTGCAAATTGGTAGGGATATGAGGGAAGGTAGGACAAGGCGTTTTAAAATGATCTCTTTAGATCATTCTAGCCTTGGGACAGGTGTAGGGTAGGCAAACTTTACCCAGCGCCCACTTGAACTTAATAAGTGCTGAGAAGAGACTACCACTAGGCGGAGGTAAAAGAAACTTTCTGACTTTTGAAAATGACTGGTGGAAACTTGAAATGTTTGTCTATTATATCATCTATAAAGCTTGGTGGACCTGCTACATTTGATTGGACATTAAGTTAAGCTCGATTAACTTAGTAGATATGGAAAAGAAAAATAGAAGGTCATTCGATAAATCCTTCAAGTTAATCGTTGTTGAATTATACCGTAATGGGAAAACATCAACTGAAATTAGCGAGGAACTTGGTATTGGTTCTGTATCTCCCAATTTACAAATCTTCGGTTAAAAAATACCAGGCCTGAAAGGCCGATATGTGTCAACCCGGGATAAAATCCCGGGATTAGAAATTAACCCAATCCCAAAGGTCTGAAGGACCGATCAAAAATTAATCGGAAATATCCGTTTAAAATAATTATTTAAGCTTTTGGGGTTTTAATTTTGAATTCAATTTTTAAGTTTTTTAAATATGCCTCAGTCATTATCTAAAATTTATATCCATCTTGTCTTTTCAACCAAAAGACGAGAGCGGATTATTTCTGAAAATATCAGACCAGCACTTCAGGCCTACATTACAAAGCTTTTGGTAAACCAAAAATCATACGTTCATAAGATTTATGCCAATCCAGAGCATGTTCATATTCTATGTGAGTTACCTAGGACAATGACTATTTCCGAATTAGTACAAAAGACAAAAACCTCAAGCTCTGCTTGGATGAAATCCAATGGTCAAAAAAGTTTTGAATGGCAGAATGGGTATGGCGTCTTTTCAACAAGTCAATCAAAGTTAGATATTGTAAAAGAATATATTCAAAGACAACCAGAACATCATGCAAAATTAAGTTTTGAAGACGAATTCAGGCTATTTTTAAAGGAGTATCAAATTAATTTCGATGAGAAATACGTATGGGATTAAAGATCGGCCCTTCAGGCCTCTGTGATAATATATAGTTTGCCATGCCCAGACTTCCGCAAGCTTCAGTCTGGGTTGGCAAAGTGCAGCCTTTCAGGCCTTATCTCCTAATCAATGTACATTCTAAATGAAATAAAACTTTTTCCCTTGGTTAAGACCAAAATTTCAACCGCTTACTTTACATCCACCGCTTCCTTTTTCAACTTTCCGGTCAGCTGCAGCACACTTAACCTGATCAGCAATACCCAGGGAATGGCATGGAAAACAAAATCAAACCAGTCCAGTGCAGCCATTCCTTTGGCTCCACCGGCAATCCACTTGATCTTGCCCCAGATATGTGGTTCAGGCACAAAAGGTGCCAGCCCCAAGGTCAAACTCATCAGAATGACAAACCTCCAATTATTGATCGCTGCTTTCATTTTTTTACTTTTATGATTGCCTTACCCAAGTCATCACCGACCTGGGATGTAATCCTGTTTTTATTTTTTTGCTTCACAAAAGGATAGCTGACCTGTGTCCAGAAGGTCTTGGGAAATGCTTCCATGCCATCAAATCCCAAGGCTTCATCCCTGCCCTCATGGGGAATGTAATCGGTACCAAAGAGATAGTCCCAAAGACTTAAAGTGATCCCATAATTCACCCCATACTTTCTGTCCTCCGGCAATGCTTTGACATGATGCCATAGGTGCATGATTGGATTATTGAGGATATACTTCAGCGGACCATAAGTTATTCTGAGATTGGCATGGTTCAAATGTCCAATGGCTGTAGCAAAAATATGCACGATAAAGAAATCCTCCAGCCCAAAACCGATCATTGCCAAAGGTATATATTGGGCGGTTTTGTAAATGATGGTTTCCATCCAATGAAACCTCAAATGGGCGGCAAAACCCATCTCCTCCACCGAATGGTGAACCTTATGGAATTCCCAAAGTGCAGGAACCCGATGTAACAACCTGTGCACATTCCACTGAATGAAATCAGCCACCAAAAAAAGTAAAAGGAATTGTCCCCATCTGGGCCAGGATTCCACCTGCAGGGCCACCAAATTTTCTACCTCAAAAATTCCCAAGAAATCGTTAAATGCCTCCACAGCCACATTCGAAATGGCATTGTAGGCAATCAAAGAGAAAAGAAAATAATTGAAGAACATGTAAAAGCCATCCAACCAAAAATCCTTTCTGAAAATAGCTTGTTTTTTCCGCCAGGGAAAGAAAATTTCCAAAAGCCATACCCCAACAGACAAGCCTAACAACCACCAGAAATAATTGGTCCAGGAAGGGTAAAACATCTCATTGACCAGGTAATTCCAGTAACCGTAATAAGAATCAAGAATGATTTTGATATACTTTTCCATCGTTTAATTTCATAAAGTTAAAGAAAAAGGACAATCCACCTGATTGCCCTCTTTCGGTACTCCCATAAACCACAACTAATGTTATTTATAGTCAAGGATAAAAGCACTCATATCCAGGACTTTTGAATTTATCAAAGCGTTTTGAATGATACTGCTGCCAGCTGCGGAGCGGTATCCGGTACCACAATGCACCACGATGGGTTTATCTGTTGGAATTTCACCTGCCCTTTGCATCAACTCCGGCAATGGAATATTGATGGCCTTGTCAAAGACTTTTCCCTGGGCAACTTCACCTGCATTTCTGATATCAACAATGGTAAAGAGGTCGGGATTGGCATCAAAGGCATCCTTTTCAAATATGGCCATCTGACTGCCATCCTTTTCATCATAGACAAAGGCCCCTGCGATAAAAGTCTCATAACCGATTTTGGCTGCTTTGGAGATCAACTCCTCCAAGCTTTCCTGGCTTTCTGCAATCAGGTAATAAGAGGTATATGGCGCCAGCAAACTTCCTAACCAAGTTTCGAACTTGGCTCCATTCATGATATTGATCGCTCCTGCTACATGGGAGGATTTAAACACATCCTGCTTACGGCCATCAATCACGACGGCATTCAGAGGCAAGTGCTGATTTCTTTCTAATCTCCTGACGGCTTCTTTGGATGCTTGATAAGGAAGTGCCCCTACCCTGTTCACATCCACATTGAAAGGAAAATATTTAGGAATGAAAGGCTGATCCGCGAGCAATAATTCAACAAACTCTTCCTCACTCATTTCCTGCAAGGCATAATTGGTCAGTTTCTCTTGCCCAATGGTGCTGCTTTTTTCCGCAGAAATGGCTTTCCCACAAAGAGAACCTGCTCCATGCGCGGGGTAAACAATGACATCATCATCCAAGACCATTAATTTCTCTCTGGTACTGTAATACATCATTCTGGCCAATTCCTCCCGTTGTGCCATGATATTTCCCACACTTTCTCTCAGGTCCGGTCTTCCAACATCCCCAATGAAAAGGGTATCTCCTGTGAAAACAGCCACATCTTTACCATTTTCTTCGACAACAATGCTTATCCCATCAGGAGAATGTCCAGGGGTATGAATGGCCTTAAGCCTTACGCCCTTGGGAAGTGTGATAACTTCCCCTTCATCAAAGGTCTGATGGGGATAGCGGACGCCTACCAGCTTACTGACAAAAATAGTAGCCCCAGTAGTCTGATGGATTTCCAGGTGGGAACTGACAAAGTCCGCATGGGGATGGGTATTGATTACACCAACGATGTTGGCATTGACAGATTTGGCATAATCGTAATATGGCTGGGGATCTCTTCCTGGATCCACCAAATACATTTGGTCATCCACATGGACAGCATAGCTGAAATGGGCCAATCCATCATCTTCAAACTGTTTGATGGTAACCTGATCCATTTTGGCCGGTTTGATCATTTGGTCAAACTGGGCCATCAGGGTGCTGAATGAAACAAAAACCAGAAATAATGTGGTGAATAAGTAACGCATAGTTGGGTCTAATTGGGTACTATTAATTCTACGATAAACAAAGATAAAAAGCTGTGACTATCTAAATTGTGACCTAGGTTACACTTCATGAACTATCCCAAAAAGCTGCCCCTACAGGGCATTCCTTGCCAAAATCCTTTGTCTCGTCCTGACAATACTTGACACTTATTTTATTTTCTTATCTAAAGTTCGACTCCCTTGGAGTCGGGATTCCCGAATATCAAAATTACCTCTCAACCCCGGGTTGCACCCGGGGCAAATACCCTTAAGGGATTAAACCCCTATCGGGGTTTCAAAATCAGCATCTTAGAAAATTAACTTAATGTCACCAATTAAATCTCAATTGTTCCCAAATCCCAATTTGGAATCCGAAATTACATTGTACATGGTACTTAGTACTTGGTACTTTTGATTCTTGATTCTAAATTTCTTGATTCTTTGCTTCTTACCTCTAAACTCTTGTATCTCGCATCTAATCTCTAGCCTCCTACCAAACCGTCAACAAGCTCCTTCCCCCTACTTGGTACATCGTACTTGGTACATGGTACTTTCCCTACTTACTTTTTACTTGGCTCTTTTTCCAACCAATTTCATAACTCTCCGTCAAAATCTATCCAAAGCTGTTTACCAAAATGCTCCTGTTCAATTTCCACATTCAGGTTGGACAGTCCGATACCAAAAAGCCGAACAGGCAAAGCAAGAGTTTCCTGCTGCAAGAGATCCATCACTGTTTCCCAAATCTTATGCTCTTCGGGATATTGCTCGAAAGTCTTACTTCTGGTCTGAATCGTAAAATCCGAATATTTGATTTTAAGCGTCACCGTCCTGCCTTTGATACCGGTCCTTTTGATCCTCCTTTTCAGCTCTTCAAAAATCTCCAAGAGAGCCGCCTCAAAGCTTACCCTATCACTAAGATCTTTTTCAAAAGTATTCTCTGCACTAAGGGATTTGCGGATGCGGTTGGGCTGTACTTCCGAGAGATGAATACCTCTCACGATATTAAAAAAATGCAGCCCGGACTTGCCGAATTTTTTGGTCAGATACTGTAAAGAAAATTGCTTCAAGTCATGCCCATTGTGGATACCGACGGACTTCATTTTTTCAGCGGTCACCTTCCCTATTCCAAAAAACTTTTCAATGGGCAGTTTTTCTAAAAAAACCTCAGCTTCCTTCGGCAAAATTACTGCCTGACCATTGGGCTTGTTGATATCTGAAGCTGTTTTGGCCAAAAATTTATTATAAGAAATACCTGCCGAAGCATTAAGTCCCACCTCTTCCTTTATCCGGTCCCGGATCTCCTGGGCGATCAAAGTGGCTGAGGGATTATTGACCTTGTTTTCCGTCACATCCAAAAAGGCTTCATCCAGAGACAAGGGTTCTACCAGGTCAGTGTAGTCATAAAAAATCTCCCGGATCTGATTCGAAAGCTCCCTATATCGGTCAAACCTGGGCTTGACAAAAACCAATTTGGGACATTTTAAGGCTGCAAGCTTTCCTGACATGGCTGAGCGAACACCATAGGCTCTTGCCTCATAAGAGGCAGCAGCCACCACCCCACGCTCCCTGTTGCCGCCTACTGCTACTGGTTTGCCTTTCAAGTCAGGATTATCCATTTGCTCCACGGAAGCATAAAATGCATCCATATCCACATGGATTATTTTCCTGACCTTTTCCATTAGCTTCGTTTTTCCAAAACTTCCAAAATGGCGGCAGCCTTGAGGTGGCATTCCTCCCATTCATAGGCAGCATCCGCATCATAGGTAATCGCACTCCCTACCGCAAAATACCCCTTTTGGGCAGCGCTGTCAAAAACGATACTTCTGATAACCACATTGAAGTCGAAATCACCATTGGACTGTAAAATACCAAAGGCACCCGAAAACCACCCCCTTTTAAAATTCTCATACCTTTCTATCAATTCCATACACTTGATTTTTGGTGCTCCTGTCATGCTTCCCATGGGAAAGGTGGCATGTATGATATCCCAGAAATTCATTTTATCCTTTAAGGTACTGCCTACGGTGGATATCATCTGATGCACTTTTGAAAAAGGATACACGCCAAACAGTTCAATTACCTTCACCGCACCTGTTTCAGAGATTTTGGATAAATCATTGCGCATCAAGTCAACAATCATCAAGTTCTCTGCCCTTTCTTTTTCAGACTCCAATAACTGTTCCGCTAGAGCCTTGTCCTCTACCGGATCATTCCCCCGTTTGATGGTTCCTTTGATCGGCTGGGCAATTACCTCCCTTCCCTTCCTTTTCAAGAACCGTTCAGGAGAAGCAGCAATCAAAAACTTACTTCCAAACTTAAACAAACCTGAAAACGGCATGGGCGACACCTTCATGAGTTCATAAAAACCTACTACAGGAGACCAGCTTTTTCCTTCAAAGGAAAAGGCCATGCAATAATTCAATTCATACATGTCCCCTTCCTCGATATGCTTTCGAATAGCCTGAATGTCCTGAAAATATTTCCGTCTATCTGTTAGTGGAACCACTTTTACAGGCGTATTAGATAAAAAATCATAATCAAATAAATCTGAAAAACCCAATTCCTCATCACAGTGGACCAGCAATACTTCCCCCTCCTTTTCAATCTTCATACTGGGAAGAAAAAAGGCCACCTCCGGGCAGTCTACTAAAGCAGGATTAAGGGAAGAAAGTTTTTCAATCTGATTCTTATAGTCATAGGAAAGCACCCCTACCAAATCCTGCTTTTCTTCAAAATTTGAGAACTTTTCAGCACTTACTGTTTGTCTTCCAGCATAAAGACAAAAAGGAAATGCCCCCTCAGGATACTGTATTTTATGGTTTTGAAAGCATGAGAAATAGTCAAAATGAGTATCCAACCAATTCAATATTGAAAATAACCAATCTTTTTTCCCTATTGGAATGGGTATGCGGTATTGATTCGTCATAGCACAAAATTAAGCATTGGACACAAAAAAAGAGGAAACTTTTCAGCTTCCTCTTTTCATGAATAACCTAATAGTTGGATTAGTTAGCTTTGATATCAAATTCAACGCTTACTGTGTTATAAATAAACTGATCTTTTGCTTTGTCCACAGCATTGCTTTCATCTCCATAAGCCAAACCCCAAGCAGTTCTGTCAATGTTAAATCCTGCTTTTGCAGTAACAGCACCATCTGCAATGGCAACTCTAGCTGGGAATTTGATGTTTTTGGTAGTTCCTCTCATGGTCAGGTTACCGGAGATCCAGTGTGTAGGATTATCAGCTGCCAATTCTGAATCGCTTGCAGGGGTATAATCAGTTTTGAATTCATCTTTATCCTCAATGGTACCTGCACTGAATGGTTCAACACCAGTCAATTCAAATACGGCTTGTGGATGATTGGCTGCATCAAAGAAGTCATCAGACTGAAGGTGTCCCCAAAGTTTACCATAGTTTTCATTGGACTCTTCCATATCCTCAATTTTAAGCGCAGTAATGTCAAAAACGAATCTAGCGCCTGTCAAAGACTCGCCTTCTACCATTACTTCACCCTCTGTTACAGGAATAAAGCCCCAGTGCTTACCTGCTGGCTTATAACCAGTCCAGTTGATTTTGCTAGAAGAAGCATCTACAGCCAAGGTAGATCCAGAACCAACGGCTACATCCTGAGCATCAGTAGTTTCCACGGTATCGCTTGGTCCTCCACAAGCAAAAGCCATAAATGCGGCTGCTAAAAACAAACCTGTTTTTTGCAATAGTTTCATAAGTTTTCTGTTTAGTTTTCGGAATTTAAATGTCTATACACGAAAACTAAAACGGGTAAAAAAAGTTCAATGTTTCCCAAAAAAAAATATCTTTGATCAGATTACATTGAAATTTAAGTCTTGTTACAGGCATGGCATTGATAAAAGAAATAAGGGGTTTTAGCCCAAAATTTGGTGAAAATTGTTGGTTGGCAGATAATGCAACTGTTGTCGGTGATGTGATAATGGGGAAAAACTGCACAGTTTGGTTCAATGCAGTGGTAAGGGGAGATGTACATGAAATCCGGATTGGGGATGATTCCAATATACAAGATGGAGCCATTATCCATTGTACTTACCAAAAAGCGGGGACTTACATCGGAAGCAGGGTATCCATAGCCCACAATGCCATAGTTCATGGTTGTACCATCCATGATGATGTCTTGGTTGGTATGGGAGCAATCATCATGGATGGAGCGGTAGTACACTCCGGTGCGGTCATTGCGGCGGGAGCAGTAGTGCTCGCAGGTACAATTGTAGAAGCCAACAGCATTTTTGCTGGCACTCCTGCCAAAAAAGTAAAAACAACCGGGCCGGAAATGTTGGAAGTTATTCAGCGTACTGCCAAAAATTACCCTATGTATGCTACATGGTTTGAAGAAAAATAAAATAAAATTTTGTATAAAAAAACATGTCTGAAATTTTTTGTAAATAGACAAAAAGCAGCCTATTTTTAATCATCGCTGATTAGCAATTTTATGAAAGAAGAATATTTTAAGTGGCATTCCCCACACCTTCACCGAGAGGTAGAAATGTTAGTTTTTGGGCATCGTGGTTACCCAGTCATTATTTATCCCACATCCATGGGTTCCTTCCATGAAAACCGTGACATGGGTTTGATTGGTTCTGCCAAATGGTATCTGGACCAAGGCTTGGTTCAAATTTTCTGTCCGGAAAGCAATGATAAAAACAGTTTTTACAATAAACATATCCACCCTCATGACAGGATACAAAACCATATTGCATATGACAAAATGATCTGCCATGAAATCGTCGAAAGGGTAAGGCTAAATACGGCAGTGGGAAAAGTGGTTGTTGCAGGTTGTAGCTTCGGTGGTTACCATGCTGCCAACTTTGCTTTTAGACATCCTGGCTATGTGAGCCATATGTTCTCCATGTCGGGAGCTTTTGAAATCAGAAATTTCATGGACGGTTATCAGCATGATGACATTTATTATAATTCTCCTATGGAGTTTTTGCCAGGATTACAGGATAGGGAATTATGGAATATGGATATCGTTTTAGGCACTTCCAATTGGGACATTTGTTTTGATGCAAACATACGTTTAAGTGACGTTTTGGAGTCCAAAGGGGTAAGACACTGGCTGGATGTCAGAAGAGACAAGCCCCATGATTGGCCGGTTTGGAAAGAGATGTTCCCGCACTATTTATCTAGAATTAAGTTCAATTAACCAACATACAGCATTATGAAAAAAATCGGAATTCTTTTTGGTATGGAGGACACTTTTCCCCAGGCTTTTGTCGAGAGAGTCAATGAAAAAAAAATAAATGGTATAGTAGCAGAACCTGTTTTGATAGATAAGGTTGTTCAAAATCAATTGACTGAATATGCCGTGATCATCGATCGTATATCACAGGATGTACCTTTCTATCGGGCCTATCTGAAAAATGCCGCCTTAACAGGAACAGCCGTCATCAACAACCCCTTTTGGTGGAGTGCAGACGACAAATTTTTCAATAACTGTCTGGCCGATCAGTTAGGGGTTCCTTTACCTAATACGGTGATCCTGCCTTCCGCCGAGCATCCTACCGATACGACTTCCAAGTCTTTTAGGAACCTGAAAATGCCCTTGGATTGGCAGGGCATATTTGATTATATAGGTTTTCCAGCTTACATGAAACCTTATGCAGGAGGGGGCTGGAAAAATGTATACCGTTTGGAAAATAAGGAAGAGTTTTTCCAAAAACATAGGGAAACAGGACAATTGGTCATGCTCTTGCAGGAAGAAATCAAATTTGAGGAATATTTCAGGGTTTACTGTTTGGGAGGTAAAGCAGTCCGGATAATGGAATACGAGCCGAGGAATCCACATCACCTCAGGTATGTGGTGAATAGACCACCTGCAGCGAAAAAGTTGCTTGCCCAAGTAAAGGATTATTCAATAAAATTATGCCAAGGCTTAGGGTATGATTTCAATACCGTAGAATTTGCAGTGAGAGATGGCGTACCTTATGCCATAGATTTTGGTAACCCAGCACCCGATGCGGATGTCAATTCTGTTGGACAGGAAAATTTTGACTGGGTAGTTGAGGAAGCCGCAAAAATGGCCATCGCCTATGCCAAATCCCAAAAACCCGGAAAGATCAACCTTACCTGGGGTACTTTCATGAAAGATGCAGTAAGTATGGCCAAAAGATTCTGACCATGAGAAAATTACCAGTCTTTACCCTAGGTGTGGAAGAGGAATACCAGATCATAGATCCGGAAACCCGTGACCTCCGGTCCCATATGTCCAAGATAGTGGAAGGAGCAAAAATTTTCCTCAAGGAGCAGGTCAAAGCTGAAATGCACCAATCGGTGGTTGAGGTGGGTACTAATATCTGCCAAAATGTAGCAGATGCCCGAAAGGAAGTAAGCTTTCTGAGAAATAAAATTGTAGACCTGGCAGCCCAGCAAAATCTTATTGTGGGTGCCTCAGGTACGCATCCATTTGCTAAATGGCAGGATCAACCGATCACCGATGATCCCAGGTATCATCATATTATCAATGAATTGCAGGACACGGCCAGGTCAAATCTCATTTTTGGCCTGCACGTGCATGTGGGCATTGAAAACAGGGAGATTGCCATGCAGATCATGAATCAGGCCTGTTATTTCCTGCCCCACATTTATGCTTTATCCACCAACTCCCCTTTTTGGGAAGGCAGGTTTACTGGATTTAAAGCGTATAGGGCACATATTTTTGCCAAATTCCCAAGAACAGGTCTTCCGGAATACTTCGATTCTGTTCAGTCTTATGACAATTACCTGGAAACCTTGGTAAAAACCAATTGTATAGACAATCCGAAGAAAATCTGGTGGGACCTGCGCTTACATCCTTTTTTCAGTACCATAGAATTCCGCATCTGTGACATGTGCCTGACCATTGACGAAACCATGTGTATAGTGGCATTGATTCAGGCGGTGGTGGCAAAACTGTATAAAATGCATCTGATGAATACGAGTTTTAATATTTACCGTATTGCGCTCATTAGGGAAAACAAATTCCGTGCGGCAAGGTATGGGACAGATGGGATGATGATCGACTTTGGTCAGAAAATGGAAGTGGAATACAAGGCCTTAATGTTGGAACTACTGGAGTTTGTAGATGATGTGGTAGATGAATTAGGCAGCAGAGATGAAATCAACTATATTCATAGAATTCTTGCAGATGGTACCGGTGCCGACAGGCAGATCAAAGTATACGAGGAAACCAAGGATCTAAAAAAGGTTGTGGATTTCATAACCGATGAATTTACTAAAGGAATTTAAATTCTGAATCAGCTTCCTTTTTTGGTATTGGATTTGGCCAATTTCTTGAGCTTTGTATGATCATCAGGTAATTCCGCTACATTTGTAGCCAAACAAATAGAACCATGCAGGCAAAAATAAGGGTAGCATTATTGGACATGTATAACGGCAAGGCCAATCAGGGCATGCGCTGTATCCATGACATTGTGGGAAGGTTTGAAAACCAACTGGCCTTGGATGTATTTGATGTCAGGCTTAAGCATGAACTCCCCAATTTCGAAGATTACAATTTATTTATTTCTTCCGGTGGACCTGGAAACCCTTTGGAAGGCGATGGCGTATGGGAAGTTAAGTTTGAAAAATTACTGGATGACATTTACCAATGGAATAAGGAAAAAAAACAGAAAAAATACATGCTGTTTATCTGCCATTCCTTTCAATTGGCGGTCAAGCACTTCGGACTTGCAGAGGTCAACAAAAGAAAGTCTACTTCCTTTGGGGTAATGACAGTTCATAAAACCGATGAGGGAATGGAAGACCCTTTATTTAGAGGTCTGGACAATCCATTTTGGGCCATTGATTCCAGGGATTACCAAGTGGTGAAGCCTCACGCTAAAAAATTCAAAGAGATGGGCGCTAAAGTCATTGCTTTGGAGAAAATGAGAAACCATGTGGAATATGAGCGGGCTTTGATGGGTATCCGGTTTTCAGATGAAATGGTCGGCACTCAGTTCCATCCGGAAGCTGACCCTGTTGGTTTTTTCAGCCATTTAAAAAAAGCGGATGTGAGGGAAGAAATCATTGCCTTAAAAGGCAAAACAAAGTACCTCATGATGTTGGAACATGTGGTAGAAGAACATACAATCTATAAAACTAATGAGACCCTGATTCCAAATTTCCTAAGAAGGTCCATCAGAAAGATTAGAGAACAAGAAGGCATATTCGTTTAATTGAAATCATATGGTAAGTAAATACCGTGAACTTTTTAACAGTGAGTTTAGTCAAGAAACTTACCAGGCATTCTTAAAGGACCTCGAAGGGGACTTTGATTACCTTCCGACCTTTAGGGTAGCAGAAACACCTTTCTTCATACCTGAAAAATTAAAAAACCAATTATTGGAGGGTTGTCAACAACTCATTGATTTTATCAAAAGGGAAGATTTTAAAGCGCTGACACAAAAATCCCTTTTGGTCAATTATCATGTGCCGAACGAAAACCAGCACACCTACTTCTTGGCTGTAGATTTTGGTATTTGCGAAGAGAATGGAGAGATCATACCCAAATTAATTGAAGCCCAGGGGTTTCCTTCTATTTTCAACTATCAAGCCCATTTGTATAAGAAATGGACCAATACTTATCCGTTTTTAAAGGAATTGACTCCCTACTTGAGCGGTTTGGATGAAACAACCTATTATCAGCTCTTGGAAAAGACCATTCTCAATGGATTGCCGGCAAAGCATGTGGTATTGTTGGAGATTGAACCTGAAAAGCAAAATACCAAAATTGATTTTTACTACTGCAGAAAGGACTTTGGGATGCCAGTAATATGTGTGACTGAAGTGATTAAAAAAGGCAAGCAGCTATTTTACACCAATGAAGCAGGAGAAGAGGTTCAGATCAAGCGGATTTATAACCGGGTGATCTTTGATGAATTGGAAAATAGAAAAGATCTTCACCTTCAATTTTCTTTTATGGATGAGCTTGATGTAGAATGGGCAGGTCATCCGAATTGGTTTTACAGGATCAGCAAATTTATACTCCCCTATCTTTCGGGCCCCTACTTTATTGAAAGTACCTTGTTAAGTGATTTAAAGGAAATCCCAGAGGATTTGGAGAACTATGTTTTGAAACCCTTATTTTCCTTCTCCGGAGCAGGTGTGATTTATAATGTCCATAGAGAAGACATTGAAGGCGTCACACAAAAAGACCTCTACATTCTACAAAGAAAGGTTCACTACAAACCAATTGTTAAAGCCATCGAGGGCTATGTCAAAGCAGAGGTAAGGGTTTTGCTGTTATGGCCTGAAGGAGACGAGCACCCCACATTGGCCGGCAATGTGGTCCGTCTAAGCAGAGGGGAAATGATCGGGGTGAAATTTAACAAAGACAAAGATTGGGTGGGTGGTACCATTGGTTTATTTGAAAAATAAAAAAGCCTCTGAGAAATCAATCCCAGAGGCTATCTGATATAGTATATCAATTTCTTCTGTTTCCATCAGGCTGCCCTCCGGATTGTCCGGGCATCCATCCAGGGACCGTTTCCCGCTCCTCTAATTTCACCAAACGACCATCCTCAAAGGTAGCCAGTACAAAGAACCTTTCTCCCCTATTTACCCTGTAAGTTTTTTGATTTCCATCAAGACCTGCAAGCACTGCTTCCTTATTTTGTCTTAAAAACTTCCTTTCGGTCATTCCTTGCTGAAACTCAGGCCTTGGTGCACATGAACCTAATAAAACCACTGTCACAAATAGTATAAACGCTTTTTTCATAATAAAATTCTTTTGTACTAAAGATTTGAGCAAAAACTTTGCCATAAATTTTGTTGCTGAGCATGAAGCTTTTAACTTGATTACAAACGGAATTTTCATATCAGCTTTGCAACAAGACAAATTTGCCGTACCTTTGTACCAAGCGGCACGACCAGCTCCTGCTGAATCCCCCAGGTCCGGAAGGAAGCAAGGGTAGGCGGTCGTAGCGGTGCGATGCCGCTTACTTTTTTTATATCTTTCAAATCCCCCATCTTCCATTTCCCCATTATTCCTTTAACTTTGTTGCCATTAACAACACAAACCCTTTTCTAATGAAATTCTTTATAGATACTGCCAATCTAAGTGAAATCAAAGAAGCCTACGAGCTTGGTGTCTTAGATGGTGTAACCACCAATCCCTCCCTTATGGCCAAAGAAGGCATCAGTGGAGATGATAACGTTAAGGCCCATTACAAAGCCATTTGCAACATTGTGGACGACAATGTCAGCGCTGAGGTAATCGCCACTGATTTTGATGGCATCATCAAAGAAGGAAAAGAATTGGCCAAATTGGATGACAAGATCGTGGTAAAAGTACCTATGATCAAAGAAGGTGTAAAAGCGATCAAATATTTCAGCAGTGAAGGGATCCGTACGAATTGTACTTTGATTTTCGGTCCTGGTCAAGCTCTTTTGGCTGCTAAAGCAGGAGCAACCTACGTTTCCCCATTCGTTGGCCGTTTGGATGATATTTCTTATGATGGTTTAGAATTGATCGAGCAGATAGTCAATATTTATGAGAATTATGGCTATGCTACACAGGTATTAGCAGCATCCATCAGACATACTATGCACTTGATCAAATGTGCTGAAATTGGCGCTGATGTAGCCACCTGTCCATTAAAAGTAATTACAGGCTTGTTAAAGCATCCATTGACAGATGCTGGATTGGCCCAGTTCCTGGCCGACCATGCCAAGGCTGCCGGTAAATAAAATAAGCTTACTTATAAGACGGGGAACCTTGAAACCGTTCCCCTACCCTTTTTGTAACAATTTCTCTAATTTAGGGTAATACCTTCCTATATTTGCTTTAATTAAGAATTCAAAACATGTATATCATCAAAGTCAAAGGCAAAGCCAAGATTCCGGATTACATACAGATCAGAGATGAAAATTTTGTTTTGGTAGCCTATTTTAGGGCCGATCGTCCCATGAAAAACATGGAAAAGTTTGGATTGGAAGGTAAGGAAGAAGAGTTAGAAGCACTTATCAATGCGCTGCCTTTTGGAAAACTTCAAAAATTGGAACTTTAATCATGGTTTTTACAAGTGAACCCATTATCCATGTAGAAAAAGTCTGTGTCTTTCAGGGTTTGGATGCCATCCTTCAGGATGTCAACTTCACAATTGATAAGGACGAGTTCGTTTTTTTAATTGGTAGGACAGGAAGTGGGAAAAGCTCCTTACTCAAGACCCTCTATGCCGATCTTCCCTTAAAAATGGGGACAGCCCAAATCGTTGGTTTTGAGCTTGAAAAGATCAAGAAAAAAGATATTCCGTTTTTAAGGAGGAAATTGGGCATTGTTTTTCAGGATTTTCAGCTTTTCAATGACAGGTCAGTAGCTGAAAACCTTTTCTTTGTTATGAGAGCTACCGGCTGGAAAGATAAGGCCAAAATGAAAAACAGAATGATTGAGGTCCTCCTAAAGGTAGGTCTTGCTGATGCTTCCACAAAAATGCCCCACCAGCTTTCCGGAGGAGAACAACAAAGAGTGGTAATTGCCAGGGCATTGATCAATAATCCTGCGATATTATTGGCTGATGAACCTACCGGTAACCTTGACCCGGATGTGGCAGATGGAATTTTCAAGCTCTTTCAGGAAATCAATAAGGAAGGGACTGCTGTTTTAATGGCTACCCATAACCATGATCTTTTGAGAAAATATCCATATCGGGTTTTAAAATGCGAAAAAGGAAAACTGCTTGACAGTAAAACTGCAGATATCAGCATTGACACCTCCTACTAAGAGGTGTTTTTTTGTTTTAAATGAATTTGGTTTCAAAAGAATTTGTTAATATTAAACCTTGCTTAGTTGAAATTTGTTTTATTAACATTTCTCAATAATGACTTATATGAATCGTTGGCAAAAAACAAATCTATTAATCTTCTTGGTACTCCTGATCGGATGGTCAGCCTGCCAGGACAAAGAAGATATAAATCCGAATCGTTCTCTTGATCCAAATGAAAAAATAAATACATGGATTAAAGATGTGATGGATGAGGTTTACTTCTGGTTGGAACAAATGCGCCCTGCAATTGCCAAAACAGCAGCCCCCGAAGACTACTTCAAGTCTTTGCTAAACATACCAACAGATCGTTTTTCTGTGATTTATCCAGATTATCAGGAGCTAATGAACCAATTACAGGGAGTTAACCTGGAAGCGGGCTATGAGATTCTTCTGGCCAGGGAGAGTGCTACTAATAACAATGTCATCGCATTTGTCACTTATGTGAAAAAGGGAAGTCCTGCAGAACTAGCCGGAATAAAAAGAGGGGATAGAATTGAAAGAATAAATAGTGAGCGATTAACTTTGGAAAGCTTTCAAAGGCTTTTGAGAGAGCGCTCATCAAATCATAGTATCAGTTTGTTTAGATATAATGAAGAAGTAGGAACATTTCAGGCCCTCCCTTCAGTATCACTTACTGTGACAGAAATAGCTGAGGACCCTAATTTTTTGGATACCATTTACACCGTGAATAATGAAAAAGTAGGATATGTAGTTTATCATTTTTTTGCACCGGGCACCAGTAGCAATCCTACCCAATACGACGATAGAATGGATCAAATTTTTGCTAATTTTAAAGCAGAGAGCATAGACCACCTCATTCTGGATTTCAGATATAATGGTGGTGGATTTGTTAGCAGTGCCATTAATTTGGCTAGTTTGATTGCCCCAAATGTCACACAAAACGATGTTTTCTCAAAAAGGCTTTTCAATAGTTTCTTAATGCGTTTCGAAAATTTCCAAAATGTAGAAACAAAATTTAGAAGCAAGTCCGAAAACCTTGGAAATCAGCTCAAATCAAACAAAGTGTACATCCTTACATCAAGCCGTACAGCATCTGCCAGTGAACTAATCATCAATGGTCTGAAGCCTTACATGGATGTGGTGATAGTGGGAGATATTACTACAGGTAAAAACGTTGGTTCTGTTCCTTTGGAAGATGAAAACAACCCAGATAATAAATATGGTCTGCTTCCAATTATTTTTAAGGATGCCAATAAAAATGGAGAATCTGAATTTTCCAATGGCTTCCTACCAAACATCCAAGGAGTAGAACTAAGAAATCAAAATCGGCTTTTACCTTTTGGAGACACCAATGAACTCCTTTTAAAATTAGCTTTAGATCGTATACAAGGCAATCAGCAAGCGGGGAGCAGATTATCCACTTTTGATATTGAAACCATTGGAAGTACTTTTGAACAAAAGAGAAATTTTGGAACCATAATCGAAATAGATCCAGAATTGAAATTATCATTGAAAAATTTGAAATAAATTATCTTCTGGTAATTTAAAAAAGATGTTTTTAGCATGTACAAAGGCTGACCCAATTAGATCGGCCTTTGTTTATTAAGGGATAATGAAAACAGCAAAAGTTTTATATACACCTAAAAAGATCCAAGCCTTAATCCTATTTTAAATTATTAAAAGAGACTCACCAAAGAATCAGACATTTCATCTGTCATTTTGTCGGTATTTTCTTAATTTCGCAACTTGAATTGCAGATTATATGGAAAACATCATCAAGGATATTGACATCATCTCTCCGGAAGAGGCGCAGGCATGTGATTTCAAAACCACAGAAGAAGAAAATACAGGTAAATCCAAAAAATTATACATTGAGTCTTATGGCTGCCAAATGAATTTTTCCGATTCGGAAATCGTGGCTTCCATTATGAAAGAAAATGGTTTTGATACCACTTCAGACTTTGAACAGGCTGATGTAATATTTCTAAACACCTGCTCTATCCGTGAAAAGGCAGAGCAAACTGTCCGTAACAGATTAAATCACTTCAATTCGGTAAAGAAAAACAAACCTGAACTTACAATCGGAGTTCTGGGCTGCATGGCGGAAAGGTTGAAGGACAAATTACTGGAAGAAGAAAAAATCGTAGATGTGGTAGTAGGCCCTGATGCTTACAGGGACCTTCCTAATCTGGTGGCCTCAGCCGAAGAAGGCAATAAAGGTGTGAACACCTTCCTTTCCAGAGAGGAAACCTATGCAGATATTTCACCTGTCAGGCTTAATTCCAATGGGGTGACTGCTTTCATTTCCATCATGAGGGGCTGTGACAACATGTGTTCTTTCTGTGTAGTACCCTTTACCAGAGGCAGAGAAAGAAGCCGTGATCCGCAGTCTATAGTGAATGAGGCGCGAGAACTCTTTGAAAAAGGATATAGGGAAGTAACGCTCTTGGGTCAAAATGTGGACTCTTACAAGTGGTCTCCGGAAGAAAACAACAAGGCCCGGCTCAACAAAAAAGAAGGAGAAGTCTCCAAGGTGATCAATTTTGCCAACCTCTTAGAAATGGTAGCGCTCATTGATCCCAAGCTAAGGATCCGATTCAGCACCTCCCACCCCAAAGACATTACGGATGAAGTATTATACACCATGAAAAAGTATGACAACATCTGTAAATATATCCACTTACCTGTTCAAAGCGGCAATTCCCGTGTGCTGGAACTGATGAACAGAACTTATGACAGGGAATGGTACTTGGACAGGGTAAGGGCAATTCGGGAAATCCTTGGAGAGGAATGTGGAATTTCCTCTGATATGATTGCGGGATTCTGCACAGAAACAGAAGAAGAGCATCAGGATACCTTGACATTGATGGACATTGTGAAATATGATTTCTCCTATATGTTCTATTATTCTGAAAGGCCTGGCACCTTGGCAGTTAAAAAATTTGCAGACGATATCCCCCTTGAGATCAAAAAAAGAAGGTTGGCTGAGATTATAGAAAAACAGAATCAACTGTCTCTGGAAAGGAATAAATTGGACATTGGCAAAATTCAGGAAATTCTTATAGAGGGAACCTCCAAAAGGTCTGAAGCACAATTGAAAGGAAGGAATTCAGCCAACAAGGTGGTCATTATTCCCAATGACGGCCTGCTCCAAAAAGGAGATTATGTCCAAGTCAGGATACTAGACTGTTCTGCTGCAACGCTCTTTGGTGAAATTGCATCCTAACCCCTTTAAATTTATGTTTTCAGCTTCTGAAATTCAAAGTGTCAAACAGCGATTTGGAATCATCGGGAATAGTCCTTTGCTGAATCATGCGATCTCTGTGGCCATGCAGGCATCTCCAACGGATATGACCGTGTTGATTACTGGGGAAAGTGGTAGTGGTAAGGAATCCTTCTCAAAAATCATCCATGCTTTAAGTACCCGGAAACATGGCAAATTCATAGCCATAAACTGTGGTGCTATACCGGAAGGCACCATAGATTCAGAACTATTTGGGCATGAAAAAGGCTCTTTCACAGGAGCCCATGAAGCCAGGAAAGGTTACTTCGAAGTAACTGATGGAGGCTCTATTTTTTTAGATGAAATCGGTGAGATGCCATTGGGCACGCAAGCTAGATTATTGAGGGTGTTGGAAAATGGTGAATTCATCAAAGTAGGTTCTTCAAAAGTACTAAAGACCAATGTGAGGGTGATTGCTGCTACCAACGTCAATCTGATAAAGGCAGTGGAGAAAGGTAAGTTTAGGGAAGACTTGTATTATCGCTTAAATACTGTACCGATCTACGTGCCTCCGCTTCGTGAGCGAGGAGAAGATGTGGTGCTTTTATTCCGAAAATTCACTTCTGATTTTTCAGAAAAATACAACGTCAAACCTATTTCACTTACTGATGATGCCAAAAAGCTTTTGATGCGTTTTCCCTTTCCCGGAAACATCAGACAGCTAAAAAACATTGCTGAGCAGGTATCATTATTGGAGCAGGAAAGAGAAGTAGATGGTTCTACCCTTTCAAAATACCTTCCCACAGAACAGAGCAGACTTCCTGCTGTTTTTACCGGAAGCAGCAAAGGAGAAAGCAGTGATTTTACTGAACGTGAGTTGCTTTACAAGGTCCTTTTTGACATGAAAAAGGACATGAATGAACTCAAAAAGTTGGTCCTTGAAACTTATCAATCCGGTGGGCTGAATGCCAATATCATTAACAAACACCAAACCCTTTTCGAAGACATAGAATCACCAGTGACTTTTGAAGAGGAGTCCCACAGCCCATCAACGCCTGTAAATATGCCAATTGTGTTGGATCCTCAGGCGAAGAAAGAAGAATTGGACGACTATGATGATGACAATATTGAGGATATTATTCATGAAGAGGATGACAATTCTCTATCCTTAGAAAAAAAGGAAAAAGAAATGATTTTGAAGGCACTCCGCAAGCACAATAATAAAAGAAAGTATGCTGCCAGTGACCTTGGGATATCAGAAAGGACGTTATATAGAAAAATCAAACAATATGACATCGATTAAGCGGGCTATTGGCATTTCCTTTTCACTATTTGGCTTTTGGCTTTTACAAGCCTGTTCGGTGAGTTATAGTTTTACAGGGACGAATATCAATTATGATATTATCAAGAATTTCTCCGTAGATAATTTCTTCAACGATTCCGGAGGTGGGCCAGCCAATATGGAACAATTATTCACGGAATCATTGAAAGACTTCTATCAGAGAAATACCCAACTGGAATTGGTCAGGAACAATGGGGATCTCCAGTTTTCAGGTGCCATCACCCGATATACAATTAATCCACAGGCTACAGTTACTACGACCGACCCCAACTTGCCTGATAGAGCCGGGCAGATGCGTCTGAGCATTACTGTAGAGGTTGAATATGTGAATACTGTCAAAGAAGATGAAAATCTAAAGAGAAGTTTTTCTTTCTTCAAAGACTATGATCCAAGATCAACCTCTATTCTACAGGTGGAGAGTGTATTGATTGAGGAGATATTCGAAAGTATAATTCAGGATATTTTCGCTGCAACCGTCGCCAATTGGTAAAATTTGTTAAATTGGAACTTCAAAAAAATCATAAGTGAACCCTATACAGCTACTTGGAATCATACAACATGCCAATCATCTGAGTAAAGATGATTTTACGGAACTGCTTAAGTTGCATGAAGCTTTTCCGTATTTCCAGATTCCAAAGGTTTTATTGGCAAAATATGAATTCGATAAATCGAATGCCAAAGTAAGTGAATTGCTTCATTGGGCAGCCATCACCACTCCTGACAGGGGATGGTTGAAAAAAATGGTGGAAACGAAAGCACCATTTGAAAGTAGGGCAGATTACTTGAAAAAGAAAATCATCGAGGTAACAGAGAGTAAGAAATTTCATGATGGAAAGAATTTCATAGATGACCTGGAAGAGCAACTTGTTCCTGAAAATAAAAAATCTACCAGTAACAAAGACTTTACAGCTACTTTAAAGAAGCTTGGAGAAGAACTTGCTCAAAGCAAGTTAAAAGCTATGGAAAAACTGGAAAAAAGCAGCTTAAAACCCGAAGCAGGGGAAGCAGCAGTCAAACCAATAGCACCGGATTTACCTGCTCCAAAAGTAGAAATGGAGGAAAGCAAGCCTATTATTGAAGAAGTTAAAGGGCAGAATAATCTCTCCCCTGATCAAAAACCAAAAAGAAGAGGCGCTAAAGATGAACTGATTGAATCTATCAGAAAGAAGGAGAAAAAAGAAATCCTTGATAAGAAGAAACTCGAACAAATTGATATCATTAAAGCCTTTAGTAAAAAAGAAATCAAACTAGCTACCATTAAAGAAATTGAAGGACAGCAAAAGCAAGAGGACTTATCAGAAAACAGTACAAAACTTAATCCCAATTTGATTACAGAAGCCTATGCAGGCATCTTGGTCAAACAAGGTAAAAAAGCAAAGGCCAAAGAAATTTATAGGAAATTGATGGTGAAGTTTCCAGAGAAAAACACTTATTTTGCAAACTTAATTGAAGAACTAGAAAAAACTAATTAAATAATATGTTTACTTTATTGATCAGTATCATTGTAGTCTTGGCTGTATTATTGGTTTTGGTAATCCTGGCCCAAGACTCAAAAGGTGGTGTTGGAGCTGCTTTCGGTGGCAGTGCATCTCAAATTATGGGCGTGACCAAAACAGGTAATATCTTGGAAAAATCTACTTGGGTGCTTTCCATTGCCATTTTGGTTTTGTCTCTTACCTCTGCAGCATTCTACAGTAAGGAGAATACAGGGGACTTCACCTCCCCTAACATTGACCGCGCAAGGCAACAAATCCTTACCCCTTCGTTTGGTGATGTTGAAGGTTTGCTTCCATCCCCAGTGGAAGAAGCTACTGAAGAGAGTGAGGAAAGAATAGAAGATTAAGATACTTCAAAAATAATTGAAAGGGGCTTTGGCCCCTTTTTTCATTTTACAGTTCTGAGCAAGAGTCTTTTACTGATAGGTACAAAGCTCTCCTGCAGTGGAATATGATGTGCACTGTGAATCCTAAATGTCGCAGGATTGGGCAATTCTTGGTAAGTACGGATCAAATCCATTTTAATCTGTTCGAAGGTCTGAGTGAGACTCCTTCTTACTTTTTGAACAAGCTGCATCATGATTCCTTTAAATACGTCAATGCTGTTTTGAAACAGGTTGACTCTATAACGATAAACGTAGATATCTTTACTTTTTTCAAGGGAAAGAAAAGCATAACCTTCTTTCTGATACAATGGAGATAAGCCAACCGGCTCAATAACCATTTCCTGCTCTAAAAAATCATAAATATTTTTACCCTCTTCGATGGCTTTTTTAAACTGTGGCAGTGAAAAATTTACTATTTCTTCTAATTGCTTCATCATTTCATCATCCATTTCCAAAGGCTTATATTTAAGTTTCATTTCTTTGAAATCCGGGCCTTGCAGCAGTTTGGGGAAAGCAGCTTTTAACTGATCCCTATTCTCGGCAAAGTTTTTCAGCTTTGTATAATGGTGGACCAAATCAGCAAGAGGCGGGTAAAGTTTAACTTCTTTGAACTGGGAATCTACATGCTGCAGGTAGGCCAGAAGGAGGTATTTTTTATACTCAAAATCAATCCAACCTTCTGTAATCCAATTTTCCGATAAACTTTTCATAGGCATAATCTTTCCAAAAATTTAAAAAAAACTGACAAAAGAAAAAAGCATTTGGAAATTTTGACAGACTTAAAGAGGACCAAATTGATTGCCAAGTATACCCTGACAGAAATTTCACGCCTTTATGTCAGTTTTGAAAGTGTATAAAAAATTGGCATAAGAAATGATTATTTGGGTATGTAACATTTTAGAACTAACCTTAAAAAGTCTAATAACTATGTCAAAAGTTAACATCCAACCTCTTGCAGACAGGGTTCTGGTAGAACCAGCTGCAGCCGAAGAGAAAACTGCCTCCGGTTTGTTTATTCCGGATACTGCCAAAGAAAAGCCTCAAAAAGGTACTGTTGTTGCAGTAGGTAATGGCAAAAAAGATGAACCATTGACTGTAAAAGTAGGTGACACAGTACTTTATGGCAAATATGCCGGTACAGAGCTCTCTGTAGATGGTCATGACTACCTGATCATGAGAGAGGCTGACATTTTCGCAATTCTGTAATCATCTATTCAAAACAATCAAAAACCTAAAAAAACAAAAAAATGGCTAAAGAACTATTTTTCGATACCAATGCAAGAGATAGACTGAAAAAAGGTGTAGACGCTCTTGCTGACGCGGTAAAAGTTACCCTAGGTCCTAAAGGAAGAAATGTCATTATTGACAAAAAATTCGGTGCTCCAACCATCACTAAAGATGGTGTTTCGGTAGCAAAAGAAATCGAATTGTCCGAACCTATTGAAAATATGGGGGCACAGTTAGTGAAAGAAGTAGCTTCAAAAACTGCTGACAACGCAGGTGATGGAACTACCACAGCCACTGTTTTAACCCAAGCAATCTTCAATTCCGGCATTAAAAACGTAGCTGCGGGTGCTAATCCTATGGATTTGAAGCGCGGTATTGACAAAGCTGTTGCTTCCGTAGTCGCTCAATTAAAAGCTAACTCCAAAGCAATCTCCACCAGCAAAGAAATTCAGCAGGTAGCTACTGTTTCTGCCAATAATGACGATGAAATCGGTAAAATGATTGCCGATGCCATGGATAAAGTTGGTAAAGACGGTGTGATCACAGTGGAGGAAGCCAAAGGTACTGAAACTGAAGTAAGGACGGTAGAAGGTATGCAGTTTGACAGAGGCTACCTTTCCCCTTACTTTGTGACCAACACCGAGAAAATGGAAGCTGAATTGGATAGGCCTTACATCTTGATCTACGACAAGAAAATTTCTGCCATGAAAGAATTGCTTCCAATCCTAGAGCCTGTTGCACAGTCTGGCAAGCCTTTATTGATCATTGCTGAAGATGTGGATGGGGAAGCTTTGGCTACTTTGGTAGTAAACAAAATCAGAGGTGCCTTGAAAGTAGCGGCGGTTAAAGCTCCTGGATTCGGTGACAGAAGAAAAGCCATGTTGGAAGACATTGCCATCTTGACAGGAGGTACTGTAATTTCTGAGGAAAGAGGTTATAAGCTGGAAAACGCTACCATCGATTATTTGGGTACAGCTGAAAAAGTTAATATAGACAAAGATAATACGACCATTGTCAATGGTGCAGGAGAATCTAGCCACATTCAGGCAAGAATCTCTGAAATCAAATCTCAAATTGAAAAAACCACTTCTGACTATGACAGAGAGAAGCTTCAAGAGAGATTGGCCAAACTATCCGGTGGAGTTGCTATCCTTTACATAGGAGCAGCTACTGAGGTAGAAATGAAGGAGAAAAAAGACAGGGTAGACGATGCCCTTCATGCAACTAGAGCTGCTGTACAGGAAGGCGTAGTAGTTGGTGGTGGGGTTGCTTTGGTAAGAGCTTCCGCTGCTTTGGACAGCCTCAAAGGAGAAAATGAAGATCAGGATACCGGTATCAATATCGTGAGAATGGCGATAGAATCTCCTTTAAGAACCATCGTGGAAAACGCAGGTGGTGAAGGTTCTGTAGTGATCAACAAAATCAAAGAAAACACAGGAAACTATGGTTACAATGCAAGAACTGATGTGTATGAAGATCTGTTCGAAGCAGGAGTTATTGATCCTACTAAAGTAACCAGATTAGCATTGGAAAATGCGGCTTCAATTGCAGCCCTTTTATTGACTACTGAATGTGTGGTAGCTGATGTTAAAGAAGACACCCCTGCTATGCCTCCAATGGGCGGTGGAGGTATGGGCGGCATGATGTAATCGCAGCCTAACAACAAGAAAAGGAAACCATTTGGGTTTCCTTTTCTTGTTTATAGCAGAATATTATTATTTTAACTTCATACTAAAATTGAAAAAAGAATTCAAAACTTTAATAAGGATCCATATCTTTGACAGTTAAAGTGTCGTTTTAAATTTTTGGTAGACGATCAAAACCATTCATGTTCCCTTATCACACTATAATACTTGTAGACGACGATCCAATCAATAATTTGATCAACAGAAGGCTAATAGCCAAGCTGCAGGTGGCAGAGCGGGTGGAGGATTACTTGGAAGCAGAAAAAGCCTTGGCAAGAATACAGGAGATAGACAAAGAGGAAAGGGTCTTGATTCTTTTGGACATCAATATGCCGGTAATGAATGGTTGGGATTTTTTGAATTTTTACAATCAAAACTTACCAGAAAGAAAAGATAAAATCGTCATGCTATCCAGTTCTATTGATTTTCAGGATAGGAAGAAGGCATTCACCTACAAACAAGTGGAAACCTTCCTTGAAAAACCACTGACAGTAGAAAAAATGAAAAGTATTTTGTAAATAGGTTTTGATTTTCTTAAACAAAATACAAAACCTATGGAAATCATTGCATTTGGTGAACATTTTTTACAGAAACAAATCCCAAAAGACATTGAAGAAATAAAACCCTTTTTGACAGGAGATCACAAATTCTGGCTAAATATCACAGATACTAGGGATGCCCAATTGATGAGCGAACTTGCCGAGCTTTTTGATATTCACCCCATGGCTGTGAATGACATCAGGGAAAACAGGCAAAGGCCAAAAATTGAAGACTACAATCACTTCATTTTGATCGTGGTTCAGATGCTCTATTCCAATAACCATGGACTTGATATTGAATCAGAGCAGGTAAGTATCATATTGGGTAAAAACTACGTGATTACTTTCCAAGAGACCCCTTTTGACATTTTTGATCAGATTCGGATCCGCCTGGAAAATCCCAATGGAAGGATGCGGAAGTTGGGCACTGACTATTTTGTCTATGCATTGATTGATGCGATTGTAGATGAATATTATGCACTTTTGGAAAAAATAACTTTGCGAATTGAAATGCTGGAAGATAGTATTGTAAGCAGAGATAAGCAGGTAAAGCTTTCTGAAATCTATCACCAAAGAAAATACATCCAACAAATCAAAAAGGTAATTTGGCCGACCCGGGAATTGCTCTCCGTCTGGAGAAAATCAGAAAACCCCTTGATCAAAAAAAGAACATCTCCCTTTATCAATGATGTATATGAACAGACTGTAGAGGTTATGGAAAATTTAGAAATGCAGCGGGAGTCAATCACTACCTTGGTAGAAATTTTCATGACTGACATTTCACTCAAACAAAATGAGGTAATGAAAACCCTTACCATCATTGCCACCATTTTTATACCCTTAACTTTTTTGGCAGGTGTCTATGGCATGAACTTCGAATTTATGCCTGAACTGTCCTGGAAATACGGATATTGGCTTACTTGGTTGGTCTTTATAGGTATTTCCATAATGATGGTTTTCTACTTTAAAAGAAAAAAATGGTTCTGAGCTTTCATAAATCTCCTTGAGAAAAATCTAAAGGCAACTTTCAACCTGACAGACCTTTAGCATTTTATTAAGTATTCCCGTATTATTGTAAATATTCATCAATTTATAAGGGATTATTTTGCAAACTTTTGTAATAAAAATCGGTTCCAATGTCATTACTCAAAATACAGGAATTCCTGATTTTGATAGAATTGCTACCTTGTGCCATCAAGTGGCTACCCTGAAAAGTCAAGGCAAAAAAGTAGTATTGGTGACATCAGGAGCAGTTGCATTTGGGAGACAAAACATTGTTCTTCCTGAAAAAACCAACCCCGTATTGAAAAAACAGATTTGGGCAGCCAATGGACAGATCTCCCTCATCCACACCTACAAGGAAATATTTGCTGGACTAGGTTACAGCATTGCTCAAATTTTAGTCACTAAGGAGGACTTTCGAGACAGAAAGCATTACCTGAACATGAAAAATTGTATAGAAGGCCTGCTTTCACAAGAAATCATCCCTGTGATCAATGAAAATGACACAGTAGCCATTACAGAGTTGATGTTTACGGACAATGACGAACTTGCAGGACTATCTGCCGCTATGGTCAATGCAGATACCTTAATTTTACTCACCAATGTAGATGGTATTTATGATGGCCCTCCAGAGCAGGAAGGGTCTGCGATTATCCAAAAAGTTGATGAAAGCAGCCAAGACCTGGGCAATTTCATTCAGGCTGGTAAATCTTCCTTTGGCAGAGGCGGTATGCTTACCAAACTCAATATGGCAAAAAAATCTGCCAACCTGGGCATCAAGGTTTTTATAGCTAATGGGAAAAAAGACAATATTTTGCAACAAATTGTAGATGGTAAGGCCATATGCACCTATTTCGAACCGGCAACCATCAAACAGAGTCCTAAAAAATGGCTGGCCCATGGTGAGCAATACTTCAAAGGAGAATTAAAAATCAACAATGGCGCAAAGAATGCCCTGTTTTCAAAAAAGATAAGCAGTCTTCTTCCTGTAGGAGTAATAGCAGCTTCAGGCGATTTTCAAAAAGGGGATATTGTAAGATTGATAGATGAAGCTGGAATTCCCTTAGGCCTAGGCCGTGCGGCATACGGCATAAAATCCTTAGAGGAGAAAATCGGACTGAAATACCAGAAGCCAATAGTACATTACGATTACCTTTACCTTTACCAATGACTGATTTCAACGCCCTCTTTCAGGAATTAAAAGTTTCTTCAAGAAAACTCCAGCAGGTAACTGAACAACAAATTCAGGCCACTTTGAATACCTTGATGGAAAGAAGCAAAGAAGCCATTCCGGAAATCTTGAAAGCAAACCAAATTGATCTTTCCAAAATGGATCCTAAAGACCCCAAATTTGATCGGCTGCTGCTCAATGAGGAAAGGATTCTAAGCATATTAAAAGAGGTAAAGCAAGTCAAAAGGCTTCCTAGCCCTCTTAACCTCATATTGGAAGAAAGGACATTGGAAAATGGACTTGAATTGAAAAAAGTCACAGTTCCTCTTGGGGTGCTTGGGGTGATTTATGAAGCACGCCCTAATGTAACTTTTGATGTATTTTGTCTGGCACTGAAATCAGGTAATGCCTTGGTTTTGAAAGGTGGTTCAGATGCACAATATTCCAATCAAGCCATCATGAAAGCAATCCATCAGGCCTTAAGGGAAAATGGGATTCCAAAAGAAGCCTTTTTGCTACTTCCCCCTGACAGGAGCGCTACTGAAGCCCTCTTACAGGCGGTAAATTTTGTAGACATCATCATTCCCCGGGGTAGCCAAGGGCTAATCGATTATGTACGGGAAAATTCCAAGGTTCCGGTCATTGAAACAGGAGCAGGAATCGTGCATACCTATTTTGATGAATCCGGGGACTTGGAAAAAGGTAAAGCAATTATTCTCAATGCCAAAACCAGAAGACCAAGTGTGTGCAACAGTTTGGATTGCCTGATTATCCATCAATCCCGACTGGAAGATCTTAAAGCTTTGGTTACGCCATTGATCGAAAAACAAGTAACTATCTACGCAGATGGTCCATCCAAAGAAGTACTTCCCCCCCACCCTTTGATTCAATTGGCTGGAGCGGAGCATTTTGGCACAGAGTTTCTTTCCCTGAAAATGGCGATCAAAACCGTTGAATCCATAGACCAGGCCTTGGATCATATTGCGCATCACAGTTCAAAACACAGTGAAGCCATTGTTTCTGAAAGTGCTCAGCATATTGTTCGTTTTTTGAATGAAGTAGATGCCGCAGCCGTGTACGCCAATGCCTCCACGGCCTTTACGGATGGCAACCAATTTGGATTGGGAGCTGAAATCGGCATCAGCACCCAAAAACTCCATGCTAGGGGACCAATGGCCTTAAATGAGCTGACATCTTACAAATGGGTTGTTAGGGGCCATGGCCAGATCAGAAGCTGATCAAAAGGTATAGCCAAGAGAGAGATGTGGCATCCAAAAAAGATCAGGAAAGGCATTTTTATATATATTCATGTAAGGTGAAAAACCTGCCCTGAAATTAAACCCTCCTTCGATTGGCTGATATCTGTAGCCTAAATTTAATATGGGCGTACCCACCCTAAAACCTGCTTCAGAGACCTCATCAACTGAGGGATGGTTTTCATCCACCATCCACTCATATCCAAGCCGTGCACCTATTCCAAGGTCAAGGTATTTCCCGTTTTTTCCAATAAGATAATTGGCCATCACCGGAAATGTTACCATGGCAGTATTGTTCCATTGTAAATAGCCAATTCCAGTTCTAAAACCAAAACCATCAGGATTTTTGCCCAATCTACGATCAAAGTTTAAAGAGACTAATCCACCTGCACCCAAAAATTCACCATACACTGTATTTCTATTGAAACTTTCTTGAGCTAAAACTGGATTCCCAATCAAAAATGCTGATATGCATAAAAGAACAAAAGCCTTCATAATAACAATGATTAATTTTTATAAGATAAAATTAAATCTTTAAAAAAACTAAACACCTAATCTTTAAATGCAAATTTAACCAGCTCCTCCAAAGGTACATATTGCAATGTTTTTTCATGGGTGGCTTCCAATATGACTTTTGGTGCCGAGCCAGCCCTATAGGCCTCAACCCACCTGCTTGCACAAAGACACCACCTATCTCCTGGCTTTAAACCTGGGAAGAGATATTCCGGTCTAGGAGTAAGGAGATCATTGCCTCGGCTTAGGCTAAATTCCAAAAATTCCATCGTCATAACGGCACATACCGTATGGGTTCCCAAATCATCCTCACCCGTCTCGCAGCAGCCATTCCTGTAGAATCCGGTCATAGGTGCAGTGCTACAGGAAATCAAATTTTCGCCAAATACATTTTTTGCCATTTTTTATTTAGTTTTTGAAACATAGAAAGCCCAAACCATCAACAAGGGATGGATTATCACCAAGCGTACCCAGGCCAACCAAGGCGGTACACATAAACCATCTGGAACACAACTTCCTATTTGAATAAAATAAACATGAGAAGGGATAAAAAGGATCATCAAAACCATTATACCCCAAGCAGAGACTTTTCTACCAGATGGCATGAGCACTCCCAAACCAAGTATAATTTCCATCACTCCCGATAAATAATTAATAAAACCGGGCCAGGGGAAATAATTGGGAATCAAGGGGTAATAAAATTCAGGTTGAACGAAATGATTGATACCTGCAATAATGAAAAACAGGCCCAATGCCAAGATTAGAAGCTTTTGAATCATGTCAATGCCCAATGGTGTTGAAGGTGAACTTTCCTCAATATAAGAAAAAATGGCACCCACCATATCAGGTCATTGGTAATTAAAGTATAAGCAAAGGTGATAGGGACTTCACCCATCAGGTAGTTATATATGAAACCTATCGGACCAAAAATTTTACCCAGGAATCCCACCGCCACAATAGGCCAATGTCGCATAGGGTTATAGCTTGCCCACCAATATCCTAAGCCATAAACCCCGATCACCATGCCCATGCCTTGCCAGACCATAGGGTGATTGATTGGCTCCATCCCCGTTAATGAGAAGAACTGTTGGGGAAATAACACTACCCAGGCACCCCATAATAAATTATAAATTGCAGCCAGCCTTAAAGTTGTTTTCATGGCTATTTAACCCAAAATGCTACCTTTGGTTTAATAATAAAAGGATAACATTTTGCTAATATTTATCTTATCCATGATTAATATAATGGGTATAATTTTGAGCTTTCATCAAAATCAGGAAAAATGAAAAGACGGGATTTCTTCAAAAACGGTTTATTGACCACATTGGGATTAAGTGCATTTGGTGCCAGTCCTGCCCTTGCCTCCACTGTAAAAAGAAAAGGACTGGCTAAAAACATCATCTTCCTTGTAAGTGATGGGATGAGTGCAGGCACCTTGAATATGGCTGATATACTCATGCGACATAAATATGGAAGTTCCTCTACCTGGATAGATTTGTATGAAAAAAATACAGTAAAAAGGGCACTTATGGACACCGCATCTGCCAACTCTTTTGTCACAGACTCTGCTGCAGCAGGATCTGCCTGGGGAGGTGGTATGCGTGTGAGAAATGGGGCACTCAATATTGGACCAAATGGAGAAAGACCTGTACCCATACTTCAAAAATTCAAATCAATGGGTAAAGCAGTAGGCTGTGTCACTACTGTACAAATCACCCATGCTACGCCTGCCTCATTTTGTGTCAATAATGGCAGTAGGAATGCCATGCCGGAGATAGCTGAAGATTACCTGAAACTGAGATTCGATGTGATGTTGGGCGGAGGAGCCAATTACTTCAGCGCTGAGCGGCGGGAAGACCAGAGAGACCTCTTTGAGGCTTACAGACAAACGGGCTTTGACTTGGTCCGAAATAAACAAGAAATGATGAATACCCAGGGAGATAAGCCTATCATGGGTATTTTTGCGGATGAGGGACTCCCATATACCATAGATCGAAAAAATGATCCTGATTTAATGAACTCCATCCCCAGTTTGGCAGAAATGACCCAAAAAGCCATTGATATCATGAGCAAAAACCCTGAGGGTTTTGTTATGCAGGTAGAAGGTGGCAAAGTTGATTGGGCTGCCCACGGCAACGATGGTCCTGCCCTACTTTATGACCAAGTTGACTTCGATGAAGCGGTAAAGGTGGCTATGGAATTTGCTTTGAAAAATGATGAAACCCTGGTCATTATCACTACTGACCATGGAAACTCCAATCCAGGGTTATTCTACAGTGGTCAGGCCAATAAAAATTTTGAAAGACTTTATGAAACTAAAGCTTCCAATGAATGGATACTCAATCAGATCAACCCTGACTTTTCTTTGGATAGGGTAAGAGAACTGTTTATGGAATACCAGCAAATTCCTTTGACACTGGAAGAAGCTGAAGCTATCATGACCTCTTACACAGTTGGAGCAGATGGCCTGTACAATCCAGCTAACCTTCCCTTCCACCAATTGGCAAGTATGCAGTCCCGCTATACCTCTATTCAATGGGCTGGGACCAACCATTCTGCTGATTATGTGGAATTGGCCACCTTTGGCCCCGGAAGTGAATTATTGGGTGGTTTTGTCAAAAACTATGAAATGCACAATTTTATGCTGAAAGCTTCAGGTGCCGAACGGGAGTTATTTGTTTAAGGCAAGCAAGATCAGGTAATTGAAAAATTACCTGATCACTTCACATGCTGACTTTTTTCAGGGTCATATTTGAGCTTACCGACGCCGTACAAGTAAAGGACTTTGGAATACCTCAACATCAAAGGAAGCAAAACTAAATTAGAAATGATCACGGTAATCACATACACGGACATTTCAGGATCTCCGAATACATAATTCAAAATTAAAAGGATGTTGATAACCAAGGCTACAGAAAAAGCATAACTGATGTACATAGCACCGTAAAAAAAGTCCGGTTCAGGTGTAAGCACTGCCTCACAATGGGGACAATGATGGTGTACTTCTGTAAGTTTTGCATAACTCATAATGGCCACAGGAAAAATATTTCCCTCACGACACCTAGGGCACTTCCCGTGCAATATGGCTGACCCCAAACTTCTTCTTTTCATAATGTACTCAAATGATATGCGAAATTAAAGAAAACTAAAGTTAAAATCGGGACACAGGTCACAATTAGAATAACATTAGAATTCGGCTAAAAATAGCCATTTTAATACATTTTCACTATTTTTGGCACATGTTAATTCCTATTTACAGAAGTTGGATGCGTAAAGTAGTAGTTTACCTGCTTTTAGTAAACTTCATCAACCTTACTGCAAATTTTTACCATTCTTCGGTAATTGACTCTTCTCTATTGGCCAATCATGACCCTATTGACTCTTTAGCAGAATTGGTTTTGGAATTTATTTTAGATATGGATGAAGAAACCATTCCTGATACAGAAGTTCCACATGAGAAAAAGAAATTTTCGGATATTAAGCTTCACTTTGAAGCCAAAGCACTATCTATAGCAACCAGTTATCAAATAACCTCAGCAAAGCACCCAGATTTTTATTTCAAATTTTTTCAATCTATCAAAGGAGAGGTAAATGCTCCGCCTCCAAAATCCGTTTAAATTAATCCCAATCTTTGGTGGATTGGTAATCAATTTATTGATTACCAGTTTATTACTGTTAATCCGAGAATTAGGATTAAACGATATTATCTGATAAAAAAACTGATAGCCAAGCCATAGTAAATTGCTGAAAGAATAGCCTTTTAATATGAGATCAAATTCTGAAACCATCAAAGGGAAAATGGAGTAAATGTCCTCGATTAAATAAAATCACTTAAAGGAAATGAGCCTTATCGGGCTCTGATAATCCATGAAATTTGTATTCAAATTGATAATTAACATGAAAAAATTTTTAGGAACATTGGTCTTCATGACCATGTTCTTAGGTCTGTCACATGCGCAACAGGTCACAGACAGCATCAGGTTGGAAAGAATTATTTTAGACAGCCTTTTCCTCGCAGAAATTGAAGAACCCAAAGATTATCAAAAACCAAAGGTACTTCATGCGGAACCACTTTATATTGACCTTATCAGGGATTTAGGGGCCAGGAAAGGAGAAAAGGAATGGAACGTAGGCTTTGGAATGTTTGACCGAAGGGATTTCAATAAATACGAGGCTTTGGTGGAATATGAATGGGCCCCAGTGGACAGGCTTGGATTTGAGGTAGAGGTGCCTGTCACCTTATTTAACCTTAGGGACGGACCCACTGACGTGGAAAGGCCCTCAAATAGAGTTGAATCACTAAAATTAGCAACACAATGGTCGTTTTTGGTATCAGAAAAAGCCAAAACCACTTTAGCTTTAGGCTACATCCATGAATTTGAATTTGTTGACCTGAATAGAATTAGTCGGGAAGATCTTTTCAAAGGCAATATCTATAACCCCTTTTTCATTGCTGCCAAGCGCTGGGGAAGAAATTACCACACCTTGATCTACACCGGACCAAGGATTGAAAAGGAGTTTAGCCAAAGAAGAGATTTCACCTATGAAATCCATACCAATTTTCATTACATGATTACAGGCACCAGAAACTTCATAGGTTTAGAAGTCAATAAAGAAATTCATCAAGGAAAGCTGGAAACTGTACTTAGACCTCAAATGCGGGTGGGCTTGGCAGACAATTTATTGGTGGGTATTGTAACTGGAATTCCTATCAATAGGGGTCAGGAAGGCATGAGTTCATTTGTAAGAATCATTTACGAACCTGGAATCTTCCATTAAAAATTGGCTGTCTCAAATTGAACGCTAACCAATTTTAGATAAAATTTGTGGATTTAATTTGAGACAGCTTCTTTTCTAAAATTGCTTGGGAACTATACCTTTTCCTGAGAAAGCAATGATTTCATCCAGTTCATAGTCTTTACCTTTACCCCACCTTAATAATTCTTCAATGGTGTAAATCTCAGTAGTATCTACATCCTTTACTTTGAAATTATCCCCTTTCAGTCTAGCTAATATTTCTATCCTTCTTTTTTCTCCCTGATTGGTCAGTTCATAAAACCGGCCCACCCTCAAGTTATCCAATGCGATCGCCATATTTACTCCATTTCCAATAATTGTATTCTTTTGATAGGGCCTGGACAATACTGCTGATGACATCCCAAACAAGTGGACAAAACAGTCTTAAAATTGGCCTTCAACAATTCAGGTTCACTTTGCTCTAAGGCATATAAGCTTTCTAGGTAAGCTTCTCCCATAAGTTGAAAGACTGGGGTCTTCACTTGGGGATTGGTAGGCTTAGCTTCCAAGAGTTCCTGATGGCGCTCCAAATAACTTTTGATAGACTCCCCTTTTTCTACTGCTCCTTTTATTTCTTCCAAGTCCAGAAACATTTCCCTCATCAACAAAGCCAATGGTGCATCCTCATTGGGATACTTTTGCAGTTGCTTCTCCTGCTTATCTGAAGCAGGGCTACAACTACAAAAAAACAACATTATTCCACCTATGATAGGATAAATGGAATTATGCATTCTCCCTGATAATTACCCCAATGGCCTCAAAAGCATATTCCAATTTGGGTGCAGTAATCGCTTCGATTTCCTCCTCCGATTTACCTGCATCCTCCGCATAATGTTTTAAAGTTGCCACATCTGTGACTTTTTTGGTTGCTACACCTTCAATAACCACAGGATAGCCATGTGCATTTTTTGGAACAAAAAATCCATAGTCCTTGAAGGTTACCCTCATGGTCTCTCCATTGGGAAGGTCAATGGTCATCCAGCAGCCCTTCATGGCACATACCTCTTTGATTTCTCCTACTACTTTTCCTTGAAACTCATCGCCTAATTCCAGAGCAGCCAGCAACTGATCCAATGAACTCACGCCCAGATCATTGATTTCCTCGCCGAAATAACCTACAGGAAGTGCCTCGGCTGAACTTTCATTTTCAGTGTTTTTGATTTCATTGGAGCTACAAGCATATAACCCTGCTCCTAAAGTCAATAAAAAAAACAATGCCTTTCTCATATCTTTTTTTTCCAAAACTAATCAGAACATCAGTTTATTACAAAAATATCTAATGATCAATCTTTTAATTTCTCTGCAAAGACCTTTTTGAATTTTTCTAATTTAGGTTTTATAACAAACTGACAATAAGGTTGCATACCATTGTCATTGTAATAATTCTGATGGTAATCTTCTGCGACATAAAAATTGCTGAAGGGTGTAATCTCAGTGACAATTGGTCTGTTAAAAGCACCGGACTCATCCAATTTACTCTTGTAGTAGGTGGCCTTTTCTTTTTGATCTTCGCTGTGGAAAAATACGGCAGACCTGTATTGAGGTCCAACATCAGCCCCTTGACGATTCAGTGTAGTAGGGTCGTGTGTTGACCAAAAAACCTCCAATATTTCCTCAAAAGTTACAACTTTGGGATCATATTGGATTTGAATTACTTCCGCATGACCAGTAGTACCGCTTGTTACCTGCTTATAGGTAGGATTAGCTACATGTCCTCCACTATACCCGGACAATACCACCTCAACACCATTAAGATTTTGGTAAATCGCCTCTGTGCACCAAAAGCAACCAGCTCCAAGCGTAGCTATTTCATATCCTTCCTGTACTTGCACTTGTGTTTTCGGTAAATCCTGCATGTTTTTTTCCTTTTTATTGGGGTTTTGAGCACAGGCTATGTTAATTGTTAATAGCAGCCCTATGATTAATTGAATATTCTTCATTTTAAAATGATTTTCAAGTGATAAACCAAAATGGGAATCAAGAAGTTTTGACAACCCTGATTCTAACGGCACCTTTTGGATAGGTTAACTTATCAACGGGTTTATTTTTTTGTAATACTACCACCTTTCCCTGTCTATAGAGATTCATCATCTCCGTTTGAACATCCGACAAAAAATGTCTCCAGTCTTGAGGATAAAGCCATCTAACCACTTCAGATGGACAAAAAGTTGAATCACCACGGATTCTCCCCATTTCCAAAACGGCAGATTGTAAAAAGAACGGAAATAAGCTTTCTTGCTGCATAAAGCAAAAAAGAAAAAAAATTAAAAAATAAATAAGAAAACAGCTTAAAAAATTCAATACTTAATTCAATTATTTATAAGGTTATTAACCTTATAAACAAGTTCACTTGGGTGAAAAGGTTTTGCCATATGATCTGATGCACCCGAATTCATTGCATCCTGCACCAATCTTTCCTCATCTCCTTCCGTAATAAGGACGATAACGGGGCATTCAGGCCTGGTTTTCTTCACATAATCCAAAATTTCAACCCCTTGCTCTTTAGGCACAAATAAATCAGTGATTAATAAATCAGGTGACAGCTTGTCAAAAATGCTAATTCCCTCTGTCGCACTGCTCACCACCTTTATCCCATAACCTTCTTTTTTCAACTTAAAAGTAAGTAAAGTAGCAATTACTTTATCATCTTCTATTACCAAAATTTGTTTCATAATATATATCCCATTAAACAATTAGAACCTAAAATAAATATTCATAACCCTAAAAAACAAGTGTTTTATTCTTTAATTAATATAATTTTTTTCAAAAAAAATACAAATAAATTAAAATGTATTATGTCAAAAAATAATTGCCGTTCTTAACCGATTTTACCATTTGAAAAAAAAGAGTTTTTTGAAAAAAAAATGTTTCGTAATCTTAACAAACAGAAAAAACCAGTAAAATCAACTCAACTTATATGAATATCCGATTTAAGCCAAAGGTGTTCAGCAGTATATTTTGCATGGCTTTGTTCCTTACTTTTCAGGCTTTTGGACAAAGTGATCCAAAAGGAGAAAGAAGGGTGACAGGAACCTATGCCATTGTTAATGCTACCATTACTACTGCACCCGGCAACACTTTAGAGGGGGCCACTATCCTCGTAAAAAATGGTCTGGTGGAAAACATAGGCTCAGACATTAAGCTTCCGCCAGATGCACAAATCATCGAAGGGGATTCCCTATTTATTTATCCGGGTTTTATTGACGGTGCCTCCGGTATTGGTATCAGTAAACCTGCAGACCCTGAAAGACCAGCCAATTTTGATCCTTCTAATCCTCCTGATGAGCTGGCAGGAATAACCCCTTGGAGAAATGCCCTGGATTATTACGATAAAAACAACAGCCAAATTACAGACTGGAGGAAAGTAGGCTTCACCATCGCTCAGATTGTGCCAGAAGGAGGAATGCTTCCTGGTAAATCAGCCATAGTAACATATGGAGGAAAAGAGTCTTCCAATGTTTTAGCCAATAACACCGCATTAAATGCAAGACTTAGAAATGTAGGAGGTGGAAGAGGAATGTATCCTGGCACACAGCTGGGTATTATTGCCAAGTTCCGCGATCTCTATAAAAACGCCGAATTATCTGCACAGCATAACCGGTTATTTGCTTCCAATGCTGGCTTGGCAAGACCGGAAATGAACAAAACTTTGGAAGCTTTCTTTCCTGTTTTGGATAAAAATATACCCATCCTTTTTGAAGTCTCTAATGATTTAGAGACGAAAAGAGCTACCAGCCTACAAAGAGAACATGGTTTTCGATTGATTTTGATGGGGGTTACCGATGTCAAATACTCCATTGAAGCCATAAAAGGAACAAACGCCCAAGTGTTGATCGGTTTTAGATTGCCCAATGACAAAACCGCCAGTGCAGACCTGGAAGGTAAAACAGACGAAATGAGAGGAAGAACCATTAGGATCAAAGAAGCCTATCAGGAAATTTTAGAGGGACCTGCCCTGCTGGAAAAAGCAGGAATTCCTTTTGGGTTTACCACCATGGGGGGAAGGAGCTCTGAAATGTTTAAAAACATCCGCTTGATGATCGATAATGGACTTAGCGAGAATGCAGCATTAGCCGCATTGACCATCAATAATGCCAATATTTTGGGCATTCAAAAGTTTGCAGGTACTTTGGAAAAAGGCAAACTGGCCAATATGGTGATCAGTACCGCTCCATTATTTTCTTCAGAAGCGCAGATTCAACATGTAATGGCTGACGGCTATCTATTTGATTTTGATATCAGCAAAAAAAGCAGCAGCAATGGTTCAAATGGCAAAACCATTGATATTGCAGGTGTTTGGGATTATACCTCAGATACTCCTGCAGGCAGCTCAAATGGCACCATGGAAATAAAAAAAGAAGGAGATACTTTCAAAGGTACCATTACCTATGACAATCCAACAGGAAGCGGAAAAGCAAGTTCTGAAATGAACAATATCACCCTTTCAGGCAATAACCTCTCCTTTACCTTCAATGTATCCGCAGGAGGCATGTCTTTGGAAGTGACGGTAGCTGGAGATGTTTCTGAATTGGATTTCAGAGGAAATATGTCTTTGAGTGATTTTGGAAGTTTCCCACTTAATGCCAACAAAAAGCCAAATCAACGCAACCAATAATCTTTGAAGCCATGAAAAAATTAAATTTGATACTCTTCAGCTTTTTGGTTTTGGGCGGAATGATTGCACAGGCCCAAACGCCAAAAGGCTCCGTACTTATAAAAAATGCCACAGTATTAACTGTAACTAATGGCAATCTGGAAGAAACAGACGTGTTGGTAGAAAACGGCATTATCAAAAGAATTGGAAAGAACCTCAACGCTGCCAATATAGAAGTGATTGATGCCACAGGCAAATATTTAATGCCGGGCATTATTGATGCCCACTCTCATGTGGCTTTAGATGCAGTCAATGAAGCTACTGCGCCCATTACCTCAGAGGTAAGAATGGCAGACGTGGTCAATCCTTACGATATTGGTCTTTACCGGGCACTTGCTGGCGGGGTGACCATTTCCCATGCCATGCACGGGTCAGCCAATGCGATTGGCGGGCAGAACATCACTTTGAAACACCGCTATGGCTCTTATAATCCCGAAGACCTATATATGAAAGAAGCGCCAAGGACCATTAAGTTTGCTTTGGGGGAAAATCCTACGCGGGTACATGGCCGCGGTAATGGCATACAGCCAAGAACCAGAATGGGTGTGGATGCAGTCATCAGAAATGGATTTAATGAGGCCCTCCAATACAAAAAAGCTTGGGCTGACTATCAGGCTGCTTCCAAACAAAGAGGTGCCAATCCAGTCCCCCCTAAATACGACAGTAGACTCGAAACCTTAGCAGATATCCTAGATGGTAAAATCATTATCCACTGCCATTCCTACCGTGCCGATGAAATTTATGCACTGATTAATACCTGTAGAGAATTTGGGATTGACAACATTGTGTTTTCACATGTCAATGAAGGCTTCAAAGTAGCTCCTGAATTAGCCCAATATACCATGGGAGCCTCCGTTTTTGCTGATTGGTGGGCTTACAAATTTGAGGTGTATTATTCTACTGCCTACAATGCTGCCATCTTAATGGAAAATGGCGTAATTACCTCCATCAATTCTGATTCAGGTGAATTGATCAGGCACTTGTACCATGAAGCGGGAAAAGCCCAGCGGTATGGAGAATTGGACGATGAACAAACACTTGCCCTGATTACCATTAACCCAGCCAAACAATTGGGTATTGCTGACAAGGTGGGTTCTATTGAAGAAGGCAAACAAGCTGACTTAGTCATATTTGAAGGTCATCCATTATCTGTATACGCCATACCTCAAATGACCTTTGTAGACGGAGTAAAGTACTTTGACATCAATGAAGATCCAGACGACATGAGATTAAAGGTAAGTGCAAGTGAGGCCTTGGAACCTATATTCCTTAAAGAACACGAACACCGTTGCATGCATGGGGTGGATTTCTTCTTTACCAATTTTGGAAGAAGCCTTTTCAATCACTCACATTGATGGCTACATGTGTAGATTAAATGGTAAAAACATGGAAAAAATGAAAAAACTAATATATACCTTTCTATTGGCCTGCTTGCCCATGCTTGGGTATGCACAGTTTGATGGGGAATTTATCAAACCAAGAACAGGAAAATTCCTTTTGCAAAACGCCACTGTTGTCACAGTAACAAAAGGTACCCTGGAAAATGCAAGTGTACTCATAGATGGGGGTAAAATTGTTTCAGTAGGACAAAATATCCCTGCTGGAGATGCTGAAGTAATCGATTGTACAGATCATTTTATATATCCGGGTATGTTTGATGGCGGAAGCAGATTGGGTTTGGTGGAAGTGAATTCCTTAGCTGAAACTCAAGATTATGCTGAAATTGGACAAGTAACACCCAATATGCAGGCTTTAGTTGCGATTAACCCAAATTCAGTTGCCATACCTGTAACAAGGGTAAGTGGGGTAACAACTACCTTGGCCATGCCCTCTGGGGGAATTTTCCCTGGAACTGCCGCCTTAATCAATCTGAATGGCTATACACCGGATCAGATGTATGCGGGTTTCAAAGGCGTGGTCCTCAACTTCCCTTCTTCCGCGAGGAGAAGTACTTGGGACAGAAGAAGTGATGAAGACATCAAAAGAGAAGCAGATGAGGCACAAAAAACCCTAAATGAAATATGGGGCAGGGCTGAAACTTACTTCAAGCTTCAACAAGCCAATGCGGAACTACAGTATTATCCTGAAATGGAACAATTGGCCAAAGTATTGGCAGGAGAACTCCCTTTACTAGTGGAAGTGAATGCAGCCACAGATATTTTATCAGCCATTGATTGGATCAAATCCAAAAATGTAAATGCCATACTCACTGGAGTAGCTGAAGGCTGGCGCGTGGCAGACAAAATAGCGGAAGCTAATCTCCCGGTAATCACAGGCCCCATGCTTTCTATACCCACCAGGCAGTCAGATAGATATGATGCTGCCTATACTAACCCAGGCAAAATGGCTAAAGCAGGCGTCAAAGTGGTCATCCGAAGCAATGATGCCGAAAACACCAGGAACCTTCCCTTCAATGCAGGCTTTGCTGCTGCCTATGGCATGGGTAAAGAAGAAGCCCTGAAAGCCATTACCATCAATGCAGCAGAGGTCTTTGGTATCGCTGACAAAATGGGATCAATTGAAGCAGGTAAAGACGCTACATTATTTGTAGCTACTGGTGATCCTTTCGAAACCAAATCCCAAATCCGTCATGTCTTCATTGATGGGTTCAGGGTTCCCATGAGCAATAGACATATTAAGTTATACCAAGAGTTTTTGGAAAGATCTCCGGGCTTGGAAAAAAATTGATTTGGCATTAAGTTTAGGCCGCAGCTACTATTGGCTGCGGCTTTTTTACACACCTAATTATATGATAGTCAGCACTACAAATCACCTGGAAGGTTACAAAATCACCGCTTATTTGGGCATTGTTTCCGGGGAAACCATTATTGGCGCCAATGTTTTCAAAGATTTCTTCGCCAGCATTACCGATATTGTAGGCGGTAGAGCCGGTGCTTATGAGCGCGTTCTTAGGGAAGCAAAAGCCACTGCCATGGCAGAAATGGAAATGCAGGCCAAAGCTTTTGGTGCCAACGCCGTGATTGGTATAGACCTGGATTATGAAACCATCAGAGACGGAATGCTTATGGTCACGGCTGCCGGAACAGCCGTGAAAATAGAAAAGGTCTTTGATTAATTGACAATTTCAATACTCCCTGAATTAACCTCTCCACGGATAGTTGTGGAAGCACCGTTATTGATTGTCAATGACCCAGAGGTACGGGTATCTCCCACCTTGGCCGAACCGCTACCAGTGGTTATGTTGAAATTGAAATTCTTCAGGTTACTGAAGGTCTGTATATAAATACTGCCCGAACTTGCTTTCAATGCAGTCTGAGGACTTAACCCCGAATTGGTAGCAAACAATTGCCCAGAAGAAACAGATATATCTCCAATGGACTTGACATTGGTCAGTTCTACCTTACCTGAGCTTGCTGTGGCATTTATTTGGCCATCCAAGTCTTTTATAAATAACTTTCCACTTGATAATTGTGCAGAAATATTCCCCTCAACACGAAGTAGATCCATTCTTCCAGAAGTCAAAGTAAGATCGATGGTCCCTAAAATATCCTCTAATTTTCCTATCCCGGATGCAACATCAATTTCCAAGCGGGGAATGGCCAGGTTTTGTGCAATCAACTCTCCTGATCCAACTTGAAGATTAGCGCTTGTGGCTACCACATTTTTTGCTGTCACTTTACCAGATCCGGCTTCAAGATCAAGGAGCATATTTCGTGGTCCTATAATTCGGATAATTCCCTCTCCTTTAGCACCTCCACTGAAAAGTCTGTTATTAGTTTCCAAAAATACCTTCAAAGTACTGCCATCAAGCCTGTAATCCACCTCAAATTTACGATTGGAATTGGATCTAAGCTGTACATCCAAGCTCAGTGCTTGCCTTCCGCTTTCTCCTATATATTCAACATCTAAAAAACCACCCTCAACCTCCACTTTGGTCACCCCTTGAAAATCCTGCTGTATCTCCGAAACCAGGGTAAGGTCGTCACCAAGACAACTGCTTAAGACTAATAAAAGAGATAAAAATGCTAAGTTAAGCTTCTGTGACTTTTTGCTAAAATTCAGGTACTGACACATTGCAGCACCATTAAGGTTAATTTTCATAAATAATGTAGTGTTTATAGTTAAAAACACACCTAGCGAAAGCAATGCCAGATTTTCCTAAAAGTCAGCTGCCATTAAAAAATATTTTTTAAACTAGAACTTGCAATTCCAAACTACAGTTGCTTATTTTGTTATGTCTTTCACTTTTTGCGTGAAGGATTTATAAAGAAGAGGCGAGAGACAGGCTCTGAGACCCTCTGGCAACCTGGAAAATCCAAGGTGCCAATTCCTGCCGGTTGAAAGTTTCGTCAATCGGAAATATAAATTCTAAATCCATGAATTTAATAATACGCAGTACCAGACAATCCACATTCCAACTACTTTATTTTCAAGGCACTTGCTGCTTAAATAGCATTTGATTAATTTGCTGAATACAAAATTTCCTATAAACTCTATAGGTAAATATATTAATCCATTTAACCCTAAAATTACTGATCATGTCCAACTACCATTTTGAAACACTTCAGCTACACGCCGGTCAAAGCCCCGACTCCGCTACCAATTCCCGAGCTGTTCCTATTTATCAAACCAGCTCTTATGTGTTCAATTCAGCAGAACACGGGGCCAACCTTTTTGCTTTGAAAGAATTCGGAAACATCTATACCAGGATTATGAACCCAACAACAGATGTTTTTGAAAATCGGGTAGCTGCATTAGAAGGTGGTGTTGCCGCTGTAGCAACAGCATCAGGGCAAGCGGCTCAATTTTTGGCACTTAACAACATTCTTCAAACTGGAGAGAATTTTGTATCTACCTCCTTTTTATATGGGGGAACTTATAATCAGTTTAAAGTAGCCTTCAAAAGGATCGGAATAGAGGCCCGGTTTGCAAAAGGAAACAGTCCCTCAGATTTTGAGAAGTTGATAGATAACAAAACAAAAGCCATCTACCTGGAAACCATTGGAAATCCTGAGTTCAATATCCCGGATTTTGAAGCCATAGCTGATTTGGCAAAAAAACACGATATCCCATTGATCGTGGACAATACATTCGGAGCGGGTGGATATTTATTCCAACCCTTAAAGCACGGAGCCAATATTGTGACAGCATCAGCCACCAAGTGGATTGGCGGTCATGGAACTTCTATTGGCGGCATCATTGTAGACGGAGGTAATTACAACTGGGGCAATGGGAAATTCCCGCAGTTTACTGAACCTTCTGAAGGTTACCATGGACTTAAATTTTGGGAAGTTTTTGGAGAAAACAATCCACTTGGGCTTCCCAATATTGCCTTTGCTATCAGGGCCAGAGTCGAAGGGTTGAGGGATTTTGGCCCTGCATTGAGTCCTTTTAATTCCTTCCTCTTGTTACAAGGACTCGAAACTTTGTCTTTAAGGGTACAAAGAACTGTAGACAATGCCTTGGCTATAGCCGAGTGGCTGGAACAGCACCCCAAAGTGCAAAAAGTCAATTACCCGGGCTTGGAATCCTCTCCCTACCATCAGCTGGCCAAAAAATACCTGAAACATGGTTTTGGTGGTGTATTGAGCTTTGAACTTAAGGGGGATAAGGAAAGTACTTCCCAATTTATCAATGACCTGAAACTTATTTCCCATCTGGCTAATGTAGGGGATGCAAAGACCCTCATTATTCAGCCTTCCGCCACCACTCACCAGCAACTGAGTGAGGATGAACAAATAGCTGCTGGAGTAACCCCTACCCTTCTCCGTCTTTCCCTAGGGATTGAACATATTGAAGACATTAAGGGAGATCTCCAACAAGCCTTTGAAAAGATTTAAATCCTTAGATAACCCTTACCTATTGAACCTTACCTTAGGGGGCGACCCCTAAGGTTTTTAAAACTCTTTTGTTTGAAAAAACATGAATGTTGAAAGTAACTATTTGATTGTAGAAATGGCACAGGAAACCTATAAGCATGAAGGCATTTTAGAACTGGAATCCGGAGAAATATTGAAAGATTTTGAAATTGCCTTCACTACCCAAGGCCACCTGACTACTGCCAAAGACAATGTGATTTGGGTGGTGCATGCCCTTACAGGTGATGCCAATGCGCAGGATTGGTGGAATGGACTGATAGGAGAAGACAAATTCTACGATCCTTCCAAGTATTTTATTGTTTGTGCCAACTTATTGGGATCCTGTTATGGATCAACCAATCCCCTTTCTACTAATCCAGAGACAGGAAAGACTTACTATTATGATTTCCCTCAACTGACTACCAGGGACTTGGCCAGGTCATTGGAATTACTTCGCAAATACCTAGGCATCTCTCAAATCCATACTATGATCGGAGGTTCCTTGGGCGGACAAGTAGCCTTGGAGTGGTCCTACTTATTGGAATCAAAAGTAAAAAATACGGTTATTTTGGCTTCTAATGCCAAAACTTCTCCTTGGACCATTGGTTTCAATGAAGCCCAGCGTATGGCCATAGAGGCAGACAGTACTTGGGGAAGCATCGATCCTGAAGCAGGTAAAAAAGGACTGGAAGCAGCAAGGGCCATCGCCATGATCTCTTACAGGCATCCCCAGGATTTTACCCTTAAACAAGCTGATACAGAAGAAAAATTGGATAATTTCAGAATCTCTTCCTATCTCCGCTACCAGGGACAAAAATTGGCCAATCGATTCAATGCTTTTTCTTACTGGGTTTTGAGTAAGGCAATGGACAGTCATGACTTAGGCAGAGGACGTGGCGGAACTAGCCAAGCCCTATCCCAAATAGCCTCCAGAGTATTGGCTATAGGTATAGACAGGGATCTCTTATTCCTGAAAGAAGAATCCCAGTACATTGCATCCCATGCCCAGAAAGGTACTTTCAGGGAAATCCAATCTGCTTATGGGCATGACGCCTTTCTCATTGAGTATGAGCAATTACAATATATCTTGAGTAGCTTTTATTTAGAAAACAAACCATGAAATTTACACAAATAAAAGAAACGTGTCTCTACATCAGTGATTTGGATAGTGCAGAAGCCTTTTATCATGGAATATTGGGCATGCCGATAATTTCCAAAGTAAAAAACAGACATATTTTTTTTAGATGTGGCAACGCTGTTTTGCTTTGCTTTTTACCCGAAGTCACAAAAAATGAAAAAACACTACCTCCGCACTTTGCTTATGGCAAACAGCACATTGCTTTTGAGGTAAGCCAAGAGGATTATAAAAAAAGCGTTCAGACCTTAAAAGAAAATAACATATCCATTACCCATGAGCAAGAATGGAAGGATGGACTTAAAAGCAGTTATTTTGAAGACCCTTTCGGCCATGTTTTGGAAATCGTACCCGCCGGAATTTGGGAATAATAATCTACTGGGCTTTAGTCCATTCCACCGTCCTACCTATGAGGGATACCCCCACAAAGCCTCTCACCTCTAAAACATCGTTCGACTTTTTCTTAATGGTACTGGAATAGGATTTTCCGTTTCTGGGGTCATAGATCATTCCATTCTCCCAGCTTTTACCCTTAAATTCAAAATCTTCCAACAACTTCATTCCTAGAATTTTTCTGTTCCTCTTAGATTTGTCTGCGTTATTTGCATCCAAAATAGGTTTGCCATTTTCAAATGGGTCTTTCAGCCAAATTACCTTTCCATAATACTTACCACCTTCTTCAAAAATTTCAATTTTGGCATCTTTTTCTGTTGTATACCACTGACCCAGAATATCATCAGCTTTTTGGGCAAGAGCCACATGAACCATCCCAATAATCAGGACAAAGGCAAAAAGAAATGCTTTTTTTATCATAGTACTTCGATTTATTATCAGTTTTCCAACTATAGTAATACTTTTACGTCTGGAAATGTTCAACCGTTTAGGCTTTTTTGACATGCACCAGCAACCTAAAACAAATGCTACTACCACATACGAACCTTTTGAGTTGAGCATAAAGCAGACTCATTTTCAGCTATTGCCTGAAAAAGCCATTTTTCTTCCCCAGCACAGAAGTTTATTGATTGCAGATCCTCATTTTGGAAAAGCTGCCCATTTCCGAAAAGCTGGGATTCCGGTTCCTGAAAATGTACATACAGGTGATTATCTAAAAATAAATTCCATTATCAAACGCTATCTTCCAAGTGACGTGTTTTTCCTTGGAGATTTATTTCACAGTGATTTTAATAATAGTTGGAATGATTTAGAAGCGTTCCGAAGCCTTTTCTCTGATATAAAATTTCATTTGATAAAAGGAAACCATGACATACTTCCAGAGGGATTTTACCGTTCTGGACTTTGGGAACTACATGAGCAATCCTGCCTTTTGGGGGAATTGTTACTTTCCCATGAACCTGAAGAAAAGCTTCCCTTAGAAAGGGTTAACATATGTGGCCACATTCATCCGGGTATTTCACTTTATGGGGCAGGAAGACAAAAACTGACCATGCCTTGTTATTTTGTCTCGCCCCAAAGGATTATCTTACCGGCATTTGGTAGGTTTACAGGATTGGCCAAAATGAGCTGTGGGAAAAATGACAGGGCTTTTGCTGTTGCAGGTAAAAAAGTCATAGAGGTCAATTTCAGTAGCTAAGGTTGGTTTAATTCAAGAAGCTGTTTAATTTTGGCAGAATTCAAAAAATAGATGAGGGTGAATCCGAGAAAAAAAACGCGTTTGGGGCGGTTTAAATTTATTTCTGTGCTTTTCAGTACTACCCTTTCTTTGTTTATTGTGGGACTTTTTGGGGTAATTGTCATTCAGGCAAAAACCCTGACCAGCTTGATACGTGAAAATATTGAAATTCAGGTTTTTTTAAATAAAAACCTTTCTTCTGCCCAAATTACCAGAATTGGTAATACCCTCGAATCAAAGCCTTATGTACTCAAAAAAGAAGATAAAGCTGGGGTAAACTTTATTTCCCAAGATGACGCCGCACAGTTGTTCCTTCAGGATACCGGAGAAGATTTTGCCCAGTTTTTGGATGACAATCCCTTACGGGACAGTTATACCATTTCTATAGCCGAGGAATATCAAACTTCTGAACAAATTCAGCAAATCGTCGCTGAGATACAACAAATCGACGGCGTCTTTGAAGTAACTTATATGGCAGATTTGGTAGAATCTATCAACCAAAACCTGACCAAAGTGGCCATAGTCATGGGTGGATTCATTCTGATTTTGATCTTTACTGTGGTAATGCTTATCAACAACACCATTAAATTGGCCCTATTTTCACAACGCTTCCTTATTCGAAGTATGCAATTGGTAGGTGCTACCCGGGGATTTATCCGAAAACCTTTTTTACTCAGGGCCTTTTTCTTCGGGATTTTGGCAGGTTTGATTGCCTCTTCGCTTCTCTTTTTAATAATCGAATATACCAAAGCCAATATCGATGGCTTTGCCTTACTACAGAATTACACCTTACTGTATTATCTGTTTGGAGGTCTGGTGATTATTGGCGCCATGCTTTCCCTATTCAGTACATTGCAGGCAGTAAATAAATATTTAAACATGTCACTTGACGAACTTTATTAACATGGCAAATACATCTTTCCCTTTCGAAAAAGCGAATTACAGACTTATGCTCATCGGCATAGGCATCATTGTCTTGGGTTTCACCATCATAGGACTTGACAAGGAGCCCCATGGATTTGGATTCATGGGACTTACTTTAGGGCCAATCATTACCCTTATTGGCTTTTTGTTTCAGTTTTATGCAATTTTTAAAAAACCAGCATCCAAATAATATATGGACATTCTAGATGCGCTCATCCTTGGAATTATCCAAGGCTTGACTGAGTTTTTGCCCGTTTCTTCTAGTGGGCATTTGGAACTTGGCGCTGCCTTATTGGGTGGCGATAGGCTTCCTGAAGAGAGCTTGATGTTTACCGTAGTCCTGCATTTTGCCACAGCATTGGCCACATTAATTGTTTTCAGAAAGGATATCGTGGAAATATTGAGCGGACTATTCAAGGGAGAATGGAATGAAGAAACTCAGTTTTCTGTGAAAATAGTGCTTTCCATGATTCCAGCTGTGATTGTAGGCCTTTTCTTTGAAGATCAATTGGAGCAGTTCTTTGGAGGAAAAATAATTTTTGTGGGCAGTATGCTCCTGGTAACTGCTCTTCTCTTGTTTTTGGCAGATAGGGCCAAAAACACAGACAAGAGTGTCAGCTTCCCCAATGCCATAATCGTAGGATTGGCCCAGGCAGTGGCCATGCTTCCGGGAATTTCCCGTTCAGGGGCTACCATTTCCACCTCCGTCCTGCTTGGAATTGACAAAAATAAAGCAGCTAGGTTTTCCTTTTTGATGGTTGTTCCCTTGATCTTTGGGAAAATTGCCAAAGATATCCTTGATGGAGGATTGGTATTTACAGAAGATACCTTCGGATACTTGGCCGTAGGATTTATTGCAGCCTTTATTTCAGGCTACTTTGCCTGCGTGTGGATGATCGCTCTTGTAAGGAAAAGCAAGTTGACCTATTTCGCTATTTATTGTACCATTATAGGTCTGATAGCCATTTTCTCAGGCGTATATTTGTGAAATGGAGGAAAAAACACCCTATGGCGAGGTATTCTTGGTTGACAAACCCTACGAATGGACCTCTTTTGATGTAGTCAAAAAAATCAGGAATGCCTTAAAAATCAAAAAAGTAGGTCATGCCGGCACCCTAGACCCACTGGCAACGGGCCTCTTGATAGTCTGCGCTGGAAAAAAAACCAAGTCCATTGAAACCTTCATGGGCCAGGAAAAAGAATACACAGGGACTTTTGTTCTTGGAAAAACAACAGAAAGCTTCGACTTGGAAAGGGAGGTCATAGAGGTATCAGACCCCTCCCATTTTACCATTGAGGATATTAAAAAAGCAGCTACCCAACTCACAGGGGATATTTTACAGGTTCCGCCTGCCCATTCAGCCATCAAAGTTGATGGAAAACGGGTATACAAGGCAGCAAGAAAAGGACTTGAAGTCAAACTGGAAGCCAGACCCGTTACTGTTTCTGAATTTGAAATTATAGGTTTTGAAAACCCGGAAGTCCACTTTAGAATAGTTTGCTCAAAAGGCACTTATATCCGCAGTCTTGCAAGGGATCTAGGGGATATTTTAGGTGTAGGCGCTTACCTTTCCAAATTATGCCGAACCAGAATAGGTGATTTCAAGTTGGAAGATGCAGAGCAGTTAGATGAGTTGATCACAAAAATCAAAGGAAGGCCCCATGAAGATTTATGAGGGAACAGAACATTTTGGACAGGTAATAAATCCGGTGGTCACCAGCGGTACCTTTGATGGGGTGCACTTGGGCCATCAAAAAATATTAAAGCGCATCCAGACCATTGCAGACGAAATCAGTGGGGAAACGGTCTTGATTACTTTTTGGCCCCATCCCAGATTGGTACTTTATCCGGATGAACATAATCTAAGACTTTTGACCACTTTTGAAGAGAAAGCCAAGTTACTCAGGGAATTTGGAATTGACCACCTGCTTACCATCCCATTTACAAAGGAATTTGCTTCCCTGAGTTCTGCAGAATTTATTCAACAAATCCTTATTGATACCATTAAAACCCGTAAATTAGTCATAGGCTATGACCACCGATTCGGAAAAAACAGGGAAGGTGGTTTTGAGTATTTGAAGGACAATGTACATCGGTTTGGTTTTGAATTGGAGGAAATCTCGAGGGAAGATGTTGACAATGTGGGAGTTTCCAGCACCAAAATCCGGAAGGCCCTTGAGGAAGGAAAAGTAGAAGTGGCCAATGAATACCTAGGTAGGGAATATGAACTGAACGGCATCATCATCAAAGGACAGCAATTGGGCAGGTCCATCGGTTTTCCTACAGCCAATGTCCATATTCCCCACGATTACAAGTTAATCCCATGTGATGGTGCATACGCCGTGACCGCAAGTGTAGAAGGGGAAATTCACCAGGGCATGCTCAACATTGGCAACAGGCCTACCGTAAATGGAAGTAGTCAGACCATTGAAGTACACTTGTTTGACTTTGAAGGCGACCTGTATGACAAAAGAATTGCTGTGCAATTAAAGGCATATCTTAGGCCAGAAGTTAGGTTCTCCGGATTGGATGAATTGAAAAGCCAATTGCAAAAAGACAGGAATTTAGCCATTCAGCTGCTTTCCTGACAATGTATATGTATAACCCAAAAATAACTTTTCTATGATCAACAAAACAGTGGCCAATGCCGAAGAAGCTGTTAAAGACATCTTTTCCGGTGCCGTCCTGATGCTGGGAGGCTTTGGACTTTCCGGAATACCCGAGAACAGCATTACTGCCCTTTTGGAAAGGGACATACATGGGCTGACCTGTATCTCCAACAATGCAGGCGTTGACGATTTTGGGATAGGATTAATGCTCAAAAAACGCATGGTCAAAAAAATGATCTCCTCCTATGTGGGAGAAAATGCTGAGTTTGAGCGTCAGTTGCTATCCGGGGAATTGGAAGTAGAACTTATTCCCCAGGGTACCCTGGCAGAAAGGGTGCGCGCGGGTGGTGCCGGTATCCCTGCTTTTTTTACCCCAGCAGGTGTGGGGACAGAAGTGGCAGAAGGAAAGGAACTTCGGGAATTTGATGGTAAATTATACCTTATGGAAAGGTGGTTGAAAGCAGACTTTGCGATTGTTAAAGCTTGGAAAGGAGATACGGCAGGTAACCTGATATATAAAGGCACAGCAAGAAATTTTAACCCCATGATGGCAGCTGCAGGAAGAATAACCATCGCAGAAGTGGAGGAATTGGTACCGGCTGGAGAACTGGACCCCAACCAAATTCACACACCTGGCATCTATGTGCAGCGGATTTTCCAAGGCAAAGATTATGAGAAGAGAATTGAGCAAAGGACGGTGAGAGAATAGAAGGTTGTACAATGTACCATGTACCATGTACTAAGTACCAAGTAGAGACAAGAAGCGAGAGGCGAGAGAAGGTCGAGCTTTTTAAAAAGATACTTTTATAGCTATTTAGCGAGGAGGCAGGTTGCAGGGCTGGATAAATAAGAACTTAGAAGCGAGAGAAAAGACACAAAAAACAAGAATTTCAGAAGTTACCTATAGGTAAATAAATTTCTACAAAAAACAAAAACCCAAAACAATGCTGAATAAGAACCAAATAGCCCAAAGAATAGCCAAAGAGGTAAAAAACGGACAATATATTAACTTGGGTATTGGGATTCCAACCCTTGTTGCCAATTATATACCAAATGACCTGGAAGTGGTCTTGCAATCGGAAAATGGCTTACTAGGTATTGGCCCTTTCCCAACCCAAGATCAGATAGACCCTGATCTGATCAATGCCGGAAAGCAGACCATCACCATGGTAAAAGGTTCGGCACTTTTCAGTTCAGCAGAATCCTTTGCCATGATACGAGGTGGCCATGTACAGCTGACCATTCTTGGTGCCATGGAAGTGTCAGAAAACGGGGACATCGCCAACTGGAAAATCCCTGGAAAAATGGTCAAGGGTATGGGCGGTGCCATGGATCTGGTCGCCTCCGCAGAAAACATCATCGTGGCCATGCAACATTGCAGTAAAGACGGGCAATCCAAGTTGTTGAAAAAATGTACGCTGCCCATTACAGGCCTTCGCTGTGTAAAAAAGATAGTGACAGACCTGGCCGTTTTGGAAGTACTTCCTGAAGGAGGGTTCAAACTCCTGGAAAGGGCTCCGGGAATCAGCGTGGAAGAAATCCAATCCAAAACAGAGGGCAGGCTTGTGGTGGAAGGCGATATTCCTGAAATGTCATTTTAATATTGAGTGGCTTCCATTTTTAGCTTTTTAATTTTATTTTATTACATTTTTTTATTTTTGAAAAACATTTTATTATATTTGAAATGTTTACATCAAATATAACCAGTCAGACTAGCCCTAGTGAAGCCATTATTTCAAGTTCTTTTGTTACTTGTGCTGCCGCATTTGTCCAGCTTTGGCAGCACTGCTTTTTTTGTCCATCATGATAGACCATTGTTGGCGAGAAATTACGATTGGAAATCAGGTCATGGTTTTGTTGTCAAAAACCTTCAGGGACAAAAGAAATTCGCCTATGGTTGGGCAGGTGTTAATCCGGCTTCCTGGATTTCCAAATACGGCTCCATCACTTTCAATCAGTTTGGCAAAGAATTCCCCATCGGAGGGATGAACGAAGCTGGTTTGGTCGTGGAACAAATTCTACTGCCCCATAGTATTTACCCGGACCATGGAGGTCCCACGCTATCCAACAGTGAGTGGGTACAATATCAACTTGACAATTTCGCCACTGTCAATGAGTTGTTAAGAAACGTGGAATATTTGCAGATTTACCCCTTGGAAACCGTTCAGTTTTTTGTAGCAGACAAGAAGGGAAACGCCATAGTGATTGATTTTGTTCAAGGCAAAATAGGCATACATGAAATTAGTCAAGGACACATGGTACTTACCACTGAAAGTTATTTGGATGCCGATCATTTTTTTGATAGAGAGCAAAGCTTAGGAGAAAGAACTATATCCAGTAATCTGGACAGGTATGTCCATTTAAAAGAAAAGTTGAAAAAAATTGAGGTGGATGAGGTGTACATCGCCTTTGGTTTATTGGGACAAGTAGCATCTGATAAAGCTCCCTACATGACACAATGGGCTGTAGTCTATGATTTGGAGCTTACAAAAGTACATTTTAAGTCTAAAGTTGATCAGGAGGAGAAAATTATTGATTTCAAAACTTTGGACTTTTCTGTTGAAGCTCAAGTTCAAGTGGTCAATATTTCTGACAATTCGGTTCAATGGAAACCCTATAATTCAGATGTCATCCGTTTTTTATTTCAAAAAAGCCAAAGCATCAAAACATGGCAATTAGATGAAGATTTATTGCTCAGCCACCTGCAAGATCCAAGTACCAAAAAAATCGACCATCATTTTCAGGAATATCATAAGAATATTCTCTTCAGATTCATTACCAAGGAGCCCAAAGGACTGTTGAGTTTTATTTTGATTAAAAAAGAAAATGTAATACCTCCGAAATTTGAAAGCATAAAAGCGGGACAGTTCGTTGTAACGGATAAAGAAATCAGACAGATGGTTTATGGCATACCCAAAGGCAAGCTGTCAATTTCCTGTTTTCAGGACACCAATTTTGATGGAGAATTTAATAACAGGCTATTAAGTTCCCCCAACAATTTTCAGTTTTTAAAACAGAGTTATAGTTCTAAAAACGCCCCCCCTAAGTACATGGACATGCTGGTGGATATCACGGATAACGCAGAAATCGTTATTAGAATTAAGTAATAATCATTCGTTTTATTCTAAAATTATTACTATAAGTTTTTTTTATAAATTCCATAAAAATTTTACAAAAATGTTTTTTTTTAAATTTAACAAGCATTTTTATGTATATCTATTTAAAATTTGATATACTTGTAAATGCATAGGTAAGCCCAAATATTTAAACTTATCTTTTTTATATATAGCATATGGATTTTAGCAATTTAAATGCACTCATTATAGCTTCTAATACCCCTTGCAAAAAGGATATTTATTTGGTATTGGACAATTTGGGAATTAACCATTTCACTGTACCCAGCTATGAAGCAGCCAAGCAGCGTATGGATGAATTGGTTTTTAACCTGATACTTTGCGAATCAGAATTACAAGATGAAAATGGTTTTTCTATTTATACCAAATTAAAAGACAACATACTTTCTAAAGGGGTAGTTTTTTTCATGATTGTGCCACTGGAGGAAGAGGAAGCCATCATGATAGCCCTGGAAATGGGAATAGACAATGTGGTCTGTACTCCGGTGAGGAAAGAGGTATTTAGAAGGAAACTGAAAAATGAACTTCAAAAGAGAACTAGGATTGACCTTTTCAGGACGCAGGAGTTTAAAGGATATTTTGGCCAGTCCATGATGCCCATGCTAATGATGGAAAAGGGAAAAATAAAAAAAATCAATCCTGCTTTTAGGAGAATTGAAAATGACCTAGCTGACTTATTCTTGGGAAAAAAAATCCAGGAACTTTTCAAATTGGAAGGGGCAAATAATAAATTGGCTATGATGCGCTTTGTAAATAATTTGTCCAATGTTTGTAGATTGGAAAATGTTCCACTGAAAGTCAGACAGGAACTGAGATATCATTTGGTGCTAATCCGTGTCCAAGGAGCTATGGAAGAGCAATATTTGGTCGAAATCCTGCCTGCAGATTTCAATAGGACCGGAAAATCGCCCCAAATAACCAACAAAAACACCACAGTTTCAGCAGGTGAAAAGTACAATAGAGGAATCTCAGCTAAACTGACCAAGCGGGAAGAGGAAATCATCGCCTTGTCTTCATCAGGACTCCCCATCAAATTGATAGCCGAGCAACTTAACCTCTCCAAACGAACCGTGGAAAAACACAGGTCCAATATCATGGAGAAATTAGGGGCGAGTAACATCATTGAAGCCATTGCTGTCCTACAAAAAGAGAATTCCTTCAGCAATTAAACCTATTTTTTGACTAGTTAAAAATGCCTGCAAAAACAACGCGGGCTCAAGCTAAAACTTAGTCTAGATGATTTGTTTTTTTTCTAAAAATAGCTGCCTTACACTTTTTTTTTAGGTGAAATTACGTACTTCCAATTTTAAATCTGCGGAAATTACGTATTGTGAGGGGAAATTCCTTTTTATAGATTTGAAAAACAAAAAAATAGGAATAAACCCATTTGACTATCATGTTTTTTAACTATAAAATATCGGTTTTTAGTATCTTTTTTTTACTGCTATCAACGGTTTCAGTTACTGCTCAAACCTCAAGTTCAGCCACATTCGAATCCAAAAGAAAAGAGGCCTTGGCATTACGGGACAGCTTAATTCAAAAACATCAACACGTGCGCATGCAAGCTAAAGGAGATTCCTTAAGGATCAAATCCTTGGGAGAAGGCAATCGCATCCAAATAGACAGTTTGAAATTTGAGGGCGAGGTAGACGAAACAGTGACGGGAAGGATGACCCAGGGAAAAATTGAGCAGGAAGGTGCTGAAAATACCGTGGATATTCAATCTGAGGGAAGTACTTCCGGTCCACAGCGGGTGGAAGTCACACAAAAAGGCAATAACAACAAAGTCACGATCCGGTCAGGAACAATAAACCCAAAATCCAACAACCATGAAAAGGACTATTAAAAAGAGACATCAGGAATGGCACAGGCCGCCATAAGGTATTTTTGCGATTACTGCAAAATTTTATTCTAACTAAAACTATTAAAAATTAACAAACAATTATTCAAACTAAATTACAAAACGATGAAAAAAACAAGTTTAATTTTCGCAATGCTGTTTGCAGGCTCCTTTGCCTTTGCGCAGAACACTGCTACAGTTGATCAAACGGGAAATGAAAATTCAGCAAACACTTCCCAGAGAGGTGCAAATAATGCATCTGTAGAGCAAGTGGGAGATAGAAATGCTGCTGAGCAAGATCAGAGAGGTGTAAATGAGGCATCTATTGTTCAGGTGGGGGAAAACACAACAAATGCTTTGACTTTTGATAATTTTGCGACACAAACTCAAAATGGAGAAGGCAATGTTGCAACAATACAACAAAGAGAGCAAGGTGACAGCTTCGCTTCACAAGAACAAAGAGGAGATGGCAATCAAGCCACCATCAATCAGAGAAACCCTTGGGGGAATCCTGCCGCACCCAATGTTGCATTCCAAACACAAATCGGTAATGATAATAGAGCGCAACTAGATCAATTTAATGGTGGTAACTACAGTGAGCAAACTCAAAGAGGTAATGACAACTGGTCATTGGTACAACAAGCTCAAAGTGGAAATGTAGCCTCCCACAGCCAAAGAGGGGATAATAACTATGCTTTCTCAGGCCAGAATTCTGGAAATCAGTTTGTAAGCATTGAACAAGTTGGAGATGCCAATATTGCAACAACCCGTCAGAGAGGCGGATCTGGCAATGATATTGTTGTGGAACAAAGAGGGAACATGAACAATACAGGTGCTATCCCTTATTGGGGTAACAGTGGTGACAATTACGGCATCGACCAGGTTGGAAATGGTAATGGGGCATTCATGGTTCAAAGAGGAGATGAAAATAACCATTTTGTAAGACAAACCGGTGATGACAACTTTGTAGATATTGATGTAAGAGGTGACTTTAATATTGGTAATATTCTGCAGTCAGGTAATGATAATTCTGCAATCTTAATGCAAAGAGGTAATAGTAATGTAGCAAACATCACGCAAACTGGAAATATGAATGCAGCTGCTGTGATGCAAAGACAATAGTTTTGAATAAAAATTAAAGTGATTCCAGAATTTATTCCGGAATCACTTTAATTTCAACAATAGAGCATTTTTTCGTATATTTATTTAATTATAGTACCTAACCAAATATCTAAAGGAAATGAAAATCACTAAAACCTTCCTAAAGTTCGTTTTGATTATCATTTTGTCGTGGAGCTTTCATTCATTTACTTTTGGTCAGGGGGAGAGTCAGCAATCAAATAATGACGGCCTAATTAACCTCAATATCATACCGGCAAATGCAGATGCCATGCGTAATCAAGCCATTATACAGCAAGTCGGAAATAATAATACCGCTGAGGTGAGCCAGCAATATATCGGAAATGGTATGAATTCGGCCATTCTAAGGCAATCAGGGAATAATAACATGGGTATTATTCAACAAATCGGAGCTTACCTAAATACCACTCTTTTACAAATAGGTAATAATAATAATGCCGAACTGTCCTCTTCTGGACAAAATATTTCCCAATTGGTTCAGCAAACAGGAAATAGAAATTCAATTAACACCAACTTTGAAAACAATGGTAATAATCTTTTTAATGCCACATTAAGACAAACCGGCAATAATAATAACATTGACATTACCTTTAGAGGAAGTGAACTGAATTTGGGAGAACAGTTCATTATCAATCAAACCGGGAATAGACAAAGTTTTTCCGGTGACATTAGCCCCATAAGTACCCCTATTCAAATAACCCAAACCCCTGGTTTTGGTGGGGAAGGCATGCAGATCAATGTCACTACTTTTCCAGGTTTTGCACCAGGAGGCAGGTAGTACTTTTTTTTTCTTTTTATGGTATGTTTTTAATGATATACTGCAAATAAAAACTTTCTCACTTAAAAATTAATTTTTTTATTGTTATTAAAATGCATTTTAGTATATTTGAAATGTAAATAAATAGACTGATTCAGTTCCTGATATAAATCAGAAATTCATTTAACCCCCGGGATATTCCATAAAAAATTTTAAATGTTTTATATTTTCGGTGAGGTGTATTTCAGAAAATTTAATCAAATTTGAAGAGATTGGGTTTCAAATAATTGACACAGGATTAAGCTTAGGCATTAAATAATGAACCGCTTTTTTACATATGGAATAGTAATTTGTTTCCTTAGCATTTTCACTTTTGAAGCTCAGGGACAGACCGATACTACCCAAGTGGTTATCAAGGAAGCACCTGAAAGTCTCAAAACATTATTGAATGAAATCATCGATCAGGCCACAGAAAAAGTAAAGCGTGATGCAGATTTGGAAATTGATGGCTTATTGATCGATGAAACCAAAACAAAAAGCGGCAGGGATTTCTTTGATTTTTTTTACAGAGATTGGGAAGCACCTGAAGATGCCAAAAACTATTCCATTTTCGTGGTAGAAAGGCCTTTTAGAGCCAACCAAACGCTGATTGAAGTTTTGATCAATGAAACCTTGGTTTATCAAACTTTTCTACAACCAAGGCTTGATTATATAGAAGAAATTGTAGGAGATTCCATAGCAATAACCCAAATGTATTTAGCCAGATATGAGGAACTCATCAGAGAGTTGGATGGTGATGACCGAAGGGGTTCCGGCATATTTTAAAAAAAATTGATTATGAAGAAATTACTGCTTTTCTCAGCCTTGTTGATTTTCGCCTGTTTAGGAGAAGCCTTTTCGCAACAGTTGGTTTATACCCCAAGAAACCCCGCTTTTGGTGGAAACACTTTTAATTACCAGTGGCTATTGAGTTCCGCCCAGGCCCAGGATACCAATAGAGACCCCAATCAGGTGGATAGGAGTTTTGGATTTAACAGAGACCCATTAACTGAATTTTCTGAAAGTTTAAACCGACAAATATTGAACCGGTTATCCAGAGAATTGGTAACCCGGCAGTTTGGAGAGGGCTCAATAGAACAAGGCACTTATATTCTAGGTGACTTTCAAATCGAAATTAATGATGGAGGCAGTGGCCTAAATATCACCATCACAGACACCCGAACAGGAGCCACGACCTTAGTGGAAGTGCCGTTTTTTTAACCTTTAAGGAGTAATTTTCATGTATAAATATCCATTGAAAGCTTTAGCTTTAAAGCTTAGCTTCTTGTTTTTGATTTTAGTAATGGGCTGTTCTCCCTTCTATTACCAACCCTTGGGAAATAGAGATGCCATACTGGGGCCAGAGACGCCTATGAAATCGGAACTTTTAAATTTACCTGCTCCGAAAGAACCTATTGTGGTAGCTGTTTACAAATTCAGGGACCAGACTGGGCAGCTAAAAGAAACCGGCTTAGGAACCAGTTTTTCCACTGCCATTACGCAAGGTGCTACGAATATCCTGATCAGGGCATTGGAAGAATCCGGTTGGTTTGTCCCCATAGAAAGAGAAAATATCAGCAACCTACTGAATGAAAGGAAGATTATCCGTTCAAGCAGAGAACAATACGAGGGTACCACCAATATTTTATTACCTCCATTACTTTTTGCTGGGGTATTACTGGAAGGGGGTATCATTTCCTATGAAACCAATATGTTCACAGGGGGTGCCGGTGTCAGGTACTTTGGTGCAGATGCCTCCGCCCAATACCGGGAAGACCGGGTCAGTATTTACCTGCGGGCAGTATCTACCAGTAATGGGAAAATCCTAAAAACCGTATACACCACCAAGTCCATCCTTTCTCAGGAAGTATCTTCCGGATTTTTCCGTTTTGTGAGATTCAGGAGGCTTTTAGAGGCAGAGACTGGATTTACATACAATGAGCCCAGGGAGATGGCTATCAATGAAGCCGTAGAAAAGGCGGTCTACAGTTTGATCATGGAAGGAATCATAGATCAGCTTTGGAGCCCTCAGGATGAAAATGAAAGAGAAGGCCGCCATGTTTACAATTACATGGAAGAAAAGAATGCAAGTGTAAGAACAGATAATATAGGCAGGCTACATAATCACAACTACCGTTCCTCTCTCTTCCTAAGTCTAAATGGTGGTGGGCAAGCCTATTCAGGAGATTATTCAAAAAGCTACCTCAGGCCAGGTTTTGAAGGAGCTTTGGGTGTTGGATTTTCCCCTACCCTATTTTTGCAGGCAAGTTTTGGGCTCCAGGAGATCCAAATAAGGGATGTATTGCAGACGACGGACTACTATAGTGCATTAAACCTCATGTATTTGGCTAATCCATCAGGAAAACTTTCCCCTTACATTCGGGGCGGTGGAGGAGTCCTCTATAATTTTGGAAATTCCGTGGGGCTTTCAGAGGCCACGGTATTGCCCTATGTCAGTACCGGGATAGGCTTGGATTATCTTATAGGTAATAATGTAAGCTTGGTATCAGAAGGATATATCAACCAGCTCTTAAGTGATAATTATGATGGTGTGATTGCGGGAAGATACAATGATTTCATTTGGGGTTTTAAATTAGGGGTTCGTTTTTATTTAGGTAAATAGGAAATTATGACAAATAAACTTACATATCTATTGTTTTTTTCTCTCCTGCTTATGCTTGCAGGATGCGAAGAGGAAAGGGTTGATATAGACAGGTTTGGCTCCATTTCAGGTATTGTGGTGGATGGGGAAACCTATGAACCCTTGGAAGGGGTGCTAGTGGCTACAAATCCTCCTAGTACCACTGTTTTGACCTCAGAAAATGGGGAATTCTCTTTCGAAAGGGTAAGAAGAGGGGATATCAATATTACGGCAAGAAAGAGAGAATTCCTGACTGCCAATGTTAATGTAGCGGTTTTTGAAGGAGAAAATACCTTTACAACCTTTTTCCTTTTGAAAGATGAAAGAAATGTCGGGAATGTGGTTATTTTCGATCCTGTCCCCGGTAATGGTGCTGTAAATCAACCGCTAACCTTTACATTTTCTTGGAGGGTAGAACAGGAAAACAGAGACAGACAACTCACATATACTGTATTTATATTCGAATCCGGTTCTACCACCCAAACAGTGGTCGGTGAAAACTTAAGCGGTACAGAAGTAATCGTATCCGACCTAAGGCCTAATACCACTTATTTCTGGTATGTTTTGGCACGATTTGATGGAAGAAATGTAGCCAATAGTCCTACCTGGAGCTTCAGAACTGGAAATTAATGAAGACCATTTAAGTAACAGTTAAGTTGTGAAACCCGGACGGAATTGTCTGGGTTTTATTTTTACATATGACAATTGAGTATATCCGGCAGTATTCCTTTTATATTTGAAAAAATTACATCCTAAGTTAACCCTTTCAAAGTCTCATTTGCTGGTATGCAAATCTTCCAAGAACTTAAAGTAATAGAACTCTCCAGCGTACTTGCAGGACCATTGGTAGGCACCTTCTTTGCCGAATTGGGAGCTGAAGTGATAAAAATCGAAAACCAAATGACTGGGGGAGATGTCACCAGAAAATGGAAACTCCCGGAAGAAAACCCAAATGCCCCTGTTTCTGCCTACTACGCAGCCGCAAACTTTGGCAAAAAATCCATTTTCAAAAATCTCAAAATTCAGGAAGATTATGAGGAGCTAATGACGTGGATAACAAGTGCTGATATTGTATTGGTTAACTTTAAGCCAGGAGATGCCCAAAAACTTCAATTGGATTTTGACACCTTATCCAGGGTAAATTCTTCCCTGATTTATGGCGAGATTATTGGTTTTGCTGATGAGGATCCTAGGGTAGCTTATGATGTGGTACTACAGGCAGAGACAGGTTATATGTCCATGAACGGGCAAGCCGATTCCCCTCCCCTCAAAATGCCCTTGGCCATGATGGACATCTTGGCAGCCCATCAATTAAAAGAAGGCATCTTATGTGCCCTTTTGGAAAGGGCTAAAGACGGTAAAGCAAGGAAAGTCAGTGTCTCTCTTTATGAAGCCGGAGTTACGGCCCTGGCCAATCAGGCCTCCAACTGGCTGATGAATGGGCATATTCCCCAAAGAATAGGTTCATTACATCCAAATATTGCACCCTATGGGGAAACTTTTCCTTGTGAGGATGGCAAATGGCTGGTACTGGCCGTGGGTAGTGACAGGCAATTTGAAAAACTATGTCAAGTATTGGGACTTTCAGCGCTGATTGCTGATGCAAGATTTGAAACCAATACTGTCCGTGTACAACATAGAACAGCATTAACTGGATATTTGAAAGAAGCTTTCCTTAAAAAACCATCCTCCCAATGGGTGCCATTGTTATTGGATAACCAAGTGCCTTTTGGTCAAATCAAAAACATGAAGGAAGTTTTTGAAGAAGATCAGGCCAATCAAATGATCTTGGAAGAAGACATGGAAGGCCTGTCCACCAAGAGGGTAAAAACCGTAGCTTTTAAAATCACGGGATAATCCGTTCCGATAATTATCGGGATTCCGGAGTCCAAAGAGACAATTATTTTAACACTCAGTCCTCTCACCTATCTCTTTTTCCTGGCACATGGTACATCATACTTGGTACTTGGTACACCCACTTTCGAAATCCGACTTCCGAAATTCCAAATTTTCTTGCTTCTTGTTTCTAAAATCTCGCCTCTCGCTTCTCGCTTCTAACTTCCTACCAAAAGGTAAGCAAGCTCGTCTATACTTGGTACATTGTACTTAGTACTTGGTTCATCATATCTCCTACCTCTCACTCACCCACCTAAAGGCATTTACAAAAGCCTCCACCCAAGGGGTGATTTCTTCCTCCTGTCTTTCGGCAGGGAAATAAGGCCAGTTCCAAGGCTTGATAGAGCGCTCAATATGAGGCATGATGGCCAAATGTCTGCCATCAGCGGAAGCTATACCTGCTACCGCATGGTCTGACCCGTTAGGATTACCTGGATAAGCAGCATAGGAATAAGTCATTCCGATATGGTATGCATCCTTTGGTTGAGGCAAATAGAACTTACCTTCACCATGCGCGATCCATACCCCTAACCTTTGTCCTGCCAAACTTTTCAGCATCACAGTATTATTTTCTGGAATACTCACATTGACAAAAGCAGATTCAAATTTATGGCTGGCATTATGCAGCATTTTAGGCCGCTCCTGATGCTCAGAAGCCACCAATCCCAATTCTACCATCAATTGACAACCATTACAAACACCCAAACTCAAAGTGTCTTTTCTGGCATAAAAATTATCCAAAGCCTGCTTGGCTTTTTCATTGTATAAGAAAGCACCTGCCCACCCTTTGGCAGAACCCAACACATCAGAATTGGAAAAACCACCTACAAAGACTATCATCTGAACATCTTCCAAAGTTTCCCTACCGGAAATCAGGTCTGTCATGTGTACGTCCTTCACATCAAATCCGGCCAACCAAAGTGAATAAGCCATTTCCCGGTCTCCATTCACCCCCTTTTCACGGATAATGGCCGCACGCTTTCCTGAGGCTTCCCTTCGGTAAGGGTTCAACCTGAAACTATCCAGGGTCCCCTCCCAATTTTCTCCAAATTGATAAGCAAGTGGTTGCAGTTTGTAGTTCTCAAACCTTTCAAGGGCCAATTCTTCACCGCTTTGCTTCTTGTCCAGCAAATAGGAAGATTTAAACCAGACATCGCGCATGACAGCCACATCCAGCGCTACATCTGCTCCATCCAATGAAACTGTTCCATCTAAGGTAACATCAGCAAGTGAAGTGTAGAAAATTCCGTAATTTTCCAGAACGGCTCTGGTGCGCTCAATATTGGCCACCTGAATCAAAACGCCTGGATTTTCTGCAAATAAGGCTTTAACCAAATCTCTATCCGCCAATCGGTCTGTCTTTACTCTCAATCCTACCTGGGTAGAAGGAAAACACATTTCCAATAGGGCTGTAATGATTCCACCGGAAGATATATCATGTCCTGCCAAGACTTCACCTTTTTCAATTAATTTCTGTACGACCATAAAAGCTGTACCGAAGTAGTTGCTATCTAAAACATCCGGAGTTTCATTGCCCACCGTATTGAGTACCTGTGCGAAGCTTGATCCTCCTAATTTTGGAGTATCCTTCGAAAAATCAATATAATACACCTTGCTGCCAGCAATTGGTTTCAGGTCCGGTGAAACCACCTTTTTAGGATCGGCACATTCGCCAACCGTGGAAATGATAACTGTTCCCGGGGAATAAACTGTTTTCCCTCCAGGATACTTTTGGGTCATGGACAGGGAATCTTTACCTGTTGGCACATTGATTCCCAATTCAATGGCAAAATCTGAAATGGCCTGAACAGCCCGGTAAAGCCTATCATTTTCTCCTAGGTTTTTGGCCGGCCACATCCAATTGGCACTGAGGGAAACCCCTGCCAATCCATCCGTGATGGGTGCCCAAACCAGATTGGTCAATGCTTCAGCAATAGAAAGTCGGGAGCCTGCCTCCGGATTGGCCAAAGCTGCTACAGGCGCATGACCGATGGAAGTGGCTATTCCTTTTTCCCCTGTGAAATCCAGGGCCATCACCGCCACATTATTCAGTGGCAATTGAATCTCCCCCGTAGTCTGCTGTTTGGCCACTCTGCCAGTTACTGAACGGTCCACTTTATTGGTCAACCAGTCTTTACAGGCCACAGCCTCCAACTGGAGCACCTCTTGAATGTAGGTTTTCAGCAGTTCTGGACTATATTCCGGATTGTTATAAACTGTATTTAAAGGAGTGTCTTCCAAAACCGTTTTCGGGGAACTGCCAAACATATAGGCCAAATCCCAATCCACCGGTTTTTCTCCAGTTTGGCTGTTTTCAAACTTAAAATGCATGTCCCCGGTAGTTTCACCCACCACATAGAAGGGCGCCCGCTCTCTTTCTGCAATGCGCTGCAAAGTGGCCACATCTTTTTCTTGTACCACCAAGCCCATTCTTTCCTGGGATTCATTCCCTATGATTTCTTTGGCTGACAAGGTGGGGTCACCCACAGGCAGTTTGTCCACGTGGATGGTTCCTCCTGTGCTTTCTACCAACTCAGACAGACAATTTAAATGTCCGCCGGCACCATGGTCATGAATGGAAATGATGGGATTGTCATGACTTTCTGCCATGGCCCTGATCACATTGGATACCCGCTTTTGCATTTCGGGATTGGATCGCTGAATCGCATTCAATTCAATGGCATTACTGAATTCTCCAGTAGCCACAGAAGAAACAGCGCCACCGCCCATTCCGATGCGGTAATTATCCCCGCCCATAACAATAATCTTGTCCCCTTTGCCTGGATCATTCTTTTTGGCATATTCCTTTCTGGTAAAGCCAATGCCACCGGCAAGCATGATGACCTTATCGAATCCATGGGTCTTGCCCCCTTCCTCATGCTCAAAAGTCAAAACAGAACCACAGATCAAAGGTTGACCAAATTTATTCCCGAAATCACTGGCCCCATTGGATGCCTTGATCAAAATATCCATCGGAGTTTGATACAACCACTTTCTTTCTGGCAAATTTTTCTCCCAACTTCTTCCTTCCTCAGCGCGGGAATAGGAAGTCATATACACGGCAGTTCCCGCCAAAGGAATGGATGCTGTACCCCCCGCCAACCTATCTCTGATTTCTCCTCCCGAACCTGTGGCAGCGCCATTGAAGGGTTCTACCGTAGTAGGAAAATTATGCGTTTCTGCCTTTAATGAAATGACAGTGTCTATGGTTTCTGGCTCAAAGTAATCGGGCTTGTCCTGAGTTTTTGGAGCAAACTGTTGGGCTCTTGGTCCCTCTATAAAAGCCACATTGTCTTTATAGGCAGAGACGATTCTATTGGGGTGTCTTTTTGAAGTCTCTTTGATTAACTGAAAAAGTGTTTTCTCCTGCTCTTCACCATTGATTACAAACGTGCCGTTAAAGATCTTGTGCCGGCAATGCTCGGAGTTGACCTGACTGAATCCAAACACCTCCGAATCAGTAAGTGGTCTTCCGAGCTGTTGGCTTACCCCTTCCAAATAGGTCACCTCTTCCTCACTTAAGGCCAAGCCCTCTTGCTCATTATAGCTTTTGATATCGGCAACAGGCCGAATTGGTTCCGGTTCTAGGTGTATATCAAATATTTCCTGATCAAGTCCTTCATATTCTTTCTGCAACATAGGATCAATTTTTTCCCCAGCTTTTAGGGGATAATATTCCTCTATTCGCTGAAGCCCCTGAATGCCCATGTTCATGGTAATTTCCACGGCATTGGTAGACCAGGGTGTAATCATTTCTTTTCTTGGTCCGGCAAACTTCCCGGAGACCTTATCTGACTGTATCTGTTGTGCTTCGCCAAAAAGCCAGGTCAGTTTTTCAATATCTTGTTTAGCTATAGGGTGTTTTGCCTGAACTGCATATACCAGGCGCTGAGGAGATTGGAAAAAGAGGATCATGTGCTGTTTTTTGTAGCCTTTTATCGTGCACAAATGTAGGGAATTGCCCTAAGGTTTGAAAACCGAAATCAGGAATAAAATCACGACTTTTATGCAGAAAGGGAAAAGGCATACCAGAAAAGCCGGATTCCAAACAAGAGCAACACCAGACCAACTGTTTTATTCATCAAAACCATCACCTTTGGTGTCACAAAGGCTTTAAGTTGCTTGGCAACAAATGCCTTCAAAAGGTCAAAAACAAAGACCGTTACCAAAATGCCTAAATAATAGACCCCGATATCAAATCTGTCATAATCATCATTAATGGCCACCAACCCGGCTATTGAGATCCAAAAAAGTAAGACAAAGGGATTAATCCCATTGATGCCAAATCCTTTGAAAAATGCCGTACGCTTACGGGCTTGCCCTACAGGTAACCCTCCGGTAATGGGCCTGTCCTTTATTTTTTTAAAAAAAGAACTTAATCCGAAACCAATCAATATAAACCCTCCAAAAATGGCCAGATACCATTCGAAATTGGGAAATTGGGTCAACAGACTTATCCCAAAATAAGTCACTAGGACATAAAAAAAATCGCTAAACAATATGCCGGCAGCAAGTGCTATGGCATATTTAAATCCATGGGTTATGCTATTTTGGATAAGGGTAAAAAAGACAGGGCCAACCATGACAGACAACAAAAGCCCCATCGTTATACCTTCTCCCAATGCTTTCATCATAGCGCAATCTGATTTTTTTTAAGGTGCAGTAGCCAATCTTCCATTTTTTCCCCCTTCAAAACGCGAGGAAATTTATTCTGCCCCCCTTCTTTCCCTTGGGCCCTCATCCAATCATAAAATATTTTAGGGCTGACAAGGGTACAGTCCACCCTTTTTAGCGCATGTTCACGCTCGGTAATATAGTCATCATTAAGGTCTTTCAGGTGGGCATCAATCCGCTTCATAAGTTCCTCCGAATTGACTTTGTCATCTGTACCCACAAACCAATGATGTCTGAATAAGGAGCCATGTGGCAATCCCAAAACAGTAAATTCACGGATATTTAAGTTCATTTCTTCAGACACCAACTCAATAGCCCTGTTCATATTGTCCATGGAAAGGTGTTCCCCGCACATGCTCAAGAAATGTTTGGTTCTTCCCGTAATCAGGATTTCACTTTCTGCTTTGGATTCAAAGCGGATCATATCTCCAATCTGATACCGCCACGCCCCGGCACAGGTACTGATCAAAAGGGCATAATCTACCCCTTCCTCTATTTCGTCAATCTTAAAAATGGTGGCGCCTTCTTTCAACTCTCCATTTTCATCAAAATTATCCTCATTGAAAGGGACAAATTCATAAAAAATACCATTATTCAACACCAACCTCATGGTCCTTCTATTGGGCAATGCCTGAAAAGCCAAAAAACCTTCAGAAGCCAGATAGGTCTCCATGTAAATCAATGGCCTGGCCAGTAATTGCTCAAACCCCTTTTTATAAGGCTCAAAACTCACGCCACCATGGACAAAAATCGCCAGGTTAGGCCAAATGTCATGTATGGTTTTGACCTTATACCTTTCAATGATTTTTTCAATAAGTATCTGTAGCCATGCCGGCACCCCTACGATAATACCGATATCCCACTTGGGGGCCATTTCAACAATTTGTTCGATCTTTTCTCCCCAATCCTTGTTCTGGGAAATTTTCTTTCCCGGCTTATAGAACTGCTGGAACCACACTGGCAGCCTGCCCGCTGTTATTCCTGAAAGGTCTCCCGAAAAATAGGTGCCGTTAAAATCAAGATCAGTACTTCCTCCCAGCATCAGTATCCCTTTTGTAAACAAAGCATCGGGCAAATCATATTTAGAAAGGGAAAGGATTTGCCTTACACCTGTTTTTCTGATGGCCTTGACCATATCCTGGGTAATGGGAATGTATTTGGATGAAGCGCCGGAAGTGCCTGATGTCAAGGCAAAGTAGCGGATGGCACCGGGCCAGGTAATATCTTTCTCACCCGCTTTTAGCCTGTACCACCATTCATTATAAATCTTTTCGTAGTTGTAGGTAGGTACCACTGATGAAAAAGCCCGGTAATAATCCTTATTCGGTTTTTTGAACTCTTTTAAAATCAAATCAAAACGGTATTTCTTACCAAACTCAGTATTACGGGCCTGTATCAAAAGTTTTTTGAGCTCTTGCTTTTGAAGTTCGGCTGGATTGCTGTATTCCTGTTCAAGAGATTCCCTTAATCTGATGCCTTTTTTTAGCAATGTACCTAATAACGCCATATCTTTGTTTTCTGCTTGTGGTCAAAACTGATTAATCAAAAATACAGGAATGTCAATTAAAGAAAACCTTATTTCCATAAAAAATACATTCATTAACCCCAATTGTCTTTTAGTTGCAGTCAGCAAAACCAAATCGGCTGAAGAGATCATGGAAGCTTATGATGCCGGAATCAGGGATTTTGGAGAAAACAAAGTTCAGGAACTCACAGAAAAATTTGAGTTGTTGCCAAAAGATATCCAATGGCACATGATTGGGCATTTGCAGCGAAATAAGGTCAAATACCTCGCTCCTTTCGTTCACCTGATCCATGGGGTGGATTCCATGAAGCTGCTGAAAGAAATCAATAAACAAGGGGAGAAAAACCAACGTATAATACACTGTTTACTGCAAGTTCATATTGCTCAAGAAGAAACCAAATTCGGCTTTTCTGAAGCAGAATTGGAAGAATTGTTTCAAGATGAAGCCTTGGGCAGTCTGAAATATGTCAAAATTGTAGGATTGATGGGTATGGCTACCTTCACAGAAAATGAAGCCCAGATCAAAGATGAATTCATGGGGCTCCATGATTTATTTGAGAAGTTAAAAAGCAGTTCCCTACCCAAAAATGTGGACATGAAAGAATTATCTATAGGGATGAGCGGAGATTATCTTTTGGCCCAAGAGATGGGCAGTACCATGGTGAGGATCGGAACGGCCATCTTTGGAGAAAGGAACTATAATTAATATGAAGCAATCCTTATTTATTCAGCTTGCGGCTGTACTTGGAGCCTTGGCGGTGGGCATTGGCGCTTTTGGTGCCCATGGTCTGCAACCTATTTTAGAATCTACTGGAAGGATCGATACTTTTGAAACTGCAGTTAAGTATCATTTTTATCACAGTTTGGCCATACTTGCAATTGGTATCTGGCAAAGCTTCCAACCCGAACGGAAATGGCTTAAGGCAGCACTTTGGTCATTCTTCATTGGTATTTTGATTTTTTCAGGTTCACTCTATATTTTATCCCTTACCGGAATTTCCTGGTTAGGAGCCATTACCCCTTTCGGTGGGGTAGCTTTTATCCTAGGTTGGGCATTTATATTGTTTGCCGCTAAGTCTTAATCTTATGAAATTAAAAATAGTATACTTATTAATCGTATTCGTATATAGCATTCCAGCTTTTTCTCAGGACCCGGAAGTTCGAAGCCGATTTGAAAGACTGGATGAATTGATAGGTGCCAATTCTTTTTTCGACAACCACCTGACCGGGTTCATGCTCTATGACCTGGACAGCCAATGGGTGATGTATGAGAAAAATAGCCACATGAATTTCATTCCGGCCTCTACCACCAAGTTACTGACCTTTTATGCCTCCCTCCTGGTCTTGAAGGACAGTACGATCACTTTCCGTTATGTTAACAGTGGAAAGGAAATCACCATTTGGGGATCAGGAGATCCTTCCTGGAAATACAGGCCTTTGCCCCAGCCCAAATTACGGGAGTTTTTCCAATCCTTTGACCGGATCAATTTCTCATTGGACAATTGGAAAGATACTCCTTTTGGTTATGGCTGGCAATGGGATGATTATTACTTTGCCTATTCCCCGGAACGTTCTGCCTTCCCGGTACATGGAAACATCGTGATATTTACCAATAGGAATAAAACGCCAGTCCCTGACATCCCCTTGTTTTCAAGTATGTTGGTGAGGTCAGATAAGGAAATCAGAGGGGTTCAAAGGGATTTTAATTCAAATAGTTTTCTTTATAATCCCAGTCTTTATGTAAACCAGTTCTCCACCCTGCCATTTATTACCAGTCCTGATGTCAAAGTTAAATTGATGGAAGAAACGCTGGGAAAACCGGTGAATCTGGTCAAAGGGAAAGCGCCTTCCCATGCGAAAGTGTATAAAGGCGGGAGTCTGGTACCGCTTTGGAGAGAGGTATTAATAGAAAGTGATAATTTTGTGGCAGAACAATTGCTTTTGATGGTTTCAGATGCACTTTTTGGAGAACTCAACAGTGAAAGGGCCATTGATTATATCAAAAAAAATTACATGTCAGATTTTCCCGACAAGCCCCAGTGGGTGGATGGTTCGGGTTTATCCAGGCATAATCTGGTAACCCCCAGGACCATGGTCACCCTAATGACCAAACTGGATGAATTAATGCCAAGGGCAGAATTGCTTAGGCTACTTCCTCAAGGGGGCATCAGTGGAACGCTCAAAAACAATTATGCAGCGAGTAGGCCTTATGTCATGGCAAAGACGGGAACCATCAGCAATAACCATTCCTTGGTGGGTTACATCAGGGGCGATTCAGGAAAATTTTATGCCTTTGCTTTTATGAACAATAATTACCTGAACCGGGCACCTGAAATAAGGCGGGAAATGGAAAAAGTATTTCAGTACATCAAAACCCATTATTGAATTTCAAAATTATATTAGGAAAGCAAAAGGCAAATCAAATATTTCACGTACCTTTGGATCCCATAAGAATCAAAACAAAATAATATCCCACCATTCTTATGGCTTCATCCACCAAATACATCTTTATTACAGGAGGCGTGACTTCCTCTTTAGGAAAAGGCATCATTGCTGCTTCCTTGGCCAAATTACTTCAGGCCAGAGGATTCAGCGTCACCATCCAAAAATTCGACCCTTATTTGAATATCGACCCGGGCACATTGAACCCCTATGAGCATGGGGAATGCTACGTCACGGAGGACGGTGCTGAGACTGACCTGGACTTTGGCCATTACGAGCGTTTCTTAAATGCACCTACCTCTCAGGCCAACAATGTAACAACGGGAAGAATCTACAATAATGTCATTACCAAGGAAAGAAAAGGAGAGTACTTGGGGAAAACAGTTCAGGTAATTCCACACATCACGGATGAAATCAAAAAAAACTTTTTCAAACTGGGAGAAGATGGCAAGTATGATGTAATTATTACTGAAATCGGTGGATGTGTAGGGGATATTGAATCGTTACCATTCATAGAAGCGGTTAGGCAGGCCAAATGGGACATTGGTGCCAATAATTTTTTGGTGGTCCACCTTACTCTTATCCCCTATTTGGCAGCAGCCAAAGAATTAAAAACAAAACCCACCCAGCATTCCGTTAAACAATTGCTGGAAGCCGGTATTCAGCCGGACATCTTGGTTTGCCGGACCGAACATCCCCTTCCTTTAGAGGTCAAAAAGAAATTGGCGCTGTTCTGTAATGTGCAGTTAAATTGTGTCATTGAGGCCATGGATGCCGAGACGATTTATGACGTGCCACTGCTCATGAAAAAAGAGAAACTTGACGAAAGGGTTTTGACCAAACTCAAGTTGGCCAACAAAAATAATATTGATCTGGAACAGTGGAAGGATTTTCTAGGAAAACTAAAAAATCCTACCCAGGAAGTAAATATTGGACTCATCGGTAAATATGTCTCGCTTCCAGATGCTTATAAATCGATAATTGAAGCTTTTGTCCATGCCGGAGCTGCTGCAGAATGCAAGGTCAATTTACAATTGATCTCTTCTGAAGAATTGCATCCAGACAACATCGTCAAAAGACTTGAATCTTTGGATGGCATTATTGTCGCACCTGGTTTTGGTGAAAGAGGACTTGAGGGCAAAATTGAAACCGTTAAATTTGCCCGCGAAAACAAAATCCCCTTCTTTGGGATTTGTTTAGGGATGCAGGTGGCGGTGATAGAATTTGCCAGAAATGTATTGAAACTCACAGGTGCCAACAGTACTGAAATGGATCCAAATACCAAACATCCGGTAATCGCCTTGATGGAGGAACAAAAAAATCTGGACCAACTTGGGGGAACGATGAGATTGGGTTCTTATCCCTGCGAACTAAGGAAAGGTTCCCGTGCAGCTCAAGCTTATGGGAAAGCCAAAGTTCAGGAAAGACACCGTCACAGGTATGAGTTTAACAACAAATATATTCAGAAAATCGAGGATAAAGGCATGATACCATCGGGAATCAATCCTGAAACCGGATTGGTAGAAATCATTGAAGTCAAAGAACATCCATGGTTTGTGGGCACTCAATTCCACCCTGAATACAAAAGTACGGTGTTAAATCCACATCCTTTATTCGTGCGTTTTATAGCAGCAGCAATTGAAAATAAAAAAATAAAGTAATTTTACATCCCGATAAAGCCAAGGGTAACTCAAAGCATTTGGTGAATGCGATCCAAAGCTTTGTGTTACCTTTGCTTTTTGAAAAGCATATAAAGTTAATTCTATGGATAGAAACCAAGCGACAGGATTGATCCTATTCGCAGCAGTACTGATGGTGTATTCGATATTCTTTGCGACTACTCCAGAGCCAGTAGTTGAGGAAGAACCTCAGACCAGTACCGTGCAGGTGCAAGAGGAAGATGTGAGAGAAGTGGTTAGTGAACCGATCCTTGCCGAACCGGATAGTATTCAGGATATCATTGCCCAAAGACAGTTTGGTGTTTTCGCACCAATGACAAAGGGTAATGCCGAGATCATTACTTTGGAAAACGATAAAATGGTTGTTTCTTTCACTACCCAAGGGGCAGAAATTGTCCAGGTAGAGTTGAAAGAATTCAAAACTTGGGATCAAAGACCCTTGATTTTATTGGATGAAGGGAGTTCAGACCTGGATTACATTATCCAAACCGACAAGGGAGCTTTAAGCTTAAACCAGTTTTTCTTTACTCCAACCTTGTCGACAATAGATAATGAGGGTCAATTGGCCAATGTGCTTACTTTTACCGCACAGTCAGGAAACTCCAGAATTACCAGAACCTATTCCCTCACAGATGGAAATTATACGCTTGACAAGTATATTGAATTTGTAGGACTGAACAATAACCTGACAGACAACCAAATTAAGATTCTTTGGGATGACAGGTTACAAAGGCAGGAAAGGGACATTGAGGAATCCAGGAGAAAAACGAACATCAATTTCTTTACAGCCTCAGGTTCCCATGATGACCTAAGTTTAACCAAAACCATCGCTGAAGAAGAGGTGAAAGAGCCACTGAAATGGGTCAGCTTCAGCCAAAGGTTCTTCACTTCCGGTATTATTGCAGGCAATGCGTTTAGCTCAGCAAGTCTAAGACAAGAAACGCCCAACGATACCCTGTCCATTAAAAATATGCGGGCAAGCATCTTTCTTCCCCTTGAAAATGGAAGGGCTGAAGCACAATATTATTTTGGTCCAAATAATTACAACACCCTGAAAAGAATTACCCCAGGTTTTGAAAACAACGTGGACATGGGTTATTTCTTTGTCAGCTGGGTAAATAAATACATTATTGTGAATTTGTTCCAGTTCCTGGAAAAGTATTTCAGTAACTACGGTATCATCATCATCCTGATTGTACTGATCATCAAGTTGGCACTTTTCCCTTTGACTTACAAATCCTACATTGGGATGGCCAAAATGCGTGTCATCAAGCCGGAAATTGACGAACTGAAGGAAAAATTCGGGGAAGATCCTGCAAAAATGCAGCAGGAACAGATGAAACTGTTTGGACAATTGGGAGTAAGTCCTATCTCGGGTTGTTTACCTATGTTGTTGCAAATGCCATTCCTATTTGCCATGTTCTTCTTCTTCCCTAACTCCATCGAGTTGAGGCAGGAATCCTTCCTTTGGGCAAATGATTTATCTACTTATGATGCCATTATTTGGTTGCCATTTACCATACCTTTTTATGGGGCGCACGTGAGTTTGTTTACTATTCTCATGACCGTATCACAGATTGCGTATACCCATTTCAACAATCAGCTAACTGCACAGGCAGGTCCAATGAAGAATTTAGGGTATATCATGCCAGTGATTTTCATGTTTGTACTTAATTCTTTCCCAGCAGCGCTAAGCTTCTACTACTTCGTTTCAAATATGGTGACTTTTGGTCAGCAGGCCTTGATAAAAATGTTTGTGGATGATACCAAAATCAGGGAAAAAATTGAAGAGTACAGAAAAAAGAATGTCAATAAGAAAAAGTCCAAATTCCAACAAAAGTTGGAAGATGCGATGAAAGCGGCTGAAGCCAACAAAAAGAAGAAATAAAATAAAAAGGCTGGACGATAAACAAGTTCAGCCTTTTTTAGTGTCCTATTTTTTACTTAATTGCCTAAATCTTAAATTTATGGTATGGCTTTCAAAATCAAAGGATTAAAATAATCCACAACAGATTGTGGATAAGAATTCATTTACAGACTAGATATTAATCCTATATTTGTAAGCTAACAAAACCAAGAGACCGAAGCAGCATGATAGAAATAACATATTTTGGACACTCTTCCTTTTTGGTGAAGGTTGGAGATAAAAAAATCCTTTTCGATCCTTTTATCAGTCCAAATGAAAAGGCTTCCCAAATAGATATTTCGGATATCAAGGCAGATTATGTATTGATCAGCCATGGCCATGAAGACCATGTGGCAGATGCGGAGAAAATCACCAAAGCTTCCGATGCCACCTTGGTATCCAATTATGAAATAGCCGTGTGGTTTGCCGGAAAAGGTGTACAAAAATATCATCCGATGAACCATGGTGGAACCAAGGTTTTTGATTTTGGAAAAGTGAAGTATGTCAATGCCATTCATAGCAGTACGTTACCGGATGGCAGTTCAGGAGGCAACCCTGGCGGATTTGTGGTCCAACATGAAAAAGGCACCTTTTATTATGCCGGAGACACTGCATTGACTTATGACATGAAACTCATAGGTGAGGAATTTAAAGTTGATTTTGCTTTCCTGCCCATTGGGGACAATTTCACCATGGGCATTGAAGATGCGATTAAAGCGGCTGATTTTGTAGGTACAAAGAAAATTATAGCCATGCATTATGACACTTTTCCTTTCATAGAAATAAATCTTGAGGCGGCAAAGAAAGCAGCTGAAAGAGCAGGAAAGGAATTGATTATTCTTAATATTGGAGAATCTGTAAGCCTGTAAACGATAAAATGGGAAAAGTAATTGCCATTGCCAATCAAAAAGGTGGTGTAGGAAAAACCACCACTGCGATGAATTTAGCGGCCAGTTTGGCCATATTGGAATTTAAAACCTTGGTCATTGATGCCGACCCACAGGCAAATACCACCTCAGGTTTGGGACATGATCCAAAAAACATTGATACCAGCATTTATGAATGCATGGTGGATGGTACCGATATTGAGTCTATCATTTTAAAAACAGAAATAGAAAATCTCGACCTGACCCCCTCACATATTGATTTGGTGGGAGCAGAGGTAGAAATGATCAACTTGGACAACAGGGAAGAAAAAATGAAAGGAGTCATTTCCAAAATCAGAAACAATTATGATTTTGTAATTATTGACTGTTCCCCTTCTCTAGGTCTGATTACGATCAACGCGCTGACAGCTGCCGACTCTGTGATCATTCCAGTCCAATGTGAATACTTCGCCCTTGAAGGACTTGGAAAGCTATTGAATACCATAAAAATTATCCAAACCAGACTGAATCCCAATCTGGAAATCGAAGGCATCTTATTGACCATGTACGATGTGAGGTTGAGACTGAGCAACCAAGTAGTGGATGAGGTTAAGATGCACTTCAAAGACCTGGTATTTGATACCATTATTCCCAGAAATGTTCGATTGAGTGAATCGCCCAGTTTCGGGCTTCCTGTTATTGCTTTTGATGCTGAGGGAAAAGGAGCAGTGGCCTATTTGAATTTGGCCAATGAAATTGCCACAAAAAACGGGATGGAGAAAGTAAACTGATACACTGAAAATGTCCGATAAAAAACAACCCAATAAAAAGCCTGCTCTTGGAAGAGGCCTCGGAGCACTCCTAAAGGACTCTCCTCAAAAAACTTCTACAACAGAGGTATCGCCTCCTCAACCGGCTGTGGGTATTTACGAAATTTCGCTATCGGAAATTCAAGTTAACCCCTATCAGCCAAGAACACACTTTGACAAGACAGCCTTGGAAGAACTGGCTGAGTCTATCAAAGTACAGGGGATTATTCAACCCATAACGGTAAGAAGGCTTGCCGAGGGAGAATACCAATTGATTTCAGGAGAACGCCGGTTTCAGGCATCAAAAATGGCGGGACTGGAGAAAGTACCTGCTTATGTAAGAACAGCCAATGACCAACAAATGTTGGAAATGGCGCTGATTGAAAACATACAGCGGGAAAACCTAAATGCCTTGGAAATCGCCCATTCTTATCAAAGACTACTTGCAGAATGTAGCTTGAAGCAGGAGGAACTTGGAGATCGCGTAGGAAAAAACAGGACCACCGTCAACAATTACCTGCGTTTGTTAAAGTTGCCACCAGATATTCAGGCAGGCTTAAGAGACAATGTCATATCCATGGGCCATGCCCGTGCCATCATCAATATTGAGGATATAGATAAGCAATTGGACATTTACAAAAGGACTGTGGCTGAAGAACTCAGTGTCCGTAAGGTGGAAGCCTTGGTAAAAGCTCTCAATAGCGGTCCAGAAGAAAAGAGTACGGAAAAGGTAGAAGGATTAGATCCTGTAAAGAAATATGAAATAGGAAAAATCCAGCAACGCTTGGCCTCCCATTTCGGCACCAAAGTTCAGTTAAAAGCTGATGGAAAACATAAGGGTGAAATAAAGATCCCTTTTAGATCAGCAGATGACCTGAACCGAATTCTTGAAATTCTAGATATTATTTAAAGCCTTGATTACGGCAATAAGTAAATTTCGATACTTTAAAAACAAAATGGCAATGGTACCCCTTCGTATCATTGCTGTTTTTGTTTTATTGTTTTTCTCTGTAATACGGGGCCAAGCACAGCAAGTTGAAGTAGATACCTTGACTTTGGATTGGAGGCCGGAAGGCTATAAGGATCCCAAAAAAGCCACTATTCTATCTGCTATCTTGCCTGGCGCCGGACAGGTATACAATGAAAAAGCCTGGAAAGTCCCCTTGATTTATGGAGGATTTGCGACGAACATTTTCTTCATTGAGTTCAACGACAGAAGATATAAAGCCCTCAGGGAAGGACTTTTTCTTTTGGATGATGGGCTACCCAATGATTTTCCTAATCTCAACAGGGACGGTTTGGTCCGTCAAGTTAATTTTTGGCGAAGGAACCGTGATTTGAATTATTTTATTTTTATCGGTATTTATGCACTCAATATCATTGACGCACATGTGGACGCCCACCTCTCCTCTTTTGATGTCAGCGATGACCTGAGTTTCAGGTTTGAACCTAGTTTCGAAATGATTAGTGCTGGGGGAGGCGTATTTGGATTATCAATGAAAATCAATTTCTAACATGAATATATTAATATTGGGCTACGGCAAAATGGGAAAAATCATCAGTGAAATCGCTGAATCCAGGGGCCATCAGCTAGTAGGGAAAATAAATATTGAGAACAGGGATGAATTGGCTCAACTGGACCCCAAAAAGGTGGATGTTGCCATTGAATTCAGCCAACCTGATGCCGCTTATGAGAACATTAGCTGGGCCATTGAAAGAGGAATTCCTGTTGTATCCGGAACCACAGGATGGTTGGACAAAAAACCTATCATTGCTGCCCTAACCTTGGAAAAAAACACCGCATTCTTCTATGCTTCCAATTATAGTATAGGGGTGAATGTATTTTTTAAGGTGAACAGGTTTTTGGCGGCTTTAATGAAGGAGCAAAAAGATTATAAGATTAGTATGGAAGAAATCCACCATACCGAAAAAAAAGATGCCCCAAGTGGTACGGCTATCACCTTGGCAGAAGGGATTATCGGTGAAATACCAAGCTGCCAAAACTGGGCATTGTCCGATGGAACGAACGAAAGTGAACATACCCTGTACATAAAAGCCAAACGCATAGACCCGGCTCCTGGCACGCATATTATCCGTTATCAGTCTGAAATTGATGACATTGAACTCAGCCACACTGCCCATAGCCGTAAGGGTTTTGCACTTGGCGCAGTTTTAGTAGCTGAGTGGATAAAAGATAAAAAAGGTGTTTTATCAATGGATGATTTCCTATCTTTCTAAAATTTTTCAGTAACATGACAGAAGAAAAAAAGAAAAAATCAGCTGCCCGTGAGTGGGTAGATGCCTTAGTATTTGCAGTCATTGCTGCCTCATTGATCAGGTGGTTATTACTGGAACCCTTTACCATCCCTACAGGCTCTATGGAAAGATCTCTATTAATAGGGGACTTTCTTTTTGTCAGCAAAATGCACTATGGGACTAGAATACCAAGAACACCCCTTCAAATCCCGCTGACCCATCAGAAGATTTGGGGAACAGAAACCAATTCTTATGTGGATTGGATCAAACTCCCCTACTATAGGCTACCGGGCTTCACTTCCGTCAAAAGAAACGATGTGGTGGTCTTCAATTATCCTTCTGAATTTGACTTTCCAGTGGATCTAAAGACCAATTATATCAAAAGGGCTGTTGCTGTACCGGGAGACGAAATAGAAATTGTCCAAACAGAAGTATTTATCAATGGCGAACCGGCATACAAGCCAGAAGGTATACAGTTTTCCTTCGATGTGATGACCAGTAGAAACCTAAGTGCTGATTTCTTCAGTGATTATGGAATCAGTCCTGATGGTTATATGTCCTTTACCAATGGTACCGGCTATTTGGTAATGGCCACCGATGAAATTGCCGAAAGGTTAAGAAAATCTCCTGCCATAGGTGCTGTCACCAAAAGGGTGGACAGAGTCGATATGGGTGACCCAAGGGTGTTTCCTGATGGCGCATATTTCGGTTGGAACAAAGACAACATGGGACCATTGACCATCCCCGCTAAAGGATGGACCATTGAAATGAACGAGGAAAATATTGCCAAATATTCTTTTACTATTGAGAAATTTGAAGGACTAGATGCCGTAGAGGTAAGAGACAATCAACTATACATTGATGGACAAAAGGTGGAAAGCTACACCTTCAAACAGGATTATTACTTCATGATGGGAGATAATAGGCATGATTCTTTGGACTCTAGGTACTGGGGATTTGTCCCGGAAGACCATATCGTAGGCAAGGCCTGGTTCCTATGGTTATCCCTCGATAAACACAAATCCATGTTCAGCAAAATTCGTTGGAGCAGGTTCTTCAATGGCATCAAATAAGAGTAATGGCCTCAAATGAAAATTTGGGGCCAATTTTTTACCATTGTATTTCAGATAAACTCTTTTCCCGTAGATAAGCGTTGGCTTTAGAAAAATGCCCACAGCCTAAAAACCCCCTATGGGCAGAAAGTGGCGATGGATGGGGGGCATGTAGTTTGAGGTGCTTGTCATCAGAAATAAAGGCTGCTTTTTTTTGTGCATAAGCTCCCCACAACATAAACACCAGGTTTTCTTTTTCCTGTGCCAATTGACGGATTACCTCATCTGTAAATACTTCCCAACCTTTATTTTGGTGCGAACCAGCCTGATGCGCCCTTACCGTCAAGGTAGCGTTTAACAATAAAACTCCCTGGTCTGCCCAGCGGGAAAGATTGCCATTAGAGGGAATTTCTTTTCCTAAATCCCGATTGATTTCTTTGAAAATATTCAATAAGCTGGGCGGAAAAGGTACGCCCTCCCTCACAGAAAAAGAAAGCCCATGCGCTTGTCCTGGTCCATGATATGGGTCCTGACCAAGGATGACTACTTTGGTTTTTTCGAAGTTGCAATGCTGAAAAGCATTAAAAATCTCTCTCCCCTTGGGAAAGACTTGGTTGGATTGGTACTCTTCTTTGACGAATTGGGCCAGTTGTTTGAAATAGGGCTTCTTAAATTCATTCGACAATTTTACTTTCCAGCTGTCTTCTATTTTGACATCCATTTTGATGAAAATACGTTGTTATTAAGGATTTATAATTTTAATTTTAGATTTTAATCGCATAATCTCAGACAATATATGGTCATCGCCGTTACTGAAGGTATCAAAGTTAGTGTTGAAACTACCTATCAAGCCGAATTCTCAAGCCCTCACCAACACCATTATGTCTTTACTTACAAGGTAAAGATAGAAAACAACAGCAGTCATACCATACAACTTTTAAGAAGAAGGTGGGAAATTTTCGATGCCGGTGATCATCCAAAATTCGTGGAAGGGGATGGAGTTGTGGGTCAACAACCTATTTTGGAACCTGGCCAAAGCCATGAGTATGTGTCAGGATGCAATTTAAAGTCAGGGCTTGGGAAAATGAAGGGCGCCTATATCATGGAAAAACTTTTTGACGGAAAACTTATAGAAGTACAAATTCCTGAATTTCAATTGATAGCCGATATTTTTGACAATTGATTTGAGCAAATACTTATTCCCTTTTTGGGCTTCAGTCCTTTATTGGCTAAGAAAGGAAGACAGGTATTCCCTTCAAAGTCCTTTTGTGGCTAACCTTTACAAGGATTTGCTGGCCTACATACGTGATAACAATTCAGGGGATAGGGACATAGAGACTTGGAGAAAAAATCTCTTGAAAGACAAAGAAATTATTCATATTGAAGATTTTGGTGCCGGTTCCAAAAAACTGAAAAAAGACCCTTCAAGAAGCACCCAAGCAGTTACCCGTTACAGTACCAGCAATAAAAAATTCAGTCTGCTTTATCAGTTTTTTTGTTTGCAAAGCCCATCCAATACCGTGATTGAATTAGGCACTTGTGTGGGATTGAACAGTCTCTATCTTTCAAAAGTAACTAAATCGAAACTCTACACATTTGAAGGATCAAAAGGGCTGATCAAAAAAGCTAAAGAAGGTCCCGGCAGTGAAAAAATTGAATATATTGAAGGAGATATTGGAGAAACCTTACCAGAAGTCTTAAGGCAACTTGGACACATCGATTTTATTTTGATGGATGCCAATCATACCTATGAAGGCACACGCTCCTATTTTAATCTGATATTTCCCTACCTGCATGAACAGAGCGTAGTGGCCATTGGAGACATCCACTGGTCTCCGGAAATGGAAAAGGCCTGGGAAGAAATCAGTCAAATCGCTGATGTAAGTCTTAGCATGGATTTTTTTGAATGTGGCATCCTATACTTCAGGAAAGGATTGAGTAAAAACCACTATACTTTAACTATTTAGGTTTTCTTAGCTGAAAGAATAATTCATTCCCCAAACGGGGGGGAATGGAATTATAGCAGGGTTCCATAGAGACGATTTCAAATTTAGGCTTGAAATATGTCAGATATTCCTCCACTGTGCCTCCGAATGGAGGTCCTGTATGCTCGAATTCTCTTGAAAAGAGTACGCCTGCAATTTTGCCACCAGGATGCAACAGCTCGAATATCTTTTCAGCATACGATTGTCGCAATTCCGGGTTCAATGCACAAAAAAAAGTCTGTTCAAGTATCAGGTCATATTTTCCTTGATGTTCAAAAAAATTTTCAAGAAAGATTTGGTCTGTTGGAAATTCAGGATAACTTTTCTTAAATTGATCCAAGGGAACTGTAGAAAAGTCAAGAATATGGACCTTTTTAAAGCCTGTCCTGAAAGCATATGCCGCTTCATAGGCATTTCCGGCACCGGGAATTAAAATCTTCAAGTCCTTTTGAAAAATTTGGTCTAAATATTGCTTTAGCGGTTCTGACGGGGAACCAATGTCCCACCCGGTTGATTTTTCTTTATACCGGTTGGTCCAGTATGCTTCATCTAATTGCATTCATTCTTAATTTAAACAGAAACAAAAATATCTAATTATAAGCAATGGAATCAAATTTTCAAGAAAAACCTAAAAAGGCAGAAAAAGGCAAAAACATTCTAATTATCGTTTTGGCCATTTTGGTTGTCATAAGTGGCATCAAGCTATATTCAGACCACTTGGACAAAACTAAAAAATCAGAGGAAATCCTTATCCTTTCAGAAGAAAATAATGATTTGAACAGGAGAATTGATTCCATGACTTTTCAATTAGACCTGAGAATACAGGAAATAGAAAAATTAGGAGGAGATATTGAAGCATTGGAAGAAATCAAGGAACAGTTACTTGCCGAAAGGAATTCGGACAGGAAGCGTACCTCTGAGGAAATCGCAGCGCTTAATAGAAGAATCAATAGCTATGCCAGTACTTTAAGAGAGAAAGACGAAGAAATCTTGCGCCTCAGAGAGGTTAATCAACAGCTTTTTGCTGAAAATGAGGATTTGAAGTCCTCTCAGGCAGAAATAGAAGAGCAAGTGGCCCAACTCAACATTCGAAAGCAGGAATTAGAAGAAAAGGTGAACATTGCCGCTGTACTCAAAGCAGAAAACATAGCTGTAGCTGCAGTCAACGCCAGAGGTAGAGAACGGGAAGATGGCTTTAGGAGCAGGCAAATCGAAAAATTGAAAATCTCGTTTAACCTTGCCGACAACAAGGTGGCTGAACATGGGCATAGAGACATCTATGTACAGGTATTGGCCCCTAACAATCAGCCCATATTTGATGTAGCAAAAGGCAGCGGTACTTTCACCATTGATGGAAGGGAGGAATTTTATACGGCACATCAAGATCTTTATTTTGACAACAGTTTACAGTCATTGACCTATTTTTACGAGAAAGGAAGCAGGTATACACCAGGAATCTATGAGGTAAAGGTCTTCTCAGAGGGATATCAAATTGGCAATAAGACCTTTGAGGTGAAATAATCAGTAGAAAACAGTAATTATTGCCTTTATACCCATTGATTTTCAAACAGGGATTTGGAAATCAATGGGTATTATTCTAATTTTGCGGTCTGTTAAAATTTACAGTTTAATCTATACAAACATGTTCCAAAAAAGTTACGAGGCGGTATTCATATTAACTCCCGTTTTGTCTGAAGTTCAGATGAAGGATACCGTAGACAAGTTTGTTAACTTGTTAAAAGAAGAGGGAGCAGATGTTATCAATGTTGAAAATTGGGGACTTAAAAAACTGGCTTACCCAATCCAGAAAAAGAGCACCGGTTTCTACGTTTTGGTAGAATTCAAATCCGAACCAAGCCTTATCAAAAAATTAGAGGTGGAATTCAGAAGAGATGAGAAGGTGATGAGGTTCTTGACCACCCTATTGGACAAGCACGCCATTGTCTACGCCGAAAGAAGGAGAAAAGGTGAATTTAACAAAAAAGCAGAAGCTAAGGAGGAGCAAGCCTAATGACACTTAAGAACGAACCAATCAACAGAGTTGAGAACAGAAAGAAATACTGCCGATTCAAAAAGCACGGCATTAAGTATATTGATTACAAAGATCCTAACTTCCTTCTGAAGTTTGTTAACGAGCAAGGTAAGATCCTTCCTAGAAGGTTGACCGGTAACTCCGCAAAATACCAGAGAAAAGTGGCCAACGCCATCAAAAAGGCAAGACACTTGGCTTTGTTACCATTCGTGACCGACGGTTTGAAATAATCCGTCCTTGTTCGCATCATTCATCATAAAATTTGCAAAACAATGGAAGTTATTCTAAAGACAGATATCAAGGGATTGGGATATAAAAATGACATGGTGGAAGTAAAACCAGGTTATGGAAGAAACTACCTTATTCCTCAAGGATATGCAGTTTTGGCTACTGCATCCAATAAGAAAATCTTAGCTGAAAATATCAAGCAAGCTGCCCACAAAGCAGAAAAGTTGAAAACAGAAGCAGAAGCGCTAGCTGAGAAACTAGCTGGTATTACCTTGGAAATCAAGGCTAAGATCGGTGAATCCGGTAAAATATTCGGTAAAGTTACTACCCTTCAAATTTCTGATGCACTTGCTGAGAGGGACATCAACATTGACAGAAAGAAGATTTCCATCAATGTACCTGTTCAGGGTGCCGGAGAATTCGAAGCTGAAGTTGATCTTCACAGAGAAGTGAAAAGTAATGTTAAATTCGTAGTTGTAGGAGAATAATTCTCCCCTACCCCATACAAAAAGCCATCCCTTTCAGGATGGCTTTTTTTCTTTTTCTTAAAATGTAATTCATGATTAATTAAGGACAATTTTTTCCAAATCATCCACCAGTTTCTTGGCGATAGCTCTGCTATTTTCTTCTCTTTTCGCTTTAAACAATTCAAGCACCTGCTTGCTCTTTTCAATCACGCCTACAGGATTGCTGTCATTTTTGTAGCTGTTCCAGCACCAAGATAATTCAGCATGAAGCTTCTCGTCCAACTTTAACTTTTCCAATTTTTCCAAAGTGGAAACAATGGTTTTTTCTGAAATTTTTACTGACATAAGTATATAATATTTAACTAAACGGTTTTATCACCCCAATTTTTCAACAAAACAAGGGTATTATTTTTATAAATACAAAAAAAATAATTCATTATTAACTGATTATCAGGACACAATCGATTTCGAGGACCTCATGAATAAAAATTTTTTCTTCAAATAGTCCTTATCTTGGCATAACTTTGAAAAGTCATGGAAAGAAAACAGAGTTTACAAGAAGAATTTGCCAATAGTATCACACATGGCTTTGGCATTTTATTCAGTATCGTCTCCATTTCCCTTTTGGTAACCTTTTCCATGTTGAATGGAACGGCTATTCATATTGTCAGTTGCAGCATTTTTGGAGCTTCCATATTACTCTTATATACCTTCTCCACCCTTTATCATGCTTTTCAAGAAGAAAAAATAAAATCCTGGCTCAGAACCTTTGACCATATAGGTATTTATTTCCTGATCGCAGGAACTTATACCCCTTTTTTGCTTTTGGCAATAGGGGGACTTTGGGGCTGGATATTTTTTGGAATCATATGGGGACTTACCTTATTCGGGGTGGTTTTCAAAATATTCTATACTCATAGATTTAAAAAAGCCTCCTTGATCCTATACCTCGCCATGGGCTGGATGGCTGTATTTCTGATCAAACCTTTGCTTGAAAACCTTTCCCTGACCGTTTTGACTTTAATTGCTGCCGGTGGGCTGTGCTACACCTTAGGGACTGTATTCTATGCTAGGCCACAGCAAAGATTTGCCCACACCATATGGCACCTTTTTGTACTTTCAGGGACTATACTTCACTTTATTTCTATCCTTTTTATGCTAACTGAGGTATAAGCCTATTTTTTTTAATTGAATTTAAGCCTATTAGCGAGAAAGCTTAAAAAACTTATTTATCAGATTTGCATAAAAAGTTCAGACATCATACCTTTGTGACACCTTAAAGAAAGGGGCCTTTTAAACTGACCGATGGTGTAACTGGCAACACGTCTGATTTTGGTTCAGAAGAGTCTAGGTTCGAGCCCTAGTCGGTCAACAAGAAATCCACTGAATAATCAGTGGATTTTCTTTTTTTAGCTCATTAAAGGACCATTACCTTTTTCTGTACATTTACACCTATCACTTTCTAGTGAAAACTGCAACAAGAGAAATGTCTCTTGCAGGCATGGTAAAAGTGTATTTTTGTTCACGGCTAACCATTTCCCCATCCTTCAACCAATGGGAAAATGTAAATCCAGCCTCAGGTTCTGCCAATACCTCTACTCTACTTCCTTCTTTTAACTCTTTACTTGAAACACTTTGGACTCGAGTGGTCACCTCTTCCATATCCATTAAATCTATGTCACAGGAAGTCGTTAAAAACATTAACGACAGGCATAGCATGACGATAAATCTGCTACTTTTCATTTTAAAATAATTTCGGTCTATTTGATACTTTTGGATGATCAGGGGCCATTTTTCAAAAACCAGGCCAAAATGACACCTAAAAAAATGATTGTCAATCACTTATACTGGTAAAATTCACTACCAAACAGGTCTGAAATCCCTATAAAATGCTTAATGGTCTCAAGACAGGCAACATTTACCAAAAACTATTAACGCTTACCGCTTAAAAAAAAGGTGATTTTTCTTCCACTTTTCATCGATCATTCAAATGACACAAATCCTTTGCTGTAAATTAAAGCATGATTTCAAGGTATAAACTCTGGATTCCAAGTGTATAAATAATAGATGTATATTTCATTTTATACCTCAATTTCGAGATAAAATTTCAAAACTTAAAAATTTTAACAATTACATAATAATATTATTTGGTCATTACCAAACACTTCATATACTTTTAAAGACGTATTATTATCCTAATCCTATTATTTAATTTATCATTCATGAAACAAGTTTTACACAAAACACTTATGTTCGCTCTGATGATGTTCTTGGGTATGATGTCCATTCATGCACAAACTCAAGTCATCGCAGGATGGACATTTGAGGCCACAGAAGAAGCAAATCGAGTATTTGCAGATCTTGGAAATGCCAACAACACCGGAGAAAATGCACAAGTCATCACTCCTGTTAACATTAACTTTACCGGATACGTGCTGGGCAGTGGAGGTTCTGGTACAGTGGCCAATAATTCCAACCAATGGAATGCAATTGAAGGAGTAGATAAGTTCTGGCAAATACGTGTCAATACACTTGGATTTGAAAATCTCAGCATCTCCAGTAAGCAACAAAGCTCTGGCACAGGCCCTCGTGACTTTCAAGTAGAATTCAGTTTGGATGGTGTTACTTGGTCCGTAGTACCAAATAGTACTATCACCACTGCCAATAATTTCACTTCGGGAGTGCTTAATCCTACAGCAGTACCTGCTGCAGCAAACAACCAGGAAACAGTTTTTTTTAGATGGATTACTACTTCCACCATCAGTGTGGGAGGTGGCAACATTGCTGCTACAGGCACCAATAGGATTGACGATATCTTAATTGAAGGTACCGTATTGCCAGGAGACCCCTCAGATCCAGATCCTGAGGTCCCTATTTTTGGTACAATAGCTTCTTGGAATTTTACCGGTGAACCCGGAAATCAAGTCGCTACCTCGGGTACATGCACTGATAAAATAACAGCAATTGATTTCACCCGGGGTGCTGGGGTGACACCAACAGCAGCTGCAAACTCCATCAGCGGTTCCGCTTGGTCCCTGAGCGATGAGAATGATTATTTTGCTTTTGGATTTGAAGTAAGTGCGGGTTTTGAAGCAGAGCTTTCTCAACTTATTATAGCCACTAGATCATCCGGAACCGGTCCAGGAAGATTAGCATTGCGTTACAGTGTCGATAATTTTACAAGCAACCTAGCTACATGGTCTAATGTAGGTACAGCTTTCTCCAATGAAATAATCGACCTGAGTGCTTTAGAAGTACTTGCAGGAACTATTGAGTTTAGAGTTTATCCAAATGAAGATATTAATGCCAATGGAGCAACAGGTATTGCTACTGGTGGCACCTTGCGTGTGGCTAATTTCGCTGAAGGTGGAGGTGTATTCTCTCCTGTAAGGTTCTTAGGAATCGTTACTGAACAAGCACAACCTGAACCTGTAACTTTAATAGAATACCGCTTCACGGGTGAACCAGGAAATCAAGAATCCACTTCAGGAATATCCTTGGACCCAAGGGTCGAAGGTAGAAGCTTCAGTAGAGGTGCTGGTTTGGGCGCAGCAGCAGGAGCAAACTCCATCAATTCTAATGGCTGGAATGCAGGAGATGATCGATTCTTTACATTTGGATTTACAGTAACGCCAGGTCAACTAGTGGATTTGACTGAGCTTCAAATTGGAACGAGTGCTTCCAACACGGGGCCACGTGACATGGCTCTTGTTTACAGTGGTGATAATTTCTCAACCCCGCTTGCAGAATGGACACAGCCTGCTACTTTCTTAAACCAAATTATTGACCTTTCATCGCTTCAAAACCTTTCAGGCGATGTGGAATTCAGAATTATTAGTACCTCGTCGGTCTCAGCTAATGGTGGAACAGTTGGCTCCGGTGGAACCTCGCGAGTAACCAATTATTTTGAAGGAGGAAATACTGGTGCAACCCGATTTGTCGGAATCATCAAAGACGCAGCCGGTGTAGTTATCCCAAGACTTGAATTGGATGTTGAAAGCTTAGACTTTGAATTAGTAACATTGAATGCTTCTTCTCCAATTTTAAGCTATCAAATCAGTGGAAGCAACTTAACTGGCGCTGTAACAGTTGCTGCACCTGTGGGCATCCAAGTTTCCTTAGATGGCACTACCTTCTCTCAAGAAGTAATTATCCCTGCTGCTGATGTGATAGCTAATAGCACTGTATTTGTACAAATTGCAACATCTGAAGCTGGAAGTATCAATGCTTCCATTATTCATACCACAGAAGGCACCCTACCACTTTCATTGGGGGTTACTGCTACTATCTTCGATCCATTTAACATTGTAGAGGATTTCAATAGCATATGTGTAGCTAACCTAGGATCTATTGCAGGTGGATGGAGTCAAGTCAGTGTGGAAGGGGATCAGATTTGGTCTTGCACCAACTTTGGTAGGGCAGGCACTTCAGCTACTGCTTCTGCCCCATTCGGGGTCCAAATAAATGGGTTTGCTCAAGGTGCCCCACGGTTAAATGAAGACTGGTTAATTTCTCCAGCTTATGATTTAAGTGCATTTAATATTCCTTTGCTTGAATTTTGGAGCAGAGTTGCCTTCACAGGGCCCCGCTTAAAATTGAAGGTATCCACTGATTATATGGACGGAGATCCAAGCGCAGCCACATGGACAGAATTGGCGGATAGGTTTGCCCAAGGTGATACCTGGACCAGTTCAGGCGAGATTAACTTATCAGCTTTCCGCACTGAAAATGTTCGCATAGCATTCGTGTATTCCTCATCTCCTGAAACAGGGGCTGCAAGGTGGACCCTGGATGACTTCTCTTTGAAAAATTCTGATGTTCCTCCAGCTCCTTTCTTGGCTAATAGTATTGGCAATGTAGATTACTGGCACTTTGGCATACTTCCAGTAGGAAGTGCCTCTACAGAAACCCGCAGCTTTGAATTCTCTTTGAGTGATGCACTGAGTGATCTAACTATCTCGGCCAGTGAAGGATTTGAGTTCTCTAAAGATGGCAACAATTTCTCTTCTTCCTTGACATTTAGTCCAGAAGCAAGTGCTTTGACACAAACAGTGATGGTTCGGTTTAGTCCTACAAGGGAGGGAGCATTTAGCAGCCCAATCCTATTCAATGCTCAAGGAATTGATGTAAAGAGAGGCTTCTTGACCGGTGCGACTTTAGAAAGGGAAAATACATTTGATGTGGTCACTTGGAACATTGAATGGTTTGGTTCCACCCAAAGCAATCAAGGGCCTAGCAATGTAGACTTGCAATTACAAAATGTCAAAAAAGTCATAGAAGACTTGGATGCTGATGTTTATGCTTTCCAGGAGATCACCAGCCTGGAAAAATTCAATGAATTGGTGGAAAGTCTGGAAGGATATGAAGCAATAATTTCACCGGCAGTTTCCCAAGGTCCGGCTTCATTCGAGACTGGCCAGAAATTGACCTTCCTTTACAAAGTAGCTACTGTTGAAAAAATAACTTCCCGAGTCTTGCTAGAAGGCGTTCAACCTGAAGATTTGGTAGGTTATCCATCCACACCAGACAGGTTCTGGGCCAGCGGCAGGTTACCATTCCTAATGGAAGTAAAAACCAATATCAATGGTGTCAATCAAAACATCAACCTCGTCAATGTGCATACCCGTTCAAATGGAGGTGGCGAAAGTGCAGCCAATCCTAGGTATGCTATGAGAAGATATGATGTGAATGTATTAAAAGACTCTTTAGACACCTATTATAGCAATGTTCCTTTGATCATTTTAGGAGATTTCAATGATGATCTGGATGAAACTGTAGCTGACCAGTCGGCTCCAACTGTAAACACATCGGAAACTTCCTTTATCAACTACATCAATGATCCCGAGAATTATGTTCCAGTCACCTTAAGCCTTAGCAATGCAGGCTTAAGAACTTTCCCTAGTTTTGAAAATGTGATTGACCACATGATCATTACGGATGAGTTAAGAGAAAACTGGATTGTGAATTCTGAAAGAGTGGTTGCACCATTTGATTTGATTCCGAATTACTTATCCACCACTTCGGACCATATTCCTGTTAAAACAAGATTTGAATTATTTTGTGATTTGGAACTTCCTCAAATCTTGGGTCCCAACGAATTGTGTATTGAAAGTGAGGATCAACTGATTTTGTTTGGTGGCAATTATCAATCAGTCATAACTTGGGAATCATCTATAGATGGAATAAACTGGGAGCCTGTCGAGGGAAGCCAAGGGACAGAAGTCCTGACTATGACTGGAATTTCTGAAACAACTTTCTTCCGGGTAATTCTTGGATCAGGCGTTTGCACGCCTCAAGTAAGCGGTTCCTTCGAGGTAAAAATTAAAGTCTTGCCTACTCCAGTGATTTTCTTTGAACGAGGTTTGTTGAACACCATTGAAGGACCATATACTTATACTTGGTTTAAAAATGGCCAAATCATTGCAAGTGGAACCTCCAATACAAATAGAATCAATGGGGCAGGTATATATGAGGTAGAAATCCAAGATGCTGAAGGCTGTATCTCTAGGTCCACTACCTACAGATTCCCTCAACAATTAACAGGGAACCGTCTACGAATTTTCCCTAACCCAGCAAGCAATCAAGTTACCGTAACATTAAGAAATGTGGAAGGGGTTTCTAATATTCAATTGAAAAATGGATTTGGTGCCGTAATTGATCAAATAATTACAGAAGATGGTTTTGCACAATTTGATCTTAATGGATTGGCTAAAGGCGTTTACTTAATTGTAATCATCAATCCACAAATCGGAACCACCGTGGAGCGATTGATCGTCCGTTAATCATTCTTAAAAGAGAATTAAGCCGTATCCAACTGGGTACGGCTTCTTTTTTTGGCTGTTTATTGAGTTTTTTACTTTCTTTGCAGTCTAACTACGCCAATCACCATGCCACAATTTGAGGAAATCAGACCTTATTACGATACAGAAGTAAACCAGGCCATTCGAGAAATCATTGATCACCCCATGTTGAAGGCCATGATGAACTTTACTTTTCCGGACTGGGAAGACAGATACTGGAAAGACCTCATGCTACATTGCCATTCCATAAGGGATTTTCAGATCAATTTCATTTATCCAGGTGTAAAAAAAGTATTGGAAAAAAGCTCAGAAGGTTTGAGCACTTCAGGTTTTGAAAAACTTGAACAGGATACTTCTTACCTTTTTATTTCAAACCATAGAGACATTATCCTAGACACTTCATTACTAAATGCCAGCCTTTATGAGAAGGGACAATTTATGACCACCTCTGCGATAGGCGATAATTTGGTAAAAAAACCTTTTCTGAAACACTTATCCAGACTGACCCGGAATTTCACCATCAAGAGAGGACTTCCTGCAAGAGAATTGCTCGAAAGCTCTAAATTAGTTTCCTCTTATATCCGCCACTCCCTTCTTCGTGAAAACCGGTCGGTATGGATTGCCCAAAGGGAAGGGAGAACGAAGGACGGCAATGACTTGACCCATAAAGGAGTGCTCAAAATGATTTCCATGGCATCGGATCAAGGAGAGCATTTTTTAGATTATTTTATGAGGCTCAATGTAGTTCCGGTCAGCATTTCCTATGAATATGACCCTACTGATGTATTAAAGATGCCGGAACTTTTGGCTAAAGCTAACCAGGAAACCTATATCAAAGCCGAGAATGAAGACTTCAGAACGCTTTTAAGTGGCATTATTGGACAAAAGAAACGCATTCACATCCATATTGGGAATCTACTGAATGATGAAATAGAGCAAATTAAAAATACGGTTTCGGGAAATATAAAGCAAATGCAGGCATTAGCTGACCTGATTGATTACCAAATCATTACAGGATATAAATTATGGCCTACCAAATATATAGCCTGCGATCTGCTTACAGGTACAGATCAATATGCTTCGTTTTATACGCTGGAAGAAAAAGCACTATTTGAAGCCAGGTTCAGAAGAGGAGTGGATCAAAATAACCCCTTGGCAGTAAAAAGCTTTTTATCCATGTATGCCAATCCTGTCATCAATCAAAAGGAATTATTGGAAAACATTAAGCTGAATTAGAGAAAACGTGCCTCTTATTCTCATTTTAGAAATTACTTGGAGGAGACGTCTGCTATTTGATCTTTACCTAGACTCCTGATTTAGGAGAAATTTTGTAATTTTTGTAAATATTGTAATGGATGGTAATGGAAAAGGCAGCACAGTTAGGATTTATTTTGGAACATATCCCCATTGGATTGGCAGTCAACCACATGGATTCAGGAGAGGTCTTATTCGTCAATAAGAGGTTTTCAGAAATATACGGTTGGCCTGTAAACGAAATTCTTGATATTGATTCCTTTTTTGAAAAAGTATATCCGGATCCAATCTTTCGGGAGCAAATAAAATCAAGAATCCTGGCAGACATTCACTCTGGCCAACCTGAAAGAATGGCTTGGGACAACATCCCAATTTCCACCCAATCCGGTCAAAGAAAAATTGTTTCTGCAAGGAATATCCCTTTGGATCAACAACGGCTCATTATCTCCACAGTTTGGGATAATACTGAGGACAATTTAAAGCTAATATCATTATTTCAAGAGAGAAATCTGCTGCGTACCCTAATTGATATCATACCGGACTACATTTTTATCAAAGACAGAGAGGGGAAGTTTATAGTAAACAATGATGCACATGTAGAATTATTAGGAGATCGTACTGAAAATGATTCTTTGGGAAAAACAGTTTTTGATTACTTTCCAAAAGATCTGGCCCAGCAATACATGGAAGATGATCTGTTAATTATAGATCAAGCTGATTCTATATGGAACAAAGAAGAAAAAATCTTTGATGCAGAAGGCAATGAAAAATGGATAAATACTACAAAAGTCCCTTTATTTAATAGTGAAAACACTATTACTGGACTGATAGGTATTTCAAGAGACATCACGGCTGAAAAAATACGTGAGTTTAATCTAAAATACAGAAGTAAGCTTTTATCAGCCATTACTGTTATTTCTCATCAACTTTTCTCCAATGAAGATTGGAAAGTAATTCTTCCCTACTGTTTAGAAAAAATCGGGGAAACAATATCTGCAGACAGGGTATATTATTTTGAAAGTTTCAAAAAACCGGAAGCACCAGAGAAAATTTTTTCCCGCCAAGTCTCAGAGTGGACCAATGGAAAAGTCAGTGTACAGCTCGAAAACCAAGATTTCCAAGCGCTTGAACTTAAGCAATACCATGAATTTTGGAGTTTAGCCATTAACCAAAAACCATTTTCTTGTTTGACAAGAGAACTTACAGGTGCGACCAGAGACCTTTTTGCAGAACAGGATATTTTATCCTTCATTGTGATTCCCATTTTCCTAAAAGGGGAGTTCTTCGGATTTGTAGGTTGCGACGCCTGCCATCAGGAGCGTATTTGGACAGAAGAAGAAATCGCTTTCTTACAATCCATAGCTTCCAATATATCCATTGCAGCACAAAGGAAAGTCCACCTAGATGAACTGTTAAATCTCAACAAGCAATTAAAAAAAACCATAACCGACCTTGAATTTTCCAATCAGGAACTTGAACAATTTGCCTACGTAGCTTCCCATGACCTGCAGGAGCCTTTAAGGATGATATCCAGTTTTTTGACTTTAATAGAAAAAAAATACAATGATCGCTTGGATGAAAAAGGGAAACAGTACATCCATTATGCGGTCGACGGTTCAAAAAGAATGAAAACCATTATCATGGATTTATTGGAATATTCAAGGGCTGGAAGACTGGAATACCCAAAGGAAAAGGTAAATCTCAATGTACTAATTGAAGAAATTTCGGAGCTTTTTACAAAAAGTATTACTGATAGTCAAGCAGAGATAATCTATAATGATTTACCTATCCTTCAGATTCAAAAAATACCGATAAGACAGGTGTTTTTTAACTTAATTGGAAACAGCCTGAAGTACAAAAAGGAAAATCTCCCTCCGAAAATTCAAATCAAGGCCTTGGAATCGGAAACAGAATGGGAATTCATTGTTTCTGATAATGGAATAGGAATTGCTCAAGAGTATCGGTCCAGGGTATTCAACCTCTTTCAAAGGTTACATCATAGGGAAGAAATTGATGGGTCCGGCTTAGGATTAAGTCTTTGCAAAAAGATAATCGAAAACCAGGGAGGAATGATTTGGTTAGTCTCAGAAACAGATGTAGGGACTCAAGTACATTTTACCCTTCCTAAATAATTGGACATGTTAAAAGCTATTTTCAAAATATTTTATCAGTTCCCAAAAATTACAGGGTTTTTGGGTTTTTTGCTCACTTTTTTAGTTACCCAGTTTTTGACTTTAAAGGACTATCAATTAATTCTTTCCCAAGAAGAGATTGAAACCAGGGAAATGTTAAATTCTATTGAAAAGAATATTAGCTCAGGACTGAATTATGCTTTTGCCGCTACCAGAACTTTGGCTTTCCTGGAAGAAAATTATGGAACTTTGGATAATTTCGAAGAAATTGGTAGTGCCATCATAAAAAACCAACCTTATTTAGATGCCATTCAACTGTTAGAACAAGGTGAAATAGTCGCAGTATACCCGCTTGAAAAGAACGAAAAGGCTTTAGGGCTTGATATCTTACAATCTCCACATTTGAGAACTGAAGCCTTGATAGCACTAGATAAATCCAATATTTATTTCGCTGGCCCATTGGAATTAACCCAGGGAGGGCAAGCAATAGTTGGTAGGTATCCTATTTATAAGGATGATGAATTCTGGGGATTTTCAGCCTGTATCATTAGGATGGAAACATTTGAAGAAATGATCGGTTTAACCCAAGAGTTAACAGGTAGGTTTTATTTTCAATTTTCAAAAATAAATCCAAATACTTTAAGGGAAGAATTTTTTTTACCAGAAACTGATGAAGATTTTTCAGGTCGTAAAGAATCATTGGTTTTGGATATTGGAGATTGGAAACTGTCTGTTCAGCTAAAAGAAAGTAAAGCCTTCAAATCGGTCTACTTACTTGGGGTGCTAAGGTTGGTATTTGCATTTATTTTAGGGTTTGTTTCCTGGTATTTGGCTTTTTTACCTTCCTTGCTTCGAAAAAAAATAAACAGACAAACCAGAAAACTTAAAAAAAGCAATGAAAGGTTTTATTATGCCTCTCAAGCCACCTCAGAGGCCATATGGGATTGGAACTTGAATACTGGTTATGTTTACAGAACGGAAAACTTTGAGAAATTATTCGGGCATCCTAGAAACAAGTACACAGACAACAACCATTTCTGGAATGAAATGATCCATCCGGATGACAGAGCATTGGTGCTTTCCAGAGTGAAAGCATTGATTCATTCGGATAAAAACCATTGGGAACAACAATTCAGGTTTAAAAAAAGTGATGGAACTTATGCCTATGTGCTGGACAAAGTTGTAGTCATTAGGGATAAAAATGGCAAAGCCATACGGGTGATTGGCGCAAGTCAGGATGTCACAGAGGCAGTTGAAGCCCAACAGAATCTAGAAAAAATGGGGCAGGAATTAGAGAAAAGAGCCAGAGACCTAGAGTTATCCAATGCCGAACTGGAACAGTTTGCCTTCAAAGCTTCTCAGGATCTTCAGGAACCTCTCAGAATGATAAGAAGTTTCTTAAAACTTATTGAACGCAAATATGAAGCTGTTTTAGATGCCAATGGGAAGCAATATATCCACTATGCCATTGATGGTTCAGAGCGATTAAAAAAAATCATTCTGGACTTATTGGAATATAGCAAGGCCGAAAACATTGGGTTAAAAGAACACTTTTCCCTGAATGAAACCATAGAAGAAGTCAAGTTTTTACTAAAAGCACAGATTCAGGAAACTAATGCCATAATTTTATTTGATCCGCTACCCGTAATTCATGCTTCAAAAATAGCTATGCGTCAGCTTTTTCAGAATCTAATAAGCAATGCCATAAAATACAGATCTGAAAACAAGACACCCGTCATAAATCTTGATTGGCATGAAAATGAGGAGTATTGGTTTTTTAAAATTACAGATAATGGGATAGGTATTCCTAAAAAATTTCAGGACAAAGTTTTTCTGGTTTTTGAAAGGCTTCATCCACAGGAAAAATATTCAGGAACAGGCTTAGGTTTATCGATTTGTAAAAAAATTGTGGAAAACCATGATGGAAGCATTTCAATGACTTCAGAACCCGGGCAGGGAACCATTTTCTATTTTAGCATCAAAAAGAAAATGACTTCCCTATAGCCCTGGTTATTAATTTGTTGTAAAAAAATAGTTATCTTAGAGGATAAATAATTTTCATGAATGACCTAAAATTTATATTATTTCGGCGTGAATAAGAGGATATTCAATTTTTCGAAAACCTTGATGAGACTAAATTTCCCTGATGAATCTCATGACTTTACTCTTTAAAAATATGCGACAAAATGATTAAAGATGCTACCCCATATTCCATTTTATTAATTGAAGACAACGGTGGGGACAGGCTACTGATTACTACTTACCTGGAAGAATCCATTCTACTTCCAAAAATTACAGAAGCATGCGACTTTTCTGAGGCAATCGCAGCATTAGAAGATCCAAATAAAGTTTATGATGTAATCCTTTTAGACCTTTCTTTACCAGAGAAAAAAGGGAAAGAGCTTATTGAAGCCATTTTACAAAAGTCAGGACATATACCTGTCATCATCCTAACTGGATATTCAGACATAGAGTTTAGCCGGTTATCGGCCCAAATGGGAACTGCTGACTACCTTTTGAAGGATGATTTGACACCTTCCATTTTATATAAAAGTATCATCTACAGCATTGAAAGAAAGAAAGTTTATACACAATTGGAAGATTCGGAAAAGAGATATAGAAATCTTTTCCAGCTTTCACCAATACCTAAATGGGTCTATGACCCGGATACTTTAGCATTTTTAGATGTCAATGATGCTGCCATACTTCAGTACGGATATACCTATGATGAATTCATGAAAATGACTTTAAAGGACATTCGACCAAAAGAAGACTTGCACCTTTTAGAAAGAGATTTGTCATACAGAGAAAGAAAAAAAGGTGTTTTTAGTTCGGGAACCATTTTTAGACACCAAAAAAAATCCGGGGACATTATTTTCGTTGAGATCAGGTATAGCTATTTGGAATTTAAAGGGAAAGGAGCATTTCTAGTATTGGCCAATGATATTACCTTTAGGAAAAGGTACACAGATACCATTGAAAAGCAAAACATTAAACTGAAAGAAATCGCATGGATACAATCTCACATCGTAAGAGCCCCTCTTGCAAGATTAATGGGACTCATCCATTTGATGGAGTCCAGTGAGGAGGATGTGGAGTTGCCTTTATCAGCTTCCGAATTGAATCAATTGATATTATCTTCTGCCAATGAGCTCGACCAAATCATCCGGGAAATAACCCTAAAAACAGAACAGATTAATTTAGATGAAATTTGACATGTTTTGATTCTTGATGATGAAGTGGTCATGATTTTAGAAAAACCAGTTGATGAAAACAGCATTTGGACGATTAAGGAATTAAAAAAATCAAAGCATTGGTATCCGATTCAAAAAATATATAAATTCAGGATCAGACCTACCATATATCAATGCTATGCCCATTTTTCACTTACTTTCCATCATAATTGCCTTATTACAGGTTGATTTTTATTCCACAGATGAAAAAGTGCCTATTGGCCTGGTCCAAACCCCTTTGGGCAATATTTACATTCAATTGCATGAGAAAACTCCCAATCATAAAAAAAGCTTCATAGAACTGGCAGAAGCCGGGTATTGGGATTCTTTAACATTCAACCGGGTAATTCCAAACTTTGTAGCCCAAGGCGGCTGTCCGGATACCGAAGAGGGTTTCAATGATCCCGACTATTTGTTATCCCCTGAATTCCATCCGGATCTTAAACATATATATGGTGCAGTAGGTGCCGGCAGGGACAACAATCCAGATAAGCTTTCAGCCAGATGCCAGTTTTATATAGTGCAGAATCCAGATGGTATTCCCAGATTAGATGGGGATTACACCATATTTGGACAAGTAATTAAGGGCATGGACATCGTGGACAGGATTGTAGCGGTGGACAGGGATAATAAAGATGAACCATTTGAGGCTATAACATTAAAAATTTCCATGATTTACATGGACCAAAAAGAGTTTGATACATTGAAAGAAGCTATAAATAAATAATAAATAACATGGATAAAATAAGGGTCTTGGTCATCGGTTGTGGTAATATGGGCGCATCTCATGCAATGGCGTATCACCAAATACCTGACTTTGAAATATGCGGCCTGGTTTCTCGGGGAGATAGTAAAAATAAGCTCAATGAAAGGATGCAGGCCAACTACGCTTTATTTGATGATTATGAAAAAGCACTTGAAATTACCCATCCCGATGCCGTGTGTATTTCGACCTATCCGGATACCCATGAAGTCATTGCCCTAAAATCATTGGAAGCAGGGTGCCATGTATTCATTGAAAAACCCTTAGCAGACACTGTCCCTGGTTCTGAAAAAATTATTACCAAGGCTCAGGAAACTGGTAAAAAGGTGGTCGTAGGATATATTTTAAGGCATCACCCTTCCTGGGAAAGGTTCATTGAGGAGGCCCAAAAATTAGGCAAGCCATTGGTCATGCGAATGAACCTGAACCAACAAAGCCATGGTTTCATGTGGGATGTACACAGAAACTTAATGAAAAGTCTTAGCCCAATAGTGGACTGTGGAGTGCATTACATCGATGTGATGTGTCAGATGACCCGCTCCAAGCCATTGACTGTTTCGGCCATTGGAGCAAGATTGACCGAAGACATATCAGAAGACAATTACAATTATGGCCAATTACAAATACGTTTTGAAGATGGCTCTGTAGGTTGGTACGAAGCAGGCTGGGGACCGATGGTGTCTGATAATGCCTTTTTTATCAAAGATGTCTTTGGTCCAAAAGGAGCGGTCTCTATTGTAGCGAAGTCAGCAGGTGCAGCAGGCAAATCCGATGATGTTGATTCCCATACCAAAACTGAGAGCATAAAAGTTCATTATGCTGACCTGGACGACAAAAACCATTTTTCAAAACAAGATCTTTGGATAGACATGACCGATGAACCAGACCACCAGGAATTGTGCAACCGGGAGCAGAGGTATTTTTTAAAAGCCATCAAAGAAGATCTTGACCTGACAGACCATTTGGCCGATGCCTTAAATAGCCTGAAAATAGCCTTTGCCTGTGACGAATCTGTCAAAACGGGAAAAATGGTAAGGTTGTAATCTCAAAAAAACAACTGCCTAAAAGAACAATAAGCAATAAGCTAAATAAGCCATATCTTTTTCTAAACATATCCAAAATAAAGTTTTGTTTTTATGGGTAAAAACATTAACAATTTAAAAGCCATATTAAACAAAAGGCGATAGAAATATTCGCCTTTATGGAAAGCTCCCAGCAAAACCAATGTCTACAATAATATTCCAAACATTTGTGAAATCGCTGTTTTTGGATGATTTAAAGAAAAAACGTAAAAAAAATAAAAAATTTGTGCACATTTTTTTTTGCATTTCGTCACCAAAAAAAATTAAATCATAGAAGATTCTTTGGTTTTATGATATTTATACAAAAATTTATTTTTTGTATTTGATTTTTTTTTTAGAATTTTACCTCGGCTACAAACATTAACAAAAACGGTTTTCCATTAGATCCTTTAAAAAATGAATAATATGGTAAATCAATATTTGAGAGTTTTTATACTCTACATTTTTATTTTTCTGGTTTCCGGCAATGGATTATATTCTTTTGAAATAGACCGAACTAATTTTTCTATTTTTTCCAAAGAGGCTGGACTTAGCGACCTTCAATTAAATGAAGGTAGGTTGGAACCAAGGTTTAACCCTAATATAACATCATATAGGGTTGACCTTGAGTTCCCTACTTTTTACATTGTAATGACGCCTATCGCATCAGATGCAAATTCTACCATTCTTGTCAATGGAAAAAATGTTAGGAGTGGTGCGGGTACAGGGAAAATATTTTTAAACCCGGGAGAGAATGCGTTTACTATAGAAGTTAAAAATGAAAATAGTACGCCAATTATTTATCAACTAATCATTACAAGAAAAAGGCCTCTCACAGAAAACCTAAGATCCACCAATTGGGATATTCCTGAATGTGACGAAAGCAATCCACTTTTTGACGAAGATGCGTGTGAGGCTGCATTTAGGGATGATGACGGAGATGGTGTTCCAAACTACTTGGATTTTTGCCCTAACACTCCCCCAGGTACAGTTGTAGATGAATTTGGTTGTCCAATAGACTTTGAAAATGAGGAAGATGAAGATAATGGAGGTGGAGATGAAGAAGATGGCGAAGACAATGGGGATGGTGATGATGGAGATGATGGAAATGGTGATGATGAGGATGGAGATAATGGTGGAGAAGATGGGGATAATGGTGGAGAAGATGATGGAGACAATGGTTCAGGAGAGGATGATGATAATGATTCCGGGGACGAGGGTGACAATGACGATGGGAATGGCGGAGACGATGGAAACGATGATGAGGGAAATGGGGAAGACAATGGCTCTGGGGATCAAGATGACAACGATTCAGGAGAAGAGGGAGAAAATGATGAAGGGGAAAACGAAGATGGCAATGATGAAGGGGAAGATAATGATAATGACAATGGGGATGAGGGTGAAAATGATACAGGAGAAGAGGGAGAAAACGATGAAGGGGAAGACAATGATAATGACAATGGGGATGAGGGTGAAAATGAGGAAGAAAATAATGAACCCTTAGATTCAGATGGAGATGGTGTGCCTGATGATCAAGACCTTTGCCCAGACACTCCTGAAGGAGAAGAAGTGGATGAATTTGGATGCTCAATCAATGAAGTGGAAAAAACAATAGTAATTGACTATGTAGGCTTTGATATGATTGAAGTTATATGGGGCACCATATTCAATGAAATTGGTTTGCCTACTGAAATCATTGTGACCATTGAAAGCGGCGAAACATTTATACTTCCAATTACCTGGGCGGAAGGTGATTATGACCCCTTCCAAAGCGGTCCTTATATCTTAAGTGGTACGATCAAATTACCTAACAGCTGGGAATTAAATGTAACAACATTACCAACCATTACAGTTCTGGTTTTACCAAAAGATCCACCGTTGGACCTGCTGTTAAGCAACGACTTCTTTAATCAAAATGCAGGTACTACACCAATTTTGATAGGAGACTTCACAGTAATTGATCCACTGGATGATATTCACATACTAAGTTTGCCAGCAGGAATACAGGACAACGATCTATTTGTGATCATTGATAATCAATTGTACTGGCGCAACGAAGAAATTGCCCCAGGCAGAAATGAATTTACCATATTCGTAGAAGTGCTTGACAGAGCCGGTAATGTATTTACAAAAGAATTTCTGATAAGCCGCCGTTTGACAGAACTGTTAATGGAAATGGAAATTCCAAATACTTTTACTCCCGATGGTGATGGAATAAATGATGATTGGGGCGTTCCTATGCTCAATATCTTTGATTCAGTAAGGTTACATATTTATGAAAGAGGTGGACTCAGAGTCTTTTTCACCACTGACCCTAATGGAAGGTGGGATGGCACATTTGAGGGAAAAGCTTTACCAATAGACTCCTATTATTACGTGATTGAAGTCGTTGATAATAAAGAGTCTCGAAAAGGAATTTTAAACCTGCTTAGAAACAAATAAAATGAAACTGATAAGTAGATATAGTTTTGGAAGAATAAAGTTTATAGGCATAACTAGCGCTTTATTCCAATTTTTTTCATCCTTATTTTTTAAAAGAAATCTGGTCTTTTTCACCTTGATGTTTAGCCTCAATTTGGATAACATGGCCCAAACCAGAAAATATTTTGGGCAATTTAACCAAGTACAGAGCTATTTCAATCCAGCATTAACTGGTTATGAAGGCTCTGTTGTCCGAGGATTGGTCCGTAATCAGTGGACAGGTTTTGACAATGCCCCCCAAACCTATTTTTTATCCGCTGAACTGGACCCTATGGAAATATCTTATGCTCAGGATGCTGCGTTGATGGGTAATACTGCTGTGGGCTTACATCTTATTCAAGATAACTTTGGACCATTCAGGCAAACAGAATTACTCCTCAGCTATGGAGCAAGGGTGAGAATCACCAACACAACTAATCTGAGGTTAGGTGTAGCTGCAAATTATAACAATATTCGACTGGACGGAAACAACCTGACCACTGAACAAATCAATGACCCTACCGTGAATGCTTTCCTGAACGAATTTGCCACTATGGAAGCATTGGACTTTAATGCAGGAATAGCTGTTACTAACCAAAATTATTACATCGGTTATGGTCTTCAAAATGCCGCAAGAGGCAGGCTAACTAGAGGCGATGTTTTTATCAATGAAAGACCGTTTGTAAGTGTTTTTAATACAGGCTTCAGACAATCCTTAAACCCAAGCTTGACAATAATGACTAATATCATGTATAGGTTTCAGAATGACCTTCCGTACAACTTGGATTTAAATTTAAAATTATTGGCACTAGAACAGTTTTGGGTGGGCATTGGCCATAGGGTCAATTACGCCAATAGCTATCAAGTAGGTTTTTTAATCTCCAATATTAGGTTTGGTTATGCTTTAGAATTACCGGTAAGTAAATCTTACCTGATTCCAAACCCTACACATGAATTTATGATTTCCTACTTTTTATTCAAAAAGGCAGGAATAAATAATGATTCAAGCAATATGTTTTGGTAAAGTATTTTTTTGGAGCAGGCAATCTTCTAATGTAGCTAACATTTTTTCAACTGCAATTCAATTTGTTGATGTAGTGAAGATTCCTGCTCCTTTTATTGCTTATTCCTTTGATGTTTTTTCAGATACAAACTAGGTGAAATATTCATAAGGCTTTTAAATTGTCTATTGAAATTGGACAAGTTATTAAAACCTGAAGCATAACCCACTTCTGAAATATTCAATCTTTCTTCCAACAACAATTTGCAGGCATACCCAATCCTGATTTCATTAAGAAACCTGGAGTAATTCTTATTGGTATGTTTTTTGAAAAACCTACAAAAAGCCGTTGGATTGAGATTAGCAATATCAGCTACTTCCTCCAAACTGATATTTCTTCTGAAGTTAGCAAAAGTAAAGGAATATACCTTATCAATTCTCAAATCTCCACTTTGTTCTTTGGGGTGAACAAAACCTCTGGAGCTCAATAAATTATAAGCTTGAGTAGTAGCCAAAGTCTGTAGTAAATCCAGAAAAAGCATCATTCTTTCAAACCCTTCTGCCTGATGGATAGCATACATTTTCTCCCTGACTATTTCCGCAACTGATTTGGAAAATAAGATCCCCTGATCTGCTTTCTGCAATAAATCCTGAATGGCCATCATTTCAGGCAATTCCAAAAAAGCCATTCCTGCAAAATCCTTTTTGAAATGTATGGTTATGGCTTCTGCTAGCATTCCTGAGCTTTTTTCAAAATACTCCGGATTATTTTGCCAAAGGTGGGGCAATTTTTCCCCAATCATTACCAATTGTCCTGCCTCAAAGGGCTGTATACTGTCTCCAATGAATCGGGTACCCTCCGACTGAACAATGTAAACCAATTCAATTTCAGGATGATAGTGCCAGACATTTAGAAAATGAGGAAAAGCATGTACCGCAGAGATAAAAGACTTATCAAAGGGATTCCTTCTTTCTAATAACTTCGCCTTCATAGCTTATTTTAGCATCTTTTGTGTGATTCTTGACAATATTGCTAAAATAATATGTAAAATGCATCAAATGTTGGTGGCAAGTATGTAAAAATAATGACTAGATTAGCTTCAATAAATCCAAAGTATTAAGCATAAAAGGCATGAAAAAAGAAAAAACGGTGATAATCACTGGTGGAGCAAGTGGCATTGGGCTAGCCATTACCCAACGCTTTGCTGAAGAAGGCCATAGAACTATTTTTCTGGATTATAATTCCAATGCAGGTACCGAGGTGGCTGACTCCCTCTCCAAAACTGGCAGCCATGTGCAGTTTATCCAAACAGATGTCTCAGACTTCAACAGCGTCAGGACAGCTTTTGAAAAAATACCTGAAACCATAGATGTCTTGGTCAACAATGCCGGTATTTCTCATGTAGGAAACCTGGAAGAAACCTCTGAAGAAGATTTTGAACGTCTATTTCAAGTCAATGTAAAAGGGATTTATACCTGTACTCATGCTGCCATTAAAAAACTCAAAGCCAATGGAGGTGGGGCAATCATCAATATGTGCTCAGTAGCAGCCACCATGGGCCTTCCTGACCGCTTTGCCTATTCTATGACAAAAGGAGCTGTTCTTTCCATGACCCTCTCCTTAGCCAGAGATTATGTATCCGACCATATCCGTTGCAATTGTATTTCACCAGGAAGGGTTCATACACCTTTTGTGGATGGCTTTTTGGCAAAAAATTATCCCGGTCAGGAAAAGGAAATGTTTGCCAAACTTGCCGCAACGCAACCAATTGGACGCATGGGTAAGCCGGAGGAAATTGCAGCCATGGTCTATTACCTGGCTTCAGATGAGGCCAGCTTCATTACAGGAAGCAACTTCAACATAGATGGCGGTTTCCTTGGGGTAAAGGCCTGATATACTAACAAATGAACTATAAAATTCAAAAAACAAGGTGTAAGACATGAAACTAATCAGATTTGGAGAACAGGGAAATGAAAAACCAGGTGTAGATATCAATGGCAAACGCTTGGATTGTTCAAGTTTTGGGGAAGACTGGTCAGAAGATTTTTTTGGTTCAGATGGTTTAAGCAGGTTGGAAAAGTGGCTACAGCAAGAATCCTCTCAACTCCCTGAAATTCCCCATTCCATTCGTTTGGGCTCACCCATAAAAAGACCTTCAAAAATCATTTGCGTGGGTTTGAATTATTCCCTTCACGCCAAAGAAAGTAATATGCCTCTTCCAGAGGTCCCCATACTATTTATGAAGGCCACCTCTTCTCTTTGTGGGCCCAATGATCCAATCATCATCCCAAAAAACTCTACGAAAACAGATTGGGAAGTGGAATTGGCCGTCATCATTGGTGAAAAGGCAAGTTACGTGGAAAAAGACAAAGCCATGGAACACGTGGCAGGTTACTGCCTTCATAATGATGTGAGTGAAAGGGATTTCCAATTACACCATGGAGGACAGTGGGTAAAAGGAAAAAGTGCCGATCACTTTGCACCCTTAGGCCCCTATTTAGTGACAAAGGATGAAATCCCAAATCCACATGATTTGAGACTTTGGCTAAAAGTAAACGGAGAGATGATGCAGGATAGCAATACTTCGGACCTGGTTTTTGACATCCCCACCTTAGTGGCTTATATCAGCCAATACATGACTTTACTTCCAGGAGACATCATCTCCACAGGCACCCCTTCGGGTGTGGGACTGGGTTTAAAGCCACCCAGATACCTACAGCATGGAGATGTAGTGGAATTGGGTATTGATGGCCTGGGTGAAGCAAGGCAAGAAGCCAAAGACTTTGGTAAACTATAAAGCGGACCATGAAGATTGATGCTCACCAGCATTTTTGGAATTATGACCCGGTCAGGGACAATTGGATTGATGAATCCATGCAAGTCATCCAAAGGGACTTTCTGCCTAACGACCTTAAACCAGAACTGGACAGGAAACAAATCGATGGCTGTATTGCCGTTCAGGCAGATCAATCTCCCCATGAAACCCGCTTTCTTCTGGAATTAGCTGCACACAACCCATGGATAAAAAAAGTGGTAGGCTGGGTTGACCTGAATGCAGCAGACGTAGAAGGACAATTGGAAAGCTACCAAAATGAGGAAAAGTTGGCGGGTTTCAGAAAAATCCTTCAATCCTTAGCTCCTGAAGCCATAGAAGATCCCCATTTTCTACATGGAATAAGGAAATTGGCTGATTATGGATTCACTTATGATATTTTGATCTATCCACAACATCTGGAAAAAGCTTATGCTTTGGCTTTAAGGTTTCCCAATCAGCCCTTCATTATTGACCATTTGGCCAAGCCTGATATCAAAAATGGAGCATTGGAACATTGGACCAAAGGAATTAAAAAGATGGCCGAGTTGGACAATGTATTTTGTAAGGTCTCAGGCATGGTAACGGAAGCTAATTGGAAAGCCTGGAAAAAAGAAGACTTTACTCCTTATTTGGACACCATTACTGCGGCTTTTGGAACAAAGAGGTTGGTATATGGCAGTGATTGGCCAGTCTGCTTGTTGGCTGCAAGCTATGATGAAGTCTATGACTTGGCATGGAGTTATTTCGAAAATTTCTCTGTGGAAGAGCAAGTCGCTATTTTCGGAGGAAATGCCCAAAGATTCTATGGTATTGAAGCATAAATACTACCTATATGGATTTGAATTTAAAGGATAAAGTGTTTTTGGTTTCTGGCGGTGCCAAAGGAATCGGAGCAGCCATCAGTAGCACCATTGCTGAGGAAGGCGGAATCCCTATCATGATCGATCCTTCCCTCGTAGAAGCAGCGAATCTCTTAGAAGCATTTGAAAAAAAGAAGATAAAAGCCTACCAATATCCCCAAAGGCTCTCTGATCCTGAACATGCCAAAGCAGCTGTGGACTATGCTATAGAAAAATGCGGTAGAATTGATGGGATTGTAAATAATGCGGGAGCCAACGATGGCATTGGACTGGAAAAAGGAAACCCTTTGGATTTCAGAAAATCTGTACTGGGTAATTTAGGCCATTACTATGACTTGGTGCATTACGCCCTCCCCCATCTTAAAAAAAGCAGGGGAAGCATCGTCAATATCAGCAGCAAAACAGCAGTGACCGGACAGGGCAATACCAGTGGCTACACTGCGGCAAAGGGTGCCCAACTATCCCTCACCAGAGAATGGGCGGTAGAACTCCTCCCCTATGGTATCCGTGTGAACGCAGTCATTCCAGCGGAGGTTATGACCCCACTTTACCGAAAATGGCTGGACAGTTTTGAAGATCCTCAGGCCCAACTCCAAAAAATCACTTCCAGGATTCCTTTGGAAAACAGAATGACAAGTGCTGAAGAGATCGCTCATATGGTGGTTTTTCTACTTTCTGAAAAATCTTCCCATAGCACAGGGCAATGGATTTTTGTAGATGGGGGATATACCCATTTGGATAGGGCCATAGGTAATTCTTGATATTCATCTAACCTCTTGGGCAATTTTCCGCATTAGCCTTCCCAAAATATCAGAGCCTGAAATGATTCTCTTATGCTGTTCTGTCCAAAGCAAAGCAATGTCCTCATCAATGACATCGTCTTCCGGACCCTCAGGTTTGACCTCCCAACTCTCTAAAATCTTTCCCAGAGGCAATTCTTCATCAGTCGAAACCAAGGGAATATGGCAATAATCCCAAGGGTGAACATCCCTTTTCCAAAACAAAAAGGCATTGATAAAGGCAGGAATATTGATCACTTTTCTGGGAAAACCTGTATTTTCATCCAGAATGACACCCCATTTTTTCCCTGAAACAGCCAATTGTTTTAAAAAAGGATCTTTGGAGCTCTTGCTCATTTCTGGAAAGATGGGCTTTGTTCCATTGAAAGGTAATGTGATGATGCTGAGCGGATCAATTTCTTCCCCCTCTTCCTTGGCTGGCAGATCGTCCAATCTCAAAAAATTAACTGCTCCTCTTGCTTCCAATCGACTCAACTCCGTAGTGGCAGTCTTCGCCTGATATTTCAATAAATTTTCCAGTTCGTTTTCCCTCATCCAAGGGATGGGTTCTTGACCCACCAATTTATCTAATATCCAACCTGACGGTTTGGCCACAGGCCAAAGGATAAACTTGTAAAATTTCAATAAAGGGGCCAATGCAGCACCAATCTTAAGGGCATTTCTGGTGAAATAGGCTTGCGGAAAAATCTCCCCCGCAAAAGTGATTACAACAGTAGAAAATAGAAATGCCCCAAGCCCTAACAATACTGATTCAGCTAACAAGGTCAACAATACATTGATACTGACATTGCCCCATAAAATAGTGGCAAGCGTAAAATTAGCATCCCTTCTTAGGTCAAGTACCTTTGCAGCCATTGTATCTCCTCGATCTGCAGCCACCTCGAGCCGTAGTCGGCTAAGGCTGAACAAAGCAATATTAAGCCCAGAAAAAGTGGCAGATTGAGAAATACACAACAAAATACCCAGCCAGATCCAAATTGATTCCATAAGATGCTTTTATGGAAAGATAAAAGCAAAAAACAAAAATCCCAATCTTTTTACACCTGCACCAATTTCCATTTGCCTCTTTTAAACACCAAGGTACTGACCACCGCATGTAAGGAATGGCTAATGGCAATGGCAATAAATACTCCTACAGCACCCATTTCCCAATAATTGGCCAGAAGGTATGCTAAAGGAATCTGGAATCCCCACAAAACAGTCAAGTTAATGATTGTTGGGGTTCGGGTATCTCCTGCCCCATTCAAAGACTGACTCATGACCATGCCATAGGCGAAGAAAACATAACCCAAACAGATGATGGTCAAGCCGAGGGTCCCGATTTCAACCACCCCCTGATCTTCATTAAAAATACCAATAAAAAAACCCGCTCCCGCGATAAAGATAATAGAACAAAAACCCAAAAATACAGCTGTAATATGGGCTGCCAACCAAGCGGAACGCTCCGCCCTTCCAGGCTGCAAAGCCCCTAAATTCTGACCAACCAAGGTCGCTGCTGCATTGGATAATCCCCAACCTGGCAGCAGTGCAAAGATGATGAGCCTAACAGCAATGGTATACCCTGCCAAAGCTACTGAACCTGATTCGGATATGATGCGCATCAAAAAAATCCAAGAGGCCGACTCAATCAAAAACTGGCCCATTCCTCCCGAGGCCACTTTGAGGATGGTCCAAACTGTCTTGGCATTCATGGTCAAATTCCTCCAATAAAATTTAATTAAAGACTTGCCATTTAACAAGATATAGAATTGATAAAGGACACCTATGCCCCGACCCGTGGTGGTAGCCCAAGCTGCTCCTTCCAAACCCATGGCCGGAATAGGTCCCAACCCAAATATCAAGATGGGATCCAAGAGAATATTAAATCCATTGGCAATCCAAAGTGCCCTCATGGCAACGGCTGCATTTCCGGCGCCACGGAAAATTCCATTGATCAGAAATAACAACATTACACAAACATTCCCGCCAAAAATAATCTGGGTATAGCGGTAACCTGATTCGATTACCTCGGCTTCTCCTCCCATTATTTTCAATAAGTCCTTGGCATAGATGACCCCAAGGACAGCTACGGCGATGGCAAAAAAAGAACAGACCACAATGGCCTGAAAAGCGGCGGCTGAAGCTGCAGAAGGCTGCTTCTCTCCAATCCTTCTCGCTACTATGGCAGTAGCTGCCATGCTTAAACCAATAGCAATGGAATATATGATGGTCAATACAGATTCGGTCAATCCCACCGTTGCCACCGCGTAAACCCCCAGTTTGCCGACAAAGAAAATATCCACCACCGCAAAAAGAGATTCCATGACCATTTCCAGAATCATGGGAACCGAAAGGTAAAAAATAGCCTTTCTAATGCTGATGCTCGTAAACTCAGCTTCTAGCCCTAAGACGGCTCTTCTAAAATGTTGAATGAAATTTTTGAAAGTCATGAGCGATTATTATCAATAGAAATTAATTGATATCAATTCAAAAGTCCTTAAAAGAACTTTAAATGCCGGATTGAAAAATTCATGACTTCATAATGGGACAAATTTGGCAAAAAAATTCAAATTCTACTAACCTTAAGCGGTTGATTACAATTAATTTAACAAAGTGAAGAAAAATAAACCCTTCGTTTGGACAAAGAAACGGTAGGCATAAAGCGAAAAAAATGAAAACAATTTCTTTATCTTGAAATTTAAAACATACGATAAAACCTAAAACATTGACTAGCATGAAGACTTACTACGATCCGGAAGATTTGAAGAAATTTGGAAAAATTGGAGAATTCCAAAAATCCTTGGCGGATAAATTCTTTGATTATTATGGTGAGGTATTCAAAGAAGGGGCTTTGACAGCAAGAGAAAAGTCCCTCATTGCACTGGCTGTTGCCCATGCTGTACAATGTCCTTACTGCATTGACGCTTACACTGTGGACAGTATGGAAAAAGGTTGTGATGAGGAGCAGATGATGGAGGCGGTTCATGTGGCTGCTGCCATCAGAGGTGGGGCCTCACTGGTGCACAGCACCCAAATGATGAACAAAGTCAAAGAAATTTCCATGTAATGAAATCTTTAAAAGCTCAAAACCATCCCCTTTCAGACAGTCGGTACGAACTGGAGCTCCTGGAATCTCCTGAAACGGGTATCCCCTTTTCAGAAAAACTGGCTGAAACCGGGCTATTTCCTCTCAAACCCACCAAAATAGAAATCCTTCAGCTCAATCTCGGCAAGATGTGCAATCAAGTGTGCAAACATTGTCATGTGGATGCCGGGCCGGACAGAAAGGAAATCATGAGCAGGGAAATCATGCAGGACTGTTTGGAAGTCTTGAAAAAGCAGGAAATCGGCACGATTGATCTCACGGGAGGAGCTCCGGAGATGAACCCGGATTTCCGTTGGTTGGTCGAGGCAATCAGAAAAATCAAACCCCGGGCCAATATCATTGTGCGCTGTAACCTGACGATCATTTTGGCCAACCCGAAATTCCATGACTTACCCGAATTTTTTAAAAAACACAACATTGAGGTAGTCTCCTCTCTCCCCTACTTTACTGCCATGAAAACGGATTCACAGCGGGGTGATGGGGTTTTTGAAAAATCTATAAAAGCACTCAAAATGCTGAATGAAGTGGGCTATGGAAAAGAAAAATCAGGGCTTATCCTCAACTTAGTTTACAATCCTGCTGGGGCATTTTTGCCGGGATCCCAGGATGGCTTGGAAGCAGAATTCAAAAAGCGCCTGGCCAATCCATATGGAATCGTCTTTAACTCACTTTTCACCATCACCAACCTGCCAATCAGCAGATTTTTGGAGTATTTGATCAGAAGTGGCAACTATGAATCTTATATGGAGAAACTGATTGAAGCTTATAATCCGGCTGCCGCTGCCAATGTGATGTGTCGAAATACCATTTCCGTAGGATGGGATGGTTATCTGTATGATTGCGACTTTAACCAAATGCTCGAACTCAAGGTAGCTTGCCAGCAAAGTCAGCACATCAGAGACTGGAATCAGGATGATTTGATCAAAAGACAAATCGTCATCAATCAACACTGCTATGGCTGTACAGCTGGGGCAGGATCGAGTTGCGGAGGAGCTACAGCCTAAATGAAACCAGCAAAAAACGCAATTATTGTCTTTCAAAAAAATGCTGCAAAAGGCAAGGTGAAAACCAGGATTGCCAAAGACTTGGGAGAGGAAAAAGCACTGGAGATTTACCAATACTTGGTTAATTCCACCCACCAAGTTTTGTCTCAGCTAAAGGGGCAAGATGTATTTTTGTTTTTTTCTGACTATACAGAAAAGGTTAGCTGGCAGCCGCAGGAAGGTACTTTACAGCTACGTCTGCAAAAGGGAAAGGATTTGGGAGAAAAGATGCGCTTGGCTTTTGAGGAGGTATTTAGTGAAGGTTATAGCAAAGTATCGATTATTGGCACAGATTGTCCGGATATCAATATAAAAATCCTGAATGATGCCATGGAAAAGCTGGAAGAATATGAAGTGGTCTTTGGTCCTGCTCAAGATGGTGGATATTACCTTTTGGGCTTGAAAAAAATCCATAAAGGGCTGTTTGATGGAATTCCCTGGAGTACTGAACAAGTACTGAAATTATCCCTGGATTACCTGAATTCAAAACAAATATCTTACGAATTAATAACAATACTATCAGACATTGATACTGCCGAAGATTGGGAAAACTATCTCCGCTAAATAACACTTTTTAGATTAAAAATCAGAAAAACCTACATAATACAGGTCGAAACCTCCCTTTCCACCAGGTCTATCGGAGGAAAAAATCATCAGCCGGTTATTAAATTTTTGGTGATAAATTTCCCATGTTGACCCATTTAATATGGGTCTTAATTCGTCGTATTCAGAATTAATTTGGCCACCTAGATTCCTTGGGGCACTCCATTCCCCATTGCTATATTTCGACACATATAAATCATAGCCCCCAAATCCTCCTGCTCTATCTGAAGCAAAGAACAAGTAATTTCCCATTACAAAAGGATAATGGTCATTAGCTTCACTATTGATGGACAATTTTTTGATTTGACCATTTTCTGAACCTGTTAAAAAATCCATAATATCTTTATCAACAGGCATATCCATTTCATAGATATCAAAGACCCCATCTTTATCAGAAGTGAAAATCATTTTTTCAGGTTGCTTCCCATCCTTGAAAAACTCCTCCTTTTCCAAGCCCTCTCCAAAAAAGGAAGCATACATTTCATGAACATTTGCTTCATTAAACAACCTCAATTGGCCTAGGTTGTCTTTATTACTTTGGGTATGCTGACTACCTTCCTTTTTGAAATAAAGCTTGTAACTGCCATCGCAATCTGAAGAATAGATGAGCATTTTACCGCTTTCCCTATTATCCACAAAATAAGGCCCCTTTTGATTACAGGCGTTATTTATTGGAATCAAGAAATTCTCTACCTCCCTCATATGGGAGGCATGCACATTTAGCCTTCCTGTTTCCTTGCTCCAAGAAGGGGAGATTAAATAGGCATAAAAAGAAAAATTTGTAGACTGAAACCCTCTTTTGGAAGAAAAAGTAAGTACTAAGTTATCATCCATGATATACCACCTGGAAATATCTGAATTGATGTCATCAAAAATTGAATTCACCGCATCAAAAGCCACTGGATCGGAAGGGTAATAAGCATCAGAAAATCTATCTCTTGTCCAACAAGAAGCCATTACTAGAGTCAACAGAACAAAAATGAAATTTTTCATCATAAAATAACTTAGGATACGAAATATAATTCCAAGACGAGTAAAAAACTAAAAACGTTTACAATAAAATAAAAAAAGCCCACATTTCTGTGAGCTCCATTTATGTCGGAGTGACTGGATTCGAATCTACCTGGCGACAAAAAGGCCAGCGACCCTCCTGACACCCGTCGGGATACGCCATCAGGCTGCGCTTTATGGTAAAAAAAAGGTTACCTCTGATAAAGAGACAACCTTTGATCCTGTCGGAGTGACTGGATTCGAACCAGCGACCCCTTGCACCCCATGCAAGTACGCTACCAGGCTGCGCTACACCCCGAATTGTGGACGAAATTAAGAAGCTTATACCTTTTTATCAAACTTATTATTGGCTATTTCAAAGCGAGCATTTATCTATGAATTTTATCTCCTTGATTTACAAGAGTTAAATATTTCTTTTTGAGGTTAAATAAGGCCCTTCAATTATATGAAATAACCATAGACTGGTTTTTTTTAGAAAATAACCAAAAATCAACCCCTAAAATGATTTTTATCAGGGTTTTAATCATTGTTTTGAGATACTTTCGAATTATTAATTAACCAAACCCTTTTAGCCATGAAAAAGAGAGAGCCTGTAAGCAATATCATGACCAGCAAAGTGTACACCGTACAGGAAAATACCCCATTACAAGAAGTGGTCACTTTATTTAGGAAACACAAAATCAGACATATACCTGTTTTGAACGGAAATAAAGTATCTGGAATCATAAGCCGGACAGATATCAACCGATTGACCTTTGGGGCCCTTTTTGAAAATCAGGAAGGAGCAGATGAAGCAGTTTTGGAAATCCTTACTGTGCCCCAAGTGATGACCGGCAAACCCAAAATGGTAAATTCCAATGATTCGATCAGGGATGTGGCGGAGATTTTTGCCAATGAAGAGTTTCATGCCCTTCCGGTAGTAGATGGAGAGGAGCTTAAAGGTATCGTTACCACTACAGATGTGATCAGGTATATGCTGGATCAATATTAAAAGTAAAATCAAACCATCTTATAAAATAGATAGGAGCGAAAAAAAGAAGCATGTCCTTGCAGCATGCTTCTTTTATCTATTAAAACCTGTATCCCACACCAACTGACATATTAGTCCATCTTTTAAAAAAATACCGACTGTAAGTTACATTAATTCCGTGAATAAGCATGGTACTTTCTAAATCCGGAGAATTACCTTCATTTCTAAACGCTGAAATCTCTAAACCGTTTTGCTTTTCGTCTTGGGCATGGACCAGCCCTACCATAAGAAAAACACAAATTACAAGTGCTATTTTTTTCATATTACTGTCTTTTAGTTAGTTAAAATATTTCGAGCACTTTACTCACACAAGTTCTTAGGCTATTTGAAATAATAAACCATACCCAACTGATTTCTCCAAAACCCTTCTCCAAATAGCGAAGGCTCAAACATCAGCATTAACCTGTTCCCTTTATGGAGAATAGGATAGAATGCCCTTCCATAAATACCTCCTCCAGGGTAAGAAACGGTATTTCCTAGACCTGGTGCAACATTTGATTGCAGCGATGAAATGACTAATCCGCCAGCACCTAAGTGCAATTTATTTCCTGATATAGCTATACCTGTCTCCCACATTCTTCCAAATTTTATGGAAGAAGTCCACGACTTAAAGCCATGGTAGCTGAGCTCATTTAAGTCCTGAGTAGAATACTTAGCGATGTCAAGGGTCAGCTGCCAACGATTAGGCTGACCAGAGAAATCAACTCCGACTCCAAGTGACATTCCCAAGATAGCTTCTCCATTTGGAATATCTGTCTGAATGCCGGGAGCTATTGGTACAAACCACCTGAGTGATGATTGAGGAAAAGCCTTTTGTATCAAACAGCAAAATACCAAAAGGTAAAATATCAGTTTTTTCATAATGTAATTTCAGGTACTAATATAAATCACTAGTGTCCTACTTAAGTCGGCCATTAGTGATTATTAATAAATGATGCCGTAAAAGTATCCAGGCAAAAATTATAACAAAATACCTAACGTTAGGTATTTATTAGGTTAATATAATTAGTTTTTTTATATTTTATAGTCAAAATATGAAATTTTTCACACATTAACAACGGAAAAATTTATAAATCTATTTTTAAAGGCATTTAGTATATTTGATGTATGAATTGGAAAGAACGGATTATTTCTGACAAAAATGTACTGATGGGTAAACCTGTTATCAAAGGTACCCGCATATCAATTGAGTTTATTTTGGATAGATTGGCTAATGGCTGGTCAGAGGAAATGATTTTACAATCTTATCCGTTATTGACAAAAGAAGATCTACTTGCTGTTTATTCTTACTTGAATGACCTTGTAAAAGATGGATTGGTCTATGAAATTAGAGCGAAAGCCTAATGAAATTTTTAGCAAATGAAAATATTGGCGTCATTTATTTCAGACTTGGGAATTTTAGCCCTATTTCTATTGGCGAAATTTTATTTGACCTTATAACTAGAGGTATTGATTTTTCTAATAGCTTAACAGTTGTCGATAAAAATTCCATACGGATCAGAAAGTATTGAAAACTTTATGAAGTACTTTATCAATATGCAAACCTGGTCCAAATTGGATAACATAGACGTGCATTATTTCTCTTCCTTTGATGAGTCTTGGAAAGTAGGCGCAGAAGGTGATGTAGCTGCCAAGTAGGGTTTCTGACCAAAGACGAGGAGTTGAAGTACTATATGGAGAATGATTTTTTAATAAAATTACCCTCAATCGGGTTTGATTGAGGGCAATGATGCTTTAACCCGCATTATGCATTAGAATTTCTATTACAAGGCCAAAACACTTCATAATCAATCGTTTCACTGCATTTAGCTCATTCACCATAGAGATGACTATGCTTCGTTCGCTAAATGCTTGATTCTTTTGTGTTTTGACCTCTTCCCGATAGAATCGGGACAAGCTATAACGAAACCTAATGATTAAAGCGGGTTTAAAGGTCAACTAATTATTTGGGTTCTACTAACTAAAACCTGTATCCCACACCAAATGATATATTAGTCCATCTCCAATCATAATTCAGTACAGGAACACCTATCAGATAATTTCCCCGCAAAAAGAAACTTTCAGAAATGTTAAAAATTCCATAAGGCCCAAAGAATCCTCCCGACACATGCGCTCTTCCTAAGGTAACCCGACGGGGATCATCTCCCGGCAGACCAGGTCCACCAATTATTATTTCTGAAATTCCATTGTATGAAAACCTTAAAAATTCACCTTGGATACCAAGAGCAAACTTTTCCTTTTGAATGGGTTCAAACCCCAGTCTGATATGGTAATGAGTATAGTTTCTTTTATCTGAAAATTCATAAAATCCTTCTAAAAGTCCATTGAATCCTCTTCCATTAAAGTCTCCGAAACCAAATCCTGCCCCTATATTCCATCTTTTAAAAATATACCGACTGTAGGTTACATTAATTCCATGAATAAGCATGGTACTTTCTAAATCTGGAGAATTACCTGCATTTCTAAACGCTGAAATCTCTAAACCGTTTTGCTTTTCGTGTTGGGCATGGACCAGCTCCACCATAAGAAAAACACAAACTACAAGTGATATTTTTTTCATATTGATCTTGAAAAACCCGGCTATCGAATAAATCGACAAACCGGGTTTTAATTTAATTTAGAAGGAATAACCAAAACCTACATTTAACCAAAGGGTTTCATACCTCTGAATCTGAAAACCGTAGGCAATCGAAGGGATTAACTGTAATTGATCACTAAGAAAAATTCGGGCCTTTAGGCCCAACCGTGCAGTTATATCCGAAATCCGTCCAGTTTCTCTGATTTGAATATTATCTCCATCACCTACCTGATACAACAAATAAGAGTTACTGAACCTTACAAAGACAGCTTCAGATGACAAAATAAATCCCTTTCCCTGGATCAGATCGTAACCCACACCCAATGTCAGAAAATTCATATCGAAATTACCCGTTTCTTCTTTTGGCAGCCAGAAAACACTGTTTCTTCCTGTATAATCAAGCTGACCATAGGTGACATCTCCATAAAACCTTTCTGCAAAGTACCGACTGTAACCTAAGGTAAAGCCATTACCCACAAAATTGCCTCCCGCCCACTTATTTCCGCTTATATGGGAAAAAGAGGCAAAGAAATTGTTTTTGGCTTCGGTCTGAGCGGCCCCACTACCACCAAGCAGCATAAAACCTAATACAATGAGAATTTTTTTCATTATTTTAAAGTTTTTCAAGAGTAAAGTAGGACCTTACCTGAGAAAATTCATATACCGGAAAGGTATGCCGAAGTGGAATATTTCCTTGTTGGGTTCTATTCCTATTATTGAGCATTACAAAGCATTTATCATAAGACATAGCTGAAACAAGTTCTACTGAGCTTTTAACGGCTACTTTTACTTTTAACTGAGCAGATGGACCATCCTTTTTACTTGCTTTAACTGTACCTTCAACATCAATATTTGCTTGAGTTCTTTTACATGCCCATACTATATAAGCATTATCAGAATCAAGTTTCCAATTAGAAATAATAAAAGAAGCACCTGAGGACATCCAGGTATTGTTCCGTGCCTGACTTCTAGTTACTCTTCTATCACTGATTGGATAATTTACATCAGAAGTGATTTTGGGTAATCCGTTTGATCCCAGCTCAAAGCTTCCAGTAGCTACCCACATATGCATATAATTGTGATTTGGCCATCTCCTTATATTTCCTCTCAGCTGAAACTCCGGCATTCTAACTACGATTATGTCATTTTCATCTAAATCATCACAAATTGGGGAGTTTATATTGGCATTTTCATTTAACGCAGTAAAATTACTAGAATCTTCTTCAGCTAAGTAAATTGCATTCTCATCATCAAACCTACCAAAAACAACAGTTGGATTTTTTTCAGCATACTCATCGTTTGCAAAAATCAAGTTTGAGACAATATTTCTATTCTCTTTTCCGAAAGAAATAAAATTGCCCTTATCATTTAATTTCAGCTTATAACCTGGGGTTTCCCCTTTTCCATTAGGATCATTTTTAATGGACTCTTCCTCCATCTCCTCAGTCCACCAAGAAACAGTTAATTCTGATATATTCTCAGGTTCAAAATACCCTATCATATAGGGAGCAAGCATACCGATTTCATTTTTGTTGATAAATTCGATCAGCTCCTTTTCATCGAAAACTTCACCTTTTACACGGTGGTTTTCAGCATTTTTGTAGAAGGCGTTTACTATTGCTGAACGCTTTCTCGAGACAGGGTTTTCATTTGTACTTAGCAACTTCTTAAGGCTATAAGAAATATCCTCTTCGTAAGCATCAGCATTGGCCAATTCAAACAACTCCTTTCTTGCTTCCTCATCTTTAAATACTTCTCCCATAAACAGGGAAAGCTCCTCCAGCTTTTTCTCATAGGCCAAAAGCTCCTGATCATTCAGTTTCTCTGCCAATTCGGTAGATACATCATCCTGTCCGGCATCCTGACAGGAACTAACCGCTACTAATCCTAAAAATAGGATAGATAGATAGATAGATAGATAGATAGATAGATACTTTTTCATAAAATTTGAAATTATTAATGAATGATGCCGCAAAAATATGCAGGTAAAAATTATAATAAAATACCTAACGTTAGGTATTTTTTAGGTTAATATAATTAGAATTTTTATATTTTATAGTCTAATAATAATGTTTTTACATACACATCCGCAAAGTTGCGAGTAACTACCATTGGGCCTTGGCTCAGCTCGGCCACCGAGAATAGCAGGCATTATGATGGGGGCTAGGAAGTGGGCGGCTTTGCCCCTCCTTCCCGCCTAACCATTCGAAAAACCCTGGGCATCGAGCGAAGGCGAGGTAAATTCAAATTATATTATCCTACTAGCAGGATGGCGGATAACGATATATTTTATTTATTCCTGATCTCCGACTGCCGCATAGGCATTGCATCTATAGTTCCAAAAATAAGTTTCCAATCTATAGGTTCTTCCCTTCTCATTTTCACCCCTCCATCCAACCCAATCAAGACCCAGCAAGATCCTTTGGCTCCCATGGCGTATTTTTTATGAAGGCTTTTGATGTAATCTTCAGAAAAATCTATGTCATTATTGCTGAAAAGACTGTCATTAAATATCATATAAACAATTTTTCTCTCCTGAATCTCATGTTCAAGACTATCTGTCAAGCTCAGGTTTGAATTAACCCCGGTTTGAAAATACAGTACAAGACGGTTCTTCCACTGAAAATCTTCAATGCTTTTTGGCTTATCCTGTATCCATACCGAAACTATCAAAAATAAAGAAAATAGTATTTCCATAACCATTAAACGCATTTGGTCACAAATAGTTTCCGGTATGGATTATGATTTCTTTTTTCTCAGTTCAATTACAGTAATCTCAGGCCAAATTCCTACCCTACCCGAAAAGGCATGGAAACCAAATCCTCTGTTCACATAAAGGTACCTGCCTTCATATGCTGCAAGCCCTGCCCAATTGGGATATCGGTACTGAACGGGACTCCATCGGATGATTGGTGTCTCTATACCAAATTGCATCCCATGGGTATGTCCTGATAAGGTCAAATGAATGGTATTCTCATGCTTTTTTACCTGTTGGTCCCAGTGGGAAGGGTCATGGGAAAGCAGGATTTTAAAATCATCGGGATCGGTTTGCGCCAAAGCCTGCTCCAAATCGCCCCTTGCCCCAAAACCAACTCCCCAGTTTTCAACACCCAACAATTGTAAAAACTGCCCGTCTTTTTCTATCCTGACACTTTCATCCCGTAGCAGTCTCCAACCCATTTTCTCATGCTTGGAAACAAACAATTCAAAGTTAGCTTCCTTTGCCTCTTTGCTCGGCCAAGGGATATAATCCCCATAATCGTGGTTTCCGATAATGGAAAACTGCCCATATGGCGCTTTGATGGCTGAAAATTGAGTGATGAAGGGCTCTATCTCATCCGCTCGATGGTTGACCAGATCCCCCGTAAATACGAAAAGATCAGATTGTTGCTCCAGCACCAAATCTATCCCCTTTTGTACATGATTGGGATTCTTAAAACTCCCAATATGAATATCGGAAATCTGGGTAATGGTAAACCCATCAAAGGCTTCTGGCAAATCATCAAAATAAAGCACTTCTTTATGTACCTTGAAATTGTGCTTCCCAAATGCCATCCCATATAAAAACCCAAAAAATGGAATCATGGCCACCAATACAGCTGTAGCGCTCACCCATGGCTTTCTGGAAGGGAAAATAAAATTTTCCGATCCATTTTTAAGGTAACTCAAGCCTGCAAAGATATTTCTGTAAATATCCTCGGAAAAAAGAAAAACCACACAAACCAATTGGGTGACGACCACCGTCAGGAAAACATTGAGCAAGGTTTGGGTAGATAAGGTAAACTCACCGGTAATGAAAACTTTCAGAAAAGTGACCACATACCATAAAGATATGCCACCAAAAATCAGCCAATATATGATATGCAAGGCATTTCTATGCCGCTCAGCATCAAAGGTTAAAGAGAGTGTCTTTACTGCTTGAAAAACGTACCAATTTAGAAAAGTAGAGAAAAGCAAGATGGCCAATAGGAAGATCGAAGCCCCCAATAAATTCATAGCTGTTTTTTTTGTTCCCATTAAATACAGCATTGTCTCAAAAAATGTTCAATAAAAAGAAAGTTTTCCATAGACAAGCATAAAAGTTTATCGGAAAGCCACAGATCAAAATTTTTCAGGAATACGGCATTCTGCAATTCTGGGGTTTTGGAAAGCCAAAAAACATACCTGCTCTTAGATGAAATTCAAAAAGTGGAAAATTGGAAAAATCAGTAAATTCCTTGATGGTTCTAATAGGTAAGGTGCGGCGAATTTTAGATTTCTCAGTCTCCCCTCCTTCGAAACAAGGTGAAGCCTTTTCCAATAGCTAAACTTCTATTAAATTTAACTAATCCTTATTTCTTATATCTTGAGTCCAGAGTCTTGTGTCCTAACTAAAGGTAGGCAAGCTCACTTTTTTCTGTCTACAGGTAGGTCTCGCTTCTAAAAGGATTTTGTGACTTTTGTGGACTTTTGTGGACTTTTGTGTTTAAAAAAAAAATGTATTCCCGATCGGAGAATTTAATTGAACCGCAAAAGGTACAAAAGGAAACAAAAGAATTAAAATATCTCCCGGATCAGAAAATTACGGCGATCTAAAAAGTCTTCCGACTTCCGCTTTCCGAAATCCCCCTTCCGATTCCAGCCTTTATCTCAAAATTCTCGCTTCTCTCCTTTCCTACCCCCCCTTAATGAATCCTCAAATCCCTTAACTTATCAATGGTTCAAAGTTCAATAGTTCGGCTTGCTCCGGAGTATTTCGGGGAGTTCATTTACCTTGCATGACACGTAAAACGCTGAACATCTGAACTTTGAACTTCTTAAGACTCATTCCTCACTCTTAATTCATCATTCTACATGTCACCCGCCTTTCACCTTTACCCTCTAACTCTGCCTGATCCAAACCTCAGTCTTTAATTCAGAATCAGCTACCCCACCAAAGCTCCCCTGAACCGGGCCGACCAACTCAGGATGATATCCTGCAGCCAAAGGAATATACTGATTGTCAGCAAATAGCCCCAAACTAGGATCAAGCCCAATCCAGCCAGCTCCCGGCAAATAAACCTCCACCCAGGCATGCAATTCATGTCCCTCAGTAAGTTCTGGATTAAAAGCATAGCCACTTACAAATCGGGAAGCTAAGCCTATATTTCTCAACATATGGACAAGCATCCAACTCAGGTCCCTGCAGGAACCTCTTTGTTGTTGAAAAGAAAAATCCGGAGACCAAAGGTCATGTTCATGTCGAATAATATGTGCCCAGTTGCCATGGATACTTTCTGTAAGGGAAAAAAGAAAGGATACCATATCTTTAGATTTGCTGATAAAATGAGTCGCATATTGGGTCAATTCCTGACTTTTTTCTGTCTCGAGAAAAGGCTGAAGAAATAGCGACTTATCAGGACCGTATTCAAAAAAAGAAAACGGAAACGTAATAAACTCTGTAAATAAAAAACCAAAAGGGTTAAATGGATGTAATTCAATAATGTAATCCACCTCAATGGAAAGGCTTTCTGTCTCTCCTTGAAACCAGGTTTGGAAATGGGCATTACCCAGCATATCCATCCTTTCGTGGACAGCATCCGGCTCTGGAGAAACCTGAATCCTTGATTTTTCTATCGTGTAATAAGCACGTTGTTGAGGAATCAAAAACAACAAATGGGGATTTAAAACCACCCTTTCTGAATAACGGTACTGGGTAAAATGTTGGACTTCCAGTTTCATTGGCTTTCGGGTGCAAATGAAATGTCCTGAAAGGCCTTGGCCAGGACATCTGCCGGCAATTCCTTTATGGCTTCTTTGATCCTTTGATTCCAAAAACTGGAAATATGTTCCAGCTCCTTTTGCTCAAACCTCCTTTCAGTGGTATGGTATTGGTCATTTTCCAAAACCACCGTGTCGATGGGGTAATCCACATCATTGGCTGAAATTCTGGTGGCATCAAATGCTAAAAAAGCACATTTCATGGCATATTCCAGGGAATCCTCATATTGCAAAGACCTGCGCAGCACAGGATTACCAGCGCCTGTATTTCCTATAGAAACAAAAGGTGTACCCCTCCTGATTTCAATCCAGTTGCCTTGTGGGTAGAGCAAATAAAGCTTGGGCGTTTTATCCTCTTCCAATTGCCCACCTATGATGGAAAATAAATTGAAAGTAAACCCTGCCTCCTCTAAATACTTCTTATCCTCTTCTGCCACTCTTTTTACCTGATCGGCAAATTCATTGACCATCTTGTACAATTTGGTGACATTCTGGTCCTGTTCCTCGATCACCTCTGAAAAATAAGTGATAGCCTTGTCCCTGACAGACCTCAGGCCAGAAGTCATAATGAAGAAGGTGTGCTTTTCCCGATTTACGGTAAATACTTTTTTGGAAGTGGTGGTTTCTGTTCCCGAAGTGATGCGGGTATCAGAGAGGCCAACGATGCCAAATTTGGTTTTAATTCCTAAACAAAAGGTCATTATTCCTGCATGCTGTTTTGTTGGCTAAAGTTATCCTTAATTTGGAAGAAGTTGCTATGGATTTTGATTGAAACCTGATTTATTTTCATTTGAAGGTTATCTATGTATTCATGGAGACCCGTTCCTATGATTTCGGAGACATCTGTAAACTCTATATTAGACCTCAATTCACCGATGGCCTTTTCAGCAGAATTCCTATATCCTGTGTCTGAGTTACCTGAAATTTTATGCAGGCAATTCTCCGCCTCCCTAAGGCAATAAAAAACAGACCTGGGAAAATACTTATTGAGCAATAAAAACTCCACCACTTTGGAAGGTTCAATATTGCCGTATAACCTCTTGTAGGTATTGAAAGCCGTGACGGATTTAAGTAGCGCTGTCCAATGCAAAAAATCCAAAGGTGTCCCCACCCAGTTGGGAGAAGGCAATAAAATATGGTACTTTACATCCACTATCCGGCTGGTCTTATCTGCCCTTTCTAAAAACAGCCCCAACTGCCGAAAATACCAGCCTTCCGTCCTAGCCACAGTACTGTCTGCCAACCCATATAACAATAAAATCTGATTTTTGACCCCATCAAAAAAGGCCCTTGGGTCATCCTTGGTCCAAATCTTTTTTTCTGCCATTTTCTGAACAAAATGGTACAGTTCATTCAGCTTTTCCCAGGTTTCTTTCGTCAGATTCTCCCTGATCACCCTGGCATTTTCTCTGGCAAAGTTGATACTGGAGATAATGGAATTGGGGTTATCTGTATCAAAAGCCAAAAAATACACCACATCCTTTCTATCAAAGTTTTGGTACTTCTGTAAATACAATTCCTGATCTCCGGTAGCATAGACCAAAGGCTCCCATTGGGCCTTAAGGTCAGGAGGTAGGTCCAACATCAGGTTAAAATTCACATCTATAAAACGGGCATAATTCTCGGCCCTCTCCAAATATCTGCCCAACCAATAAATAGAATCCGCTACTCTACTTAGCATATTTTCTCTTTTCTAACATTCAACATTAATTATACAAAACCCAAGTATCCTTACTGCCTCCACCCTGCGAGCTATTTACTACCAAGGACCCTTTTTTCAAAGCTACCCTAGTCAAAGCACCAGGTATTACTTCAATATCTTCCCCATAAAGGATGTACGGTCTAAGGTCTACATGTCTCCCCTGTAAACCCTCTTCCGTCCAGGTTGGCACGGTGGACAAAGACAAAGTGGGCTGGGCAATATAATTGGTAGGATTACTTTTGATCAATTCCCGAAACTTGGCATGTTCTGCTTTAGTGGCCTTTGGTCCGATCAGCATCCCGTATCCCCCGGCAGCATTGGTCTCTTTCACTACGAGTTCTTCGATATGATCCAGCACATACTGTCTGTCTTTTTCTTCTCGACAGAGATAGGTAGGGACATTATGTAAAATAGGTTCTTCGCCTAGATAATACTTGATCAGTTTGGGTACATAAGCATACACTGCCTTATCATCCGCTACTCCTGTACCGGGAGCATTGGCCAAAGCAATATGGCCAGCTTTGTAGGCTTCAAAAATCCCAGGTACACCTAATAAAGAATGGGGATTAAAGGTAAGGGGATCCAAAAAGGTGTCATCTATCCTTCGGTAAAGCACATCGATCTGCTCCAGCCCTTTGGTGGTCTGCATGTATACCTTCTTTCCCTTGGTGACCAAGTCCACACCGGACACAAGCTCCACGCCCATTTGCAAAGCCAGGTAGGAATGTTCAAAATAAGCAGAATTGTAAATCCCGGGAGTCAATACACCCACCACAGGCTTTTCCTTATTGGAAATAAACTGCAGCATCTTCAATAATTTGACCGGATAATCGGAAACCGGCATCACTCCCAACTGATTAAAAAGATCAGGATACGCCCGCTTGATAATTTCCCTGCTTTCCAACATGTAGGATACCCCAGATGGACAGCGCAGGTTATCCTCCAAAATATAATAATTGCCGTCTTTGTTACGCACCAGATCCGTCCCGGTAATATGGCACCAAATGCCTTTTGGTGGATTCAGTCCAATACATGGTTTCAGGTAATCCTTACTGCCCAACACCAAATCTTCAGGAACAATCTTGTCTTTGAGCGCCTTTCGATCATTATAAATATCGTGGATAAATAGATTTAATGCATAAATCCGCTGCTTCAACCCAGCTTCCAGATGCTTCCATTCCTGATTTGCAATGATACGGGGTATAATGTCCAAATGCAGGATTTTTTCTATGCCCTGATTGTCATGATAGACATTGAAAGTCATTCCCATGGCCACCTGATTTTTATTGGCAGCATATTGAAGGTGGGAAATTTTTTTAGGACTAGTTTTTTTTAATTGACTGAGAAATTCAGAATAATGGGCCCTGCATTTACCCTCATCTGTAAACATTTCATCAAAATTATCTCCAACCTGGTAGTTTTTTGTATCCATTTGTCAAAATTCAATAAAATCTATATAGCCTATTAAGCTAAGATTTTTTCCTTGAAAATCAAAAAAGGAGGGAATACCAGCTATTCAAGTGTCATCCTGAGTTTTTAAATTTGGCATTTCCAGAAAGGCCATGACATCTAGGGAACCGTCATACTGAGATTTTAAAATTTTTCATTTACAGAAAGGCAATGACATCTTGTTTTCCACATCATTCTGAGACGGAGCCTGCAGAGGTGAAAGCTTGCCCCGTAGCACTACGGGGGATCTCCTCTATTTTGGGAGACTCCCCGAAAGCATCGGGGCAGGCTTTTCCTTCGTCAGAGTGACGTACATTTCTGTCAATGGTAACCAGGACAAACTATCAAGAAATTGTGGCCCCATTGAAAACTGTTTGATGGGGTTGAAGTAATTTCAAGCTTCCATCTCTGTCTTCAGCCATCAAAATCATGCCCTCTGAATCAATACCCATCATCTTCCTAGGTGCTAAGTTGATCAGCATCACAACCTGCTTACCGATCAAATCTTCCGGTTTGAAATGCTCTGCCACACCTGAAAGCACAGTACGCTGCCCCAATCCGGTATCCACCGTTAACTTCAATAACTTCTTGGATTTGGGCATGGGTTCTGCTGTTATGACTTTCACTACCCGCATATCCAATTTGGCAAAATCATCATAGGTAATAATGTCTTTCATAGGTGCTGCCTGCGCTTGTTCCATTTCATTCTTCTTCTTAGCCTCCAATAATTTATTGACCTGGGCTTCCACTACCTGATCCTCAATTTTTTCAAATAGCAAAGCAGCTTCCTGAATGCTATCCCCTGATTTCAACAGTGCTGCACTTCCGGCATGATGCCATAACAAACCTTCCAATCCTAGCATACCATACATCTTGGCTGCAGTAAAAGGAAGAAATGGTTCAGACATAATGGCTAAATTGGCCGCTATATTCAAGGCAATATTTAAGATTGTACCTGTTCTTTCAGGATCAGTTTTAATGGCCTTCCAGGGTTCTGTATCCGCCAGGTATTTATTTCCCATACGCGCAAAATCCATCACAAAAGAAAGCGCCTCTCTGAATCGGTACCTTTCAATCGAACTGGCAATTTTTTCCGAAAAAGCGGCTATTTCCTCCAAAACATCCTTGTCAATCTGTTCCAATTGACCCAATGCAGGAATCTTGCCTTCAAAAAACTTATGCGTGAGGACCACTGCCCGGTTGACAAAATTTCCAAATATGGCTACCAGCTCGGAATTATTCCTAGACTGAAAATCTTTCCAGGTAAAATCATTGTCCTTGGTTTCAGGCGCATTGGCCGTCAGGACATACCGCAAGACATCCTGTTTACCGGGAAAATCCTGCAGGTATTCATGCAACCACACCGCCCAGTTTCTTGAGGTGGATATTTTGTCTCCTTCCAGGTTTAAAAATTCATTGGCAGGCACATTGTCCGGTAAAACGTAACCCCCATGGGTTTTCAAGATAGCAGGGAAAATAATACAGTGGAAGACAATATTGTCTTTCCCAATAAAATGTACCAGTTTGGTGTCCTCATCTTTCCAATAAGGCTCCCAGTCAATTCCTTTTTCTGCTGCCCATTCTTTGGTAGAAGAAATATAGCCGATCGGGGCATCAAACCAGACATACAATACCTTACCTTCTGCACCTTCCACAGGAACAGGGATCCCCCAATCCATATCTCTGGTCATGGACCTGGCCTGAAGACCATCTCCGGCTTCCAACCAAGAGCGGCATTGCCCCAACACATTGTTTTTCCAATCAGAAGCATGGTCCACCATGATCCAGTTTTTTAGAAAATCTGTGTATCTGGCCAAATCCAAAAACCAATGCTTGGTTTCCTTGAGCACAGGCGTACTGCCAGAAAGCTTAGATTTAGGGTTGATCAGGTCTGTTGGACTCAAAGACGAGCCGCACTTTTCGCATTGATCTCCATATGCCCCGTCGTGCCCGCATTTAGGGCATGTTCCTTCGATATAACGATCAGCCAAAAACTGCCCGGCTTCTTCATCAAAATACTGCTGGGTAGTCTGTTCCAGAAACTCTCCTTTTTGATAGAGATCTTTAAAAAATTCAGAGGCCGTTTCGTGGTGAATGCTCGCGGATGTTCTCGAATAATGGTCAAAACTGATCCCAAACTCCCTGAAACTTGCCTTCATCATTTCATGATAGCGGTCTACCACTTCCTGTGGGCTGATGCCTTCTTTTTTGGCTTTGATGGTGATCGCCACCCCATGTTCATCAGAGCCACAAACGTAGGCCACGTCCCTTTGTCTCAAACGCAGGTAGCGAACATAAATGTCGGAAGGAATATAACATCCCGCCAAGTGGCCTATATGAAGCGGGCCATTGGCATAGGGCAAGGCTGAAGTAACGGTATATCTTTTAAATGCTTTATTTTTCATGGACTGCAAAGATAGAGAATTGGTGCAATGAAATGCGATCAAAATTGTTTGAATTCCTCCTTGGCTTCATCTGTCAAAATCCCATGGTAAATAACCTGTACCACCTGGTCATAAATCTCAGCGGTATTGAGCTCTAATTTGTTTTTCATTTCAGCCGGAAATTGCGATAAAAATTTGGGATCAATCAGATTTTGAATAGCGGAGGCATACATCAATACAGCCAAGGTTACATTGACCTTCGGGGATACAAAACCTTTATCAACCCCCTCTTGTATGAGTTTTTGAAAGCGCAGGTAAGCTGATTCCCGAATATACTCCTGCAGTTCCTTCCAAATACTGGGCGCATGCTCTCTTAGGTCCTCCAGGAGTTCCGGATTGATATGGGCCAAATCCTCAGCGACCACCATCAGCATGGACTTCAATTTAGCGGTGTAGGAAATGTACTGATTCTCTACAATGGTCTGCACTTTAACGGAAAGCCTACTTTTTATTATTTCAAAAGAGGCTGCCAATAACTCCATTTTACCTGGAAAATATTTGTACAAGGTCTTCTTGCTCATGGACAACGCTTGGGCGATATCGTCCATGGTCGTGTTTTTATAGCCTTGATTGAGAAACAGTTTGTAGGCTGTATCCAATATCTTGGCTTCAATATCTGCTTTTTTACTCATCATAGCGGCCCACAAATATAGGGAATCCCCCACATTTACACACCCATCAAATAAAAAGCAGAGTACATCAGGGATTACTTGGTGATTCTTTGGACATCAGTTAATTTTGGAGCGACAGCCTAAATTTTATTTTGAAACGTATGAATCCAGAGCAGGCCAAATCAAGAATTGCTGAACTGACCAGGCAGATCAATTACCACAACCACCTCTATTACCAAGAGGACAGAATTGAAATTTCTGATTTTGAATTCGATCAACTGCTCGAGGAACTCATACGGCTGGAAACCCAGTTTCCTGAATTTCTGGATCCGGACAGTCCCAGTCAGCGGGTAGGTGGAGCCATCACGAAGGTGTTTGAAACTGCCCAACATGAATACCGCATGCTCTCTTTGGGAAACACTTATTCCCCTGAAGAACTTCAGGCTTTTGATGACCGGGTTGCAAAAGGGCTGGGCCACCGAAATTATGAGTATTTCTGTGAACTGAAATTCGACGGAGTAGCCATCAGCTTGGTGTATGAGAATGGCCGACTGCTAAGGGCAGTCACACGCGGTGACGGTACCAAAGGAGATGTGGTCACAGAAAATATCCGCACCATCAAAAACATCCCCCTCCATATCATTGGGGATGATGTACCTAAAAAAATGGAAGTGCGGGGAGAAATCTTTCTGCCCAGAAAGGAATTTGACAAAATCAATGCGGAGAGAGAGTCGAATGGGGAACCCCTTCTGGCAAATCCTAGAAATGCTGCTTCGGGAACAGTCAAAATGCAGGACAGCGCCATAGTAGCCAAAAGGAGACTGAACTGTTATTTTTATCAGCTCCTAGGAGAGGATATCGGGGTAACCAAACATGATGAGGCCATCCATTTGATTGAAAAATGGGGCTTCAATGTTTCCCCAACCTATACCAAATGTAAAAGCATTGCTGCTGTTTTTGATTACATAGAATCCTGGAAAAACAAGCGTTTTGACTTACCGCTGGACACAGACGGCGTAGTTTTGAAAGTCAATGACTATGAACAAAGGGAGGAGCTAGGTTTTACCGCTAAGATTCCCCGATGGGCCATTGCTTACAAATACCAGGCAGAAAGTGCGGAAAGCGAGTTGCTATCCATTACCTATCAAGTGGGAAGAACAGGTGCCATCACACCTGTAGCCAATCTTGCCCCAGTCCAGCTGGCAGGCACGACAGTAAAGAGGGCTTCCTTGCACAATGCCAATGAAATACAGCGACTTGGTCTTCATGAAGGCGACACGGTTTTTGTAGAAAAAGGCGGAGAAATCATCCCCAAAATTACCGGTGTAGCACTGGAAAAAAGAAAACCAGGGGCAGCACCTATCCAATACATTGACCATTGCCCGGAATGTGAAACACCCCTTCAGAGAAAAGAAGGGGAAGCCAAACATTTCTGCCCCAACACCAAAAGTTGCCCACCACAAGTGCTGGGCAGAATTGAGCATTTTGTCCATAAGCGAGCCATGGACATTGATTCCCTGGGTACTGAAAGGATCAAAACCCTGATCGATCAAGGGTATATTCAAAACTTCGCCGACCTATATGAACTGGAAAGCAAAGCGGATCAACTTTTGGGTTTGGAAATGAGTCAGGACCAATACCAAAAATCGGATGATGGTTTCCTTTACATTGCCCTGGCAAAAGCCTTTTTTGCCCTGACGGAGGGATTGTCACTTTCAGCCATCCAAAAGTTTACAGAAAGACATGCAGAACAACCCTTAAAAGAAGTATTGTCCGGTTTTGAGTTATTCATCCGCACTTCCAACAAAAAAGTGGCCCAAAACATTGGCACCATTAAAAAACTAGAGGAAATATTGGCAAGCAGCCACCTGCCCCAAATGGAGGACCACTTGCCTGTACCGGTGGTTTTATATGTGCTGATTGGCAACTGGATTGCTTTAGAAAAATTAACGAAAGCCTGCCTCCATGAAAATACTGTTCATGGCATACTACTGAAATTGAATCTCCCATTAAGTGCTGAACAAGAGGAAAGGATAAAGAAAATGAAAGCCAACACTTTCCAGGAAGGGGTGATTTCAAATATGTTGGAAGGAATCAATGCTTCCAAAAACCAACCCTTTGAGAAAGTGCTTTTTGCTCTGGGTATTAGAAATATTGGAGAAAATACAGCACAAATTTTAGCCAGGTACTTCAAAAATATTGATGCTCTAGCTGCTGCAGAGACTGAAACGCTTTTGTCTATCAATGGTGTAGGAGAAACCTTGGTAAATAGCATTCAGGAATACTTCAAAGATCCTGAACACCAAACTTTGATAAAGCGGCTAAAAAATCATGGATTGAAATTTGAACTTCAAGCCTCCACACAAACTTTAGAAAGCGAAAGTCTAAAAGGTATGAAGATTTTGGCTTCGGGTAAATTGAACCATTTCAAGAGGGATGAGATTATTGATTTTATTGAAGCCAATGGCGGACAGTACCTCAAGTCCGTATCCAAAGCTCTTGATTTTATCATTGAAGGAGAAGATATGGGGCCTAGCAAAAAAGAGAAGGCGGAGAAATTAGGTGTCAAGTTGATCTCCGAAGAGGAGTTCCTGGAAATGGTGGGAAAGAAAGCCTAAAATTATGAAGTGGTTAAAAGACTGGATGGTCAACAAAAAGGTGAATAAGCTGAATCTCCAAAATAGG
>Ga0213835_100065_pt1 | contig 158041 bp, 158 predicted proteins | sample SWPATP01_FD_160576 | JGI IMG/M metagenome (GOLD analysis project Ga0213835, IMG submission 160576) | Coastal seawater microbial communities from Marineland, Florida, United States - SWPA TP0 #1 | ecosystem: Environmental > Aquatic > Marine > Coastal | place: USA: Florida | collected 2016-08-05
AGGTAACTCGCTGGTACAAAGGGTGCACATCCCCGTTGTCCCGGCTAAATTAAATGATAGTGCTAAGTATGTAGAACTGTCTGTAGAGCGCTTGCGGACGAGGGTTCGATTCCCTCCGCCTCCACCAACTAATCCTTTAAAAACAGCCACTTAGAAATAAGTGGCTGTCTGTTTTTGGGGTTGAATGGGGTTGTTTGGGCACTGGAATGACAGCTTAATGACAGCCTCTTTTATGGCTTTTTCGGCCTATGTGCAGACGTCTGTACATCAGAGGCTGCTAAGCGTCAAAGGCGCTCGTCCGTGCGCTGGCAAGATCACTGGATGCACAAGCGAATCGACAGGGCTACGGCGATCGTGATCGATGAGGCCATCCAACTAAGCGCAGCCGCCGGCGTCGGGCCTGCTGCTTATTATCTTTTTACGCGTTGCGTTCCCGTCTGGATCGCAAGGCGGGTGCTGGTTTTGCCACCCTGCGAGCGCCGTCATCATCCCGTCTTACTGCCGGCTAGCACTAGCACTGACCACTCTTGAACGAACTCCGCGCCGCCTTCGCCGCGCTCGATCCCTTTGAAAAGCATCTTGTCGTGATGCATTGTGATAAGCCGGGCATCCAGCAACACTGGGATAATCGGCTCCTGCCGCGAGCCGTCGTCTGACGAGAGTTTCAGCTGAGCGCCGTCGGCCGCAAGGGTCAGCGTGAGGTCGCCCGTCATGCCCTGGTCGGACTGAATGTCGCGGTCGTGCTTTCGCAGACCGCGCTGACGGAGGCGTTTAACAATACTGTACATTCATCCAGTATAACCGCTACGCCCCTGACAGCTTGTTGATCGTGTCGTCCTTGGTCTTGTTCGCTCGGGTGGTGCCGAACTCGAACGAGAAGATCTGATCGACCCAGCCCATCGCGCGGCCCAGCACCAGGCTCAGCGTCAACTTACCGTATTCGTTCATTTCCGAATTCCAGACAACGACCAGAAGGCAGATGATCACCATCAGCAGCGCGGCGCCGGCCATCACGTTCGCGCGGTGGTTCTTGATGCCGGCTTTCGCCAGCTCGACGTCGCGCGCGCGGGCGCTTTGCGTGTCGGCCAGGTACATGCGGTCCCAATCGGCCTGCTGCGCGCCGATGGCGAGCTGGAACTCTGCGGCTTTTGCCGGGTCCATCTGGATCGCCTCGACGGCGAACTTCGGCTCGTCGATGCCGGTGACCGCACGCGCGACGTCGACGACCTTGCCCGCCACCTCGCCCGCCTTTTCGCCCGCCAGCAGTTTGATTAGCGCCGGCGCGTACTGGGCCAGCTGCATTGCAATCGGAATAAGCGGTGCCATTATTTTGCTCCTACAGTGAGGGTGGCCAGGTCCCAGTTGCTGGCCCATTTTTCTGGGTGCGGCTTGCCGGGCCGCCAAGCGCAGACGTACTGCGCCCAGCCGGCCTGTGCAGTCGTGGGCAGTGCCGACGGCAGCGAAAAGACCAGCAGGCGCGCAGCGATCGCCGCAACGATGTCGTTGTAGCGCATAGCCTCCCACAGCCCTTCGGGTGTGGCGAACACGTTGAAGGCGACACAGGCGTCGCGCATGCGCTCGGCGGTGGCGTGGTGCGTCAACACGCCCTTGCAGCCGCCGCCCTGTTCGAACTGCCAGAACGAGACGGCCGGGCCGGTTTCGGCGCCGCCAGTGCCGACCACCTGGCGGCGATGCTCCAGACCAGATTCCTGCAGCGCGATCGTCAACAGCAGGCGGCGCGCATCGGTGCTGTCCGGGATGCCGCAGCGCGCCAGTTCAGCCAGTGCAGGCACGATCGACAAGTGCAGTAAGCGGAACGGGCTCATTTCGTCACCGTGACTTTGAATGCCTGCCAGACGGCGAGGACGAGCCAGCCAAGGCCGGCGAGCGTCCCTGCCTTGGCCACGTTCACCAGTGCTTCGCGCACCATCTTGTTGCGCAGCTCGCGCCACTCGATCACCGACTCGTGGTAACGGCGATGGCCATCGATATCGTCGGCCGGGAAGCCCGACAGAAGACGCTTGTTCGTAGCCTCCAGATGGGTCACCTTCGCGTTCAAGGCCTCGAAGTTCGCCATCAGGTCGAGCTGGTTGTCGCGTACTTCGCCGAGCAGCTGCACCAGGGGCGGGCCGCCCATGCGCAGTGCGTCTTGTTGCCATTGGTTCATTGGAGCCTTTTCAGTGGGCGTAAAAAAACCGCTCGAGGCGGCCTGGTTTGCTGGTTGCTGCTGTGCGGCTCACGCGCGCATCAATTCGGACTTCGGGTAAAAACACTGGAACAGGTCGTTCGGAGTGACGCGATGTACTTCATCCGGATCGAGTAGGTTGACGCCGCCGGACATGAGCTGGGCAAACACCACTTCGCTGCACCACCACTTGCCGTCGTCGCACCAGTCGTCCGACTTGAGCAGCGGCAGGCCGATGGCGCCGGCGAAGTCGTAGGGCTTGCCGTCCTGGGCTTCGCCGAACGCGATCGCAGCGTCGATGTCGGGCACTTCGATGTGCATGTCGCGGTACCGCACCACGCCGTCCATCACCTGGTCGACCGAGCAGGCTCGGCAGCCGTGCGTCATCGACGCCTCGTAAGCCCGGTCGCCGATGATCGAGACGACGTGACTGAAGAACTTCGAGCCGGTGAACGTCGCGATCGCCAGGCTCATTGGGTTGTACGGCCACCGCGAGGTGAAGCGGAGCGTGACTTTTCCTGAGCGTTTGCCCATGTGACTTCCTTTCAGGTTTGGTTACAGGCCGAGCGTCGCGCGCAGCCAGGTGATGAAGTCCCTCCACTCGCCCACAGCTGCGGCGAGTTCTTTGGATGTGCCCGCCGTGCGCATGTCACCCTGGCGGGCGAAACGCACCTTGCGCATCTGCCTCACGGCCCACTTCAGGACGTCTGCCTTCTCCACGATCTGCTGGGCTGCCCATTCATTCGTCTGCACCTCGCCCGTCGGGTTGCCCTGCGCGTGGTCGGTGATGAACTCCGATACCACGGTAGGCTTCGGGTCTGCCGCCAGGTACACACGCGCCGCGGCCTCCGCCTCGGTGTACTCAGGGGTACGATTCCCTACGGCTGCGGCGTAGACGGCGTCCACGTCGACATACGTGCGGGCGATTGCTGCCAACTTCTTTTGATCGAGCGTCAGCGTTTCCTCCCAAGCGGGATCACCGCCGCGCCACTTCCGAATGGAAGTCGGACTCGGTGGGTCACGCCAGAAATCCACACGCTCCACCTGGTAATAGTCAAACCTGTCATCTTGAGGAGCTGGAGCCGGAGGCCCCATCCCGCCGACGTCGGGCAGCCCGATGACCTGAAGCAGTGTGTCGTCGTTGCGGTCAACCTGTGCGTAAGCTGTCATTAGAAAAAGGCCTGTACATAGAATGAATCGGTGCCGACGATGCCGTTCGCGTCCACGCTCGTGCACGTGACCGTGCCAGTGGCATCCTGGCCCGATGCCGAGACGCTGGCCTGGATGGAGACCGTCGCCGTGTTTGCCCCTCCGATAAAGCGCAAGGTGCCGCTGTCGATGGAAAGCGACCATGCAATCGACTGGAGGGGCTGCACACCACCGCTGAATGTGGCGGTGCGAAAACCGAGGTTGCGAATTGTTCCACCGCCAGTCGAGTAGATATCGGCACCTGCATTCACAAGTGGCTTGTTGGCAATGGTCGCCGCTGCGCTTGCGCCCGCTCCTGCATTGGCGACAACCGTCGCCGCGTCCACGCCAGCGACTTGCGTTCCCGCTGGGGCGCCGACGGTTGCATTGGCTTGCGGCTTGCCCGGTCCCGTCACGCCGTCCCACGTCGACGTTGTGGCCGCCTGCCCAGCGATAGACTTGAGAACAGCGGTTATTGTGTTCAGGAGGTTCTGCCGCGCGGCGTAGTAATCGGCAAACTTCTGGTCGAAGGTTGTCCGCACGATCGCCGTGTCGACAGTCAGATCGTTCCAGCTCACCGGCAGGTAATTACTCAGACTGTTGTAGGCAGCTTGATACGCCGTCCGCTCGGCCCCGATTCCCAGATTGGCGGCCTGCGTATCGATTCCTGACCGTTCGTCCGCGATGCGCTTCCACTCCAATATGACGACAGGCTTCTCCTGCGCTGCAAGCCAGTTGTCCGCGCTGATCCGGCTCAGCGATTCCTTGGAAGCGGTTGCGTCCGCCTGAGCCGCATCGGCTGCCGCCTTCGCTACATCGGCTGCACTTAGCGCTTCCGCCGAACTCGTTGAATAGCCAGGAAGCAACTCACCCTCGACAGTCATCAGGTCATCGAATTTGACATTGCCGCCACCTGAGCCGTATTCGACAGAAATGAATCCACCGCCGTTTGGCTCCACCACGCCGCCCCATGTCACCAGAAAAGCGTACCGCTGCCAGGAGGTTGACAACGTTGGGTTGCTAAGTGCTACCACTGAAGCAGGCGCTGTGTTCCAGTTCAGCCGCAAGCCCGATGCGCTGGAAATGTTCGTCGTGATCGCATAAATGCTGACCACGTACTTTTTCCCCGACTGCCATCCTGGCGCACTGATGCGGCCAAAGATGCCTTTTGGTCCGGTATGCGAATTGGCCCAGATAACGACTTGCCCTATCCCGCCGGCCCTTCCCGATCCGGCTGCTGATGAAACAACCTCTCCCGCGGTATCTGTGCCGGTCCCTGCTGCGCCATAAATAGCGAAGCCATCTGCAACCCCATTAACCATGCGTTCGAAACTGCTGTTCGCCGCTAGGTTATCTCCGCCGATGATCGCCAGTGGTGCCGTTGCCGACTTTGTGGCGATGGCATTTATGAGCGCAATCTCGGCTTCGTAGTAATTGTTGAACTTCGCGTCGAAGTCGACACGGACGATATTCGTGTCCTTCGTCGTGTCATTCCATGCAGGCGACAATGCTTGCAGGTATTGGGTAAGTTCTGAAAACTTCGCGCTCAACGTTGCGTGACTGACGCCCATGCCGTCCGCTTGGATTTCAAGCAGCGTCGCTTTCTTGTTGATCGCATTCCACTCCGCATTGATCGCCGACTTCTCGCTGCGGTCAAGCACCCCGTTTGCGCTGATGCTGGCGATCCTGGTGGTCGCCATGTCAGCCGCAGCCTTTGCTGCAATCAAGTCTGCCGCGTCGTACATCAGCTGCACGGCCGCCCACTCGGTTGCTGGAATGGCATCGGTGGCCGTGGCCGCGATCGCCGTAGCCTGCGTGGTGTGCAGGTATTGCCCGCCCGAGGTCGGAATGTAGGTCAGCCACCCGTTGTTGATGCCGGTGATTGCGCCGCTGGCGAAGGTGTATGTCGCGCTGGCCGAGGGCAAAGCCGGAGCAGTGGCACTGGCGCTGCGCTGGTACAGGCGCACCGTGGCGCTGTTCAGCCCCGGCGTGCCGGCGCCGCCGTCATAGGCCAGCACGACCGCGCCCGACCATTCGTTACTGGCGATCGTGTCGGTCCCGCCTGCCGCACTGGCACTGGCCGACGTCACGTAGAGCGGGTTCCCGTCCGACGCAGGAATCGTTTTCTGCCATCCGTTGAGCAGGGTCGCAGTGGTGATCGTGCCGCTGGTAAAGTCGTAGTCGACAGCCCCCGGCGTGCCGGTTGGGGCCGTCGCCTTTCGCTGGAAGGCTTGCACGCGCGCATTGCTGTAACCGGCCGGGCCCATGCCGGCGGCCGACGGCGCATAGCCGATATTCTTGACTTCGGCCTGCGACCAGTCGAACGACGAGGACACGTCGCTAACGTCTGAAACCGCAGCGGTGGCCGCCCACAGGGTGACATTGCCACTGCCAGGCGCCGCTGGCACCGTGAGACTCCAGCCGGCCGGCGCCGCGCCGAACGTGCCATTGCTCCACAGGTAGCTTGCCGCGCCAGCCGGCGTGGCCGGTTTGTTCGCGGCGTACATGTAGACCGTCGGCGTGGCAGTGAAGACCTCCACCTGGTAGACGGTGGCGACCCAGTTCGAACGCACGCCCAGCGACGAATTCACGATGCGCGCGCGGACGACGTAGAAGAACCCGGGCGTGATCGGCGACAGGTATGCACGCGTCTCGCCGGCCGAGACCGTCGTGCGCTCCCAGGCGGTCGACTGCACCGCGCGCCACTCGACCTCTACCTGGATGCCATTCGCCTGGGCCATTGCCGGCCACGATGCCATGATCCGCGGCACGGTGGTGCCGTCGGCCTGGCGCAGCAGCGCCGCCTCGCCCGAGGTGCACGACAGCGAGGCCGGCGCATCGATCTTCCACGGGTCGGGCAGATCGCTGTTTGGCGTGCTGTCCACGACCGTGGCGTCCGCATAATCCCAGATGCTGGCCGAGTCTTCCTTCAAGGACAGCTGCACGGCGGACGTCGGCGAGTAGGCTTTGTCCGTGATGCGAAAAACTTTCGCGTTGTGCCCGAGCACCGCGCTGGTGAACGTGATGCGCTGCCCGACCTTCAGCGGCCAGGCCTTCAAGCTGAATTCGGCGCGGATCGTGAAGCCGTTTCGCTGGTCTTCGGTAAAGATGCGCGCCAGGTTGGTGACGCGCTGCTGCGAATCGGTGAAAGGGAAATCGATGTTCGTGTACAGGTCGCGCCCGTCGTTCGCACGGTAGGCGCTGTTCTGATACGGCTTGAAGTCCGTCTGCACGTACTTGTTCTCAGGGCCGATGTACTGGCCCTTGACGCCGTTGTAGACGCTCGCATCCGATACGCCCGGGGTGACCGACAGGCCACCCACGATATCGGACTGCACCAGCGCCGCGACCGGCGCAATGTACTTGCCGGCATAGACGTCCCAGGTGGTGGCCACCAGGCCGCCGGCCATGGCTTGCGCCATCGACTCGAGCACGCTCGCCTGCCCCTGGTCGGAGGTGACGGTACCGTTGACGGTATAGCGCGCGCCGCCTGTAGGCGACACTTCGTCGCACACGTTCGCCGCGGTGATGAATTGCGCGGTCGGCAAATCTGACATCGGCACGCCGCACACGGGCGAGGTCAGGTAATCCAGAATCGCGAGCGCCGGATTCTGCGACCAGCGCGTAACGCCGTCGCGCGGGTCGTACAGCTTCTTCCCGCGAATGACCGCGTGGATCGGCGGGATACCGCTCTGGAACTCGGGGTGGGTGAGGTCGAGCGTGATGACGGTGTAGCACAGGCCGCGCAGGACGGCGGTTACTGGCCACTGGTCGCCCACGACGGCGCGCAGGTAGACGTCGGCCACATCGCTGGCGCCGCCCAGGTGCCGCTGCACGCGCACGACCGGGTTGGTCGCAGCAGGCACGGTGCCATGGTTGATCGCGTCGCCCATCTTGCTGCGCAGCGGCATCTCGTAGGAGACCGTGACGGGCGCAGTCGTCGCCACTGTGACCGTGCGGCCGTTGACGGCGGTGACCGCAACCGGCTGCATATTCGCGCCGGTGCCGGTGAATGCCCACACCGAGCCGACGCGCGGCATGTATGCGAGGTTGAACGTCGGACCGGTCTTCTGCTCCTCGTAGATCTCGCTGTTCGGGACGATGGCAAAGCGGCCCGCGGTCGGGTCGCCCGACGCATCCAGGCCGGCGACCAGGGCGTTATTCACCCACACCTCTTCGATGGCGTCGCATTCGTGGGCGGCGTGCACGCACACTAGGTGCTTGTACTGGTCCCGGTCGCCACTGGTGAACATGGCCACGATATCGGCGCCAACTTTCGCGCGGCCGTAGATGTACCGGTGCGGCGCTTCGGTTGCAACGCGCGTCGTCATGCGGTCCTTCATCGCATTGAGCGCGTCGTTCCTTGCATCGCGCTGGGCCTTGCGTGCCTGCGCTGTCCCGTACACGGCCATGCCGGCGCTCAAGACGACCGTGGCCACCACCAGGTACGCGGCGCCAATGGAAATTCCGGCCCATGTGGCGAGGGCGAGGATTACTGGAGGCATGCGAGCATTCCTTTATTTTCTGGTTGGTGACTCCACGCGTACTGCGCTTCGAGCCGGTCGAGGAACACAAGGCCGTCCTCGCCGACGGAGACCACGTGCGGCCCGCTGAACAGGTAGGCGGTGCCGCGGATAATCGCCAGGTCGCCATCGGCGGCGAAGTTCGGGTTGATCTGCGTGAGCTCGGCATCAAACAGGGCATCGAGCCCGCCCAGGTCGGCGACCTTGCGTGCGGCCTGCAGGGCGGTCGACCATGGCCGGTGCTGAGTCAGGTAGTCGCGGCCGGTAGCTTGCTCAAGCCAGCCAACGGCGAACCCGACGCAATCATTGACGCCCCATTCGAACGGCTTGCCGAGGTGATCGGTGATGTAGTCGGCGAGCGTCATGCCGTCCTCTGGAAATTCGCCGAGAGCCACACGGCTGGGTTGCTGATCAGGTCGTTCAGGTAGTCCAGCCCGGTATCGGTTGGGTTCTTGACCTTGTGCTGCGCGGCGTTGAGACGGAGGGCCGGCCGCCGCTTGAGGCCATACGCGCTCGTCTCGCACTTGAGGGTGATCTTCGCGGACGCAAAATCCACGCTAAGCATGTCCATGAGGCCGGACCAGCACTGCTCAGGATTGCCGACCATCATGAAGTTTTCATCGAGCGGGCACATGTACACCTTGGCCGGGCGCCCCCGGTATTCTTTGTCCGGCCCCAAGGCCAGCGAGAGCCAGGACTGCTGGGCCGAGTTGATAGTGAAGTTCAGCGGGCGCGACTCAAGCCCGTCCGATTCCTCGATCTGGCTGATCTCGCCGAGCGTGCCGACGCCGGACCACATGTAGCCGCCCCAGCCGAGATCCATGTTCGAATTGCACAGCCTGGCCGTGCTGGTGGCGAACTGAAATTCAACAAAATAGACGACGCGGGCAACCGGCTTGGCCAGCTCCGCGTTTTGCGCTGCAGTTGTCATAGGATTCCGTAGACGAAAAAAAAGCACCGGGAGGTGCGTTGGTTGAGAAGTTGCGCTCTACGCGCGCCAGTCTTCCAATAGCGTCATGCTCATTGCCTTGACGGTGCCGGGCTCGTAATCCCATCCCGCCTTTGACTCAGTGCGCCGGAACAACGCCTTGGGCCGGTCCCAGGTGACGACGGCGCCGGCGGACAGTGCGTTGCGCAGCGCTGGCTCGAAGCTGACGGTGACGACGCCGGACGCGTTCGACGTAGCGTCGGCGGTCAGCATGACAACCTGTTGCGTCACGCCGGCGCCGACGCCCAGGTAATCGCCAGTAAGCAATGTCTTGCTTGCCTGCCCTGTCGCCGTGATCGTCATCAAGGTGGCGCCAACCACGGCAGCGCTCGCGGTCATCGTGCCGCGCATGGTTCCTTTCGGCACCGGGCGGCCAAAGTTCCACAGCGAGAGCTGGTTCGTCCGCCCGCGCAGCTGCATCATCACGGCCTGCCATTGCTCGGGGCGCTTCAGGCTGCTGGTGATCGTGGTCGACCACAGCGGCGAGCCCACCTCGACCGACTGCGCGCCGAAGATCGAGGTGAACGACATGTCCAGGCGGTTTTGCTCCCACGTTTGTTTCGCGACGGAGAACCCGGTTGGTAGGTTGATAACTGCCATTAGATCTTTCCTGCTCGAGAGAGCTTGTCGACTAGCTCGGCATTGCCGCGCGCTACCCCGTCAGCGACCATCCTGGTGATCTTCTGCTGATCGGTGGCACTGTCGATGTTGATGACCGGGTTACTGTTGATGGTGATCCCGCCGCCGGCACCACCGCCGTTTCGGGCCAGGCCGCGAATCACTTCCGCCTGCGCCTTTGGCAACACCATCTCCTTCTCGTGCAACTGGGTGACCGGGTTGACGCCGCCCGGGATGTCGTAGCCGCCTTCTGCCGAGGCTTCGGCGATCGCCAGGCCTGCCGTCATCGCCGCACTCGAGTAGCCAAGCGCTTTGATGGTGCCCGCCAGCGCCATACCGGCAACCGGGCCAAGGCCGCCCATCGCAATCGGGGCCATGGCAGCGGCCGCAGCTGCATTTGTGCTCATGATAATCTGGGCCACCGCCAAGCCTTTGCTGGTCAAGAACGCGGCCTTGCCCAGGGCGGTCTGTTCCAGCCCGGCCTGTTGCAACATCGCGTACATTTGATCGGCAACGCCGCCGGCTTGCGCCAGGACCTGCATTTCCATCTGCATCTTGCGATCAGCCGCTTCTTGATCCATCGCCGCCAGCGAAGCCTTGTGCCGTGCGGTTTCCTGCTCCACCAAAACATTCACCTCCATTTCGCTACCGAGCTTGTTTTCGCCGTAGATGCGCAGTTGCTCAAGCTTCGACTCGAAAACGAGTTGCTCGTGCTCGACGTCGGTCATCAAGTCTTGCCGGATGCGCTCGACTATAGCGGTGTTCTGGCCCATCGCGCGGACATGGGCATCGGCGCGCTGTTGATCAGCTTTCTGCAGCGCCTCAGTCGCGTCGATCGTGCCCTGGATCGCCAGCGTTTCATTCAGGGCGGACCGAACCATGCGATCCGCAGCGCCGTCAGCCGTCCAGCCTTCTCTTTCCTTTTTCGGCTTTTTCGGATCCCTCGGGTCGCCGCCTGTGTACGTGAGCGCAGTTCGTGGCGTTGCCGACGCCGGCGCCATGCCCGCCAACGCGTCAGCACCGTCAGCCATGCTCTTGTCGAAGCGACCAGATATACGCCCGAGGACAGCTTGCTCCATCCGGTTCGCAGGCGTAGTCCACAGCTCGCCCAGCTTCCGGTTCGATTCTTCGACCACAGCATTGCGTTTCTCGAGCGCCGCGTGGATCTCGGCGCTCGGATCGCCCCCTTGGGCCAATTTGAGCGCCGCCCTGATCGGGTTCGCGTTTTCTGCAACGACTCCCATAAATTCGATGTCGGCCGCGACTGCTTTGAAGCTTCCCGAAACCGCGCCGAACATGCGAGGGATCAGCATGGCGACATCGACCACGCGCGCCAGTCCAACGGCGATGTCGTCTGCCCATGAGTCCACGTTGGTACCGGTGGTCAGGGTATTGGCTTCCCGGGTCAGGTCGCGCAAGGCGCCGAGGAAGTCGTTCGCCGCCGGCAGTGCCGCGGTGACAATCGAAGTGGTCGTCTCGTCGTACTTGACCTTGAGCAGGCCAAGTTGGTCCTGGAATGCCGCGGCCTGGGACGCTGCTTCCGCGCTGTCACCCTGAAACTTGTCGAGACTTTCCGCGACGTCGTTCATGTAGGGGAGCATGTCCGCAGCCGACTTGCCCATCAGGTCGGTGACCAGGGCAACCTTGTTCGCGCCATCCTCGTAATCCTGCAGCTTGTTCGCCACCTGGACGAAGACCTGCGCCGGGTCCTTGCCCTTAAGATCGTCCGTCGAGATGCCGATGGCGGCCAGCGCCTTGGCCGTCTTGTTTCCCTCCTCGTCGGTCGCCGCGAGATTCTTCGACAGCTTCACCAGCATGCCGTCGACGGCGCCCAGGTCGGTACCGGTAAAGGCTGCGACCTTGCTCAGCTTCGACAGGGTCTCGACGGACGAACCTGTCTTTTGCGCCATGTCGTCCAGCGCGGCCAGGGAGTCCAGCGAGCGGTTGATCTCGCTGACGATCAGGTCGACGGACAGGGCGACGCCAAGTGCGCCGAGGGCCTTCTTGCCAAACTCGACAGCGCCGTCGATCTTGTTCATCGCCTGCTCGGTGGCCTGGGATGCGCGCCCCATATCCGACGTGAAGCGGGCGATATTTGCTTCGAGGTTGACGACCAGTTGCCCGAGGTTTGCCATGCGCTATCCCAATGAAAAACCCGCCACCGGGGCGGGTCGTTTGCTGCGTTACTTCGGTGGTAGCCCGAACAATTTGGCGCGGATCAGGTTCGACTGCGCCACCGGGTCATCGATGTATTCCGGCTCCGGATCTTCCTGCACAGTGCTGCCGTACATGAAGTCCTCGGCCTTATACGGGTCGGTGTCCTTGCCGCGCTGCGTGTTCGCCTGCAGGGCCATCATGGAGCCGTGTCGACGGTCGGCAACTTCGCCCCCAAATGGCTCCAGCTGGTACAGCGCCATCCATTCGGTGAACTCGGCCGCATCGATCTCGGCCTGGGCTTGCCTTACGGATTTGCCGAGGGCGAGTGCGAGTCGGAACCAGAATCGTCGCTCTGGTCGCTCTCGGAGTTTTTTGCGGCCTCGTCCACAGCGTGCACGCCAAGGCCGTTGATGCGCATGGCGGCGGCAGCCATGACCTCGATCGCCGGGACGCTCTTGCCGCGGACGAGCTCGATGTCGTCCATCGTGAACATCGGTTCGCCAGATTCCTCGATGCAGGTTTGCACCAACAGGGCGGCATGGATCGCAGTCGTCGGGCGCGGGCCTTCACCGAACGAGCGCATGTATTCCTGGAACTCATCACGCGCGGCGCCGGTCATGACGCGGATGCGCATCGAGCCGCCCAGCTGCGGCACCGGTACGTCTTCATGTGCCAGGTCGTTGGCTGCGAGGAATGCTGCTTTGTTCAGAAGTTTCATAATTAGCTCCAGGTGACGGGGCCAGAAATCTTGGTGTCGACCTTGCCCTTGAGGACAGCGTTGACGCCACCGCTCGCCGGCATGGTCTTCACCAGGGCTTGCCACGTTGCGACACTCGTATCCGGCAGGGTCAGGCGGAAGCCGGTGATCGCGCCGCTGGCCAGCACCGCGCGCATGGCGGTCTGGCCGGCGTCGGCTTTCAAGCGCTTGATCTCGAAGCCGAACTTGCCCTCGTCGCGGATACCGGATACGAATTCTTTCGCGTCCGAATCGAGATCGGTCGTGTCCAGCTCGTCGGCCGAGCCGTCGAAGCCGTCGAACGACAGCACGCCGTTGATCTTGGTGTAGGTCTGCGGCGTCGCGGTACCGCCCGAGGTATAGGCCAGGCCGGTCGAGTCGAGGTCATCGACTGCGAATGTGTTGGCGGTGACGTTCGAGATGACACGGCTCGTGCCGTTAATCGATGCGGCTACCGTACCCACGATCGCAGCGAATGCGGCGACCGTGCCATTCGTGAAGCCGTGGCCTGCGCAGGTGAAGATGGTAGGGTTACCAGGCGCCATGGCCGTGATGTTTTTCGCGCCGCCGGTGCCGGTGGCGATTTCGAGCTTGCTTTTTTGTGCGGAAATTCCGGACATGTGAGATTCCTTTGGACGTAAAAAAAGCCGCACAGGGCGGCTACAGGCTGGGAAGTGATGCGGTTATTCGTGGATCGTGGCGATGTCCAGCGTGGTGCGGTGCAGCTTTACTTCGGCCTCATAGGCGTCGAACTCCAGGTTGATGACGTTCGAAACGTGCCAGGTCTTCAGCGCGTTCTTGATGGCTTTCGCCCTGGCGTCGACGTCGACGTCGCTACCGTAGATGTCGATCTGGATCCGGGTCGCGGTCTCGTTATCGTCGCCGCCGTTCTCGTCCAGCGTTACGCCCTCGATGGCGGCGACGCGGAAGAACTTCGCGTACGGAGCGATCGCCGAATCTGGCACCACGTTCCGGTATGCCTGGCCGGCCATGACCGGGTCGACCAGGGCGAAGAAGTCGGTCAGGATCATTGGCCCCTCGCCAGGTCAGCTGCTTCTTTCTGGATGCGTTTGTCGAGCTCGGCGCCGATCGCGTCGACGGCGCTTTCCTTCTCGGCCTCGAACGCCGGTCGCATGAAGGGCCGCGCCGCCATCTTCGCCGTGCCGAATTCGAGGAATTTCCAGTAGAAACTGTCCTTGTCGACGTTGCGCGCCTTGCCGGCCAGGCGCGACCGCTTACCGCTGCGCGTGTAGACCGAATAGCTGGCCACGTTGTCGCCCGAGGTTTTCTCGCGCTTGATCTGGATGTCCTTGCGCATCTCACCGGTGTCGACCGGTGCAAGTTCGCGCGCTTTCTTCCGGATGACGGCGGCGCCCTTGGAGGTTGACCCGCGCAGGTGCTTGCGGCCGACGCGCGGCCCGAGCTCCTTCAGCGCCTTCGCGAGTTCCTTGAAGCCTGTCAGGTTGTTCGAATCAGCCACGGTTGGCTCCTTTCGCGGACATGAGCAGCAGCGCCTGGCCCTTCTGGTCCAGCACCGCCTTGATGTCGTAGACGTCAGCGCCGTGCAGCGCGCGCATCGCCGCGACGATACCTGGCCGATGCCGGATCTCGATCTCGGTTTGCACTTCGTTCTGCGTGCCGCCGGCGGCCACGAACTGGCGACCGGTCAGATCGCGCATTCCGGCCCAGATCGTGCCGTCGCCGGTTTTGATCACGTTTTCCCAGGCCTCGGTCGGCGCGCCAGTCGGCGTCTTCCCCTTGACCAGATGCTGCAGCGTGATTCGTTTATTGAGTCGGTGCGCGATCGTCATAGGGCGGGTACCCACAGGCCGTCGAGCAGCCGGCTCACGAACACCGACGCCTGGGTTTCCTTGAACTCGCGCGCGGCCGGGTCGAACAGCTCGGACAGGCGCGCCAGGACGTATAGCCTGACCTCGTCCGGCACCGTGGCAGCCGTCGGGCCGTAGCCGGCCGTGTAATCGACCGATACCGCGTTTACGTGCGCCTCCGTCGCCGGCCAGGACGTGCCGCGCGCCGGAACGACGTAGCCCGGTATCGTCACCCGGTCGACATAGTAGTCGGCGGGGTTGAGCGTGCGCGAGACGCCGTCGGGATCCAGGTAGCGGACCGCCTCGACGCTGAACGTCGGCGCGCTCAGCTTGATAGCGTCGGGGAACGCGTCCAGTGTCACGCGCATGCCGCGGTTGACAAACGCGCGATGGGTCTGGGCCTCTGCCTCTGCTGTGATACCAGCGACCCAGATTCCGATCATGACGTCGAGCGAGGTGTCGTCCTCTTCAATGCGCAAGGCCTGCTTCGCCTCAGCCATCGTCAAGGCCAGCGCCGTCGGCGCCGATGTTTTTTCTTTGCTCATCGATAGTTTTTCTCGGTTACGGGTGGCCGGGTATCACCGACCTGAGCCGGGCGCACCTGGTATTCGTTCCGTTGCGGGGTGTAGCCGGATCCGGACGGTGCTCGAGCGTAAATGACGCCGGCGCCGAAATTGCCGCTGGCCGACATCCGTGCGGCCGCGGTGCCGGCCAGCCGCACCCAAGTCATGATCGCCCCGGCGTTGACAGCGCGCCCGGCTACCAGGCCAGACAGGTTGATTGTGGTCATCAGCGTGCCCGTCGCTGAAGCGATGGTACCCGCGGCACCGGCCAGCATAGCGGCAGCACCGGCGAGCACGCCGACGGCGGAAGCCCGCGCGACGCCAGCACCGGACAGCACGACCGCAGTTGACAGCGCGCCAGCGGCGGACATACGGACGGCGCTATCGCCAGCGAACAGCGCACCAGGCGCATCGAGCGAACCGGAGGCCCCAGCGCGCGCGGCACTTGCTCCGGCCAGCACAATCGACGTCGATATGTTGCCGACGGCAGTCGCTGTGACAAGTGCGTTTCCCGTCAGCGCGGCGCCGGCCCCGGCAAGACTGCCGGAGGCGGCCGCCTGTGCCGCGCCGGTGCCCGCCATACGAACCGATGTAGCCAGGTTTCCGGCGCCACCCACCTGGACCGAGGTTGCGCCAATGAAGCTGACAGCGGTCGACAGCGCGCCAGAGGACGACACCTGTACCGCGCTACTACTCGCCAGGCGCACAGCGGTCGACAACGTGCCGGCGGCCGCGGCCTGCGACAGCACCGTGCCTGTCATCGCGGTATCGGCGATCGGCGCGGCTGCGCTGCGCGCCATCATCAGCGCACTGGTGCGCGGCGACCTTATTAAAATAGTCGGGTTTTCCGTCGCTATGCGGTACTCGAGCGGCGAAAGCTCGCGGTTCCACACCAGGATCGGGCCACCCTGTGCAACGGCGCCCTCGCCGGCCAGCAGGCTGCGATTAAAAAGGAATGGGTATTGCTTGTTAGACCAGTCGGGGGAACCGGCCGCGATCGTCGCATCAGGTCCGTATTGGCTCGCGCCAAGGTAGAAGCGCACGGCCGTTCCGCCGCGCGTATAGCCCTGCGCGCGCGAGCCGACATTGTTAGTGAAAAGTCCGCTTGACGATGTGGACGACGCTCGGCTGGCAGAACCGGTCGCAAAACTGTACGAGCCCTGCGTGGTGTCGGACTGGACCGCCATGCCCCAGGCATAGTAGGGCGCCGCCCACGCCCCCGAACGGTACGGGACGCCAAAAACGTTTCCGAAGGACTGCGAACTGGTGCGCCGCATCTGCACAATCAGCGTGTCGGCCGTTGTGATCGAGTACAGCGGGTGCGACGGTGCGATCGGCCAGTACCAGCCGTCCGTTGCAGCGTTTGATGTTGCGAACGCCGGCCCTTTTTCGTTGACGGCGACGTTTGCCCCGGCGCCGAACTTCACCGGCATCACGCCGCTGATCAACTCGGGGCCGCCCGGGAAGGCGGCAAACACCAGACCTTCCGCGAGAGGGTTCTCCCAATCGATCTGAAGCCCGAACCCCTGCGAAATCAGGCTCGCAAGCAACCCCTGCGACATGGCCCCCATGATTTACGGTGCCAATTTGCTGGTACGGGGGGTGACCTTCAACGTCCAGCCGGCAGCGAGCTGTTGCCCGGTACCGTTGTTATGAACGTAATAATCCGCCTTGCGCGGCAGGCCATACGCTTCGAGCAACCACACCTGCTCGGTCGTCGTGTTGTTGACCGTAAAAACGCCAATGTAGCGCGTCGGCCGCGCGGCCTCGGGCACATCAGTATCCTTGGTGCCGTCGATGTCGAGTGGGCGCGCGTACAGGGCCAGCACGGCGTTCTCCGTCGGCGCCACCCCGAACGAACCGACCAGCGCGAAATCGGCGTCGGGGAAACCGCCACCGTCCGCCTCGATAGCATACGTTGCGTCATCGGCCTGGGCCAGGGTGTTGTTCGGGATGGCCGCACCATTCGACTCGAGGCTTTTTATGGTGGAGCCCCACACGGTGATGCACTCGTTGCTCATAGCATCATCCTCCCTTCGGCAGTGTTCAACGCGCGCGATACGGCATCGAAATGGATTGGATCGGCCACCGCGCCGACCTGCAACAGCCGGTCCAGGTCGACCGCGTAATCGGGCATCTCAGTCTTCAGAGCGGTCACCTGGGCGCGACCGGCGGGGATGGCAAGGTCGAGCACGCCGCGCCGCACCGGGTCAAAGCCCCAGTACACATTGCGGTTCGTCTGTCCGAGCGCTTCCACCGCGTCGAGGAACGCGCCGCCGCGTTCGCCGAAAACGACCATGATGGTGCCGGTACCGATTTGCGTTGCGCTGTGCCGCGTGCGCCCGATCGACAGAATTTCGGCGATCGCGACGTCGTTTCGAATAGAGAGGTGCGGCTCGATCGCGGACATTTCGCCCGCCGTCAGCGCGCGCCCCACCAAGGCCGCCAGGGCCGTTTGCTGAGCGGGCGTCATGATCAATTACCGATCTTCCAGGTCAACGAGCCAGCGGGCGCCGTCGGGGCGGGGTCGCCGTTGTTCACGCTCTTCGGCTGCACAAGCATGTAGGTCCAGGCGTTGCCGCCGGTGGCCGCGTCGAACTCGACGATGCCGACGATGGCGCCGCCGTTCGGGTGCCATTGAGCGGTCGGCGTGGGCCAGGCGATCGCGCCGTTGTTCGAGCTCAGGCCGCCGGTACCGGTCGACGCGACGGTCGTGCCTGCGCCTTGCGTGCCGGCGAAGTTCGCCAGGGTGGCCGCGACGCTGGCGCGCGCATACGATCCGCCCGTCACTTCGGTGAAGGTGCCCGCTTCGATCGCGGTGGTCTGCTCGGTAAAGGAAGCGGTCCCGTCGGCGACCACCTCGCCGACCACGCCCAAGTAGGCGCCCGGCTGCGCGACGGCGCTCGTGCCCGCCGTGGTGCATTTGTACATCGTGTACTTGGCGCCGACCAGGGCAACGAGCGTGTCGTTCAGCGCATAGACGGTCGAGTTAGCGCGCAGGCCTTTGGATGCGGTGATCAGGCCGTAATACAGCGTCGCGGGCGCGCCGAGCGCCTGGCCGCGGCGAAGGGCATCGGTGATTTTGTTCTGTGCGTAATCGGTGAACATGGATTCCTCGTTATTTCGACTGTCCAGCCGCGCGCACACGCGCACAACCAGAATGATTATTAGGCCGGGCCACCGACAGGCTCTTCCAGCTCGATTGTTTTCATGCGCCCGTGCCGCTCGAGCATCACTGTGGTGACGCCGCGTTCGCGCAGCAGGTCGAGCGTCTTTGCCCAGGTCTCGCGACTGACCGTGCCGACCGCGCCGTGCAGGTACACGATGCGGTCGGTGAGATGCGTCACCGTTACGATGGCCAGGTAGGGACGGCGGTTTTCATAGCCGCCCGGCTGGTCGTAGGCACGAATGCTTGAGACCTCGGGAGTCATCGCCAGGTGGATCATGTCAACCTCTGGAAGTACCTGGATTGCCCGAACCCAGTCATTTCTTACTGACCGTCGGTTGACTGTGCAGACGTCTGCACATCACCGGTCGCCTCAGGCGCCACAAGTGGCGCCACGCCAGTGTTCTCCGTAGGAGCACTGCCAACAGGTGGCGTCGTGCCCCCATCGTTGCCCGGCACCGCTGCCTTGATCTTCGCTGACGTTTGCTTAGCCACCGCAGTGGCCTTTTGCTTCGGCGGCGCAGTAGCAGGCGCCTTCGTCACGTACTCGGCCGCGCCGCAGTCTTCGACCAGGTGTTTTGCAAACGCCGCGTCGGTAACGAGCGTGTCGCCAGTGCTCAACGTGCCATAGCGTGCTGTGATGGCCTGACCGGTAATCTTTACTTCGACTTGATCCATGTTTTTCTCCAGGTGCGGGGCCGCTGCAGTGGCGGCCCCTCGTTGATCAGGCAGGAACCAGGTCGCCGTAGCGGGCAGCAGCCGGCTTCTCGACGGTCAGGCACAGGCGACGCATCGCGCGGATCGTGACCAGGCCGAGCTGGAAGTTGTTTTCGTCGGAGTCCGACAGGTCGACCAGAACGCCTTCGCGGTTGTGCAGCGTCGCCGCTTGCGCCAAGCTCCCAACCCACACCTTGCCAGCAACCATCGCGTTGCTTGCCACGACCGGGCGGCCGAACAGCGCTGGGACCACTGCCGAGCCCGGATCGCCCAGCAGGTAGCGTCCCTGGGCGTCTTTTGCCAGGCGCATAGTCCACCAGTCAGCGGTGTTCAGGATCACGACGTCAGCCGGGTAGTCGGCCAGCGCACAGTCGCCGATCATCTTGCCGATCAGGTCGAAGCGGTTGGTGGCGGACAGCTGCATGCCCGTCAAGGATGCAGCGGTATAGCCATGGGCCGTGAAGTTGCCAGCCTTGGTGAGGCCTGCCAGGTTTGGATTCGTGCCATTGCCGGCCACCAGCTGGCCTTCGACACGCAGGTTTACACCGTAGACCATGCGGCGATTGATGAACGCGGCCAGCGCTGCGTTGTCCATCGCGAGCTGCCGGGAGATCTTGATGAAGTGGCCGACGTTCTGCACCGTCGCCGATTCAGGCGTGAACGTGATGCTCGACTGCGCCAGGCCGCTGCCTTCAGCGACTTCGGCGGCGCCGTTGGTGAACACGTTTTCGCGCACGTAGTCGATCGAGTTCGAGCTGGTCGGGATCGCCGTCAACAGATCTTCGATCGTGAACACGCGGAAGGCGCCTTCGACAAGGCCGGGACGGCGCTCGCTGAACGTATTGCCGATAGCGTTGGTCACGGTATTTTTCACCTCGTGCGACACGCGCCCGAACTGTTGCGCGCCCACGCCCTGAATCCCTTTATAGGAAGTCGCTTCGACGAATTGTTCACCGAACGACTTCACCGCCGGCACATCATCACCCGTGGCAGTGCTCTTCTGCTCGACCGCCAGCAGACGCTCGGCCAACGTACGCTGCTCGACGCCCAGGTTCTCGATCGCCGTCTTGGTTTCGTTGGTGACTTTGCCGAGATCCTTCATTTCGGCGTCCGCTTTAGTGGACATGTCGGTCAATTTCTTCTCGACGCCGTCGAGGGCCTTCATGATCGACGAGCCGTCGATCTCGCCGATGAAGCCGAGGGCCATCAGGCTACCGGCAGCTTGCGGAGCGTTGTGCACCAGGAAGGCGTGAACATCGAAGCCGACAGCCTGGGCTACGCCAGCGCACAGTGCGAGGGCCAGGAATACTGCCGCACGAGGCGACATGCGAAACAGGGAAGTACGTTGCATTGCTTTTCCTTTGAACGAAAAAAAGACCGCTGAGCGGCCGGAGGGGTAATGTGACGCGGGGTTAGCTGGCGAGCCGTTGCAGTCGATCGAGGATCGCGTTCTGCAGGCTCTTCGCTTCGTCGATCTGGTCTGCATCCCGCAGGCTGAACAACGTCTTAGCGCGGGCGGTCAGCGCTTGTGCCGCCCCTTTACTGAAATTCCCCGCATCCCGCAGGAAATATTCAAAATCTCGGATGGTCTCGATGCCGGCGACCTCGTCGGCAAACTTCACGCTCGACAGGTCGACCTTCGCCCGCCCATCCATCGGGAAGGTCACGATCGAGGTTTCAGGCAAGCGAGCCACGCGTTTGATCGTGCGCCCGGTCGGCGTCTCCTGGAAGTCGCCAGGCTTGAGTGAGTATCCGATGCTGAGAGAGTCGACCGTGCCGTGCTTGAGTGCAGCTCGCACTTGCTCAGCCTGCACGTTACCAGGCGTGAACTCGCCGGTCAGCAGCAGTCCGTAATCGTCTTCGACCGCCTTGACCCACTTCCCGATCGGGACAGCGTAGGCATCGTGGTTGAAGAACATCTTTGGCAAGCCGTTCAGCTTGAGGGTTTCCTTGTAGGCGCCCTTCAGGATCGTGTCGCCGCCGGCGTCCACATTCCCGAAGGTCGACGCGTAGCCTGTGAAGGTGGCGTCGTCGCCTTCCAGCTTGAACTGGGCATCGGCAAAGGGCAGTGATTTGTATGGCATTGCGTTCCTTCGTTATTGAGCGATGTTCGTGCCGTCGCCGCCCGAGGCAGCCGGCTTGACCTTGCCGAGCATGTCCAGCGGCACCAGGTTGCTTTGCGCGGTGAGCTGGTCGGTTCCCGCCATGTATGGCCACCCTTCCAGCTGCCGGATCTCGGCCCGTGTAATCCACCCGTTCTGCGCGCCCTTTGCATACATCTCGGCGCGGTCTTTCGGGTCGGCGCGCATCAAGGCATCGAAGCTGTGTTCGGCAGTCATCGTCGCGCGCTGCCGCGGCGTCATCACGCGCTTTCGAGTGGCTTGCGCGATGTTGATGATCATTGGCAGGATCGACAGGGTGTAGAAGCCCTTCACGATCTGCTCGATGCCAGAACCCCAGGCAGTGACGTTAGCGTGGTGAACGAGTACGGGTGGGACATCAAACCACCGACAGATTTCCTCGACACCGAAATGCCGCGTCTCGAGGAGCTGCTGCTGCTGCGGCGTCATCGACAGCTGCTCGAACTTCATGTTGGCCTCGAGGACCTGTAAGCGCGACGTGCTTCCTTCCGTCAGGCCGGCGAAGTTCCGTTCAACCGCTGTCCGCTGCGCCGCGTTGAGCACCTTGTCGACCATCAGGATGCCGGTGGGTTTGCCGCCGGCGCCAAAGACCTTGCTCGCTTCGGTCTGGGCCTTCGCCATCTCGTCGGTGGTAGCCCGCATGAATTCGAGCTTGGCCAGGCCGGTCGTGCCGTTGCCGAGGTTCTTCAGGTGCAGGACGTTCTCGGCCGCCAGCACGGCGACGTCGCTACCAATGCGGTACAGGTAGACCATCGACCCATCGGCCAGCACATGCGCATCCACCTGGTCAGCGGGCATGGGCCACAGGGCCAGAGCTTCACCGGTCGCATCGCGATCGATACGGGCATACGCATTGCCACGCAAGTCGTGGAACATCATCATGGCGCGCCAGAATTCGAACGGCGTCATGCGCGAATTCGGCGAGTCGTGCAGGATCGCGTACAGCCTGGCCGTGCGGGCCAGAACCTTCTCGCCCTTGACCTGCTCGTAGACGAAGAACGGCAGGCTGGCCACCGTCGTCGCGCGGCGGTCGATGCACGCCCAAACCGTGCTGATCTGGAGCGCACCGTCGACGCCGATGTTGACGGTCTCGGGAACCAGCGGCGCGCCAGGTAACGAACGCTGCTCGCCTGTCGTCTCAGCGACGGACCCGCTGCGGCCCCACCAGGTGCGGAAGGAATTAAACATGCTCATGAGCGAATCGGTTTGAAAATGGCGTCATCAATATTTCCTTGGTCTTCGTGGGCAGCTACCCGGCTGAGCGCCATCACGGATGCGACGATGCCGTCGATCCTGCCGGTGTCGTTCGACTTCTTTTTATCGGGACGGAAGTTGCCGTTCGAGTCGAACAGCAGCGCGGTGTTCACAGCGCACCAGCGCAGCACCGGGTTGCCACCGTGCTGCAGGCGGAAGCCGTACACCAGCTCCTCGAGCATCTTGCTGCCCGGGTGCATGCCTCCGGTGTTCTGCGGGATCTCGACCAGCGGCACGTCTTTTTCCAGCAGTTCATTCGCCAGCTGCAGCGCGTTCCACTTGTCGAAGCCGATCTCGGCTACGTCGTAGTCCCTCATGGACTGCAGGATCCGCTCGCGCACCGGGCCGTAATCGGTCACGTTGCCCGGTGTGCCGGTGATCCAGCCCGCCGCCTGCCACGCCTTGTAGGGCGCCGCGTCGTCGTGTTCCTGCGTGTCGATCTTCTCTTGCGGGCACCAGAACCAGACCAGCACATGCCAGTCCTCGCCGTCCTGCTCGGGCGGGAAGAACAGCGCGTAGGCCGTCAAGTCGCGCGTCGACGCAAGGTCGAGGCCGCCGAAACAGCGCCGGCCCTTCAGCTTCTCCGGGTTGAATTTCTTGCCGCCCTTGTCCCACACACTGACATCGAACCAGCCCTCGGCGCTGTTGCACCAGACGTTCAAATCCTTCGTCAGGAAGTTGGCCCGCGCGCCGGGCAACGCCGCGGCCTTGCGTGCCATGCCGCGCATATAGGCCAGCGTCTTCGACTTGCCCAGGCCCGGGTTGGCCTTGTACCAGTTCTCCTCGAGGAACGGATCGTCGCCTTCGTCGAGCGTATAGATGTAGCCGAAGAAGTCGTCGTCGACGCGCTTCCCTTCCAGCACCGAGATCAGGTAGGACCGCACCTCGGTACAGATGCCGTCGAGAATGAAGCCGGCCGTCGTGATCGCCGACAGCAGCGGCTGCTTGCGCGCGCCGAGTGCGGTCTCCATCACGTCCCAGACATCGCGGTGCCGCTGCGCGTGCAGCTCGTCGAACAGGATCGCCGACGGGTTCAGGCCGTCCAGGTTCTCAGCGTTCGCCGGCAGCGGCGCGAACACCGAGGTGTCGAGTTCGATGCGCTCCTGGTTCAAGCCGCTGTGGACCTTGAACGAGCGGGCGATGCCGGGCGAGCGCCGCACCCAGCGCTTGATGTTGTCGAACGCCGGCTTAAAGACAGTCATCGCCTGGGCACGGGTGGTGGCCACCGCGTACACCTCGGCGCCGATCTCGCCGTCCATCGAAAACAGGTAGGAGCCTTGCGGCCCCTTCCAAGTGGACTTTCCGTTCTTGCGCGCCACCTCTTCGTAGCCGCGGTTGAAGCGGCGGCCGCCATCGATGGTCCGGCGCCAGCCGTACAGCACGGCGGTCCAGAACTTCTGCCAGGGGTCGAGCAGGATCGGCTTGCCGGCCAGCGGCCCCTTGATATGGACAAAGAACTTTTCGATGTACTCGATGATGTGCCAGCTGTACGCCGGCACAAACTGCAGCCCCCGCGCCCCCGCCTTCTGCAGGTCGACGTAGTGCCGCATCACGGCCAGGTAGACCAGCTTGCCCACTAGGATCTCGCCGCGCAGGACCGGCAGGCCGTATGCCTCGTCCCACTCGTGCAGGACCTCAGGTGTTAATGCTGCGACCCTCTTGCGGGTGAGCTGGTGGCGTGGTTTACGAGATCGCCGAAGAGATCGTCCTGGCCGCCCTGCTTGCCCGTGTCCTTCCGCACCCGCGCCAGTGCGGGAATCGTCAAACATGCTTTTGGAAGCCATTGTCCCAACTCCATCTTGAGCCGCTTTTCATCGTCGGCCCAGGGCGTTGGGGTTGACCATCCAGTCTTCGAGGTTTGCGACCGGCCCTTTTCGGTGCACTCTTTCGACGCAGCGATCCAGTCGATGAAGGTCCGCACGATCACGGCCAGCGGCATGCCGGCGGTAAGGTGCTCGACCCCGGCCTGGCGCAGCGACTCGCAGATGTATTCGTACACCTCGAGCTCGTCGTCCTTCAGTCCGATGACCGGCGGCGGCGCCGGCGAAGTCACATCGCCGGCGCCGCCCTGGACGTTGTCGGCGCCGACCGCCGGCAGCGTTGTTGCGAAAAATTTGTTTGGGTCCATGCTCATGCCTTGAAGGTAGGCTCTCGGGAAAGCGGGTCAAGGCGAGCCGGTGTTAACCCCCCAGGGGTAGTTTCTGGTCCCGATAAAAGTTCGGATAAGCGGACGGTTTCCAGTGCGCGTGGCCTGGACTTTTGACCCGCCCCCCTCGGTCACATTTCCATTCTTAAGGGAAATATTTCCAAAGATCATTTTTCTTTACCCTGCCTCGCTCGGCGCTGCCCGCGCTGCGCCTCACCCGCACTCTTCGCGTCGTGGCACGGCTCGCACAGAGCCTGCTCGTTGGTCTCGTCGTCCGGCCCGCCTTCAGCAAGCGGCACGATGTGGTCACGCTCGGTGGCCACGCTCACGCGGCCCGCTGCCAGGCACAGGACACACAGCGGATGTCGGGAGAACAGACTGGCGCGCATGGCTTGGAGGCGCCGGCCGGTGATGCGTTTCGTTGGCGTGGTCTTGACCCACGGTTCACGCGGGTGCTTCTCGCATCGGCCACTGCCGTCCTTCACGAGCGTGTTGCAGCCCCGCTGTGAGCAGGGGCGCGGTGCAGCTCGTGGCATATTGAATCCTTGGTGCAGACGTCTGCACATCGGTACTGCTGTCGTCGCCCGCGCCTGGTGATGCGCTTGCTTTGGAGAGTCGGCCTTTGTTCGTCGACGACTGTGCCTGTAACACGCCACTGGGAGGCACGCTGGCGGCCTGATGTACTGCTCGCTACCCACAACTTTGGAGCCGGCACCGTCCTGCGAACGCTTGAGGTTCGAGGCCGGCCGGACTACCATGGGTACGTTGAATAAAAAAGCCCGGCGGACCGGGCAAACGGAGACTGCGTGTGTATCCCCCGCTATGCTGCGGATCGAGACAGGACCACCACCTTTCGCCGTTGGGAATTCGTGCGCTTTACGTTGTCGCCCAACGCCGCCATGCCGCGCAATGGCCGAACCGGATTAGGAATCGATGTGCGCCCAGGTGAGGCGCAGGCTGATGCAGGTGGCGTCCCAACGCCGGGCGTAACGGCGGCAGATGCGGTAGTGCTGACGCAACACCCTTGGAGCACGGGCGATGCGCTCGACGAGCGAACGCTTGCGAACTGAGGTCATACGCTTCCTTTGGTGACAGGTGGACTGGACCGAACAGGGCAACGCAACAACGAACGCAGAAATGCAAAAAGCCCGCATAAGCGGGCTTTGGTTACAGTTACTGCGATGATGGGCAAAATATAGCCTGCCTGTAACACTTCCGTCAATCAATTAATTTAATTTCGGAAATCTTGTTCCGGAATCGTCACACCCTGCTCCAGGAAGATTGGCTCCAGCCGGGCCATGGCCAGCTCTTCCAGCTTGCGAAGGTGATTCTTCATCTTGAACGACGCACGGAAGTACTTCATGTGGTTGCCCCCGAACGATTCCGCCAGGTCGCGCACGCTGATGTCGATCTTCCTGTGGTTCGCAAACATCCGACCCAGCATGCAGTCGATTGCCAGCGGCTTGATACGCGGGAACATCGGTGCGAACCAGTCCGATATTCCCTTGATCGCCACGATGCGCTCCGCCGAGAACGCATAGCGTCGCTGCACGCGCGGGTGCTCAGTCGGCGGCAGCTGCCTGTCGCCCTCGTCGACGTCTTCGTATTCGACCTGGCCATATTTCGCCTCCAGCACCCAGCGCTCGATCTCCGGCAGGTTGGTCTTCACGGCCTGGGTGATCAACGCGCACTGCGCACGCACCTCGGTACCGCGCAGGCCTTCGAAGTTCACCGAGCCGCTGCGCTCGCCGTGCAGCTGGTCGAGCCAGTGCTGCTGCCCCACGTCGAGCCGGATGGATTCCATCGCCCGAATCAGCGCCTTGCGAAACGGCGCATCGCCCGCTGGCTCCTGTCCCATGATGAGGAAGGCGAAGTGCACTGCCTGTCCCGCGTTCTCAAAAATGCCCTGCTGTTCCACTTCCATGCCCATCGCTCCCATTACCCTGCCCCTTTTGTCTCGGAACGGTTCTCGCCGTCCACCACCACCGTTGAATTTCCCTTCGCATCCTTCAGCACCCGCCAGCCAGGCTTGGGCTTCGTTCCGACCGTGTGCCCGTTCTCGCTGGCGTAGAACACTGGACTGCCCTTCATGCCCGCCCGTATCGGCCTATCGATCGACTCGGTCCCGAACGCTTCCCGCATCCCATCGATCCAGGCCGCCACCACCGGCATCTGCTCGCGCATTCCCCCTTTCGCCATCTCGCCTCTCCTGACTACTCGTTATGTTTCTTTTCGACAAACCCTCAACATGCTCAACATACCCTCAACACCTTTAACTCTTTGTTTTCATTAACTTTGTTGACACTATTGAGACTATTGAGGGTTAAATTAAAATCGAACAAGATTTAATTCCTCCGCTTCTTCCCTTGGCTTGCCTTTTCCAGCGCATACGCACGCGTGGAGCCTCAAAAAACCCTCAATACCCTCAACACCCCCAACATCCCTTTACTATTCAAGGGGTTACACGTGTTGACACTTGCTCGCATGTGGAGGGTCAACCCTCAACACCGACTGCACCGCGATGGCGATACGACTTCAGGTCCGATTCGAATAGCGCACTGGCGTTCTCCGTCCATTCGCGCAGGGTCTGGCCGGGCGGGTGATCGCCCACCAGGAACACGTTGCGTTGTTTCACCTTCTCGCCGTACTCGTACAGGATCGGCTTCTTGTGCAGCGCCTTGCCGGCATAGCGCTCGACGGACGGACTGAAGATCGTCAGCGAGGTGTACTTCGATTCGCCCGACCGGTTGCACCACACCTGGAAGGCGTCGTACAGCTGCTGCACGCCACAGGTGATGAAGGGCAGCGGCAGCAGCCCGCGCGACCACTCGCGGTAGAAGCGCTCGGCCGGCGCCAGGCTCTTCTCGATGAGGTTGTCCTTCGCCTCGTTGTACAGAGGCTTCGTGTGCTCGTTGAAGTCGCCCATGTCCAGCTCGCGCACCAGGTAGTGATAGAAGGCCTCGATGCCGCCGGCGCCGATCTCCTCCCAAACGCCCTTGTAGAAGTCCGCGCTGAGTGCCGGCGGCGTCCACACGACCAGGTAGCGCCGGTCCGTCTTGTCCAAGGCGAGCGGCTGCAGCTCGTTCGACAGGAACACGAAGTTCATCTGGTTCGCTTCACTGTGCTCGGGCAGGCCCTTCGGGTTGACGATCACCGTGTCGCCCGACACCAGGTACTTGAGCTTGCCCTTCATCTGCTTGAGCTCGGACCGGGTGACCACCTCGTCGGCCACCATGAACAGCTTCATCGATGCCCAGTCGTTGAAGTTCGACTCCAGCTGCGCATTGCCGATCACATAGCCGTACTCGCCATAGATGGCCTTGACCACCTTCTCGAAGAAGAAGTTCTTACCGGAGCCCTCGTCGCCGTGCATGATGATTGACGTCTCCATCTTCGCGCCCGGGTTGCGCAGCGGGTAGGCCAGCCAGCGCAGGATCCACAACGCCAAATCATCATTGCCGTCGCACAGGTGCGACAGCAGCACCTGGATCTGCATGCAGTTGCCCTTCTTCGGCCGCATTTTCCAGCCGCTGAACAGGTTCACGGTCGCCGTCGGGCCGCTCTCGGCCGGACTGGGCGTCTCGGTCGGGTCGAACACGATGTTCTTTTTCAGGACCCACTTGCGCGCATCGCCCGACCAGAACTTCATCACGTCGTTGTTCGCCACGATGGTGCGCATCGCCGAGACCTTCATCAGCATGCGCTGCCGGCAGTCCCACACCAGGTCTTCGCCGTAGATCAGGATGAAGTTCTCGAGCACGTCGTCGACGGCGTCCCAGTGCGCCTGCCCGTAGACCTTTTTGGGCTTGTCCTTCTTGTGTGGCGCATCGTCCTCGCCCCCCTCCCCCGGCGCGGAGCGGACGCCAGCTGGGGGCGTTTTCGACCCGCTGCCGGCCGCTTCCTCGTCAAATCGCGCCGCGATTTCCGCCGGCGTCTCTTCTGTCGCGCTCGCGCGCGGCTGCTCCGCACCAAGGGGGGCGGGGGAATCCGGTGGGGTCAGGTCATCCGAAAACGGTACGTCGGACTCGGCGGCCGCCGCCGGAGAGGGGGCGGGAGAACCAGTTGTGCGCTGCTCCGCAGCGAAGGGAAGGATGGGGCCCGACTGCGGCGCGTCCTCGGCCGCATGCGCGGAAGGGGCGAAGGGGCGAGTATTGCGCTGCTCCGCAGCGAGGGAAAGGGTGGCTGCTGGCTGCGGCACGTTCTCGGCCGCTCGCGCGGGCTTGGTCTCGATCAGCGCGAGGCGCAGCTGTACGCGCACCTGGTCGAGTCCTTCCTCGATGTGCAGGTCGTTGTAATCGGTCAGCTTACGCCCGCCGCGATCGGCCGCGAACCGCGGCACTGCCACCGATGCGTTGCCTACTTCCTTTGCGGCCGTGTGGCAGCTGGCCACGCCGGCATTGGAAAACGTCGGCGTGCTTACCGAGCGACCGCGGCGCACGTCGGCGGCGACGAACGAAATGCCTTCAGCATTCGTCTTCCAGCTCGCCATGACCTCGACCAGTTGCCCGTCGTCGGCCTTCACCCGGTGCGATGCGCCGTCGATCGGCACGCCGGCCGAAACGTGAAACATCTTACGGAGGTGCTCGGTGAAGCGCTCGACCAGCAGGTAGTCGTCGTCGGCCAGCAGCAGCAGGTGCGCTTCCGGATAGTGTTTGCGCAGCCAGCGCGCGACGTGGATCAGGTTGCCTGCGTTGAGGGCGACAACGACAGGCAAATCGTAGCCAGGCGCGAGCGCCCGACGTGCGCTGGCACAGGTCGCATATCCCTCGCCCAGGGCAATGACGCTAGCGCCCTCAAGCTCGCCGAGCACATGCATGACGCCGATCGCATCCATGCCGGCATTCAGCTTCTTCTCGCCGGCGCCGTCGATCTTCTGCAGGCCGAGCAGCTGGCCATCGCGCACCAGGGGAATGAGCAGCGTCCCGTCGCGGCCGACGCGCAGGCCCTCGCCCGGCACCTGTTTTCGCTCGAGGTAAGGGTGAACGACCGGCACGCCCGCAGCCTGCTTCCACTGGTCACGCGCGCGATTGGCAGCCAGCCGGGCGGCATTGCTGCGCTTCTCCTCTTCTGCCTGCGTCACGGCGCGCTGCTTGCGTGCGAGCTCGCTCTTCTCGGCCCCGGTCAACTCTTCGATGTCGACCGTCACCGGGACCGTATTGCGGTTCTCGCCCTGGAAGTAACCGAAGGCGCCGGTGACGACGATGCGGCCCGAGTCGAGCTTCATCTCGCGCAGGATGTACCAAGCCTTCTTCTCGGGCCCGAAGCGTTTGTACTTGCCATCCAGGATCGGATGGCCAGCCGGCAGGGCCGGCATGTCGTGCTCCACCATGTGTGCGACTACTTGACCAACGTTGCTCATTCTTGCTCGGCCCCGTCGATTGTGGCGGTGCTGCTCTTGAATGGCACGCGGGTGGTGCCGAACAATGACGGGATGCCACGGTAGTCAAAGGCACCTTCGCGCAGCACGCCGCCGCGAGCGCGATTGCGCTCGGACAGCGGCCGCATCACAGGAGCAGGCCCTACGGCCGTTTGCACCATGCTGAGTTCGGCCAGGTCGACGAGATCCGCGAACGTTGCGCTCGGCTTCATGCGCCCTCCGGCTTCACTGGGGTGCCGTACACGCGCATCGTCAACGCGACCAGCTCGGAGATTGTCTTCTGCATCTCGTCCGCGCCGGCACGCAGCATTGCCTCTTCGCGCCGGTCGATATGGTCGTCCGCCGTGGCCTGGTTGAAGTCGCTCGAGAAGCTTCCCAGTTTGGCGTACAGCTCGTTGAACTTCTTCAGCAGGTCGACGTTGTCGATCTCGACTTCCGGCAGTTTGACGAACGTGCCGCCGCTGACTGCAGCGACCGCTTCAGCGAAAAAGGTTGTGCCCGAAAACTTCTGCATCTGCAGCGCGGTCTCGATCAACAGACCTTGGCCCTTGCGCTCGTAGATGCGATTTTCGAGCGCGTCACGGCTCATGCCGAGGGCGCAAGCAATCGCATCCCAACCGCCAGGGAAGGCCTTGATCATCGAGAGGCAAGATTTCCTAATGTCCACAGTGAACCCCTTTGCTTGTGGTTGTTGCTGAAGGCTCGACGAAATATCATTCATCGAAGCTAGATAAATCCGTGAATCAATTTCCTTGGCGCAACTTTACAGGCGAGCAAAAGCCAGCCTGCTTATGCCATCAGATCAAGAAAATGAGATTGATTACGGGTCGACTGGGTCGAGAAGCTTGTCGATGCTCGGGCACGGGGTGGTGCTGGGTATGAGTTCGGGCCAAATCCGCTGCCAGTCATCTGGAAACATCTCTCGGCGCGTTACCAGTCCTCCTGTCGCCGATTCAATCGCAGCTGCATGTATGACGGGTACTGATCTCGTCCCATCCGCCCATCGACTGAGGTCAGGCGCATGGGCGCCAATGGCCTTAGCCAATGCAGCTTGGCGTCCGCGCTTCTGAGAAAGGTAGGTTTTGATGTCCATGGTACTGGAGTATAGCGATTCGCTAAACAAAAGCAATAGCGAATCGCATATTTCAATGTTTAGCGATCTGCTATCTAATGCTCAGATGCAAACAAATGATGAAGTGCGCCGACAGAACCTCGAAATCGCGATCAAGCGCGCGGGGTCAGCTGCCAAGCTCGCTGAAAAAGCGAAAACATCGGCGGCCTACCTCAGCCAGATCAAGAACCGTACGCCCGATAGCAAGTCGGGTACCCCGAAAACCATGGGGGACGACATGGCTCGCCGCATTGAGAGCGCTTTGGGAGAGCAACTTGGATGGATGGATGTTGACCATAACCGGCCATTTTTCGCGCCTGGTGAGCTAGACGAGTTACTTGCTGGCGCCGAACTTAATCCGAGGCGCGTTCACGCTTCTGGAGCGGATGACCCGAACTTAACGCAGATCCGCAAGGTCAAGCTGCAGGTGCAAGCTGGCATAACCGGTTTCCAGGTGGAGCCAGTGCACGATGACGGCGACACCCAAGGTGTGCCGACAAAATGGATTTTGAAAGAAGGCCTGAGCCGTGACGCGCTGCTGGCCATAACAGTCCGCGGCGAAAGCATGGAACCAGCGCTCTACGAAGGTGATGTGATCGTGGTGAACACCCGGGATACGGCGTTAACGGATGGTGCCGTGTACGTCGTGAATTACGAGGGCGAGGTCGTCGTTAAGCGGCTGCAGCGCGACGCCGGCCAGTGGTGGCTGACCTCGGACAACGCCGACCAGCGGAAGTTCCACAGGAAGTTGTGCAAGGGCGCCGAGTGCATTTTAATCGGCAAGGTAATTCGTAAAGAAAGTACGCACATTTAAAAGGGCGCGACGACATGCCAAGATATGGACAAAGGAGCCCATGAAGAAGTTCGCTTTGTTATTTGTGTTGTTTTGTGGCTTAGCGCATGCTGGGCCAAAGGAGACGCGCCTTGTCGCGACGTCAAAAGCGATCTTGGCCGACCAACTGAAAGACCCTGACTCGGCTAAATACCGGCGTGTGGCTGTTATCCGCGGATCGGTTTGCGGTGAGATCAACGCAAAGAACAGTATGGGCGGCTACGTCGGCTACAGGCGATTCATGGTGGTGGACGAGTCTTCCGCAATTGACGATGACAGTGCACAGTTCGAAGAGCTATGGGGCACTGCGTGCGTTAAAAATCCACCGAAGCCGCTTTCGCCCACGCACTGGAGCGACGCCAGGCTGAAAGACTAAAACCGGAGCGAGACGTTCTCGTCCTATCCTCAATGCCCCGATAATCGGGGCTTTTTTTCGCCCTTACGATCTGGAACTGTCGCACCATCGCTAACGTCTTTAGCGCGACGCTACATTAATTGCTTTACTTAGTTTAGCGATTCGCTATAATCAGTCTTCGAAACGAGCTCAGCACCCGCTGTGCTTCACTTGGAGGACTGACCAGCGATGAATCACTTCATTGTCACCGTGCGGACAAGCACGTCGAGCACGACCTACCCTGCCCTCGCTCCATCAAGCAGCGCCGCATACGCAAATGCTGCCGACCTGTTCGGCGACGCTCCATGCGGCATCACTGTCGTGCCAGGCCGCGCATCGTGAACACCGCGAACCACCAAGCTGCGCGGCTCGGCACTGGCCACCTCCATGACGCGCTCGAGGGCGCCCGCGACCTCGCGGCCCTGAACGCCTTCTGCGCCACCCAGGCCTGCGCGCCGGCGGAAGTGTCGGTCGACGGACGCCGCCTCGACATGCTGCGCATCTTCGACCTGATGCGCGCCCGCGGCTACGACGTCGCCGATCCAGTTCGCCCCCAACACCAGCCAAGGAAAGGCTTCACCGGCTGGATCGTGCACGTCCGCATGCCAGGCGCCGAGCTGGACCTGGCGTTCTACACACCCGACCCCGTTCCGCCGGCCCGCAAGCAGCCCCGCAAGAAATCGGCCCTCACCTCTCAAGCCCACTAGGAACCATCGTGAACATCTATATTCCATCAGCATCGCCGCAGGCCTTCCGCGAGCGCGTGATTGATCCAGTCGACAGGGAACTGTCGATCGGCGATCCACGCAGCCCCGAATACCGCCAGGGCATGCTCAACATACTCGCGTTCCGCGAACAGCTGGCTGCGTTCCCCTCGCATCCCTACCCGCTTGGCACTGCTCAATCGGACGCTTACTCCGCCGGGGTTGAACGCGGTCATGCGCTGTTCCGTCGCCTCCATCCCATCCCCACCGTCTAAGCCCACCAGGAGCCATTGTGACCCTACCACCACCCCTCTCGCCTCATGACGCAGCGACTGCCGACGCGCAAGCGCTGCACGCCTTGGATGACGGCTACTACGGCCTGTTCGAAATCGCCAAACTGCGCGCGTCGCCCGACAACCGCAAGCGCTTCAATGAGCAGGCGCTGCAGGAGCTGGCCGCCAGCATCAAGTCGATGGGCGTCGCCCAGCCGATCCTGATCCGGCCCGTCGCGCCGACCGACGAGGACCCGGCGATTTTCGAGATCGTCGCCGGCGAGCGCCGCTTCCGCGCGTCGAAGATTGCCGGCATGGAGACGATCCCCGCGATGTGCCGCACGCTGAGCAACCTGGACGCGGCGAAGATCCGCATCCTGGAGAACCTGCAGCGCGAAGACCCGCACCCAATGGAAGAAGCAGAGGGCTACCAGCTGCTCATGCTGCAGCACGGTTTCACAGCCGATCAGCTGGTCGACGAGGTCAAGAAAAGCCGCGCCTATATCTACGGCCGCCTCAAGCTGTGCGCGCTGACGCCCGAGGTGCGCGAGCAGTTCCTCGAGGACAAAATCCCAGCGTCGACGGCACTGCTGATTGCGCGCATCCCTGTGCCGGCACTGCAGGCGAAAGCCCTGGGCGAGATCCTGAACCCGCCGGTATGGCAAGGTAACGAACCCCTCTCCTATCGCAAGGCGGTCGAACACATCCAGACACGCTACATGCTGGACCTCTCGACCGCGGTCTTCAAACTGAACGACGGCAAGCTGCTGGCCGCTGCCGGCAGCTGCGTGAAGTGCCCAAAGCGCGCCGGGAACCAGCCGGAGCTATTCCCTGGCGTTCGTGCAGACGTCTGCACTGATCCGGAATGCTTTGCGGAGAAGAAGGCTGCGCATCACAACGCGACCATCGTCGAGGCGAATAAGGCCGGCGTGCCGGTGCATGAGGGCTTGGAAGGCCTCAAGCTGCACGAGGCAAGCTGGCAACGCTCGGCCGAGCTGGTCAACACCAATGCGCATATCAGCTACTTCGCGCGCAATGCACCCTCGACCGGGAACCAGGGAGTGATCGGAAAGTACCTCGATGACGAAGCGCTGCCGCCCGTCGCGGCCTACGTCAAGAACAAGGCTGGCGAACCCGTCCCCCTGTACAGCCGCGAGTCCATTCAATCGGCGCTGGAAGCAGTTGGCGCATGCGAAACGGTCGAGGGCCACGCCGAGCGCATGCGCGCGATCGAGGCGGATCCAAGCAAGGCGCCACCGAAGTCGGACTTCCAGCTCCGCCAGGAACAGGAACAGCTGGAACGCCAGGCGGCGTTTGAGGCTGCCGAGAAGGAAAGTGCTTTCAGGCTCGCGCTGTACAAACAGTTGCGACAGCGCGCCAGCATTGACGGCCTCGGCTTGGCATCGCTGCGCGAATACACCAAGGCGGTAACCGAAGAACACGACTTGAAAGCGGTCTTGCACGATTTGTACGAGCACGATGTCCGCACCGACCTGGATTCGTTCATCGCCACTGCCGACTCCGGCACGCTGCAGTTGCTGCTGATTGATTTGTTCCTGGGCTCCATGCTTAAGGTGGACTGGTACGCCCTCAAGAATGGCACTGCCGGCGATGACGGCTTCGAGACAATCATGGCTATGTCCCGCCATGAAGGCATCGATCCGGTCCAGGTGCGCGAAGAGCTGTTCCCGTCGCCGATCGACGTCACGCCAATGCAATATGGCGACCTGGTCGCGTTCATCGGTAACTACCCGCAGCGGCTGGCCGAGCTGACCAGCATCGTGCTCGAGCATCCGCGCGGCGAACTGGTCGGCATGCTCGAGCGGGCCGCAACCGAACACGGATACGTGTACAAGGACCGCGCATTTGTCCGCCTGGACGAGACGCCGGCCGAAGCGCCGGAGCCGCCTGCAGCCTTGGCGGTAGACACCGCGGCGCCGATGGTGGGCGACGGTAGTGACGCGGCCGACGATGCCGACGACCTTGCCGAGCAGCTGGAACAGGTCGAAGCGGCCAAGCCAGTAACGAAAGCAACAAACCCAAAGTCCACGAAATCCAAAGCGGCGCCGGCAGCAACCAAGGACGCGAAGAAGGCGGCGTCGGCGAAGTCCTCCGGCAAGACTACCAGGAAGGCGCCCGCAGCCGCCTACGACGATAGCCCTTGGCCCTTCCCCAAATCGTCGACAGAGCCCCGTGATGGCGCGACGGTTGGCTCGCCGGCAGGCACGGAGGTGGCAGCATGACCCACTTGACCGACCCGAGCCAGTGCGTGGTTATCACCGCGGTCGTCGCCAGGCGTAAGCAGCTGCAGGAGCGCGTTAAATTTTTCGCCGACGCGCTGGGCAGGCCTCGACTCTCCACCGGCGCCGAGGTGTCGCATGCCGAGGCGGTAAAGCAGCTGCAGGAGACGGAAGCAGCCATGCGCGAGCTCGACAAGCGCGTGGTCCCGTGGCTGCATTGTCACCCCGACTGCAGTGACCTGTTCCCCGCCAAGCAGGCGGCCACCACTGCGCAGGCCGCGTGATGGGGAGCAGGAACAGCAGCTGGGACCAGCGGCGCCTGGCTGCCGCCTGCCTCAACCCGGGCGCGACCATGGGCCGGCACGCCGGCATCCAGCGGGAAAGTCCGGTGGGCGCCTACTCGCCGATGCGCAACTGCAAAGGCCCGTGCCGCAAGCGCCGCTCGCATATGCAGTTCACGGGCGCAAACACGATGTGCAACCAGTGCGTTCGACGCACGCCGAAAGGACCATCGCTATGAAAACGAGTCAACTTGCCGGCGTCGAGCTGGACTACTGGGTAGCGCGAGCCGAGGGCTATGTGTGGGCGCCAGAGATTCAACCGCTGTCCGCCCGAGGCGTCCCTGCATACTCCACTGACTGGGCGCAGGGCGGGCCGATTATTGACGCCAAAGCTATCTATTTCGAACCATCAAACTATCAGACCGATGGCCCGATCTTTGCCTATGTTCTCCGTGACGGTGCGCCGTTGCATGGCGAGTACGGAGACACTAGGCTCCAGGCGGCGATGCGCGCGTATGTCGCCAGTGAGTTCGGGGAGGACGTCGGTGATCTGACCAGCGCGGATGGACACGACGTCGGACACGAAGAGAGCGACCCTGCTGTTGTTCTGCCGCATGGTGCCGTGCCAGTCCCGTACACGGTCGACATGGCCCGCATGATGCTCGCCCTAGGCTATCGGTACCTACAGGAGAAAGCCCCTGAGCACTTGCCGGTGGTACTGCCGGCCACTGCAGCAGCGCACGACGTGGTGGCCGAGCGCCGGCGCCAAGTCGAGCAAGAAGGATGGACGCAAGCGCACGATGACGAGCACCCGAACGAAGAGATCGCCGCCTGCGCGGCCTTCTACGCCTTACCAGATGCTGCGCGCGAGTGGCCCGCAGAAGAGACCGGGTACGGAAATACATTCGGCGAAGCGATCTGGCCTGAAGACTGGACCAGGCCAAAAACTGGCGACCGGCGGCGCGAGCTGGTAAAGGCAGGAGCCCTCATCCTGGCCGAGATCGAGCGCCGGGATCGTGCGGACAGGCAGGCCGGCAGCAAGCACAGCCCACAGTAAATAACAACCACCGGCCGGCAGTGATCGCCGTCTAAAAGAGTCAGAACCAGAATGCTACGCTACGTCACCATCTCAAAATTTGCACTGGAATCGGGTTACACCGAGGACGCCATTCGGACAAAAATCCGAGACGGCATATGGGGGGAGGATCAAGTATGGAAGAAGGCGCCTGACGGCCGTGTCTTAATTAATGTAGAGGGGTATCAGGAATGGGTCGAGACGGCCGAGGTGTTAAAGCTGCATCGGAAAGCAGCATCGAAATCTCCTTCATGTATCAAGGCACCAGGTGCCGGGAACGCATCTCGCTCAAGCCCACGTCCGCTAATCTGAAGCGCGCGGAGAATCACCGCGCCGCCATCCTTCACGCGATCGCCACCGACAGCTTCGACTACGCAGCAACCTTCCCCAACTCGACGAACGCCGTGAAATTCGCGGCACAAAAGGGCGACGTCGAGCTGCTCGAGCACTACCTGGACAAATGGCTGGACGTCCAGAAGCAGCACCTCAAGACCAGCACCTACGACACCTATCGGAAGATCACCATGGGGAAACTGATCCCATGGTTCGGGCACCTGCATGTCTCAGCGATCGGAAAGAAGGACGTGAAGCTGCGCCTGGCCGACATCGACGCGACCAACAAGACGCTCGCGAACATTCAGAGCGTGCTGAGGAAAGCGATGCAGGATGCCGTCGACGACGAGATCATCGAGAGCAACCCCTTCCACGGGTGGTGCTATTCGAAGAAGGAAGAAGTCAGAGAGCGCGACGAGATCGACCCGTTCACGAAGGACGAGCAGGCGGTCATTCTAGCGAGCCTGGAGGGCCAGGGCCGCAACCTGATCCAGTTCGCGTTCTGGACCGGCATGCGCACGTCGGAGCTGGTTGCGCTGGACTGGGGCGACGTCGACTTCGTTCGCGGCGTTGTCCTCGTATCGCGCGCGATGACGCAGACGGCGAAGACAGCCGAGGTGCCGAAGACCGAGGCAGGCAGGCGTGAGGTTAAGCTCCTGGCCGGCGCGCTCGAGGCGCTGCAGGCACAGAAGCAGCACACCTGGCTCGCCGGCGCCGAGATCTTCCAGAACCCGCAGACCGGAAAACGATGGGCCGGTGACCAGCCAATTCGCAAGACATTATGGACGTGGGCCTTGAAGCGGGGTGGCGTGCGCTATCGCTATCCGTACCAGACCAGGCACACCTACGCCAGCATGATGCTCTCGGCCGGGGAGCATCCGATGTGGGTGGCGAAACAGATGGGGCACGCGGACTGGACGATGATTGCGCGCACTTATGGGAAGTGGATGCCGGATGCCGACAAGCTAGCAGGCACCCGGGCCGAGTCAGCCTTTGGTTCAGCCAAAGCAACGAATCAGGCTTGCGGCTAACGTCTTCGCGTAAACGCCAATTCCCGCTCTCGTCCTTTAACTGTTGGTCCGGCGATCTGAGTCAAATCGTTAAAGGCACTGTCCGTGTGGGCTACCGGACTCCCGTCAAGAGTAAACGTCCAGAAACTATGCTTGATATTATTGATGCGCGTAGTGCTCCCGTAGTTCAGGGCGCTGATATCGAGCACAACTTCCTCGGTGGCCGGGTCACGCCAAACCGAGTGGAGAGTGGTCTCGTCGGCGCGATTAATCATGAAATGAACTCGATCGTCGTTGATAACAACCATCGGTTCATTGATCGGCATTTGTACTTCCATGCTTGTCTCCGGTTCGTTCGGGAAGTCTTAAGCTACGCGATTTGTGCTATCTGGTCAATATTTCACAATACCCGTGAAATCGCAATTACCTAAGAATGACAACGTACAGCCAACTTACCTCTCAAAACCCGCATGGATGCTCATATGTCGAGGGTTCGATTCCCTCCGCCTCCACCACCGCATAAAAGAGAAGGCCCCCCGGCGAAAGCCGGGGGGCCTTCTCTTTTATGCGGTGAGTTCCGGCGTCGGGAATCGAATCCTCGGACGGCACGGACGAGGGGCGAGCGGGGGTTTCGAGCTGCGCAGCAGCGAGCCCGCGAGCGACGTTGCGCCTCCGGGCGCAACGGCTATCCGATTCGCCTGACTAAAGAAAATCGCGCAGCGATTTTTTGCCTTGCGTCGATCAGCTGACCGACCACACACTCCGGACTAAGCCTAACAGCAGAGCCTGTGTCCGAATGTCAGACCTGACCCTACCGAAGTACGTGCGGTGAGTTCCGGCGTCGGGAATCGAATCCTCGGACGGCACGGACGAGGGGCGAGCGGGGGTTTCGAGCTGCGCAGCAGCGAGCACGCGAGCGACGTTGCGCCCCTGGCGCAACGGCTCTCCGATTCGCCTGACTAAAGAAAATCGCGCAGCGATTTTTTGCCTTGCGTCGATCAGCTGACCGACCACACACTCCGGACTAAGCCTAACAGCAGAGCCTGTGTCCGAATGTCAGACCTGACCCTACCTAAGTACGCTCCCAAGAAAAACACACATGAATTTCGAACAAGCCAAATCCCTTTGCCGCAGCTTCCCCGGCGTTCGCGAGGACACCAAATGGGGCAACGACCTGGTCTTTACCGTCGGCGAAAAGATGTTCGCCGTGACCAACCTGGGCGAGGCCAGCGGCATGAGCTTCAAGGTCGAGGACGAGCGGTTTCTGGAACTGACTGACCGCCCGGGCATCATTCCGGCGCCCTACCTGGCGCGGGCCAAGTGGGTGTATGTGGAGGATGCGAACGCCTTGGGCGACGAGGAAGCGGCGCAGTTGCTGCGCAGGGCGTATGAGCTGGTATTGGCGAAGCTGACGAAGAAGTTGCAGCGGGAGATAGGCGGGGGCGCGGCGTAAGGGTGACGCCGCGTTAGCGCGTCACGCGCAAGCGTCGGTCGGTCTGTTCCCCGTTCGGCATCGGCATGCTTGATCCGCGTGGGCATGAATGCCCACGCTACAGGGGACGGTACTTGCTATGACGACGGACCGGTATCGGCCATCTCCGGCGAAATCAACAGCTCCTTTTTGAGGGCATCGTTGAACGCGGGAATATCGGCCGGCTTGCGGCTGGTGATCAGTTTTTCGTCGATCACCACTTCCTGGTCGCTCCACTCGGCGCCGGCGTTTTTCAGGTCGTCCTGGATGCCGGGCCAGCTGGTCAGGCTTTTCGATTCGGCGATGCCGGCGTCGATCAAGACCCAGGGCGCGTGGCAAATTGCCGCGATCGGCTTGTTTTCGTCGTAGAAATCGCGGATGAAGGCGATCGATTCGGGGCTCTTGCGCAGGGCCAGCGGATTTTGTTCGCCGCCCGGCAGCACCAGCGCGTCGAAGTCGCCCGGTTTGGCGTCGCTGACGTTGAGCTCGACACGGAAGGTGTCGCCCAGGGCGTCGTGGTTCATGCCCTGCACTTCCTCGCCGACGCGTTTGGGGGAAATCAGGATCACTTGCGCCCCCTCCTGCTCGAGGAAACTGCGCGGTCCCGTGTACTCGACCTGCTCGACGCCGTCCGTCATGAGGACTGCCACGCGCTTGCCCTGCAGCGCCCTGGCGGCGCCCTGTTCCTGGTTCAGTTCCATGCGACCTCCTCGATATGAATGTTCGTGAATCTTCTGACACGATTCTATGAGGACGCAGGCTTTCGCGGCGCGCGGATTGAAGGCGGTGCCCGCGATACGATCGCAGGCACCGCCCCGGTCGAATCCGCTTATTTCTTCGCTTTCAGGTCAGCCATTGCGGTTTCTTCTTTAGCTTCAGCATCCTTCTTGCAGGCGGACTTCTCGGCGCCGCTCAGCTTCTTGCAGGCGGCCTTCGCCATTTTTTCGTCCGCCTCGATCTGTTTTTTCGCAGCCTTGTACTGCGCGTGGGTCATTTTCCCGGTGGTCGTCGTGGTGGTGGTGGTCGCGGCGGGCATGGTGGTCGCGGCAGGCGCGGTGGTGGTGCTTTGCACCGTCGTCGTCTTGGCGGTCGCGGGGGCCGTTTGGCCGGTAGCAAAGGCAGCGCCGGAGACCAGCAACAACGTGGCGCTTGCAAGCTTCAACATCGATTTCATGGGTATCTCCGAATAGTTTATTGGAACGGGGCGAGCGCGATTGCTCCCTTCCCTAACGTTACCCGGGCATACGCGGTTGACAGCGATAAACGGATAGGCATGCGAACAATTGTTGGCTTTACAAGCCCTCACTTGCGCTGCAGTATTCATGGGCGCGGCGATGCCTTGTTTCGCCTTCGAGCAAGCAACGCCTGGCGCTGGGCCGGCTGACCGACTAGACGGCCGCGCGGACTTAGCAATAAAACAGTAGAATCGGCGCTTTTCTTCGCCCTTCCCTTTCTCATGACCGTTTCCGTTTCCGCCGCACCAAGTTCCCCCGTTCGCGTCGAGATCGCCACCCTCTGGAAACTCTCCTGGCCGATGCTGGTCGGCCAGCTGGCCACCGTCGGCATGGGCGTGGCCGACGTGGCGATGACGGGGCATGTCAGCGCGGAAGAACTGGCGGCGGTGTCGCTGGGCGCCTCGGTCTGGTCGATCGTGCTGGTGACGGTGATGGGCATCATGATGGCGATTAACACCGTCGTGGCGCACGAGATCGGCGGCGGGCGCTACGACAAGATCCCGCATACGGTGCGCCAGGCGCTGTGGAAAGGCGCGGGCATCGGCCTGCTCGCCTGCCTGGCGACGAACCTGTGCACGCTGCTGTTCGACCACATCGGCCTGGACCAGCATGTGGCCGACCGCGCCGCCCTGTTCCTGCACGTGATCAGCATCGGCATGCCCGCCTTTGCCTGCTACCGGGCGCTGTACGGCTACACGACCAGCATCAACGAGACCAAGCCGATCATGGTGATCGCGATCCTGGGCTTGCTGTTCAATATCGCCAGCAACTGGCTGCTGGTGTTCGGCAACTGGGGGTTTCCGCAGCTGGGCGCAGTCGGCTGCGCGGTGTCGACCGCCGCCGGCATGTGGCTGATGCTGATCGCCATGCTGGCCTGGGTGAAGGTGTCGCCGGTGTATCGCCAGACCTATCCGTTTACCGGCTGGGAAGGTCCGGACTGGAACGAGATCCGCACCATGCTGCGCCTGGGCTTGCCGATTGGGGTCACTTATTTTGCCGAGGTGAGCGCCTTCGGCCTGATCAGCCTGCTCGTCGCCCGCTTCGGCGTCATTCAAGTCTCGGCGCACCAGATCGCGCTGAACTTCGCTTCGCTGGTGTTCATGGTGCCGCTCAGCTTCGGCATCGGCCTGCTGACCCGCGTCGGCCAGGCGATGGGCGAAGGCAATCCGCTGCGCGCGCAATTCGTGGCGCGCGTGGGGGTCGGCATGTCGGTCGCCTTCGGCGTGCTGTCGGCTGCCTTCATCGCCCTCTTCCGCTGGGAAATCGCGCGTGCCTATACTTCCGACCCGGCCGTGCAGGAAGCCTGCGTCCACCTGCTGCTGTTCGCGGCGCTGTTCCAGCTGTCGGACGCGACCCAGGTCGCCACCGCCTCCGCGATTCGCGGCTACCAGGTCACGCGGCCGCCGATGATCATCCAGCTGGTCGCGTTCTGGGGCTTTTCTCTGCCGCTGGGCTATATCCTGGGCATCGCCCCAAGCTGGTTCCCCTGGTCGCCCGGCGTGCCGATGGAATCGACCGGTTTCTGGATCGGGCTGGTGCTGGGCTTGACGATTGCCGCCGTGCTGCTGACCTGGTCGATGGAGCGCCTGTCGCGCCGCAGGGCGCAGGGGGCGCACTGACAGCGTGGTATTCGTGGAGTAAGTGCTGATTTTGCAGGTGGACTCTGGTATCGTCTCGTCCGTTGCATAAAGCTAACTTTCAACGAGACAATCAATGCGCCTTCTCCTCTGCCTCCTGGCCGCGCTTGCGGCCGCGCCCGCATCCGCGGAACGCCTCACGCTCGACCGCATCCACGGCGAAACCTCGCTGGCCGGTCCCGGGGTGAAAAACCTGCGCGTATCGCCCGATGGCGAGCGCGTCACCTTCCTGCGTGGCCGCGAGGACAACCAGTTCCAGCAAGACCTGTGGGAATACAACATGAAGGACAAGACCACGCGCCGCCTGGTCGACTCCAAGAAACTGGTTCCCAACGAGGAACTCTCGCTCGAGGAAAAAGCGCGCCGCGAACGCGCCCGTACCGCCAGCCTGTCGGGCATCCTGACCTATAGCTGGTCCCCGGATGGCAAGCAGCTGCTGGTGCCGATCGGCGGCGATTTGTACCTGGTCGACGCCGCCAAGCCGGAAGCGGCGCGCAAGGTTGCATCGGGCAATGTGCTCGATCCAAAGATTTCGCCGAAGGGCCGCTACGTCTCGTTCGTGCGCAACCAGAACCTGGTCGTGATCGACCTCAAGACCGGCGCCGAGCGCCAGCTGACCCAGGACGGTAAAGGGACCGTGCACAATGGCGAAGCCGAATTCGTGGCCCAGGAAGAAATGGACCAGACCACCGGCTACTACTGGGCGCCGGACGATTCGAGCATTGCCTACAAGCGCTACGACGACGCACCGGTGCCGGTCGTGCGCCGCTTCGAGATCTTCGCCGACCGTACCGAAGTCATCGACCAGCACTACCCTGCCGCGGGCGATCCGAACGTGCTGGTGGACTTGTTCATCGTCTCGCCGGAAACGGGCGTCGCCCGCAAGGTCGACCTCGGTGCCGAGAAAGACATCTACCTGGTGCGCGCCGACTGGAGCGCGGACAGCAAGACCCTGGTCTACCAGCGCCAGACGCGCGACCAGAAGCGTCTCGACCTGATCGCGGTGAACGCCGCCACGCTGGCCCAGCGCACCCTCTTGAGCGAAACCTCGAAGACCTGGGTCAGCATCAACAACGACCTGCACTTCCTGAAGAACCGTTCAGCCTTCATCTGGGCCTCCGAGCGCTCGGGCCGCAACCACCTGTATTTGTACGACCTGAACGGCAAGCTCTTGAACCCGATCTCGAGCGGCGAATGGGGCATCGACAACGTGCTGGCCGTCGACGAAGCGGCCGGCAAGGTCTATGTGTCGTCGAACAAGGACGCGGTGATCGACAAGCAGACCTATGCGCTGGCCCTGAACGGCAGCACGGCCGCCAAGCCGGCCCGCATCACGGCCGGCGACGGCTGGCATGAAGCAAAGTTCGCCAACAACGGCAAGATTTTCGTCGACACCTATTCGAGCCCGACCACGCCGCCGCAAGTGTCGATCCGCCGTGCCGATGGCGCGATGGTGCAATGGCTGGAGCACAACGAGCTGAACGCGAACCACCCGTTCGCGAAATACATGCCGGACCTGCTGCCGACCGAATTCGGCACCATCAAGGCGAAAGACGGCCAGACCCTGCACTACTCGATGATCAAGCCGACCGGTTTCGATGCGACGAAGAAGTATCCGGTTTTCCTGTTCACCTATGGCGGCCCGCACTCGCAGCGCGTGACCCGCACCTGGGGCAATTATTTTGACCAGTACATGGCCCAGCAAGGCTTCGTCGTGTTCCGCCTCGACAACCGCGGTTCGAGCCGCCGCGAACGCCAGTTCACCGACGTCATCTACAACAACCTCGGCAAGAACGAAGTCGAAGACCAGGTCACCGGCATCGACTGGCTGGCCCAGCAGAGCTTTGTCGACGCCAAGCGCGTCGGCGTGTTCGGCTGGAGCTATGGCGGCTACATGACGCTGCGCCTGCTGGCGGCCGCCTCCGACAAGATCGCGATGGGCGTGTCGGTCGCGCCGGTGACGGACTGGGCACTGTACGACACCCACTACACCGAGCAGTTCGTCGGCGGCACGCCGAAGTCGGACCCGGACGCCTACGCCCGCAGCGGCGTCTTCGCCCACCTCGACGGCCTGAAGTCGCCACTGCTGCTGGTGCACGGCATGGCCGACGACAACGTGCTGTTTTCGAACAGCACCCGCCTGATCGACGAGCTCGTCAAACGCAACGTCCAGTTCGACCTGATGACCTATCCGGGCGCCAAGCACGGTATTTCGGGCCGCGCCAGCCAGCGCCACGTGTTCGGCCTGATCGAAGCCTTCTTCAAGAAGAACCTGGGCGGGGCGCAGGCGAAGTGAGCATTTCTGTTTTGACAAAAAAGCCTGAACACCATTGCGGTGTTCCGGCTTTTTTTATGTTTTTTAACTCAACAGTTGCCTGAGATGCCAGAGAATTTCTGACAACTCAACAAAATGTCAACGCTGTCTGTGTCGCTTACCCGACGTTATTTGAAACATTTTGTAACGATACATTTGCCGTCAAATGCATATCTTTCCTAGGGGAATGTGAACTTTGAGCTCATCCGTGAAAGTTTCCTGTAACAATTTCTATCCACACGGAATTAATTCCTCAGGGTATTCTGGGTGTTCCTGATCTAGCGACACGCTCCAACGCGATACGCACCACCTGAGGACACACCATGCAAGCCACCCGTACCAGCGCCACCCGTCTTTCCCTCGCCATCTCCGCCCTCGTGATGGGCGCCGCAATCGCGGCCCCGGCATCGGCCGCGGTTCGTAGCGTCGGCGCAGGCAAGACTTACGCGACGCCATGCAAGGCCTTCGCGGCAGCCCAGGCCGGCGACGTGATCGACATCTACGCCGGCACCTATGCGGGCGACGTGTGCGGCATCTACGCCAGCAACCTGACCATCCGCGGCGTGAACGGCCGCCCGAAGATCGATGCGGCCGGCCGCAATGCGATGGGCAAGGCGACCTGGGTCGTCGTCGGCAACAATACCGTCATCGACAATGTCGAGATGCTGGGCTCGAAGGTTCCGGACCGCAACGGCGCGGCCATTCGTCTCGAAGGCACCAACTTCACGATGCGTAACTCGTTCTTGCACGACAACGAGAACGGTATCCTGAGCGGCGCGAACCTGAACAGTACCGTGATTCTCGAGAACAACGAGTTCGGTCACAACGGCTTCGGCGACGGTTACAGCCACAACATCTATATCGGTAAGGTCGCGAAACTGACCTTCCGCTACAACTACGCGCACGACGCGAACGTCGGCCATAACCTGAAGACGCGCGCGCTGTACAACACGATTGCCTACAACCGCTTCTCGAGCCTGCGTGCGGGCGAAGTCGGCAGCACCGCGGCCGGCAAGCCGAGCTACGAGGTGAACGTACCGAACGGCGGCACGACCTTCATCATCGGCAACGTCATCATGCAGCCGGCCTCGGCCAACAATCCGGCGATGGTGTCCTACGGCGAAGAAGGCACGACGGGTTACGCCACCGACCTGTACGTGGTCAACAACACCTTCGTCAACGACGATACCGTGCGCGGTACCTTCGTGACGGTGCGTAACGCTGTCACCCCGGCCAAGCTGATCAACAACCTGTTCAGCGGCTTCGGCACCGTCACCACCCAGACCAACGCGGTCCTGACAACCAACTACCAGGCGCTGTCGGTGGGCTTCGTCAACCGCGCCGCGTATGACCTGCGTCCGCTGTCGAGCGCGCTGGTCGTGAATGCCGGTTCGGTCCCGCCGCTGGCCACGGGCGGCATCTCGCTCAAGCCGGCGTCGAGCTACAAGCACACGGCGAGCGCCGTGGAACGCCCGACCCTGGGCACCAAGGTCGACATCGGCGCCTACGAAGTCCAGTAAGCACGTTGTAGAGCACCAATGAAAAGGCCCCGGCGTGGAAACGCCGGGGCCTTTTTTCATGCACTGCCTGCCGCAAGCGGCGGCGGACGGAATCAGTCCGTGGCGTCGTTCAGCTTTTCTTTCAGATCGCCGAACTTCTCCTGGGTCTTGCCTTCGACCTGGTTCTTCAGGCCCTTGGCTTCCTGTTCACTGCTACCGACCAGCTTGCCCGCTTCTTCCTGAATCTTGCCACCGATGTCTTGCAGTTTGCCTTCAACTTGGTCTTTGTTCATGCTGATCTCCTTGCGTTTAAGCGCGGTCGGATGACGACGCGATGGGTACAGAGTACGCCCCTCGCCCTTCACCTTCCGTGCGCGGCCGCACATAGCTCGACATTATCAAAAAAACATGGCGCGCATGAAAAAGCCGCGACGGATCGCGGCTCGGGTTGAACTACGGTTCAGGAATCAGCGGTTACCTTTCTTGATCGTGTCCTTCAGGTCACCCACTTTTTCCTGCACCTTGCCTTCGGCCTGGTTCGACAGCCCTTCGGACTGCTGCTGGCGGCTGCCGACGGCTTCGCCGACTTTTTCCTGAATCTTGCCGCCGATATTCTTGGCCTTACCTTTGATTTGGTCCTCGTTCATGATGGAGTCCTCTTCAGTTGACAACGGAGCCCCACCTTAGGCCCGATTGTCACCCCATTCCGTTCGCTATTTAACATTTGGCGCCAGGTCAGGCTTGCGCCACAGGCTGGCCAGCCAGGGCTGCTGTTCGCGTGGCAAGCCCGGCGGACGGTAGTAATGGTGCAAGGGAACAAATCCCGCCGCCAGCAGATAGCGTTCCCAGGCCGGGTAGTCGTGGTAGCTGCCGTAGCGCGGTCCGTTCCAGCCCTCCTCGTTGTGCCCGCGCGGATTCGAGCTGAACAGGACGCCGCCGGGTTTCAGCGTGGCATGCAAGGCCGCCAGCACGCCCGGCAAGGCCGCGCTCGGCACGTGGAATAGCGAGGCGTTGGCGTAGACGCCGTCGAACTGGCCGGGCGGCAAGTCCAGGTGCAGGAAATCCTGCTGCCAGACTTCGCAGCCGCTGTGCTCGCGCGCGATGGCGGCCAGCTCCACGGAACCGTCGAGGCCGATGGCGCGGTGGCCCAGCGCGCTGAAGGTTTTCAGGTCGCGCCCCGGGCCGCAGCCCAGGTCGAGCAGCGTGTAGGGCGCCGGCCCCTGGATCGCCTCGAGCAGCGCCGCCACGTTCTGGCTGACGTCGTGGTCGATGGTGCCGGCGAAGAAGGCCCGCGCATTGTGGTCGTAATGCGCGAGGGTACGACGCGAGATATCGTCGAAGGAACCGTCGAGGCTGTCGGTCATGGCATTCACCAGATCTTCACGCGCTCCTGCGGCGCCAGGTAGAGCGACTGGCCCGGCTTGACGTCGAAGGCCTTGTACCAGGCATCCAGGTTGCGCACGATATAGGTGCGGTACTGGGCCGGTGCGTGGCCGTCGGTGAGCACGCCGCGGCGCAGCGAGGCTTCGCGCGCCTTGCTGCGCCAGCCCTGGGCAAAGCCGGTGAAGAACTGGCGATCCGCTTCCGGCGCCTTGCCGGCCGGCGTGCTCTTGAAGGCGTCGTAGGACGCTTCCAGGCCGGCCAGGTCGGCCAGGTTTTCGCTCAGCGTCAGCTGGCCGTTCACCGCCAGGTCCGGGAAGGGCTTGTAGGCGTTGTATTGCAGCACCAGCTTGTTCGACGCGGTCTTGAAGTGCGCCAGGTCTTCCTTGGTCCACCAGTCGCGCAGGCGGCCCTGGGCATCGAACTGGGCGCCCTGGTCGTCGAAGCTGTGGCTGATTTCATGGCCGATGATCGAGCCGATCGCGCCATAGTTGGCGGCGTCCGAGCCTTTCGGATCGAAGAACGGCGGCTGCAGGATCGCGGCCGGGAAGTTCATCGCGTTTTGCAGCGGCAGGTTGACGGCATTGACCAGCTGCGGCGGCATCGCCCATTCGGTGCGATCCGGCTTGCGGCCCAGCTTGGCGAGCTCTTGCTGGTAGTGGTAGTCCTCGGCGCGGATCGCATTGCCGAAGGCGTCCCCCGGGACGATGCGCAGGCCGTCGTAGGATTTCCAGTGCTCCGGATAGCCGATGCCGACATACAGCGATTTCACCTTGGCCTGGGCCTGGGCGCGGGTGGCCGGCGCCATCCAGTCGAGCTTGTCGATGCGGCGGCTGAAAGCGTCGATGATGTTGCCGACCATGGCCTGGACCCGCGCCTTGTTTTCCGGCGGGAAGTACTTGCCGACATAGACCTTGCCGACGGCTTCATCCATCGCCGCATTGGTCGCGCCCAGGGCGCGCTTCCAGCGCGCCGACTGCTGCGGCGTCCCGCTCAAGGTCTTGCCGTTGAACTCGAAGCGCTGGTCGGAAAAGGCCTTCGGAAGCAGGCTGGCGTACTGGTTCAGCTTGTGGAAGGCCAGGTAGTCCCGCCAGGTGGCGACGTCGGCATTGGCCAGCAGCTTGGCCGCGCCGACAATCGCGCTCGGGTGGTAGACCTGGAAGCGCTCCTGCTTGGCCAGGCCGGCCGCCTTGAAGAAGGCGTTCCAGTCGATGCCCGGCGCCTTGGCCGCGAAGTCCTTGACGGTCCAGACATTATTCGACTTCTGGATGTCGGCCGACTCTTCGCGCGTGGCGTGGGTCTGCGCCAGCGCCAGCTCGAGTTCGAACACGCGCGCGGCGCGTTCGTCGCTCTTGTCCATGCCGGCCAGTTTCAGCATGGCGGCGATGTGCTGCTGGTACTTGGTGCGCAGCTCGGCCATGCGCGCATTGTGCTCGAGGTAATACGCACGGTCCGGCAGGCCGAGGCCGCCCTGCAGCAGGTAAGGCAGGTTGCGCGACGGGTCGGTCAAGCCCTGGGCGACCCACAGGCCGAACAGGTTCTCGGTGAAGAAATTGGTGGAATTCAGCGGGTCGACGTCGGCGCGGATCGAGCCGCCCAGTGCACGCACCAGGCCGGCCTTGTCCTTGATGCCGGCAATCGCCTTGAGCATCGGCTGGACCGGCGCCAGGCCGCGTTTCTCGATCCCGGCCTCATCCATGTAGGCGGCGTAGAAGTCGGCCACCTTGCGCGCTTCGCCGCCGGTGCTCTTGTCGGCGCCGAGGTCCTCGATCATCTTGGCGATGCGGGTATTCGTGTCTTCGGCCAGCGCGCCCATGGCGCTCCAGGAACCGCGATCGGCCGGGATCTCGGTCTTGGCCAGCCAGTCGCCGTTGGCGTAGGTGAAGAAATCTTCACCCGGCAAGACCGTCATGCCCGGGCTCTTGGTCGCGGCCGTCTTTTCCTGCGGCGGCGCGACCTGGGTGACCTGGGCGGCGGCAATGTTCGACACGGCCAGCGTGCTGCCGTACAGGGCGAGAATGATGGCGGTCTTCGAAGGTGTCCAGCGAGTCTTCATGCTTATCCTTAAGTTATCGACGATTTACTGTTGCACTGCCTGCAGTGCGGCGCGCACTTGCGGCAGCAGGCGCGCCTTTTGCGCGGCGCGCACGCGGATGCCGTTCCCCACCCGGCGCGCTTCGACCAGCGCGTCCGGGCCGAAATGCTGGCCCACGAATTGTTCCATCATATCCGCATGACGCGCGTCCGACGATCCCGCCACGACCGAAGCGAGCGCGCGGTTGCGGCCGACGGCGTCGGCACTCTTGAGCAAGGCGTCGCGGTTGGCCACCGCGAATTCCCAGGCCTGGTCCGGATGCTCGCGCCCGATGTTGGCCACGATCACGCCGGCCAGGTTGGCCGGCATCTGCGGCGACATCGCCATGCGCAGCGCGTCCGCCGCCAGCACCGGATCCTGTACCAGCGTCATGGCGCCGCCGAAACGGTTGCGCTCCTCGTCGGTGGCGGCCGCGGCCACCTGCTTGCCGAGCGCGGCATAGGTGGCGCCGTCGGCATAGCGGCCGACCGTGTTGACCACGAAGTCGAGCATTTCCGGGCTGATCGAGGACGGGTCGGCCTGGTAACGGGCAAAGCGCCGGCGCGCTTCCTGGATCGCCCGCTCGTCGCCGGCGCGCGCCAGGGTGGACGCCAGCAGCGCGCGCAACTGGCGCTCCTCGCTCGATTCGCCGGCCCGCGGTTCCCAGCCCAGCTTGGCAAAGCGCGGCTGCACGAACTGGACCAGGAAGCGCCGGATCAGCGGCTGTTCCGGTTCGCCGCGCGCGAGCCGGTCGAGCGTGCCCAGGTTCGACAGGATCGACTCCCAGACCGCCAGGCGCGGCTCGTCGCCGTATTTCGACGCCAGCCCGACATAGGCGTCGAGCGGCATGCGCCCGGCCGTTACCAGGCTCCAGGTATCGAGCAGCAGTTTCAGGCGGGTCGGGTCCGGCAGGCGCGCCGCATCGCTGGCCAGCGCATCGAAACTGGCGCGGTCGTACTGGATACGGAAGAAACCGACGCTGTACGGGTCGACCACCAGCGTACCGTCGCAGCCGCCTTGCGTGATCGTGGTGCTGCGGTTGGCCAGCAGCGTGTACCAGGCCTTGCCGTTGACGGTGCCGACCTGCAGCGGCACGGTCCAGAGGCGGTTCTCGGTGGCGGGCTCGTCGAGGCGGAACTGTTCTTGCGAGAGCGTGACCTGGCGCTTGCCGTCCCGGCACGCCTGGCTCACCGAAATCAAGGGATAGCCCGGCTGGGTGGTCCAGTCGGCCGCGAGTTGCCCGACCGGCTTGCCGGAGGCCTTTTCGGTCGCCGCCCACAGGTCCGCCGTGGTCGTGTTCGAATACTGGTGTTTCGCCATGTAGGCGCGGATGCCTTTGCGAAACTGGTCTTCGCCCACATAGGCTTCCAGCATGCGCAGGAAGCCCTGCCCTTTGACATAGGTGATCGAGTCGAACGCGCCGGCGGCCTGTTCCTCGTTGTCGATGCGGGTCTGGATCGGGTGCGTGGTCTTGCGCGCGTCGAGATTCAGGACGCCTTCGCGCTCGGCGATGCCGTCCAGGTAGGGACGCCATTCGGGGTGGAAATGTTCGGTGGCCTTGGCCGCCATCCAGGACGCGAAGCCTTCGTTGAGCCACAGGTTGTCCCACCAGGCCATCGTGACGAGGTTGCCGAACCACTGGTGCGCCACTTCGTGGGCATTGACTTCGAAGGTCAGCTTCTTGACGTCTTCCGGACTCTTTTTCGGGTCGTACAGCAGCGTCGATTCGTTGTAGACGATGCCGCCCCAGTTTTCCATCGCGCCATTGAAGCCGCCGGGAATCGCAATCTGGTCGAGCTTGGCGAGCGGATACGGCACGCCAAAGTAATTGTTGTAGTAGCGCAGCAGGTCCTTGGTCGCCTGCAACGGGAAGGCGGTCGAACCGAGCTTGCCCGCTGTCGTGACGACGCCGATCTCGACGCCGTCCTGGCGCGCCGCCACGCGCTCCATCTCGCCGGCCACCAGCACCACCAGGTAGCTCGGCATCTTCGGGGTCGGCGCAAACGCGATGCGCTGCACGCCGTTGGCGAGCTTTTCCTGTTTCTCGACCGGGGTATTCGAATAGGCCTTGAAGCTGGCCGGCACGTCGACCGTCAGCTTGAAGCGCGCGCGGAAAGCGGGCTCGTCCCAAGTGGGCAGCATGCGGCGTGCATCCGAGGGTTCCATCGTGGTGGCGATCAATTTTTTGTCGACACCGCCGGCCTTGTAGCCGACCTGGAACAGGCCGCGCCCTTCGCGGTTGATCTGGCCGCTAAAGCGCAGCGCCAGCGTGTAGCGGCCCGGGTTCAGCGGCGTCTCGAACTCGAAGCTCAGCGTTTCCTGCTGGGCGTCGAGGACCGGCGCCAGGCTGCGCTCAAGCATGCCGGCGCCAAGCAGCGACGCCCGTTCGATGGTCAGGTTGGCGGCGTTCAGGACGATGCGCCGGGTCGCCCGCACGACCTCGATCTCGACGCGCTGCTCGCCGCGGAAGGTGTCGGCCTGCACGTCCGGCACCAGGTGGGCGTCGTACAGCAGCGGAATCACGTCTTTCGGCAGCTTGCCGGGGGTGGCGGCGAACGAAAACGGGGCTTCGGCCTGGGCCATGCCGCAAGCCAGCGCCAGCGCGGCGGCGGCCGCAGATGCTCGGTGGTAGTTCATCATTTCCTCTCTTGCTCTTTTATTATGTCGGTGCCGCGTCTGGCGCAGCGACCCAGTACGCACTGTAAACAAGGCGCGCAGCCGGACGGCGCGGAATGCGACAGACGGCGAAAAGACGCGCCAGGATGCAAAAACCCGGCCATACGGCGCGCCGGCCGGAGCACGAGAAAAAAATTCAATTATTTTTGCCAACAGCCCTAAAGTTTTGGCGAGCTCTGCCGTAAAAGGAGGACAACCGGTAATCCGGCCGAAAAAAATTGTCGCGGCGCCAACATGACCTCCAACGAAGTCCTCTCGATGTACGAAAATATTGCTGGCCTGACGGGCAAGATGGCCGCGGCGGCGCAATCGGGTGACTGGAATAATTTCGACAGCCTGAAAGCGCAATGCGCCGTACAGGCGAGCGCCACGGCAACTGGCGTGCCGGCCCTGGACGGCGCCAAGCGCCTGCGCAAGATTGACTTGCTTAAACAGATCATGGCCAACGACCGCGCGGTGCGCGACGTGACCGAGCCGTGGATGGGCCAGCTGGACCGCGCGATGCGCGCCCACTGAGCCGCCCTGCCCGCTGAATGACGAAAGCGCCCGCGGGCGCTTTTTTTACGTAGGACAACAAAAAGGCGCCCGCGGGCGCCTTGGTGCTACGGGAAACTCCCGTATGAATTCGGAGAGCAACACCAGGTGTTCCCGGTGTCGCCTCTTTTGCCGGTTGCATCCGGCGTCCCCTGCCGCTGTTGGCAAGTGACCGCTTCCGGAGACAGGCGCCTTGCGGCGTACATCCGATACCCGCGCCACACTATCGGTGGTGGCTGCGTCGGCCTCTGTTCCGTTTTGTGGTTTTGACAACCAACGAATTCAGTATAGCGCAAATTTTATGGTTGTGTTGACAATTCGTGCGCGGCGCATAAAAGCCCGCGAATCCGGGATTATTCCGCCTGCTGCGTCGCTTCCGGCACCACTTCCGGCGCCGCTTCCTTGCCCCGCCCCGGCATCAAACGTGCCTTCACCGCCGCCATGAAATGCGGCTTCGGCGCGCCCTCCTCTGTGCCCGGCAGCTTGGCCGGCTTGTGCGCCGCCGGGATCTTGCCCAAGCTCGAACGGCGACGGCGGCGCAGCAGCGCCAGCACCAGCGCGCCGATGCCCAGCACGGCCGCGATGGCGCCGCCAAGCGCCAGCCACGGGGTGTCCTCGACCGGCGGCTCGACCTTCTTCGGCTTGCGGTGGATGCGGGGGGCGCCCTTGGGGGCTAGTTCCTTCGGGGCGACTTCCTTCGGCGCTACTTCCTTCGGCGTCGCCACGGGAACGGGGGCCGGCGCGGCGGGCGGAACGGTCGCCGTCGTGCCCTGCAGCAGCTTGACCTTTTCCTCCAGCTTGCCCAGTTGCTGATGGAGCGCCGCATTCTTTTCGCCGAGCGCGACACACGCGTTCAGGTGTTCGTCGTTTGCCGCCCGCGGCGCGCAGGCCGGCGCTTCGGCGGGCGCTGCCGCGACCTTAACCGGCAGCGCTCTTTTCGGATGCGGCGCCTTGAACACGGGTGCGGCCTTGGGCGCGGGTTTGCGTACCGGCGGCGCCAGAGGCCGGACCGGGTCGAGGTAGACCTCGCCCGCCTGCAAGGCGGCGGCCGGGTGTGCCACGGGCACCGGCTTGGACGCCGCGACCGGCACCGGAACAGGCACCGGCGGCGGCGGCGGTGCCGGGTTCGGATCCGGCGTCAGCCACAAGGTCACCAGGCGCACGCTGCGCTGGCTGCCGTCGACCAGTTCGAGGTAGACGTGGAGCATGCGGTGCTCGACCGGTTTGAGCGAGGTCAGATGCAGGAACTGGCGGCCGTCGCGCCGCATCACAGTCAGGTTCAGACTCGAAAGAACGGGCGGCATGGCGATGTTCGCGCCGCGGTAGACGTCGGGATGGGCCAGGCGCACCTCGACCTTCCTGCCCGGCTCCTCGACCAGGGTCAGCTCGACGTCCGCCACGAGCGCCTGCCCGATGTGGCTCTGCACCTGGGCGTCGCCCAGTTCGGCGGCGTGGCCGGCCATGGTGGCGGCCGCAAGCAGCAGGCTGGAAAGTATGTGGGAGGGGCGCATCGCCATAGTCGAAGAGAATTTGTAGCCTAAGCGTAATTAACGGGTGTTCGGCTACACTCTTTAGCTCCCGCTTCGAAAATATCAATAACAGGACACCGCCATGGAAAACCGGATAGAAAAAGACAGCTTCGGCCCGATCGAGGTCCCGGCCGAGCGCCTCTGGGGCGCCCAGACCCAGCGCTCGCTGCACCACTTCCACATTTCGACCGAACGCATGGCGCCGGAACTGGTCGCCGCGCTGGCCCAGGTCAAGCGCGCCGCCGCCGCCGTCAACCGCTCGCTCGGCAAACTGCCGCGCGACAAGGCCGACGCCATCATCGCCGCCGCCGACGAAGTGCTGGACGGGCGCTACCCCGACGAATTCCCGCTGGCCGTCTGGCAGACCGGGTCCGGCACCCAGAGCAACATGAACATGAACGAGGTGCTGGCCAACCGCGGCTCCGAGCTGCTCCAGGGCGAGCGCGGGCAGGCGCGCCTGCTGCATCCGAACGACCATGTCAACATGGGCCAGTCCTCGAACGACATCTTCCCGACCGCGATGCACGTGGCGGCGGCGCTGGCCGTGGCGAAAGACGTGCTGCCGGCGCTGGCGCGCCTGCGCGGCACCCTGCAAATCAAGATGCGCGACTTCACCGACATCGTCAAGATCGGCCGCACCCACCTGCAAGATGCGACGCCGCTGACGCTGGGCCAGGAATTTTCCGGCTACGTCGCCCAGCTCGAATTTGCCGAGCAGGCGATCCGCTCCAGCCTGCCCGGCCTGCTGTCGCTGGCGGCCGGCGGCACGGCGGTCGGCACCGGCCTGAACGCCCATCCCGATTTCGCCCCGCGCATCGCCGCCGAACTCGGCTCGCGCATCGGCCTGGCCTTCAAGAGCGCGCCGAACAAGTTCGCGGCGCTGGCCGGGCACGACGCATTGGTATCGAGCCACGGCGCCCTCAAGACGCTCGCCACGGCCCTCATGAAGATCGCCAACGACGTGCGCTGGATGGCCTCCGGCCCGCGCTCGGGCCTGGGCGAGATCACGATTCCGGAAAACGAGCCGGGCAGCTCCATCATGCCGGGCAAGGTCAATCCGACCCAGTGCGAAGCGCTGACCATGCTGTGCTGCCAGGTGTTCGGCAACGACGTCGCCCTCACCGTCGGTGCTTCGCAGGGCAATTTCGAGCTGAACGTCTTCAAGCCCATGATCGCGCATAACTTCCTGCAAAGCGCGCGCCTGCTGGCCGACGGCATGCGCTCCTTCGACGAACACTGCGCCAAGGGCATCGAGCCGAACCACGCCCGGATCGGCGAACTGATGGAGCGCTCGCTGATGCTGGTGACCGCATTGGCGCCGCACATCGGGTATGATGCCGCCGCGCAGATCGCCAAGCACGCGCAGCACGAAGGCATCACCCTGCGCGAAGCGGCCCGGCAATCGGGCCATGTCAGCGAGGAACAGTTTGATCAGTGGATCGTTCCGATGGACATGACCCGTCCCGACCCGGAGTAAGCAGGCCGCGCGGCCGCACGCCGCTGATGCCGAGCCCAAGCGTGCGCCCCACAATTTTTCCCGAGGATAGTATGCAAAAGACAACTTTCGAACTGACATCCGAGTTCGTCGAACTCAACCAACTGCTGAAACTGGTCGGCCTGTGCGATAGCGGCGGCGCCGGCAAGAACATGGTGGCCAGCGGCGTGGTGTCGGTCGATGGAAAGAAAGAGCTGCGCAAGACCGCCAAGATCCGCACCGGCCAGACCGTGAGCGTGGGCGACGTGCGCATCTCGGTGCAGTAGGAAGGACGACCGATCTCGACGGCGCACGTTTGCGCGCAAACAAACTCGACCGGAAGTCCATGTTTATATTTTAAGAGCCTGTACAGGTTCTCATGTGATCAACCGGCTCGAGGTGACGGCAATGGAAACCCCGGAAGAAAACCCGCAAACCCAGGAACGTCTGATCGGCGACCTGCGCCTCGTCATCGAGAATGCGCAAGAGCTGCTGAAAAACACCGATCAGTACACCAGCGTGCTCTACCAGAACGCGCGCTCCAAGCTGGCCATGGCCCTGCATGCCGCCAACGAAGAGCTCGCGCGCTTCGAAGACGCCCAGCTCAATCGCATGATGGAAGCGACCCGCCTGGCCACCGAGGCCTGCGCCGGCCTGTCCGGCGAAGAGCGTGTGCTGCGCGCGTTTCATTGAGGCGAACTGGGGTGCGTGCAAGCGCACCCTGGCTGCAAAACACCGCGTCCGCCAGCCACCGCTTCAGGTGCGCCGCCACGTCGAAGTCCACATCGATCTCGAACGCCGCGTCGAGCGCATCGCCAAAGCACGCCCCTTGCGCCAGTGCCCGCAGCGCCGCGTAGGCTGCCGTGTCGAGTGGCAGCACCCGCAGCTCCCCGCTTGAACGCACCGCCATGGCCCGGCACGGCCGCGCCATCTGCTGCGGAAACGCCGGCCCACCCGGCTGGTGCGCCAGCCACAAATCCACTGTCGCCCATTGACTCGCATACAGCGCGCATGCCGGCTGCAGGGCGAAGCGGCGCTCGTCGAGCCGGGCCGGGGTCAGGGTGGCGAGCTCGGCCGCCGTGAGGACAGCCGCCTGGTCGGCATAGTGCGCCTGGTGCAACGCCCATTCCAGGCGCGCCATGTCCGCCATGTAGGGGTAAGCGGCCAGCGGCGCGAAGTGGGCCACGAATTCGGACAGCGCTCCGCCGTAACGGTTCAGGTCGGCGTCGAGAGAGGGATGGGATGCGCCGTAGGCCCTGGCCAGCGCCGTAAAAAATTCCTCGCCGACCAGCGTCTGGAGTACCGGATAGGCATTTGCCAGCGCCCGCTCCTGGCCGGCGTGCAGACTGCTGCGGTAAATCGCCAGCCGCCGCCCAGGCTGGCCGCCGGCGGCCAGCACACCGGACAGCGCAGGCTCGGCGGCGGCATCGACCAGCGCGGCACCGAACGCGGCCTGCAGCGCTTCGTGGGCGAGCGGCGCCGCACTTTCTCCTGTTTCCCGCGCGAATAAGGTGCCCTCGTGCGCCGGCGCGAACGGCGCGGCGATTTCCCGCGCCCTGGCTGCCTCGGCCAGCAGCACGTCGAGCGCGGGAAGCGCGCTGTCCCATTCGATCAGCGTGGGCACCTGCCCGAAGCGCGCCAGGGCGGCGCGGTACAAGTCCCATACCTGTTCCGCGATGGCGGCGCCATGGTGGTCGAGCACCACGTCGCCCAGGTCCAGGTGGCCGCCGAGGTGGAGCTCGCCCACCGCGCCGCGCGGCAGCGCCGCGATGGCCGCCAGCGCGTCCTCGCCATGATTTCTCTGGTTCACGTACAGGTTGTTCACGTCGAGCAGGATGCCGCAGCCGCTGCGCCGGGCCAGCGCGCCGAGGAATTCGGCTTCGCCCATGGTGTCGGCCTGGAAGCGGACATAGGTCGAGACGTTTTCGATGAGTATCTGGCGCCCCAGCAGGTCTTGCACGCGGCCGACGCGCGCGACCAGCAGGTCGAGGGCGGCGCCGTCCAGCACCAGCGGCAGCAAGTCGTTCAGCTGGCGTGCGCGCAGCGCGCCCCAGCTCAGGTGTTCGGAGACGAGAAAGGGTTCGACCTGCTCGACCAGCAGGCGCAGCCGCTCGACGTGGTCCCACGAAAACCCCTGGGCCGATCCGAGCCCGAGGCCGACGCCGTGCAGGCTGACCGGATAGTCGCGGCGCAGGCTGCGCAGCACGTCCCAGTCGCGGCCGGCGCGGGACAGGACGTTTTCGCTATGGACTTCGAGCCAGTCGACGCGGGGCCGGGTCTCGAGAAACTGTCGGTAATGGGGCGCGCGCAGGCCGACGCCGATGCCAGGCCGGCTGCCCGAACCCGGCGCGCTCACGCTTCAGGCTGCCGGCGCGGCCGGCGCGATCGCCGGCGCGCTGGACGGGGCGCTCAGCTTGCCGCCCGCCTTTTCGCAGCTGCCCTTCGGCACTTGCTTCCATTCGGCGGGATCGTTGTCGATGCGGGCGGCGCCGGCACAGCCGTGGGTGGCGGTGCCGCAATCGTTCTGGCCCACCTTGGCCACGCCGTAGCAGCGTTCCTGGTCGGCTTTGGTCGCGTGCATGGACGCGTCCTGGGCGGCGGCGGAGGCGCACACCGCCGCGAGGGCGGCGGCGATGGCGGCTTGACGTTTGTTCATGAGAAATCCTGTCGAAGGCAATGAATCAGCCCGGCAGGATATCCCAACCGCGACGCGGCTGGCAACTGGAAGGAAATTACGCGGTCGTATTGATCTTGTTACCCAGGTGCGCAGGGAGGTTCGGCGGCGGCTGGATGCCTTCGAGCAGCTGGCTCATGTGCGCTTTCTGCTGGTCTTGCTGCTTCTTGAGCATGGTGACCGCGACATCGTCCTTGCGGCCGGTCTCAGCGATGGTGGTAGACAAGGCGGCGATGCTGGAAACGTCCATGTGGATCTCCTGATGAGGGTTATCCTTTATTAACGGCTTGTTCTACGGAAACTTTAGCCCTGCCCGCCATCCATTCGGTGAGCCAGCACAACGCCGACTCGGGCCGGTTCAGGTCGAGCCAGGCCGGACCCGTGCCAAGCGGCGCCGGGCTATCGGACGCGACCGCCACCACCAGCGGATCGTCCGGGAACAGCGGCGGCCGGCCCAGCCGCGGCCGGTAGACCTCGAGCTTGGGCAGCGGCTCCCATTTATAGCCCTCGACCAGTGTCAGGTCGGCGCTTGCCAGGCGCGCCAGCTGCTCGGCCAGCGGCGGCTCCGCTTCGCCGCGCAGTTCGCGCAGGATGGCGGTGCGGTAAGGCGAGGCGATCATCACCTCGGCCGCGCCGGCCATGCGCAGGCGCGCGCTGTCCTTGTGCGGCGGTTCGAGTTCGATATCGTGGTGGCTGTGCTTGACGACGTTCACGCGCAGCCCGCGCGCGGCCAGGTTGGAGACGAGAAACTCGAGCAGCGTGGTCTTGCCGCTGCCCGACCAGCCGACCACGGCCAGCACCACGGGCGCCGCCACCGGATCAGTAACCGACACGGTAGCGGGTGCCGCGGTAATTCATGACGGCGTATTTCGGCATCAGGCGTTCCAGTACCAGGCCGGGCGCGAGCTCGTCGCCTTCGCGGCGCAGCATCTTGTCGACCAGCAGCAGGCGATCGGCCGGATTGGGCGAATAGATATAGCCGCCGAGCGCGACTTTCGGCACCTCGCGCTGGATCGCCTCGGGCAGTTGCCCGAGCGTGCGCAGGTTGTCGTCGACGACCGGATCGGGGCCGCGCACGGCGGCGGCGGGTGGAGGTTCAGGCGCACGCGCCGGTGCCGGCAGGTAGACCGCTTCCGGTACATTCTCGCCCGCCGCGGGAAGCTTGGCCTTGGGAGCGGCGGCAACGCGCGGGGCCGGCGCTGGCGCGGCCGCTTTCGGCGCCGGGGCAGGCTGCGTAGCCGGCGGGGCGGCGACCGGCGCGGGCGCCACCGCCACTGGCGGCGGCACGGCCGCGGCGGGCGGTGCCGCCTGGGCCAGCACGGCCGGCGCGGGCGCGGGCGCTTTGGCGCGCAACACCAGTCCGGCCGCCAGGCCCGCCAGCGCCAGGCCCACGCCCAGGCCGATCAGCAAGGGCTTGCGCCTGGCCTTGGCGGCCGCCGCCGCGACGGGAATCGGCGCCGGCGTATGGATATCCGGCGCATGGCCCAGCTGGCGTTCGGCTTGCGCCTTTTTGAGTGCTTCGAGAATGTACGACATTTAGTGTCCCGTCCCGGCGGTGGCAAGCAGACGCGGCTCGGCGACCCCGGTCAGCTGGTTGAGGCGCATGAAGGTGCGCGGACCCGGCACGCCGTCCGCCTTCAGGTTCTGTTGAGCCTGGAAATTGCGAAGTAAGTCACGCGTGCGGGCGTCGAAAGGCTGCTGCGCGGCCGGGGCGGCAACCTGCCCCACCTGGGCCAGCCCCTTGGCCAGCCAGTCGACATCCACGCCCTGGTCGCCGGGGACGAGATGGTCGCGAAAGGCACGCGGCATTTTCCAGAAGGTCGTGTACTCGCCCGTGAAGCGCGGCACCAGCGCGGCGAGCTCGACCCGGGCGCGCTTGCCGTCGGCCAGCAGCGTCGCGCCGCGCTGGTCCAGGTGTTCCAGCACGGCATAGCTGGTGGCGCGCCCCTCGCGCAGGGTGATCACGGCCGGCCGATCGAGCTGGCGCAATTCATAGATGCCGCCGCGGCCCGCGTGGCAGCGCAGATCGGCCTTGATCGCGGCCTGGCAAGCCTCCCCGGCCGGCAAGTTCGCGCCCCACAGCGTGGCCAGCGCGCGCAGGGCCGCCGCTTCGTCGGTCTGCGCACGCGGCAAGCCGGCGGCGGGTGCCGGAAGCACGCTTTTCGCCGCTGTCGCCGCCGGCGCCGCCGCGCGATGCGGCAGCACCTGCCAGGCGGCCGCGGCACTGAGCGCGGCGCCGGCCAGCAAGCCACCGGCCACCAGCGGCCAGCGCGCCGCCCGCGTTGGCGGCAGGGTGTCGCCGGCGAACACTTCCTCGCCCGCTTTACGCAAGATGGTGCGCGTGACTTCGCGGCTGTTTTCGACATACGCGCCCAGCAGCGCACGGTCGCACAGCAGGTTGATGCGGCGCGGCACGCCGCCGGTGATGCGGTGGACCAGCGGCACGATCTGCGCCGGGAACACCGGCGCGCCCTGCAGGCCGGCCACCGCCAGCCGGTGCGCGATGTATGCGCCGGCCTCGGCCTCGAGCAGCGGCCCCAGGTGGTAGCGGGCGATCACGCGCTGGGCCAATTGCTCCAGCTCGGGGCGGGCCAGCATGGTGCGCAATTCCGGCTGGCCGATCAGGATGATTTGCAGCAGCTTGCGCTCGCTCGTCTCCAGGTTCGTCAGCAGGCGCAGTTGTTCCAGCACCTCGGGCGCCAGGTTCTGGGCCTCGTCGATCACCAGCACGTTGTTGCGCCCCTGCGCGTGCGATGCGAGCAAATAGGCGTTGATGGCGTCGACATAGCCTTTCACGCCGCCATGCTCGCCCGGCACGGCGATGCGGAACTCTTCGCACACCGACTGCAGCAATTCGCCCACGCTCAGCTTCGGATTGAAGATGTAGGCGAGCCGGCAATTCTCGGGAACCTGTTCGATGAAGCAGCGGCACACCGTGGTCTTGCCGGCGCCGATTTCGCCCGTCAGCAGCACGAAGCCGCCGCCGCTGTTGATGCCATACAGCAGATGTGCCAGCGCCTCGCGGTGGCGCTCGCTCATGAACAGGTAGCGCGGGTCGGGGGCGATCGAAAACGGCGCCTGCTTCAGATGGAAGAAATTGGTGTACATGAGAACGCTAACGGCCTGGCGGCAGGGGTTTATACCTGGCGCAGTATATTTTGGATTTGCCCTGGTGATAAGCGATCACGCTGCCCGGTTTCGATACCCTCAAGGGATACGGCGAGGTATCGGCCGCCTGGTGGCGCAGGCCCGCACCGGCACGGATCGCCTCCTCCAGCTCGTCCGGCTTGCTGTCGAGCACGGCGGCGACGAATACCAGCGGATTCGTGTCGTCGCTGACCATGACATCGAGCACTTGCTTGCCCCACAGGGTAGCCTCGCCCTTGAACCAGTAGGCCCCGCCCTCGTGCTTGTAGGCCGGACCGAAGGCGGTTCCCAGGTAGCGATGGAAATACGCGTTGTCGAGCTGGCTGCGGCAGAGCAGCGCGCTGCCGATCACGGGACCGAAGGTCGATGGCAGCGCCTGCGCCGCGCCGCACGCGAGCGCCAGCAGCAGGCCGGCGGCGCGGTGCGCGCCGGTCACAGTTTCGACAGCCAGTCGCGGTTGGCCGCGATTTTCGCCTTGGCCGCGGCCGGCAAGGCCTCGTAACAGCCGGGATGCTGCTTGAGCGCAGCTTCGCGGACCTCTTTCTCGAGGCCGTTCACGATAAACACGTAGACGGTGGCGCCTTCGCTGTTCTTGCGCGTGCCCATGTAACGAATCACTGAATTCTCCTCACTCGACATGCGCATTATGACACCAGGCGCGCGCGCCGGCCGCAACGCGGCACGGCGCACCAGGCCGGCACCGTTCGAGGCCCGTTTTTGCGCCTCCATACCGCGATTTTGCACGTCCATCGGTTGGGCTGCACGCACGACTGCGCTTTGCCCTATCTTCCCTGTTCCTGATCACACAAGAACAACAAGGACTTCCATGCACATCCGTCTCCAGCACACCGCCCTCGCCGCCCTCTTCCTCTGCGCCGGGGTCGCCAGCATGCACCCGGTTTCCGCCGAGGACAAGCGCGCCCCGGTCACGCTCGACAAGCGCGCGGTCGGCGCCTTCAACGCCATCGAACTGGCCGGGCCGTTTCGCGTCATCGTCAGCGCCGGCGCGCCGCGCCTCGAATTGTCGGGCGAGCCGAAGCAATTGGCCGAGATCGAGACCGAGGTACGCGACGGCACCCTGGTCGTGCGCCAGCGCGCGCGCACCCAGTTCGGCTTCCACTGGGGCAAGCGCGACCATGCCGAGGTGGTGGTGCGCATCGGCGCGGCCGGCTTGACGCGCCTGACCAATCGCGGCAGCGGCGACGTCGAGCTGGACGCGGTCGGCGGCGAGCGTTTCGTGCTGGCCTCGCAAGGACCGGGCGACATCCGCGCCAGGGGCGGCGTGCGCGAGCTGACTGTCACCAGCAGCGGCAGCGGCGACCTCGACCTGCGTCAGGTGACGGCCAACAAGGTCGCCTTGACGATGTCCGGCCCCGGCGACGTGCACCTGGGCGCCGTCGGCAACGACCTGGCGGCGCGCATGAGCGGCTCGGGCGACCTGGAGGCGACGGACCTGCGCCTGACGCGCGCCGTGGCCCAGATCAGCGGTCCGGGCGGCGCCCGCCTGCGCGGCCAGGCGCGCGAGCTGCGGCTCGAACTCACCGGTTCGGGCGACTTCGACGCCTGCGAACTCCAGGTCGAGCAATTCGGCAGCCTGCAGCGCGGACCGGGCAATGCCTGCGTTGCCGGCAACATCCGCCAGTTCGAGGCCGAGGTCAACGGTTCGGGCGACCTCGAGGCGCGCGGCCTGCATGCCGGGCGCGCCGTGCTGCGCATGAACGGCCCCGGCAATGTCACGCTCAGCGGCACGGCCGACGAACTGCGCGCCGACCTCACCGGTTCCGGCGAACTCGACGGCGGCGGCCTGACCGTGCGCAGCGCCATGCTCGACAGCGGCGGCCCCGGCAACATGGCGCTGGCACGCGTCACCGACACGCTCGACGCCTCGCTGCACGGCTCGGGCGACTTGAGCGCGACGGTCGAGGGCAAGCGCGTGATGCTCAAGATGCGCGGCCCCGGCAACGTCGAGCTCGAAGGCCGCGCCGAGCGCATCAGCGCCGAACTCTCCGGTTCAGGCACGCTGCAGGCGCGCCGCCTGACCGTGCGCCAGAGCGACATCAATGTGCGCGGCCCGGGCAGCGCCGCGGTGAACCAGGTGCGCGAGGGCAGTGGCGAGCGGCGCGAGGAACTGGTGCAGGTGGAACGCGGCGGGCGCCGGCAAAGCAATTGAATCGCGCGCTTTTATATTAAATATAATCAACAGATATTGCTCGCTTTGTAGAGTTATTCCTACAAGTTTATGTCGGCATTCCTTACAACTCAGCCTGGTTTTATTCAATTGATTACGCCAAATTATTGATACGTAAATACAAATTTCCCTTGGTATGTTTATTGCATGAGCCGACCTTCGTAGTACCCACTAAACCAAGGGAGAAATAAAATGAAATCGAACAAGTTTTTTTTCCGTAAGGTACTGGCAATCCTGTCGTTCTGTCTCACCGGATCGGCCATGGCCGGCCCGATCATTATTGCCGGTACCGATGCCGACGATCATGGCGGCCAGAGCGGCGGCGTGAATCTCACCGGTTGGTCCTTCATGCAAAAGGCCTTTGAAAATATCGGTGCGAACGTGACAAACGGAAATAAAACGATTGTTTGTCTTGGCTGCAATGGTTCTACTGCATCAAGCGCATTCAATTCCGCCACTTCGCTGTCGAGTTTGGCGGGCGGCTGGACCTTTATGTCCGTGACGGGCGCCGCGAATATCGGCAGTTTCTTCGCCAGCGACCTGGCAAGCACCGGCATTATCTATATGCCGACGGTGTCGAACAATGTCGGCGGCGGGATTCTCGACAGTGAATTGGCCGTGATTAACGGCAATGGAACCGCCCTGAATAACTTTGTGGCGGGCGGAGGCGGCTTGTTCACCCAGGAACAGGCGAATTCGACGATCGGTTACGGCTGGCTCTCGTCGCTGCTTCCAGGATTTACCGTCATGGGCGATAACACCGGCGGCATTACCAATTCCAGCCAATTGCAGCTCACCGCGGACGGCAATGCCGCCTTCCCGGGCCTGACCAACACCGACCTGTCGAATGCCACACCGTGGCACGCCTGGTTCACCAACTACGGCTCGGGTTTGAAGGTGCTCGCCGTCGGTAATGGCGACGGCGGCTTCGACGACGCCGTGGTCCTCGGTGGCGGCATCGGCGGCGTCATCGCCTGCGGCCAGCCAGGTCAACCGGCCTGCCCGACCAACGACGTCCCGGAACCGGCATCGCTGTCGCTGCTGGCGGCAGGCTTTGGCTTGCTGGCATGGCGTCGGAAAGAACGCGTCTAAGCGTCAAGGCGCCGTCCACGAAAAAACCGCGCACTTCGCAGTGCGCGGTTTTTTTTTGTGGACGACGCCAGGGCCGATCAGCGCCGGCAGCTCAGGCGCAGCGTGTCGTTTTCGCGTGCGCTCACCTGTTGCGGCGCGTCGTCGCCGCAGCGGTAGATCACGGTCAGGCGCTTCGGTGCGCCAATGGCCGGGTCGCCGCACAAGTCGTTGCTCGCGACGACGGCGCCGCCACTGCGGCCGATATCGTTGCGCACCGCCCGGCGCGCATCGCAGAAAGCGCCGCGCGCGCCGTACTCGGCTTGTTCGATGCGCAGGCCGCCCCACTCGCCACCACGGCCGCGGCCATCGCGGCCGTCGCGGTCCCCGCGCTGGGCGGCGGCAAAACCGTCCTCGTAGCCACGGCGGTAGTCGGCACTCTGGGCGAACGCGGACGTGGACGCGGCAGTCAAGGCCAGGACAGCGGCGACGCGCATAATCTGTTGTTTAGCAATTCCCATAGTTTTCTCCGATGCAGTAGTTGGTCAGCTCTTCGTGCAGACCGTGTCCGTTCTGTACGCGTGATCCTAGTGTGTCAGCGATGGCCGGAAAAAGCTGTCGCTTGCGCTGTAAGAGAAGTTTCAATCTGTAAGTGACCGAAACCGACCTGCGCCGGCAGCGGCGGAGCGGCGCCCTTCGATGCGCTGATTCACTGCTCGACAATACCAGTTTGCATACCAGCTCAGGTACCGCCGCTTCATAGGGCGACGCATGCGCGGCAGCGTCATGCGCGTCGCTTCGCCACGCAAATCCAATACCACTTAAATACCTGTTGACAAGCTCAACCCCGCTCCCTATAGTGCCCTGACCTCCCCGGCACTCATTTCCCCCATGATCGAATACCTCATCGGCGTCGATGGCGGCGGCACCGGCACCCGCGTGCGCCTGGCGCGCGCCAACGGCGACCCACTGGCGCAAGCGGCCGCCGGCCCCTCCGCACTTTCCCACGGCATCGAGAATGCCTGGACCACGATCCGCTCCGCCATCGCCGACGCTTGCGCGCTGGCCGGCATCGGCTCCCCGCCCTTGTCCACGATGGCGATCGGCCTCGGCCTGGCAGGCGTGCACAACAAGGACTGGGCGGCCCAGTTCGTCGCCGCCGATCCGGGCTTTGCCGCCCTGGTGCTCGATACCGACGGCTTCAGCACCCTGATGGGTGCCCATGGCGGCGCGCCCGGCGCGATCGTGGCGATCGGCACCGGCAGCGTCGGCGAAGCGATGCTGCACGACGGGACCAAGGTCGAAGTCGGCGGCTGGGGCTTCCCGGCCGGCGACGAAGCGAGCGGCGCCTGGATGGGCCTGCGCGCCCTGAACCACATCGAACAGGTGCTCGATGGCCGTGTCAGCGGCGGCGCGCTGGCGCGCGACGTGATCGAGGCCTGCGGCGGCCACCGCGACGCGGTCCAGGTCTGGCTCGGACGCGCCAACCAGACCGCCTACGCCGGCCTGGCGCGCTTCGTCGTACGCCATGCCGACACCGACCCGGTGGCAGGCGCGATCCTGGCCCACGCCGGACGCGAAGTGGCCAGCATCGCCCACGCGCTCGACCCGGCGCACACGCTGCCGCTGGCCCTGTGCGGCGGCCTGGGCGAGGTGCTGCTGGCCTGGCTGCCGCCCGACACGGGGGCGCGCTGCCTGGCGCCCCAGGGCGACTCGGCGCAAGGCGCCCTGCGCATGATCGAACTGCATTTGAAGAAAGCGTTCCAATGAAAGGCAATATCCTCACGCCCGATGGCTGGATCCACGGCGAACTGCGCTGCGGCGCCATGATCGAGGCCATCGACGGCCAGCCGGTCGACCCCGACAGCAACGGCGACGACTACATCGTCCCCGGCTTCATCGACGTCCACGTGCACGGCGGCGCCGGGCGCGACATGATGGAAGGCGGCGACGCGCCGCACGTGATCGCCGCCCTGCACGCGAAACACGGCACCACCAGCCTGCTGGCGACGACCATGACCGCCCCGCCCGAGGACATCGAGCGCGCCCTGGCCGCCATCGGCGCGGCCTGCAAGGCGCGCGGCGCCGGCGAGGCGCGCATCCTCGGCGTGCACCTGGAAGGCCCGTACATCAACGCGGCCAAGCTCGGTGCCCAGCCGCCGTTCGCGAAGGAAGCCACGCTGGCGGAAGTCGAAGCCTACGAGCGCCTGGCGCCGATGAAGGTGATCACCGTGGCGCCCGAGATCCACGGCCACCTGGAGCTGGTGCGCGCCTTGAGCGACGACGGCGTGCGCGTCCAGATCGGCCACACCAGCGGCTCCTACGAGGACGGCGTGGCCGCGCTCGCACACGGCGCGGCCGGTTTCACCCACCTGTTCAACGCGATGCCGGGCCTGCACCACCGCGAACCGGGCATGGTCGGCGCGGCGCTGGCGCATGCGCGGTACGCCGAGATCATCCCCGACCTGCTGCACGTGCATCCGGGTGCGATCAAGGTGGCGCTGCGCGCGATCCCGCAGCTGTTCTGCGTGACCGATTCCACGGCCGCGTCGGGCATGCCGGACGGCGAATACATGCTGGGCCGCCAGGTGGTCCACAAATGCATGGGCGGCGTGCGCCTGGCCGACGGCACCCTGGCCGGTTCGACGCTGACCATGGATGGCGCGCTGCGCAACCTGGTCAAGATCGGCCTGTCGATCGCGGACGCCTCGCGCCGCGTCTCGACGAATGCCGCCGACTACCTCGGCGAAACCCTGCGCGGGCGCCTGGCGCCGGGCTGCCATGCCGACTTCGTGGTGCTGGACCGCGACCTGAATATCAAAGCCGTGTATATCGAAGGAGAAGTGCTGTGACCGACACCTCGCTCATGCTGCAAGAAGCCATGTCCGCCGCCGACTGCGTCGCCCTGCAACTGTCGCAGGACGTGGAACGCTACGCCGAGCTGGGGCGCACCCTGCGCTCGACCAATTTCAACAGCGCCGTCACGGTGGCGCGCGGCAGCTCGGACCACGCCTCGGGCTACGTGGCCTACCTGATCATGTCGCGCATGGGTCGCCTGGTGACCTCGCTCCCGATGTCGCTGATCACGCTGTACAAGTCGCCGCTGGTTACGCGCGACACCCTGGCGATCTCGATCTCGCAGTCGGGCCAGAGCCCGGACGTGGTGGAACCGATCCGCTACTTCCGCGACGGCGGCGCCACCACCGTGGCCCTTGTCAACGACGCCGCCTCGCCGCTGGCCCAGGCCGCCGCCTGGAGCATGCCGCTGCACGCCGGCAAAGAGCAGAGCGTGGCCGCGACCAAGAGTTTCATCGCCAGCCTGGTGGCCGGTGCGCGCCTGGTGGCCGAGTGGCAGAACGACCCCGAACTGAAAGCGGGCCTGGCCGCCCTGCCCGACGACTTGCGCGCGGCGTCGACAGTAGACTGGTCGGCCGCGATCGACGTGCTGGCCCCGGCCCGCAACATCATGGTCGTCGGCCGCGGCATCAGCTTCCCGATCGCGCTCGAAGCGGCCCTGAAATTCAAGGAAACCTCGGCCCTGCAGGCGGAAGCCTTCTCCGGCGCCGAGATCAAGCACGGCCCGATGGCCCTGATCGAAGACGGCTATCCGCTCCTGATCTTCGCCACCCGCGGCCCGGCGCAGGCCGGCCTGGTGGCGCTCGCGCAGGAAATGCGCGGACGCGGCGCGCGCGTGCTGCTGGCCGCGCCCGAGGACATTCCGGAACGCGACCTGACCCTGCCGGTCGCCGCCACCCCGGACCTCGACCCGATCGTCGCGATCCAGGCCTTCTACGTGATGGCGGCCAGGCTGTCGAAAGCACGCGGCATGGACCCGGACCGTCCGCGCCACCTGAGCAAAGTCACCAAGACCAATTAAGGCGAGACCCCCATGGACGAACTGAGGAAAATCGCCGGCCAGCTGATCATGGTGCGCCTGTTCGGCACGGAGCTGGACCAAGAAACGACCACCTTCCTGGTCGAGAACCGCGTGCGCGGCGCCTGCCTGTTCCGCCAGAACATGACGGACGCGGCGCAGCTGACGCGCTTGACTGGCGCCTTGCGCGCGGCGATGGGCGAGCAAGCGCTGATCGCCCTCGACCAGGAAGGCGGCGCCGTGGTGCGCTCGACCTGGGTGCCGGCGCCGCCGTCGGCGATGGCGCTGGGCGCGGCCAACGATCCCGATCTCGCGCGTGAAGTCGGCGCGGCCGTGGCGCGTGCGGTGCGTTCGCTCGGCTTCAACTGGAACTTCGCGCCGGTGCTCGACCTGAACAACAATCCGCACAATCCGGTGATCGCCGAGCGCTCCTTCGGCGCCGATCCGGAAACGGCCACCCGCATCGCGCTGGCCTGGATGGAAGGCAGCGAGGCGGAAGGCGTGGCCTGCTGCGTCAAGCATTTCCCCGGCCACGGCGACACCCATGTCGACTCGCACCGCGCGCTGCCGACCGTCGACAAGTCGCTGGCCGAACTGGAGCGCTTCGAATTCGCGCCCTTCCGCATGGCCGCCCAGGCGCCGCACCCGGCGCCGGCGATGATGACCGCCCACATCGTCTACCCGGCGCTGGACGCCGAGTATCCGGCCACCATGTCGCGTCCGATCCTGACCGGCATCCTGCGCGAGCAATGGCGCTACGAGGGCGTGATCATCACCGACGGCATGGACATGCATGCGATCGCGCAGCGCTACGGCGCCGGCCAGGCCGCCGTGCGCGCGCTGGTGGCGGGCGCCGACATGGTGATGGCGATCGGCTCGCGCGAAACGCAGGAAGAGACGATCGCCGCGATCGCCGCCGCGATCGCGTCGGGCGAACTGCCGATGCCGGAAGTCGAGGCACGCCTGGCGCGCCTGGCGACCCTGGCCGCGGCCCATCCCGCCGGCGGCGTGGCGCGCCCTGCCGCCGCGATTGCGCAGGCGGGACGCTGCGAGGTCATGGTCGGCGGCGCGCCCGGCGCCGACGAAGCGCCGGTCTACACCACCGACGACGCCGACCGCGCCCTGATGGCGCGTGCCTGGCAGCGCGGCCTCTCGAGCCGCGGCGCGGTGCGCCGCCCGGCGCCGGGAGCACGCGTGCGCCTGGTCGCGCGCCAGGACGTGGTCAGCGACGGCGTGTCGGAAGCGGGCGTACCGGCCGCCGCGATCGCCGCCTCGCTGGCCCAGCTCTACGAAGTCGAGCTGGTGACCTTCGCCGACCCGGACAGCTTCGACTGGAGCGCGCTGCCGCAAGACGGCCGCTTCACGATCCTGGCCTCGACCTCGCGCCGGCGCTACCCGCCGGCGCTGCGCGCGCGCTGGCATCCGGACCTGCACCTGGCCTTGTGGAACCCGTACCAGGCGCTCGACTTCGACGCGCCGGCCCTGATGACCTATGGCTTCGCCGCGCCGGCGCTGGCGGCGGTGAACGCCTGGCTCGCGGGCGAGATCGAGGCCGCCGGCCACTGCCCGGTGCCGGGCTTCTGAAGCGTAGACCATGCCTGCGTTACCGTGCGTAATCACGGTAACGCAATGTAACGACAGCCCCCCGCGCCGCACGCCTGCGGCACAATTGCGCCGCACTCCCGACTGTTTATGGGACAATGCGCGTTTGCTCAAGCTTGGCAAAAACGCCATCTTGCCGCGGATCGCATCTTTTGTTTTTCTCCGCTCATCTTTTTAGAAGGATCACTCATGTCCCATTTCCGCCTTGCTCGCCTGTGCCTGCTGTTGGCTGCCGTTGGCCTGAACACCGCGCCTGCCCTGATGACGAGCGCGCACGCGCAAAAGGAAGCAGCTGCGCCAGCCAATACGGTGCGTCCGGAGCTGGCCAAGATTCTCGATTCGAACGCGCTCCAGCCGCTGATCGCCGCCAAGAACGTGGCCGAAGTGCAGGCCCGTATCACCCAGGCTGAAGCGATCCCGAACAAGACGCCCTACGAGAACTACATCCTGAACCGCATCAAGATGGCGCATGCTTCGCTGGCCGGCAACGATGCGGGCATCCTGGCCGCCGCCGACGAAGTGGTGAAGTCCGGTTTCGAGCCGAAGGACACCCAGGCCAAGCTGGTGCTGGCCATGGCCAACATCCAGTACAACGCCAAGAACTACACGGCCGCCACCGAACAGCTCAAGCGCTATGAAGCGCTGGGCGGCAACATGGCCGAAGCGCGCACGCTGCAGTCGCGCGCCATGTACCTGGGCAAGGACTACGCCGGCGCCAAGGTCCAGCTGTCGCAGCTGATCGCCGAAGCCGAAAAGGCGGGCAAGCCGCCTGCGCAGGAAGACCTGAAGCTGATGCTGAGCGCCGCCTACGAGTCGAAAGACACCGCCGCCTACGAGGCGACGGTCCAGAAGATGGTGACCTTCTACCCGACCGACGAATTCTGGAATGAGCTGATCCGCGTGAGCGTGGTGCGCAAGCCGGGCTTCGACCAGAACAACTACCTGCCTTTGCTGCGCCTGCAATTCGCGGCCACCAAGGTGATGCGCGAAGAGGATTACGTCGACCTGGCCGAAAGCGCGCTGCGCGACGGCTTCCCGACCGAAGCCAAGAACGCGATCGACGCCGGTTTCAGCGCCGGCGTGCTGGGCAAGGGCGCCAACGCCAAGGCCCACAACGCGCTGCGCACCCGTGCCGACAAGGGCGCCGCCGACGATGCCAAGAACATCGCCGCCGGCGAAGCCTCGGCCGCCAAGGCCAAGAGCGGCGCCGGCCTGGTCAACCTGGGCTGGGCGTACGCGACGATGGGCCAGTACGACAAGGGTGTCGGCTTCATCCAGCAGGGTATCGCCAAGGGCGGCCTGAAGCAGCCTGACGAAGCCAAGCTGCGCCTGGGCGCCGCCCAGGCCAAGGCCGGCCACAAGGACGATGCCATCAAGACGTTCGAGTCCGTGAAGGCCGGCGGCGGCCTGTCGGATGTGGCACGCGTCTGGGTCATGACGCTCAAGCAGCCAGCCGGCGCCGCAGCGGCGAGCGCCGCTGCCGCACCGGCAGCGGGCAAGTAAGCACGCTTCGAGCCGCATGAGAAAGCGGGCGAGCGCCAGTGGCGCCGCCCGCTTTTTTTATGCAAGCGACGGTTCGCCAGCGAACATCGCGGCGCGCAGGCCTTGCCCATAATCGGCTTATCTCAAGGGAGGCCGATTCATGACGACCGTTCGCACAGGCCAGGCGCCACCACGACTCGAACGCGAGCAATTTCGCCGCAAGTTCATGGAGGGGTTTTTCGATCCCGCCTACCAGCAGGTCTCGGACCAGCTGGCCGCGATCGAGGAAGTGGCCTGGCAGGCCTACCGCGACAAGCGCAAGGCGCCGCGCACCGAAAAAGCCGGCGCCGGCTTCGCCGATCCCGACTACGACCTGTCGATCGAATGGAAGGCCACGCGCGAGCGCCTGCTGGCCGCCGAAGCCCACCAGAAGCAGCCGGACACGCCGAGCCGGGTCCTGCTGATCAACGCTTCGGCGCGCAACGACGGCAGCTGTCCGGGCGAGATGTCGAAGTCCTGGCGCCTGACGAAAATCGCGCGCGACGCGCTGGCCGAGTCAAGCATCGAAGCCGACCTGCTCGACCTGTCGCGCCTGACCTCCGACTACGACCGCCACATCCATCCCTGCAAGGCCTGCGCCAGCACCGCCATGCCGCTCTGCCACTGGCCCTGCAGCTGCTATCCGAACCACGCCGAACGCCAGACCGGCGACTGGATGAACGAGATCTACGAACGCTGGGTGGCCGCGCACGGGGTCATCATCCTGACACCGGTCTACTGGTACCAGACGCCGTCCACGCTGAAACTGATGATCGACCGCCTGGTCTGCGCCGACGGCGGCAATCCCGACCCGAGTTCGACCCACGGCAAGGACGCGCGCAAAGCCAAGGAAATCGAGCTGGCCGGCTGGGACTATCCGAAGCACCTGGCCGGGCGCGCCTTCGGGCTGGTGGTGCATGGCGACGTCGCCGGCATCGAGGGCACGCGCCGTTCGCTGTCGGACTGGCTGAACTGGATGGGACTGGTGGACTCGGGCAGTTTCGGTGCGCTCGACCGTTTCATCGGCTATTACGAGTCGTATGCCGAAAGCCACGAGGTGCTCGACCGCGACACGGCCGTGCAGGAAGAAGTGCGCAACGTGGCGCGCGCCGTGGCGCTGACCGTGCAGGATCTGCGCTCGGGGCGCGTGGTGCCGCAAGCGGCAAAGCTGAAGGCGCCGCGGCCGAAATGACGGGGCGTGCGCCCCATCCCGGCCGCCGCGATCAAATCGCGGTAAACCCGCCGTCGACCGACAACTCGTGCCCGGTCACGAACGAGGCCTGGTCGGAACACAGCCACAGCACCGCGTTCGCGATCTCCGCCGTCTCGGCCAGGCGCCCCATCGGGTGCGCGGCGCGCAGTTTCTTTTCCATCGCCGGCGCGCCCTGGAAGGCGCGCGCCATCAGCGGCGTGCGCACGGCGCCGGCGCAGACGGCGTTGATGCGGATGCCTTCCTTGGCGTGTTCGAGGGCGGCGCTCTTGGTCAGGCCGGCCAGCGCGTGCTTGCTGGCGGCGTAGACGCCCTGCGCCGGCGCGCCGACCAGGCCGTAGGCGGAGGACAGGTTGACGATCGCGCCGCTACCCTGCTTGCCCATCTGGCGCAGCTGGTATTTCATCGACAGCCAGGCGCCCTTGACGTTGACGTCCATGATGCGGTCGTAGGCGGCTTCGTCGAGTTCGGCCAGGCGCGCGTCTTCTTCGAACAGGCCCGCGCAATTGACGGCGCAGTCGAGCCGGCCATAGTGGTGCACGGTCTTGTCGAGCAGGGTTTCGACTTCCGGCGCGCGCGTCACGTTGACCGGGACGAACAGCGCCTTGGCGCCGCTCTCGACGATCATCGCCGCCGTCGAATGGCCGCCGTCGACCGCGATATCGGCCACCACCACCGCCGCGCCGGCGCGCCCGAAGGCCAGCGCCACCGCGCGCCCGATCCCGCTCGCGGCACCCGTGACCAGCACGACCTTGCCCGCGAACGAGATAGCGCCCGCTTCCTGCTCTTTATTGCCCTTCATATAACTCCGCCTGACGCTTCATGATGCCGAAAGGCAACATTCTAACGCGTCGGCGTGAATTCACCAAATTGGTGCATCAGGGCGCCGGTTTCACCTTGTCCAGGTCGCCCGCCATCACCACCGACAGCTTGCCCGGGTCGATCGCCTTGCGGAAAGCGGCGTTCAGCTGGGGCAGCGTGACGGACATCAGCTTGGCCTCGAACTGGCGCGACCATTCGTAGGTGCGGCCGCGGTACAGGTAGGAGGTCCAGCCGGCGGCCAGGGCGCCGTCGTCGGCGCGGGTTTGCTGGCGCTGCTGCATCAGGCCCGACTTGGCGCCCGCCAGTTCGGTGGCGGTGAAGCCATCCTTGACGGCGCGCGCCAGCTCGGCGCGGATCGCGCCATCCAGGCGCTGCAGGTTCTGGGGCGCGGCGATGGCGCTGATGCCGAAGGCCCCTGCCCGGTCCAGGTCACCGGCTTCGAGCTGCGAGCCGCCGCCATACGACAGGCCATCCTTCTGGCGGATGCGGTCCATCAGGCGCGAACGCAGGCCGCCTTCGCCGAAGATGTAATTGGCCAGGGTCAGGGCCGGATAGTCGGGGTCGTCGATGTTCAGGTCGAGGTTCAGGCGCGCCGTATAAAAACCGTTTTCCTTGTCCGGCGTGTTCAGTGTCGTCTTCAAGGGCGCGACATCGGCATAGCGGCGCAGCACCGGCGCGAAGTTCGCCGGCGCTTTCCAGGCGCCGAACAATTCGTCGACCAGCGGCACGATGGCCTTGGCGTCGAAGTCGCCGACGATCGCCATCTCGGCCGGCACCGTGCCGTAGAACTCGCGGTGGTGGGCGCGCAAGTCGTCCAGGCGCGCCGCGGTCAGTTCGGCCAGGTCGTCGTCGAAGCTGTTCGCGTGGCGCACGTCGCCCTTCGGGTACTGGTCGAAGTGGCGCGCCAGCGCGCGCGCCGCCACCGCCTGCGGCTCGGAGCGGCTGGCTTCGAGGGCGACCAGCGACTGGCGCCGCAGCTGTTCGAATTCAGGCGCCGGGAAGACCGGCTCCTTGAGCACATGGGCGACCAGGCGCAAGGCCTCGGCCAGGTGCTCGCGCGTGGTCTGGAAATGGGTCAGGCCGCCGGCGATCTTGAGACGGTCGAATTGGTCGGACAGCTGCTCGCGCGTGTAGCGGCTGGTGCCGCGCATGAGCATGGCGCCGGTCAGTTCGGGCACGGCGCCTTTGCCGAACAAATTCTGCTCGTCGCCCATGTGCTGGCGCAGGTCGACGGTGACGGCTTCGCCGCGGTTCTTTTTAGGCAGCAGCGCCAGTTTCACGCCGCGCGCGGTCGTCAACTCGGTGCGCTTGAGGATATTCTCCTGGGTCGGCTCGAAGTCTTCCGAGACCAGGGTCGAGGCCTTCGGGGTGAAGGTTTTCAGGATGCTCTCGACGCTCGGCGCCGGCGGGATGACGGCGCGCAGCGGCGCGTCTTCGGGCAGGAAGGTGCCGGTCACGCGGTTGTCGCGCCGGAAGTAGCGCTTGGCCACGCCCGCCACTTCATCCGGCGTAATGGTCTTGATGCGTTCGCGCCCGGTGAAGAACAGGCGCCAGTCGCCCAGCGCGATGGTTTCCGACAGCGCCACGCCGACCCGCTGCGGATCGTTCAGGCTGCGCTCCATGTCGTTCTCGTACATGCGCCGGATGCGCGCCATCTCCTCGAGCGTCGGCGGGGTCGCGCCGAAGGTCTCCACCGCCTCCGTGAGCGCGGCGCGCACCGGTTCGACCGGCTCGCCCTTCTTGATCACCGCGCCGACGAATTGCAGGCCCGGTGCATAGCCGGTCTCGCCGAAACTGAAGACCTGGCTCGCCTTGCCGGTTTCGACCAGCTGCTTGTGCAGGCGCCCGGTCGGCACGTCGCCGAGGATGGACGAGGCAAAGGCCATGACGTCGCTGTCGTCGTGCAGGCTCGATGGCACCTTGTAGCCCAGCATGACGATCTGGACGTCGCCCTGGCGGCGGACGGCGAAACTGCGCTCGCCATCCTGGGTCGGCTCGACCGTCCAGAATGCGGGCAGCGTGCGCGTCGGCTTCGGGATGGCGCCGAACAGGCGCGCGATCTTCGCCAGCGTGGCATCGGCATCGAATTTGCCGGCCACCAGCAGCACCGCATTGTCGGGCTGGTACCAGGTGCGGTAGAAGGCCTGCAGGTTCGCGATCCGGACGTTCTCGATGTCGCTGCGGTTGCCGATCGTCGAACGGCCGTAGCTGTGCCAGTCGTAGGCGATGCTTTGCATGCGCTTGACCAGCACGCCCGAGGGCGAGTTCTCGCCGCTCTCGAACTCGTTGCGCACGACCGTCATCTCGGAATCGAGGTCTTTCTTGGCGATGAAGGAACCCGTCATGCGGTCCGCTTCCATCTGCAGCGCCCAGTCGAGATTGGCCGTTGACGCCTGGAAGACTTCGTAGTAATTGGTGCGGTCGAGCGAGGTGGTGCCGTTGAAATCCATGCCGCGGTCGGCGAACTGGCGCGTGATGTCCGGGTTCTTCTTCGATCCCTTGAACAGCAGGTGTTCGAGCAGGTGCGCCATGCCGGTCTCGCCGTAATTCTCGTGGCGCGAGCCGACCAGGTAAGTAACGTTGACGGTGACGCTGGGACGCGAGGCGTCGGGAAAGAGCAGCACTTTCAGGCCATTCGGCAGCCGGTATTCGGTGATCCCCTCGACCGAGGCGCCGAGGGTGACGCCCTTCGGCAACGGCGCCCTGGGCGCGGCCGCGGCGGCGCCGGCGATGAGGAAGGCGCAGGCGCCGGCGATCAGGTGCGCGGACAGGCCGCGCTGGTTACTCGTCAAATTCATGTCATCCCGCTGGTTGCGTGCGCCACGCGGCGCGCCAACGGCGATGGTAACAGATGGTTGCGCGAGATGATGCCGCCACGCACTAAAGTGGTGCGACGCGGCGGGACAGGCTGACCCGTCAGTGCCGGGCGCGCTTTTCGTGGGCCTGCTGGCTGCCGCTGATGCGCGACAGGTCGCCCATTTCCTCGGCCAGGAATTCGAGCAGGTCGTCGGCGCTGACGATGCCGGCCAGGCCGCCATTCGCATTCACCACCGGCACACGGCGGATGCCGCGCAGGCGCATGTGCTCGATGGTCTGGTAGACGTCGTCCTGTTCGCCGCAGGTGAGCAAGTCGTCGCTCATGATGTCGCCCACTTGCAGGCTGGCCGGGTCGAGCCCGAGCGCGACCACCGAGACGACGATGTCGCGGTCGGTGACGATGCCGGCGGGGATGGCTTGGCCGTCGGCGCCGTCGACGACCACCAGGTCGCCCACATGGTGCTTGCGCATCAGGAGCGCCGCCCCTTGCACGGTTTCGTCGCGGTTGCAGCTGATGGTCTGGGCGGTGCAGATGTCGCTGATGTTCATGGCGGTCTCCTCTTGCGTGCAACATAGTGCAGCAACGCGCGCAGCGTTTGATCTAGCTCAAACGCTTTTGGGAACTCAGACTTTGGGAACGCCCGGCAACTCGACGAAGCAGGCGTCGACCACTTGCAAGTCATTGTCTTTTGCGAAATTCACAACGAAGTGATAAGCCAGGGGTTCGGCTTTCTTCAGCTTGTTGTTGACGACCACGGCCTTGACACCGTCGATCACGGTCGGGTGGACGTAGGGGGAAAACTGGAGATGGGCATGGCGGCCGCCGCTGCCTTCGGGACGAAAGCAGGACATGACCCCGCACAAGCGCTCCGCCCAGTCGCTGGGGCGGAACTGCTTGCCATTATTCGTGAGGCCCAGGATGAAGAATTCGCCGACGGCGCCTTCATTCCCGGTATGCGGTAACTCGGCCATAGTGCTGCTTGAATGCTGCGTGGAGGAGACGACGAGTATTATATCTTATAGAAGACTTGGACACGAGCTTGTCTCGACATGTTTAGCCCAGCCACGCCATACTCGACAACAGTAACAACAGGATCATCCATAGTATCAGGGCGCGCCAGACAAGTCCCACCGTACTTTGCAGTGCGCGCAGGCTCGGCTCTTCGCCGGGCAAGACTTCGATGTCGGCCTCGCTCAGGTCGACCATGGCGGCGTCCGCCGGCAAGGGCTGGGGCGCGTTCTCGTTCGGGGTGCCCAGGCGCACGCCCATCGCCCCGCCGCCGGCGGCCAGGATGATGCCGCGCGACTCGTCCGCCCAGCGGTTCGCGAAATTGCGCCAGGCGTAGATGGCGTCCTCGAAATTGCCGACCACGGCGAACGCGATGGCGGTCAGGCGCACGGGAATCCAGTCGATCCAGTAGAAGGCCCTGGCGGCGAACTGGCCGAAGGCTTCGTTACGCATGTGCTCCGGTTCGTTCCAGGCGCGCGCCAGGTATTCGGAGACGCGGTACAGCACGGCGCACGCGGGTCCGAGCGGCATCAGGAACCAGAAGAACACGCCGAACACGCTGCGGTGGGTCGTGATCAGCGACTTTTCGACGGCGATGCGGGCGATCTCGGTGGCGTCCATGCCGACCGTGTCGATGCGCGCCCATTCGGCCAGCAGCGCGCGCGCCGTGGCTTCGTCGCCGCTGTTGAGGGCCAACTGGATCGAGGTGAAGTAATGGCTGTAGTGGCGAAAACCCAGGGTCAGGTAGACGATGGCGACGTTCCAGGCGAAGGCCAGGAACACGAGGCCGAAGTATTGCAGGATCCAGTAGACCAGCGCGACCGGCAGCACCAGCACCGCCATCATCAGGAACCAGCCCATGCGGCCGTTCTTCGGCTCGCCGGCGTTGAACCAGCCTTCGATCCGCATCGCCAGGTTCTTGATGCCGCTATACACCTGGTTATCCGCGCGCAGCGGTTTGAGTTGCTCGATCAGCAATGCGCACAGGATGGAAAAAAATGTCATGCAAGTCCTTCTTTTGTTATGGCAATACCGCGCTGCCCGCTACGATAGCGCAGGTGCCCGCCATAATCAAATCGCCGATGCCAAGAATTTTTATGCACGCAGGAAATGGAAGAGATTGCGCAGCATGCCGGCCGTCGCGCCCCAGATGAAGAAGCGCTCATACGGCATGGCGTAGAAGCTGCGCCTGCCCTTGCCTTCCGGCAGGTCGACCGACATGCGCTGGTGGTGCATGCCGTTCATCAGGAAGGCCAGCGGCACTTCGAAGATCTCGGCCACCTCGTTCGGATCGGCGATCAGATCGAACGGTGGCTGGACCAGCGCGACCACGGGCGCGACCCGGTAGGCGCTGCCGGTGACATAGTCGGGCAGCACGCCGACGATGGAAACATGGCGCCGGTGCAGGCCGATCTCTTCTTCCGATTCGCGCAGCGCGGTCTCGATCGGCGACGAATCGAGTTCTTCGGCGCGCCCGCCTGGAAAGGCGATCTGGCCGGCGTGGCTGGAAAGATGGTCGGTACGCAAGGTCAGCAGCACGCTCAAGCCGTCGGGACGCTCGACGATGGGAATGAGCACGGCGGCGCGGCGCAGCTTGAAACCCGGGGTGACCCAGGACTCGTCCGGCGTTTCCGGTTCCCAGGCCAGGCGCAGGCGGGCAAAGCGCGCGCGCAGCGACTCGGCCGTCAGGAAGACGGGGTCGATGGCGGGCTCGCCGCCCAGGGCGTCGATCGGCAAGCGGGATGGATCCATATGAACCTTAACCAAAAAGCATTTCTCCTGGTCACGACTATAAACCGAAAAAGAAAAAGGCATCCCGGGGGATGCCTTTTTTTACTCCACAATCGCGATTACTTGGCGACTGGCGCGGTTGCGACCTTGCGCTGCGGCAGCTTTTCTTTGATACGTGCCGATTTGCCCGAACGCTCACGCAGGTAGTACAGCTTGGCGCGACGCACGTCACCACGACGCTTCACTTCGATCGAAGCGATCAGCGGCGAATACAGCTGGAACGTACGCTCGACACCTTCACCGGACGAGATCTTACGAACGATGAAGTTCGAGTTCAGGCCGCGGTTACGACGCGAGATGACGACGCCTTCGTATGCCTGGGCGCGCTTGCGGGTGCCTTCGACGACGTTGACGTTGACGATCACGGTGTCGCCAGGTGCGAAATCAGGAATGCTGCGGCCGAGGCGCGCAATTTCTTCCTGCTCGAGTTGTTGAATCAGATTCATTCTTATAACTCCAAAAACCATCTTGCTGGCGCTAAGCTAGGCCCAGTAGAGGATGGGGTTGAACGCACGAGCAACATGCCCCTGCGTCTCGCACCGTTATGGTGCATTTTCCGGCTCGACTTTCAGAGAAAGCGTCGCCAAAAACTTGTCGTCGGCCTTGGTCAGCTGGCCCGCTGCGCGCGCCTGCTCCAACAATTCCGGCCGTTTTTTCAGTGTCGCCTCCAGCATACGCTGGCGGCGCCACTTGGTGATTTCTGCGTGATTTCCGCCCATCAGGACCGGGGGTACCGGCACGCCCTCGTACACGTCGGGGCGGGTGTAGTGCGGCGAATCGAGCAGGCCGTTGACAAAACTGTCTTCGACCGCCGATGCCTCGTCGCCCAATACGCCGGGCAAGAGCCGCACCACGGCATCCATCAAGGCCATCGCCGGCAATTCGCCGCCGGAGAGTACGAAGTCGCCGAGGGAAATTTCCTCGTCGACTACGCGGTCCAGCAGGCGCTGGTCGACCGCTTCGTAGCGGCCGCACAGGACGACCAGGCCCGGCTCGTCCTTCAGCGCCATCGCGCGTGCGTGCGTCAGCGGTTTGCCCTGCGGCGACATGAATACCACGCGCGGCGGCGGCAGGCCACGTTCGACCTGGCGCGCCTTGGCCGCATTGATCGTCGCTTCGAGCGGCTTGGCCATCATCACCATCCCGGGGCCGCCGCCATACGGGCGGTCATCCACGGTGCGGTGGCGGTCCGTCGTGAAATCGCGCGGATTCCACAAGGTCAGGCCCCAGCGTTCCTGCTCGAACGCACGCCGGGTCACACCCGACTGCGTCAATGCGGTAAACATTTCGGGAAACAAGCTCACGACGTCAAATTGCATCGGGACCTCGTTTTGACTGAACCGGATTAATAATCCAGGCCCCAGTCCAAAGTAATCGTTTTTGCCTTGAGATCGACGGTCTTGACGAACTGGTCCACATACGGAACGAGGCGCTCGGGCGCCTTGTCGGTCGCTGCGGGGTCCGGGACGGGCTCGATGCGCAGAATCGACTGCGGACCGTTGCTCATCATGTCGGTAACCTTGCCGAGGGCTTCGCCCTGCAGGTTCACGACATCCAGACCGATCAGGTCGGACCAGTAATACTCGTCTTCTTCAAGCGCGGGAAATTCGGAGCGCGATACATGCACGGCGGCGCCTTTCAGCGCCTGTGCCGCATCGCGGCCCGCCGTCCCGACGAGGGTGGCGACCACGTCGCCGCCATGCAATTTCGTGGTCCGCACGGAGACGGACCGCAGGCTCGGTTTATCGAGCCACCAGGTCTTGACGTTCAGCAGCGCATCGGCATCCGTCGAGAACGGCGTGACGCGGATGGCGCCGGCGATGCCATAGGCACCGGCAACATACCCGACTTGCGTCAGGTCATCAGGGGCTTGCACCCCACTTGCAACTGAATCGACCAAACCTGGAACCTGACTTAGGCTGCTGGGGTCTGCTGAGCGACCAGACGGGCAACGGTCGGCGACAGTTGCGCGCCAACGCCTTGCCAGTAGGCCAGACGGTCAGCGGTGATACGCAGGCTGACTTCGGCGCCCGAGGCCATCGGGTTGTAGAAACCGATGCGCTCGATGAAACGGCCATCGCGACGGTTACGCGAATCGGTTGCAACGATGTTGAAGAACGGGCGCTTCTTGGCGCCTCCACGAGCTAAACGAATAACGACCATAATAATTCCAAAAAGTTGTGCGGGGCGGAGAAAGCCGACGATTATAGCGCGCAATGCCAGAGAGCAGCAAGCGTTAATGACAACAAGGCGCGCGGTCCCGGCCGAATCGGGCATTATCCGCTATTTTGCGCCCGACCGCCACCTGCCTGCTGACTTGCGTTTCACTGCTACATATTGATACATGGCATTTACATAAAAACTGATGCTTTTGGCACGTTTATGAACGATACTCAGCGCTTCGTGTAACACATCCGTTAACGCATGGCACACAAAAACAAGACGCTCGCTACCGCGCTGGGGCTGTCCCTGGGAACACTCGGAGCGCACCGCTTTTACCTGCATGGTGGCGTCGACCGTCTCGGGCTGCTGCACATCAGCAGCCTGCCGATCGCCGGCCTGATCTTCAGTAACGTGCACGGCATCGATCCCTTCTATGCGCTGTTGCCGCTGCTGGTCTCCGGCATCGCCGCCTGCCTCGAAGCCCTGGTGATCGGCCTGACGCCGGACGACAAGTGGGACGCGCGCTTCAATGCCGCCCTGGCGACCCGCTCGCAATCGAACTGGGTACTGGCCCTGCTGCTGGTAGCGACCATGCTGGCCGGCGCGACGACGCTGATCGCCACCATCGCGCGCCTGTTCGACCTGCTGTACACTGGCGGCGCCTACGGCTGACCCCCCCCCCTTTCGCTGACGAGGAAACCACCCATGCATCATCCGTTTGTCGCCTTTTGCATTACCGACGAAGGCCAGCTGCTGATCAGCCACCAGCGCGATGCCGCGCGGTCCGACCCGCTGGAAATGGAGATCGCGCTGTCCGACCTCGATGCAATGGGATTCGATGGCGCGGCACGCTCGATCGGCGAGGTGGCGCTGGGGCTGCTGTCACGGTGGTATCCCGCCCGATTCGAGGAACACGGCGCCTTGATCCCGCCATCGATGCAAAAACGCTGAGCCGGCAACGCGCTGCGGTTCAATAAAAAAAAGCGGCCAGAGGCCGCTTTCTTACATCCAAGCGCGTCGACTCAGAACTGCTCGACGTCCAGCGCCATCACACCGGCGCTGCCTTCGACGATCGCCGCGCGCAAACCGCCCGCGCCCGACAGGATGTGATCGGCGAAGAAGCGCGCGGTGCCGATCTTCGCGCGCAGGAAGGCGGCATCGCCCTCGCCCGCGTCGAGCATGCGCTGCGCGGCCAGCGCCGCGCGCGCCATCTGCCAGCCGCCCAGCACGATGCCGGCCAACTTCAGATAGAGCACCGAGCCGGCGAACACGCCCTTGATGTCCGACTTCATGTTGACGACGACGAAGTCGATGACTTCTTCGAGCGCCACGGAACCGAGGGCGAGCTGCTTGCGGATCGCTTCGAGGTCGGCGCCCTGCGCGTCGCCCAATGCCGCTTCGGTCGCACGCACCTGGGCGATGATCGATTTGGCCACCGCGCCGCCGTCGCGCACCGTCTTGCGGCCGACCAGGTCGTTCGCCTGGATCGCGGTCGTGCCTTCGTAGATGGTCAGGATCTTGGCGTCGCGGTAGTGCTGCGCCGCGCCCGTCTCTTCGATGAAGCCCATGCCGCCATGGACCTGCACGCCGTCACGGGTCACGTTCTCGCTCATCTCGGTCGACCAGCCCTTGATGATCGGGACCAGGTATTCGTAGACGGCCAGGTTCGCCTTGCGGGTCGCTTCGTCGGCGTGGTAGTGGGCGATGTCGGAGATACCGGCGCCGACATAGGCCAGCGCGCGCGCGCCTTCGGTCTGGGCGCGCATCGACATCAGCATGCGGCGCACGTCCGGGTGGTGGATGATGGCGACCGGGCCGGCGGAGCCGGCCAGGTCGCGCGACTGCACGCGGTCCTTGGCGAAAGCGACCGCCTGCTGGTAGGCGCGTTCGGCCAGGCCGATGCCCTGCATGCCGACGCCGAAGCGGGCCGCGTTCATCATGATGAACATGTATTCGAGGCCGCGGTTTTCTTCGCCGACCAGGGTGCCGATGGCGCCGCCGTTGTCGCCGAACTGCAGCACGGCGGTCGGGCTGGCCTTGATGCCGAGCTTATGTTCGATCGAGACGCAGTGCGCATCGTTGCGCGCGCCCGGGGTGCCGTCTTCGTTGACCAGGAATTTCGGCACGATAAACAGCGAGATCCCCTTCACGCCCGCCGGCGCGTCCGGCGTACGCGCCAGCACCAGGTGGATGATGTTCTCGGCCATGTCGTGCTCGCCGTAGGTAATGAAGATCTTGGTGCCGAAAATCTTGTACGTGCCGTCGCCCTGCGGCACGGCGCGCGTGCGCACGGCGGCCAGGTCGGAGCCGGCCTGCGGCTCGGTCAGGTTCATGGTGCCGGTCCACTTGCCGGTGATGAGCGGCTCGAGGTAGGTGGCTTTCTGCGCGTCCGAACCCGCGGTGAGCAGCGCTTCGATGGCGCCGTCGGTCAGCAGCGCGACGAGCGCGAACGAGATCGATGCCGCGTTGAGCATCTCGGTGCATGGCGTGCCGACCAGTTTCGGCAAGCCCTGGCCGCCGAATTCGGCCGGGTGCTGGATACCCTGCCAGCCGGATTCGCCGAAGGCCTGGAAGGCGACCTTGAAGCCGGCGGAGGTCGTGACCTGGCCGTCGTGCCAGAAGCTCGGCTCCTTGTCGCTCGGGTGGTTCAGGGGCGCGACGACTTCGCCGCAGAAGCGCGCATTCTCTTCCAGCACGGCGACGACCGTATCGGCGGTCGCGTCTTCGCAGCCAGGCAGCTGGCTGACTTGTTCCATGCCTGCCAGTTCGTTCAGCACGAACAGCATGTCTTTGATCGGGGCTTGATAGCTCACGGGATCTCCTCAGGATTGGATGTAATTCAGGCCACGGCAGCCGGGCGATATGCCGGACCAGCGTGGCCTGCGTCGTGCGTTTATTACGGTTTAACCGAGTTCTTTGACCAGTTGTGGAATGACCTCGAACAGGTCGCCCACCAGGCCGTAATCAGCCACCGAGAAGATCGGCGCTTCCGGATCCTTGTTGATGGCGACGATGGTCTTCGAGTCCTTCATGCCGGCCAGGTGCTGGATCGCGCCCGAGATGCCGACGGCGATGTACAGCGAAGGCGCGACGATCTTGCCGGTCTGGCCGACCTGCCAGTCGTTCGGCACGTAGCCGGCGTCGACCGCAGCGCGCGAGGCGCCCATGGCCGCGCCCAGGCGGTCGGCCAGCGGTTCGAGCAGCTTGAAGTTGTCGCCCGAGCCCATGCCGCGGCCACCGGAGACGATGATCTTCGCAGCGGTCAGTTCCGGACGGTCCGATTTCGCCAGCTCGCGGCCGACGAAGGTCGACTTGCCGAAGTCGGCGGCGGCGGCGATGGTTTCGACGGCAGCCGAACCGCCGCTGGCAGGGGCCGAATCGAAGCCGGTGCCGCGCACGGTGATGACCTTGACGCTGTCGCTCGACTGCACGGTGGCGATCGCGTTGCCGGCGTAGATAGGACGCTCGAAGGTGTCAGGCGAATCGACCTTGGTGATTTCCGAGATCTGGGCCACGTCCAGCTTGGCGGCCACGCGTGGCAGGATGTTCTTGCCGTAGGCGGTGGCTGGCGCCAGGATGTGCGAGTACGACGCGGCGATCGCCAGGATCTGCTCGGCCACGTTCTCGGCCAGGCCGTCGGCGAAATAGGCTGCGTCGGCGACCAGCACTTTCGACACGCCGGCGATTTGCGCGGCGGCTTCGGCGGCGGCGCCGCAGTTCGAACCGGCGACCAGCACGTGGACGTCGCCACCGCACTGAAGCGCTGCCGTTACCGTGTGGTGGGTGCTGCCTTTCAGCGAGCCATTGTCGTGTTCAGCGATAACTAATGCGACCATGATGTTTCCTATTATTTAGTTGTCGGCTCTGCCGATCAGATGACTTTGGCTTCGTTGCGCAGCTTGGCGACCAGCGTGGCGACGTCGGGCACCTTGATGCCGGCCGAACGCTTGGCCGGCTCGACGACCTTCAGGGTCTTCAGGCGCGGCGCGACATCGACGCCCAGGTCTTCCGGCTTGATCGTTTCCAGCGGCTTTTTCTTGGCCTTCATGATGTTCGGCAGCGTGACGTAGCGCGGCTCGTTCAGGCGCAGGTCGGTGGTGACGATGGCAGGCAGTGTCAAGGACACGGTTTCCAGGCCGCCGTCGACTTCGCGGGTCACGGTGACCTTGCCGTCTTCGAGCACCACTTTCGACGCGAAGGTCGCTTGTGGCCAGCCGAGCAGGGCCGCCAGCATCTGGCCGGTCTGGTTCGAGTCGTCGTCGATCGCCTGCTTGCCCAGGATGATCAGCTGCGGCTGCTCCTTGTCGGCCAGCGCCTTCATGATCTTGGCCACGCCCAGCGGCTCGGTCTCGCCATTGGTTTCGACCAGGATGCCGCGGTCGGCGCCAATGGCCATGCCGGTGCGCAGGGTTTCCTGGCACTGCGGCACGCCGATCGAGACGGCGACCACTTCGGTCACCTTGCCGGCTTCCTTCAGCCGGGTCGCCTCTTCGAGTGCGATTTCGTCGAACGGGTTCATCGACATCTTGACGTTGGCGATATCGACGCCGCTGCCATCGGACTTGACGCGGACCTTGACGTTGTAGTCGACCACGCGCTTGACGGGTACCAGGACTTTCATAGGTGTGCCTTTGAAAAATTGAAGAGGTCTAGAGTGGCCTAGATTATAAGAGATAAACAGCTTCAGGGCTAAATTAAAGCACGATCGTGCGATTTTTGGCTAGAGGGATGCTTCCAAAAAGCGCGATCGATAACAAAAGGGAACAGGCGCGGCGATCCCGCTCGCGCCGGGAGATGCTTACTTGCGGCGCATCAGGAAGACGAACTCGCCATTGGCCTGCGAGTGGGACAGCAGCGCGTTGCCGGTCTGCTTGGCAAAAGCCTGGAAATCGCGGACGGAGCCGGTATCGGTCGCCGTGATGCGCAGCACCTCGCCGGTGGCCATCTCGGCCAGCGCTTTCTTGGCTTTCAGGATAGGCAACGGGCAGTTCAGGCCGCGCGCGTCCAGGTCCTTCTGGAATTGAATCGTATCGGTGTCGAGAATGGTGTCGCTCATCGCATGCCTGCTTAGGTGGTGATACTGGATTTGGAGTCTACTCCAATTTATCGATTATGACGCGCCGCACCAAAATAGTCACGAAATGTTGCGTGCTTGCACCAGCATGGATGCTCGGGGAAATGTCCACCCAGTAAGGATAGTGTAAGCAATGCGCTGGAAGTGGATTTTTGCACCAGTTTGGTGCACCGGGACGACCGGGACGGGAGGGTGGGCGCGCGATCCGCCCACCCTCCCCTGTCACATCAAGCGCGCTCGCCGACCCAGCCAGCGACACCGGCCAGCGCGGCCGGCAGGCCCGACGGATCGGTACCGCCCGCCTGCGCCATGTCCGGACGACCGCCGCCCTTGCCGCCCACCTGCTGGGCGACGAAGTTGACCAGTTCGCCGGCCTTGACCTTGCCGGTGGCATCCTTGGTCACGCCCGCGATCAGGCTGACCTTGCCGTCCAGGACGCTGGCCAGCACGATGGCGGCCGTACCCAGCTTGTCCTTGAGCTTGTCCATCGTCTCGCGCAGGCTGGTGGCGTCGGCGCCGTCCATGGTCGCGGCCAGCACCTTGATGCCGTTGACGTCGATCGCCTGGCTCACCAGCTCGTCGCCCTGGCCCGCGGCCAGTTTCGATTTCAGCGCCGCGACTTCCTTCTCGAGCAGTTTCACTTGATCCTGCACCTGGCCGATACGCGAAGGCAGTTCCTCGGGCGCCGTCTTGAGGGCGCCGGCGGCGGCCAAGAGCTTGGCGTTGGTCGCTTGCACCCATGCCAGCGCGCCTTCGCCCGTCACCGCTTCGATGCGCCGGATGCCGGCGGCGACGCCGCCTTCCGAGACGATCTTGAAGAAGCCGATGTCGCCGGTGCGCGTGACGTGGACGCCACCGCACAGCTCTTTCGAGGAGCCGATGTCGAGCACGCGCACTTCGTCGCCGTACTTTTCGCCGAAGAGCGCCATCGCGCCATGCTTGACGGCGTCGTCGAAGCTCATGTTATGCGCTTGCGTCGGATGGTTCTCGAGGATCTCGCGGTTGACGATCGTCTCGACCTGGGCGATCTGCTCCAGCGTCACCGGTGCATTGTGGCTGAAGTCGAAACGGGTCTTGTCCGGATCGACCAGCGAACCCTTTTGCTGGACATGGGAACCCAAGACCTCGCGCAGCGCCTTGTGCATCAGGTGGGTCGCCGAGTGGTTGCGGATGGTGCGCGCACGCTTGGCCTGGTCGACTTGCGCGTCGACGGTGTCGCCCACTTTCAGCGAACCGCTGCGCAGCACGCCGTGGTGACCGAACACCTCGGCCTGGATTTTCAGCGTGTCTTCGACTTCGAACTCACCGGCGGAGGTGCGGATCGTACCGTGGTCGCCCACCTGGCCGCCCGATTCGGCGTAGAACGGCGTCGTGTCGAGGACGACGATGCCTTCCTGGCCGGCTTTCAGTTCCTGCACCGAGACGCCTTCGGCATACAGCGCCAGCACGTGGGTGTTATGCACCAGCGACTCGTAGCCGACAAATTTCGTCTTTTCCCCGGCGTAGTCGACCTTGGCCGCCATCTTGAACTTGCCGGCGGCGCGCGCGGTTTTCTTTTGCTGCTCCATGGCGGCGGTGAAGCCGGCTTCGTCGAGCGTCACGCCGCGTTCGCGGCAGATGTCGGCCGTGAGATCGAGCGGGAAGCCGTAGGTGTCGTACAGCGTGAAGGCGGTGCCGCCGTCGAGGTTCTTCGCATCCTTCGCGAGTTGCGCTTCGAGGATCTTCATGCCGTTTTCCAGCGTCTCGCCGAAACGCTCTTCCTCGGCTTTGAGCACCTGCGCGACGCGGTCCTTGGCGTCCAGCAGTTCCGGATAGGCCGTGCCCATTTCCAGGTTCAGGTCTTCGACCAGCTTGAAGAAGAACGGACGGGTCTGGCCCAGCTTGTGGCCGTGGCGCAGCGCGCGGCGGATGATGCGGCGCAGGACGTAGCCGTGGCCTTCGCTGCTCGGGATGATGCCGTCGACGATCATGAAGGACGCCGCGCGGATATGGTCGGCGATGACCTTCAGCGAGTTGTTGTTCAGGTCCGTGGCGCCGGTTTCGCGCGCGGCCGCCTTGATCAGCGCCTGGAACAGGTCGATCTCGTAGTTGCTGTGCACGTGCTGCAGCACGGCGGCCAGGCGTTCCATGCCCATGCCGGTGTCGATCGACGGCTTCGGCAAGGGGGTCAGCACGCCGGACTCGTCGCGGTTGAACTGCATGAAGACCAGGTTCCAGATTTCGATGAAGCGGTCGCCGTCTTCCTCGGCCGAGCCAGGGGGGCCGCCCCAGATGTCGGCGCCGTGGTCGTAGAACACTTCGGTGCACGGGCCGCAGGGGCCGGTGTCGGCCATCTGCCAGAAGTTATCCGACGCGTAGCGCGCGCCCTTGTTGTCGCCGATGCGGATGATGCGCTCTGTCGGCACGCCGATTTCGTTGGCCCAGATGTCGTAGGCCTCGTCGTCCTCGAAGTAGACGGTGACGGTCAGCTTCTCGGCGGGCAGCATGTAGACGCGGGTCAGCAGCTCCCAGCAATAGTTGATGGCGTCGCGCTTGAAGTAGTCGCCGAAGCTGAAGTTACCCAGCATTTCGAAGAAGGTGTGGTGACGCGCGGTGTAGCCGACGTTTTCCAGGTCGTTGTGCTTGCCGCCGGCGCGCACGCAGCGCTGCACCGAGGTCGCGCGCGAATACGGGCGCGAATCGAGACCGAGGAACACATCCTTGAACTGCACCATTCCGCTGTTGGTCAACAACATGGTCGGATCGTTGCCCGGCACGAGGGGGCTGGACCGTACGATCGAATGGCCCTTGGACTCAAAGAACTTGAGGAACTTTTCGCGAATTTCGGATGATTTCATGTTGGTGGGTGCGGAAAGAGCGCAGTACGGTAGATAAAGCAACGATTATAGCGGGAATCAACGGAAATCCGGCCCAATCAGGTCGATCCTGTCGGTACAAAAAGCATCGACGCCCCAGGACAGCAGCGCGCGCGCCCGTGCGGGGTCGTTGACGGTATAGCAGAACAACCCATAACCGGCCGCCCTCACCTCCTGCGCCAGGGCCGGCGTCAGGTGTTTGTGGTTGGTGTGGATCGCGATCGCCTCGACTTCCCTGGCGCGGCGCTCCCAGTCCGGCGGCAACTCGCTCATCAGGCAGGCGCGCGGCAGCTGCGGCGCCACTTCGCGCGCCGATTCCAGCGCGACCATGCTGAAGGACGACAGCAGCGGCACGGCCGCCATGTCGCCCGCCGCGATCTCGTCGGCGAACATGGCTGCGGCGATGCGCGCCACGGTGCCGCCGGTTTCCAGGTCGTAGCCGGGCGCGGGCTTGATTTCCATGTTCATCCAGACCCCGTGCGCCTTGCAGAACTGGGCGAATTCGACGAACAGCGGCACCGGTTCGCCCTCGTGCGCGCGCGCGAACCAGCCGCCGGCGTCGAGCAGCGCCAGTTCCGCCGCGTCGTAGTCGACAACATTGCCGGTGCCAAGCACGGTGCGCCCGAGATAGGGATCGTGCAAGACCACCGGCACGCCGTCGCGCGCCAGCATGATGTCGTATTCGATGGCGCGGTAGCCGCGGCGCAGCCCCTCGCGCAAGCCGGCCAGGGTATTTTCCGGCGCCAGCACGCCGCCGCCGCGGTGGGCCAGGACGCGCGGGTAAGGCCAGGAGCCGGACAGCGCCGTCATCTCAGCCGGCCAGCATGCGCGCGGACAGCCAGACGAAGCCGGCGACATTGGCCACCACGGTGACCCAGAACAGGCGCCGGAACGGGCGCATGGCGCTCTTGTGGCGCAGCCACTGCTGGGCCAGCAACGCGCCCGGCCAGCCGCCGACCAGGCCCAGCAGCAGCAAGCTGCGCTCGGGCGTGCGCCAGCTGCCGTTGCGGGCCGCCGCCTTGTCGATGGCATAGGCGACGAAGCAGGTAAGACTGGTCATCAGATAGGCGGCGCCGACCAGCCAGGGCACGCCCCAGGCCAGGGTGGCGGCGGCGTAGATCGAGGCAAAGATGAAAATCGGGAGATACGGCATGACGCCAGCTTAGCGCGGCGCGTGTGGAATTGCTAGCTGGCATGGATATACCGGTTTTATCTCTACTAGGTTCGGTACCGTACCGAATCGGGCAGGCGCGCGCCCTATTCTCGTCGTTCACCTCGTCATTCATGCAGGAGAACACCATGGCTTTTGATTTAGGAAATCTGTTGCAGCAATACATGGGCGGCGCCGCCGGCGCCGATACCAGCCGTGCCGCGGACGACTTCGACCGCGTCACCCAGGAAGCACCGCGCGAAACGGTCGCCCAGGGCGTCACCCAGGCGCTGCGCTCGGACCAGACCCCACCCTTCCCGCAAATGGTCGGCCAGATGTTTGGTCAAAGTAATCCGAACCAGCAAGCGGGCATGCTGAACCAGCTGATCGCCGCGGCGGGTCCTTCGCTGCTGGGCATGCTGGCCGGCCGTGCCGGTGGAGGCGGGCTCGGCGGTTTGGGCGGCGCGGGCGGGCTCGGTGGACTGGGCGGCATGCTCGGCGGCCTGTTAAATGGCGGTAACGATGCGCAAACGCCGCAGCTGACGCCGGAACAAGCGTCGCAACTCTCGCCTGAGCAAGTGCAAGAGATCGCCAAGAAGGCGGAACAAGAAAATCCTGGCGTGGTCGACCGTATGGGAGATTTCTACGCCCAGCACCCGAACCTCGTCAAAGGCCTGGGCGGCGCGGCTCTCGCGATCGCACTGGCGCACATGGCCTCGGGCATCCAGCGCCGCTAATTCGCAGCATCCATCCACCAACAAGGAGCACCACATGGGCATTCTGAGCAATATCTTCAATAAGATCTTCCCGAACTCGAATTCGGCCAAGGAAGCACAAGCAAAAGCCCAGGCGCAAAACGCGCCGGCCGCGCCGACGACAGCTGGCGCCGCGCCCGCGGCGCCCACCGCCGCGCCCGCTCCCGCGGCAATGGACCAGGTCGACGTCGAAGCCATCCTGAACAGCAAGTTGCAGGCCTCGGGGCAGCAGCTGAACTGGCGTAGTTCGATCGTCGACCTGCTGAAACTGCTCGACCTCGACAGCAGCCTGCAGTCGCGCAAGGAACTGGCCGCCGAACTGCACTACACCGGCGACACCAGCGATTCCGCATCGATGAACATCTGGCTGCATCGCCAGGTGATGAACAAGCTCGCTGCCAACGGCGGCAAGGTCCCGGCCGACCTGAAGGACTGATCAGTCAACCAGCGCGGTATTCGCGGCGGTTCCGCAGGTGAAGCAAAATCGCCCGAACGCGTTCTTGCGCGTGGAGCAGCCGCCGCAGCGGTCGTACAAACCGATACCGCAATGCGGGCAGAAGTCGGTGGTGCCGTCTTTCAGGTCCACCGGCCGCTCGCATCCCGGACACACCCCTTTCCCCAGCAGGGCGAGGGCCGTGTCGTAGCGCATCGTCTGGCGTCGCTCGACATCCGGCAACGCTTCGCTTTCCTTCTGCCGCGCCAGGTAGCGCTGCAGCGCCTGTATCGCATAGCGCCCCGCCACCACCGTGACGATAATTCCCACGATATACCGCACATAGCCGCCATAACTGGGCAGGTAGGGCACGAGCTCGACGAAAAAAGCGACCAGGGCGAAGAAAATGAAGCCCCAGGCGAAGGGCCAGTAGGCGCTCTTGCGCTTGTGCCGGAACAGCCAGCCGGCGGCCACCAGCAAGGGCAGCGTCAATCCCAGGCGGTAGCCGAAGACCCTTAACTCCTTGCCGCGGACGGCCTCGCCGTAGGCAAGCGTCGCGGGACGCTCGAGCGCATCCCAGCGCGCGCCGGCGCGTTCGGCCAGCTGGTTGGCGTCGAGCATGGCCTGGCGCTCCTTTTCGACCGCCGCCAGTGCGCGCCGCTCGCTCGCTTCCAGCGCATCGAGCGCTTCGGTACGCTTGATCAGTTCCGGGTCCTGCTCGGGACTGGCCGTCGCATGGCGGGTGGCGATCCAGTTGTCGAAGCTCGCGCGTGCCGTACGGGTGTTCGCGCGCGCCACCTCGTGTTGTTCGCCGGCCTGCTCGAGCCGCAGGCGGGCCGCATCGCGCCGCTCCTCGGCCTGGCGCTGCTCGGCGCGGATGGGCGCGCTCTGGGCCGGGTCCATGAAGGTCTCGACCGACAGCGCGTCTTCGACGTCCCACAGGTTGTCGACGATCTTGCCGCCCAGGCCGATCAGGAAGCTTGCGAACGCAAACGCCACCAGCCACAGCGCCCGCTGCAACCACTTTTCGGTCAAGCGCAATCCCTTGCTCATGATTCCTCCTGTCACGATAAACGGCGATCATCAGGGCGATGACCCGGACCCAGCTTGTCATGGCGCAAAGAAGGATGCCAGCGCGGGATGGAGGGGAGCGTGGCGCGGTACCGGAAGGGGCGCCTTGCGCGCCCCACCCCATCAGAAGTACGACAGTCCCAGCGCGCGGCGCACTTCGTCGACCGTCCCGGCCGCCACTTCGCGCGCCTTCATCGTGCCTTCCTTGAGCATCTGCAGCACCTGTCCCTTGTCCTGCGCGAACTCTTCGCGACGGGCACGGATCGGCGCCAGCATCTCCTGCAAGACCAGGTCGAGGCGCTTCTTGACGATGCTGTCGCCCAGGCCGCCGCGCATGTAGTGCGCTTTCATTTCTTCCAGCGCGACTTTATCCGTATCGAAGGCGTCCAGGTAGAGGAAGGCGACATTGCCTTCCACATGGCCCGGGTCCGATACTTTCAGGTGCAGCGGGTCGGTATAGACCTGTTTCACGGCCGCGCGGATCTGGTCGGGCGTGTCGCCCAGGTTGATCGTGTTGCCGAGCGACTTGCTCATCTTCGCCTTGCCGTCGATGCCGGGCAGGCGGCCGATTTCGGGCACCAGGGCCTTGCACTCGACCAGGATGTCCTGCTTGGCCAGGCGGTTGAAGCGGCGCACGATCTCGTTGCATTGCTCGATCATCGGGATCTGGTCCTCGCCCACCGGCACCAGAGTGGCCTTGAAGGCGCTGATGTCGGATGCCTGGCTGACCGGGTAGGTCAGGAAGCCGGCCGGGATGTCGCGTTCGAAGTTGCGCAGCGCGATTTCCGTCTTGACCGTCGGGTTGCGTTCCAAACGGGCGACAGTCACGAGGTTAAGATAATAGAATGTCAACTCCGCCAGCTCAGGAACCTGGGACTGGATGAAGATCGTCGAGCGCGTCGGATCGATCCCGACGGCGAGGTAATCGAGCGCCACTTCGACAACATTCCGGTGTACCTTCCCGGTGTCATCCATGTTGTCGGTGAGCGCCTGGGCGTCGGCCAGCATCACGAACTGGCGGTACTCATTCTGATAGGCAACGCGATTGCGTAGGCTGCCCACGAAGTGGCCGAGGTGCAAAGGACCGGTTGGACGGTCGCCGGTGAGGATGACGGGTGCGGGGGTGGTAGTCGTTGGGGAGCTCATTGTGTTTCCTAGTCTGTGCCCCGATCCCGCCGCGCCAAAAAAAACGCCACCTGAATCGAGGCGGCGTTCATGTGAGTCACATCTTCTCGTCTGGGCCGCGCGTCGTCAGCGGCGCCACCAGGTGCACAACGAGGAGTGTGGAGTGAGAAATTTCATGGATGGCATGTTTGCAGGTTGACGGCGCAATGTCAACCGGAAGTCGACCAGGACCGCGACGAGGGGAAGCGGTACCGGCCCATCGATGGAGCCAGGCGCTAGCGCTCATCCATTCCAATTAACAGCGCGGTCCAAACGGTCTTTATTCCGAACTTTATCTTTTCGGCGACCGTCTAAAAGTATTTTGTTGTTAAAATTTTAACAAGTGGTGAATTTATGAATAACACGAGCCCGAACAGCCAACCCCGCCCACTCGAACTGTGGGGCGGCCTTGAATGCACTGTCAACCGTGTGCAAGACGAATACTTCAGTCAGCTCGACCGCAACGGCCATGCCTTGCGTAACTGCGATATCCAGCGCTTCGCCGGACTCGGCATCCGCGCCATCCGCTATCCGATCCTGTGGGAGCGTACAGCTCCGGACGGCATCGCCCAGGCCGACTGGTCCTGGCCCGACGAGCGCCTCCCCGCCCTGCGCGAGGCCGGCGTCACCCCGATCGCCGGCCTGATCCACCACGGCAGCGGCCCGCGCGACACCAGCCTGCTCGACCCCGCCTTCCCGGAACGCCTGGCCGAATATGCCGGCGCCGTCGCCGCCCGCTATCCCTGGCTCGAGTACTACACCCCGGTCAACGAGCCCTGCACCACCGCGCGCTTTGCCGGCCTGTACGGCGTCTGGTATCCGCATGCGCGCGACGACAACAGTTTCATCCAGGCCTTGCTGATCCAGTGCCGCGCCGTGGTGCTGTGCATGCGCGCCATCCGCGCCGTCAATCCGAACGCCAGGCTGGTGCAGACCGACGACCTCGGCAAGACCTACAGCACGCCCGAAATGGCGCAGATGGCCGCGTTCTACAACGAGCGCCGCTGGCTGGCCTGGGACCTGCTGTGCGGCATGGTCAATCCCGAGCATGCGCTGTGGGACTACCTGATCCGCTCCGGCGCGAGCGAGGCCGACCTGCTCTGGTTCCGCGACAACACCTGTCCGCCGGACATCATCGGCGTGAATTATTACGTCACCAGCGAGCGCTGGCTCGACCACCGTCCGGAGCGCTATCCGCAGCACCACCGCGGCATGGCCGACGGCATCCCCTGCGCCGACATCGAAGCTTCGCGCGCGCTGGCCACGCCGACGGCCGGCATCGGTCCCCTGCTCAGCGAAATCTGGGACCGTTACCGCATCCCGCTGGCGATCACCGAAGCCCACATCGATGCCAACCGCGAAGATCAATTGCGCTGGCTACTAGAAGTCTGGCAGGCGGCGCAGACGGCGCGCACGAACGGCGTCGAGCTGGTGGCCGTCACCGTCTGGTCGCTGCTCGGCTCCTTCGACTGGAACAGCCTGGTCACGCAGAACAAGGGCTATTACGAACCGGGCCCGTTCGACGTGCGCTCGCCGATGCCGCGCCCGACCGCGCTGGCGGCGATGATGCGCGAACTGGCCGGCGGCCAGCCGCTGTCGCACCCGGTGCTGCGCGGCCAGGGCTGGTGGCGCCGTCCGGGCCGGTTCCTGTGCACGCCGGTCGCCACGCCGGCCGCCCTGACCTCGATCTCGGCCGACGGCCACCGCCTGCTGGGCGCGGGCGTCGCCCCGATCCTGATCACGGGCGCCACCGGCACCCTGGGCCGCGCCTTTGCCCGCGTCTGCCAGAAGCGCAACCTCGCCTATAAACTGCTGTCGCGCCATGACATGGACATCGCCGACCCGGCCGCGGTCGAACGCGCGCTGGCCCACTACAAGCCCTGGGCCGTGATCAACACCAGCGGCTATGTGCGGGTCGACGACGCCGAACACGAGGTCGAACGCTGCATGCGCGAGAACACCCATGGCGCGGCCATCCTGGCCGAGGCCTGCGCCCGGCGCGGCGTGCACCTGACCACCTTCTCGAGCGACCTGGTGTTCGACGGCAGCAAGGCGCACCCGTATGTCGAGAGCGACCCGCACACGCCGCTCAACGTGTACGGGCGCAGCAAGGCCGCCTCCGAACTGGCGGTGCTGGACAAGCATCCGGGCGCCCTGGTCGTACGCACCAGCGCCTTCTTCGGCCCCTGGGACCGGCACAATTTCGTCACCCAGGCACTGAACGCGCTGGAACGGGGCGAGACCTTCGCCGCCGCCGACGACATGACGGTCTCGCCGACCTATGTGCCGGACCTGGTGCACACCTGCCTCGACCTGGCCATCGACCGCGAAGCCGGCGTCTGGCACCTGAACAACGGTGGCGCGGTGACCTGGTTCGAACTGGCGCAGCTGGCCGCGCGCAAGGCCGGCATCGATGCGTCGACGCTGGTGACACAGGCGTCCGGCACGATGGGCATGGTGGCCGCGCGTCCGGCCTACAGCGTGCTGCACAGCGAACGCGGGGTGCTGCTGCCGACGCTCGAACACGCGCTCGATCGGTATATCGAACTGCGCGGCGTCGACGATCCGGAGTACGACGAATTGGTCAGGACTGCCGAAACGCGCGTGCCCACGGCCAGCGGCCATCGCCAGCAGGAGGAGACCACGGTCGAAGCGGTGCACGGGTTCTGAGCCGGCCAGCGTCGCTGGCGGCAGGCCCGGTCAAGCCAACGGCGGCACGGGTGCAAGCACCAGCTGGAGCGGGTCGCGCGGACGCAGCGTGATGTTGAAGACGGGTTCGGGCGGCGCCATGCCGGCCGGCGCGCTGACCGCAAAGCGCTGCAGGAACATCGCCGCGATCACCGTCATCTCGGCCAGCGCCAGATGCTGGCCCAGGCAGACGCGCGGTCCGGCACCGAAGGGCATGAAGGCGCCGCGCTCGATGGCGGGCGCGGCGTCGGCGAAACGCTCCGGACGGAACGCGTCCGGCTCGGGAAACCAGCGCGCGTCGCGCTGCATCAAGCCGAGCGGCACCATGAACATCGTCCGCGCCGGGAATTGCCAGCCGCCCAGCGTGATGGGCTGGCGCGCGCGGCGCGACAGCAGCACCGGCGCGGCCGGGTACAGGCGCAGCGTTTCCTGCAGTGTGCGGGTGAGTTGCGCGAGCGCCGGCAGATCCTGCGGCCCGACCTGCCTGCCTTGGAGTACGGCATCGACTTCGTCGCGCGCGGCGGCCTGCGCTTGCGCATTGGCGGCCATGCACCAGGCCCACCAGGTCAAGGTGGCGGCCGCCGTTTCGTGGCCGGCCAGGAAGGCGGTCATGCATTCGTCGCGCACCGCGCGCAAGGACCAGTCGGCCGGCTGCGCCTGGTGCAGGGTCAGGAGGCGCGTGAGCAGGTCGTCCGGCCAATCGGCGCGCGCCGAGGCCAGGCGCGCAGCGACATGGCGCTCGATCAGGACGCGCAGCAGCGCCATCGCCGCGCGCTTCGAGCGTTTCCAGGGCATCGCATCGGGCCAGCTGGCGGGCCAGTACATCTCCTTGTTGGCCGCGACCGAGACCGTGTGCACGGCATGCTCGGCCAGGCGCGCGTCGGCGTCGATGTCGCTCGAAAACAGCATGCGCAGGATGACGTCCATGCCGAGCGAGGTAAACGCGCTCTCGACCGGGAACCTGGCGCCGTCGACCCGCCAGCGCGCCAGGGCGGTGTGCGCCGCCGCCGCGATGGCAGGGACGAAGGACTGCACCGGTTTCGGTGCGAAGCCCGGCTGGAGCGCCTGGCGCCGGGCGCGCCACAGCGGTCCTTCCGCGGTCAGCACGCTGGTCCCGTGCAGCTGCGCCATCACCGAAATACCGCGCTCCCAGCGCACCAGGCTGTCGTGCCGGGTGACCAGCAGTGCGCGCACCAGTGCCGGATCGGTGAGCACCACCTGGTGTTCGGGCCAGATGCGCAGGTGGACAAGGTCGCCGTAGCGCCGGCGCCAGTCGTCGAGCGTCCCGAGCAAGTCGCGCGACATGCTGCGCAGCAGGCCCCAGCCGGTGATGCCCGCTGGCGGGCCGGGTGGCCAGCTGCCCGGCGGGTGCAGGGGCGCGGGCGGGGCCGCGTCGCGCGCGGCGGCTTGATGGGGGCATGCGGGGGTGTCTGGAGGTGTCATGGTGTCCATCCTGCGCGCTCCCCTGGCGCCGGTCTTGAACGGAAACGACATGACAAATTGATAGCGCTTCCTTGCTATACTCGGCGCTCATGGCATCCGTCCTCCGCGGCGCGCCGCGCTGCCCCTCCCCGCTCACGCGTGCTCCCTGCGCGCGCGGCATGCCGCATGCATCGCTGCACCTGCCGCCGGCCGCGCTGCAGGGCGCACTGGTCGCCCTCGTCGAGCGCGATACGCGCGCTCTAGCTCTCGACGACGCGCAGCGCCTGACCCATTTCCCGGCCTCGCCCCTGGTCACGATTTCCTGGTCGCGCGACGCCGATCTCGGCCTGGTGACGGACGCCCCCCACGGCGCGGCCTGGGCAGCGTTCGGCGCGCGCGTGATGGTGTCGGGCACCCAGGCGCATCCGTCGGTGAGCTGGGCACCCACCACCGGCCTCGGGTATGTGGCCTGTTTCAATGCCGACGCCGCGCAAGCCTTGTTCGGCCTCGACCTGGCCGCGATCCAGGACCGCTTCGTTGCGGTCGACGCCGTCATCGGACGGGCGTTCGCGCCCTTGTGGGAGGCGCTGCTCGCATGCGACAGTGCCGCCGCCGCGCTGACCGTGCTCGAAGCCGATCTGGCCACGCGCTGGTAAGCCCTGCGCGGCCGCGTCTCGAACCGCGCCTCGCTGCGCCAGCTGGGCCGGCACTGGGTCGAACGCCTGGCCTGGCAGGCGACCCAGTGGGGCCGCGAGCACAGTGCGCGCCACGTGGAGCGCCGTATCAAGTCCTTCAGCGGCAGGTCGCTGCGCGAATGGCAGTCGCTGGTGCGCACCGAAGGCCTGTTCTTCGCCGCGCGCGCGCGCTTCGACGCCGGACTGCCCTTCGACTGGGCGACGCTGGCCCAGGACGAAGGCTTCAGCGACCAGGCCCACATGATCCGCAGCGTCAAGCGCATCACCGGCTTTTCGCCGACCGAATTCGCCCAGCGCTTCACCGACGACGAATCGTTCTGGATGTACCGGCTGTGGGTGTGACAGCCCGCCGTTATAGAATGCCGGAGCCCCTCCAACCGCAAAGGTCTTTCTCGTGCAAGAGCAACACGCTTTCCCGTTTTTCCGGGAAATCATCCTTTTCCTGGTCCTCGCCGGCATCCTGATTCCCACCCTGCAGCGCCTGCGCATCAACCAGGTGCTCGGCTTCCTGGCCGTCGGGGCCCTGGTCGGCCCCTTCGGCCTGGGCCTGCATGCGGCGCAGTTCCCGTGGCTGGCCTGGCTGACCTTCCCGAGCGGGCCCGGCATCTCACTGCTGGCCGAGATCGGCGTGCTGTTCCTGATGTTCATGATCGGCCTCGAACTGTCGGCCGCGCGCCTGTGGGCGCTGCGGGCCTGGGTGTTCGGCGGCGGCACGATCCAGGTCCTGGCCAGCGCTGCACTGATCGGCGGCGCCCTGACGCTGCTTGGCCAGGGCTTGGCCAGCGCGGCCATCCTGGGACTGGTGCTGTCGCTGTCGTCGACCGCGGTCGTGATGCAGCTGATGAACGAACAAGGCAGCACCGGCAGCCGGCTTGGCCAGGCCGCGTTTTCGGTCCTGATGCTGCAGGACCTGGCCGTGGTGCCGATCCTGGTGGTGCTGGGCGTGCTGGCGCGCGGCGGCGGCGACGGCGCGGCCACGCTGGCCCTGCTCACGCTGGCCAAAGCCGGCGGCGCCATCGCCCTGATCTACCTGGTCGGCGGACGCGTGATCCACCCGCTGTTCAAGGCCTTCGCGCGCCACCGCCAGCCGGACGTGTTCATGGCGCTGATCCTGCTCTCCACCTTCGGGATCGCCGGCCTGTCGGCGGCGGCCGGCCTGTCGATGGCGCTCGGCGCCCTGATCGCCGGCCTGCTGCTGGCCGAGACCGAGTTCCGGCACGAAGTCGAACTGATGGTCGAGCCCTTCAAGGGCCTGCTCATGGGCCTGTTCTTCATGACGGTCGGGATGAGCATGGACACGCGCCAGATCCTCGAAGCGCCGCTCTGGCTGGCCGCCGCCGTGTGCGCCCTGGTGCTGATCAAGACCCTGGTGGTGACGCTGCTGTTTCGCGCCGGGCGCCTGTCCTGGGGGCGCGCGCTGGAGGGCGGCCTGCTGCTGGCGCAAGGCGGCGAGTTCGCCTTCATCGTGCTCGGCGACGCGGTGCAGGCCAAGCTGATCGATCCGGGACTGGGCGCGCGCGTGATGCTGGCGGTCGGCCTGTCGATGTTCATCACGCCGCTGCTGGCACGCCTGGGTCGAGCGATCGGCGAGCGCGACGAACGCGCAAAACACGACCGCTCGGCGCAGCACGACGAGGGCGCGCTGGCCAAGGCACGCGGCCAGATCATCATCGCCGGTTTCGGACGCGTCGGGCAGCAGCTGGCCAAGCTCTTGACCGCCCAGGACATTCCCTTCGTCGCCTTCGAGAACAACGCGGCGCTGGTGTCGAAGCTGCACGCGCAAGGCGTGCCTGTCTTCTTCGGCAACGCCGCGCGCCCGGAACTGCTGCGCCTGGTCCACGCCGACCATGCGCCGGCGATCGTCCTGACCATGGACAATCCGAACTCCGCCCTGCAGGCGGTGCGCGGCATCCGCCGCGAATTCGCCGAGGTGCCGCTGTTCGTGCGCTCGCGCGACGAACGCCACGCGCGCACGCTCAAGCGCGCCGGGGCGACCGTGGTGGTACCGGAGACGCTCGAGGCGAGCCTGCAGCTGTCGGCCTTCGTGCTCGAATCGATGGGACTGGACGAGGACACCGTCGACGACATCGTCGACCGTGAACGCGACCTGTTCGCCGAGCAGCTCAACGATGCGGGCCTGCGCGACCCGGGCTCGCGCACCTAGCGCGGAAGGTGGACAGCTATAATCGCGGCTCGACAAACCTGGCAAACATACCATGACTGATACCGCTGGTTCGAACGCTGCGCCGCAGGCGCTGGGCCATATCCGCGTGCTCGATTTATCGCGCGTGCTGGCCGGCCCCTGGTGCTCGCAAAACCTCGCCGACCTCGGCGCCGACGTCATCAAGATCGAGCGTCCCGGCTGCGGCGACGACACGCGCGCCTGGGGTCCGCCGTATGCGCGCGACGCCGAAGGCAGGGACACCGGCGAAGCGGCCTATTACCTGGCGGCGAACCGCGGCAAGCGTTCGGTGACGGTCGACATCGCCAGTCCCGACGGCCAGGCCCTGATTCGCGACCTGGCGCGCCATGCGGACGTGGTGCTGGAAAACTACAAGGTCGGGCAGCTCAAGCGGTATGGCCTCGATTACGATTCGCTGAAAGCCGTCAAGCCGGACCTGGTCTACTGCTCGATCACCGGCTTCGGCCAGGACGGCCCCTACGCCCACCGCGCCGGCTACGACTTCCTGATCCAGGGCATGGGCGGCTTGATGTCGGTGACGGGCGAACGCGACGAACTGCCGGGCGGCGGCCCGCAAAAGGCCGGCGTCGCGCTGACCGACCTGATGACCGGCATGTACGCCACCATCGCCGTGCTGGCCGCCCTCACCCACCGCGACCGCAGCGGCGAAGGCCAGTACATCGACATGGCCCTGCTCGACACGCAGGTGGCGATGCTGGCCAACGTCGGCAGCAATTACCTCAACAGCGGCAAGGCGCCCAAGCGCTGGGGCAATGCGCACGCCAACATCGTGCCCTACCAGACCTTCGCCTGTCTCGACGGCCACATCATCGTCGCCGCCGGCAACGACGGCCAGTACCGGAAATTCGTCGACGCCGGCGGCCAGCCGGAACTTGCCACCGACCCGCGCTTCGCGACCAATCCTGCGCGGGTCGCCAATCGCGACGTCCTCGTGCCGCTGCTGGCCGCGATGGTGGCCACGCGCACGCGGGCCGAGTGGATCGCCCGGCTGGAAGCGGTGGGTGTGCCCTGCGGGCCGATCAACGACATCGGCGAAGTCTTCGCCAACGAACAGGTGCGGGCGCGCGGCATGGCCGTCGACCTGGCCCATCCGGCGGCCGGCAAGGTCACGCTGGTGCGCAGTCCGATGAAGATGTCGGCCACGCCGGCGACGAGCGACAAGGCGCCGCCGCTGCTGGGCCAGCACACCGACGAGGTACTGCGCGATGTACTGGGCCGCAGCGGCGACGAGATTGCGGCGCTACGCGCGCGCGGAGTGGTGTGACGGCGCTGCCGTCCGGTACGCGCGGCAGGCCTCGGTGCCGGCGTGGTGTGCGTCCGTAGCGGCCGGCCGGCGCGTCCTGCGTCAGACCGGCATCGGATGATCGCTGGTCTTAGAACCTCTCCCAGTAGGGAATGAGTCGTTGCTGACGCGCCTGACAAGCGGCTGCTGCGTTGCTCGTCGTTGCATGGCTCGCCATGCGGCCTCCTCGCGCCTTGCCCCCGCTTGCCATGCATCGTCATCAACTTCCTCCTCCCTAATGGGATAGGTTCTTAGTGCAGCTTGTGCTTGAAGTCGGACAGCTCGGCATGCACGCGGGTGACGACCGCTTCCAGGTGCGCCGGCATCTGCGGCGATGACCGGCTGATGCGCTTGGCTTCGTCGCCCATGTCTTCCAGGCTGTCGACGCACTGGACGATGCGTGCCTCATCGTTCGACTGCATCACATCGCGCGCCTGCTTGACTTCGCGCGAGATGCGTTCGATACAGGCGCGCATCTCCGGCGGCGTATCCTGCGAGGACTTGCAGGCCTGCTCGGCTTCGCCGACGGTCTGCTGCAGGTGGCTGTAGCGTTGCTGGATTTCGTTAGCTTGTAGCATGATGACCTCCTCAACATAAAGAGAGCGGTTTATTTTAGCGCTGGATCAAAAAGGGGTGCGCGTTGTACGCGCGCGAAGTTGGCGAGGGTAGGCGCACGGAAAGAGCGCGCTGCCGCCCGCGGGTATACCTGCGTCAGGACGCGGGCCGCTTCAGCCGGGCGGCGCGGGAGCTGCCGCCTCGAGCGGCGCCAGGCCGCGCAGGCGCAATGCGATCAGCATGGCGCCGACCAGGACCAGGCCCAGCAGGCTGACGACGCCGGGCCAGCCCTGGTGCTCCCAGACGAAGCCGCACAGCCAGCCGACCACGCTCGATCCGAGGTAGTAGAAGAACAGGTATAGCGCCGAGGCCAGCGCCTGCGGCGCGCGCGCCCGGCGCCCGACCCAGCTGCTGGCCACCGAGTGGGTGGCGAAGAAGCCGAAGGTGTACAGGCCGACGCCGACGACGACCGCGACCAGGTTGCCGAACAGCGTCAGCAGCAAGCCGGCGAACATCACCGACATCACCAGCCACAGCACGTTGCGCCGCCCCAGGCGGTCGGCCAGGCGCCCGGCCCAGACCGAACTGAAAATGCCGAGCAGATAGAGCACGGACAGCGCGCCGACCGCGCTCGGGCGCAGGCCGAATTCCGGGCCGAGCAGGCGGTAGCCGATGTAGTTGTACAGGCTGACGAATGAGCCCATCAGCAGGAAGGACAAGGCGAACAGCCAGGGCAGACCGGCGTCGCGCGCATGCCGGCGCAGGCCCTCGAGCAGGCTGCCGAAGCCGCCCCGGGCGGGACGAAAGCGTTGCGAGGCCGGCAGGCTGCGCCAGAACTCCCAGGCCGCGTACAGCCCGGCCGCGCCAAGCACGCCGAGGGCCGCGCGCCAGGACCAGAAATCGCTGATCACCGAGGCCAGCACCCGGCCGAACATGCCGCCGAAGGCGCTCCCGCTGATGTACATGCCCATCGACAGGCCGAGCGAGCTGCCTTCGATTTCCTCGCTCAGGTAGGCCATCGCGACGGCCGGCATCCCGCCCAGCATGAAGCCGAGCAGTGCGCGCAGGATCAGCAGTTGGGTGTAGTCGCTGGTGAAGGCGGCCAGCAGGGTCAAGACGCCGCCGCTGAGCATGGAAGCGGCCATCAGCGGCTTGCGCCCGAAGCGTTCGGACAGCACGCTCGAGATCAGGAGCGAGATGGCCAGCGCGGCGGTGGAGATCGACAGCGCCAGGCTGCTTTGGGCGGGACTCAAGGCGAAGTCGCGCGCCAGCAGCGGCATCAGCGGCTGTACGCTGTAGAGCAGCGCGAAGGTGGAAAAGCCGCCGAAGGCCATGGCGCGGTTGATGCGTTTGAAATCGGCGCTGCCGGCGGCGATGGCGGGAGAAGACATGGACAATCCTGGGACTCGACGGGACATGATACCGAAGAATCATGCCGGCCATCGGGAGCCCAGGATGACCGGGCGCCGTCGTTACGGATACTCGGTATCGAGCTCCGAGCCCACATAGTTCTCCAGTTCGGCGATGAGCTGGGTCATCGGCGCCTTGGTGCGGATGTTCTGCAAGACCGTGCAGTGGTCGCGGTAGGACGCGACGCGCTCGGCGACGATGGCGCGGTGCGGGGCCGGGACTTTTTCGAGGAAGGCGGCCCAGCCGGTTTCATAGTCGGGATTGTTCTTGCGCACCGCTTTCACGAAACGCTCGAAGTCCTTCTGGCCGGCGCGCGCGTGGATCGTGCCGCCGTCGATCGCGAAGATGGTCGCCAGCGCGATCACGCCCTCGGCGTTCAGGTCCGGGTCCGCGATCGGGCCTTCGAAGTGGTGCTTGCGCAGCCACTTGGCGGCGTTCACGATCGCCTGGACGCCTTCGCGCTGGCGCACCTGGCCGAGGTAGCGCTCGTAGCCGGTCCAGGTCTCGCCCGGGTCGGCGGTGCAGATATCGACGAACAGCTCCTTCAGGCGCCGCCCGGCATACACCGGGTCGTTGTCGTATTCGCCGACCAGGCTGTCCTCGGGCAGGGCCGACAGTTCGCGGATCATGCGGAAACCCGCCTGGAACACGTACTCGGCGCCGTCCGCGATCAGGATGTCGAGCGCGGTCTCGTCGGAGTCGTCGTCGACCAGGTGTTCCAGGCCCAGCGACATGCCGCCCACCGTCAGCAGCAACGCGCGCTGGATGCCCTCGGCGGTGCGGTCGTTGGTGAACTTCTCGGCCACCATCGCGGTGATGGACGCGAGTTCGTCGGCCAGGCCGATCGCCTCGTCGGCGTCGGCCATGGTCGGCAGCAGCCTGACCGCACGCACCAGGCGCGGCAGCTTTTCAATGACGATTGCCGGCAGCATCGATGGCGATCCGGTCACGAGAAGATGTCCGAACCGATGCTCTTGCGCGCACTGCGCCTTGGCATCGTACGCACCGACGGCACCTGCTTGCGCAGGCGGTACAGCAGGTCGCGCGTGCTGCGCTGGTGGAAGTTCGGGTCTTCGTCCGGATCGTCCGGGAACTCCGCCTCGGCCATCTCGTTGCTGTGCCTGAACTCCGGGAACAGCTCGATCAGGGAACGCTCCCAGCCGTCTTCGGAGGCTTTCGCCAGGTCGATCGCGAGCGGGATGATGTCGCTGTCGGACGAGGTCTGGCCGGTCACGTAACGCCCTTTGAGGTTGATTTCGCCGGCCACTTCCATGATTTCCTTGGGCGCCAGCGACCACAGGATCGCGAACACGGTCGCGCCGTGGTCGGTGGCCGAGGCTTCGTGCAGCAGTTCGTGGCGGCGCTCTTCGTCGTCGGTCGCGTAGACCACGCCGTGGACGTGGTTGAACAGGCCCTCGGCGATGCGCTCGGGGTCGTCCTCGATCATGTTGTCGGGCCAGGTGGCGGCCATGTAGGCCAGGCTGTCGGCCCAGGCCTTGGCCGGCACCAGCAGGGTCGCCAGCGAGGTCTTGCCGCCGTCGAAGCCGGCCAGGTGCAGGGCCGTCACTTGCGGCGGCAGGGTCGCCAGCACTTCCGTCACGGCGTAGTCGCCGTGCTCGTCGGCGGCCTTGGAGAACGCCTCCTCGGCGTGCCCCAGCGAGCCGGCCAGGACCAGTTCGCTGACCTGGCGGGTCAGCGCCGGCAGGTTGGCGCTGCTGCTTGCATTGTCGCTCATTCGCGTTCTCCTTCACCGTCGAAGATCCCGGTGAAATCGTCCGAGACCATGCCCTCTTCCTCTTCCTCGTCGTCGCCATCGTCGCCGCGGGCGAGCTGGTCGAGCGACTGGTCGTCGTCTTCCCAGCGCTGCTGGTGTTTGTAGAGGAAGGCGGTGATGATCGCCTGGCGCGCCAGTTCGGGATGGTTTTCCGTCATCGATGCGTACATCGCCGCGCCGTCCTCGCCCGTGCACTCGGCCATGGCGAATACCTTGGCCGGATCGTCGCCTTCGTAGTCGGCCGCTTCGCGCAGCAGGCCCTTGGCATCGATGAACTTGATCTTGTCGACGAGGGCGAAGGCCATCAGGTTGACGTCGTCGATGCCGGAGCCGCCCGCGTATTCCGACACCAGGGCGTCGACCATCATGGTGTAGTTCTTCTTGTTCGGCGGGTCGCCCAGCGTGCCGTCGATCTGGCCTTCCAGCTCGCGCGATTGGTAGGCGAATTCGGGATGTACTCTTTTCATGGTGTGTCCTGTAATGGGAGAGCTCAAGGCTGCAGCGTGACGCCGTTGAGCGCGAACAGCGAGCGCCACAGCTCGAAGGCTTCGGCTTCGGCGTCGAGCACGATGCGGTGGTTCACGCTCTGGTTGTATTCATCGCGCTTGGCGGCGTCCGACAGGATCTCGTAGGCCTTGGTGACGGCCTTGAAGCGCGCTTCGGCGCCCGGCGCGTCGTTGCGGTCGGGGTGATAGCGCATGGCCAGCGAGCGGTAGACCTTCTTGATCTCGTCGTCGCTGGCATTCGGCGCGACGCCGAGGATCGCGTATAAATTTTCCACTTTGGAACTCTCCGGCTGGTGCCGAATAACGGCAAAACGAGATTATCCTATAGAAAACGCCAACATGACAGCGAGGGTGGCGTCCCCATGGCGTCCCAGTATGTTCCTCGCATGCGAGGCGAACCGTGCGCTCCACCACATAGGCGGACCGTAGGCGGGCCGTCTACGGTAAAATGCCAGCAACTTTACCTATATAAAACACCATTCATGAGCAACGACAAGAACAAGGCGGCGGCCGCCGTGCCGCCGTCGAATTTTCTGCGCGCCATTATCGATAACGACCTGGCGGCCGGCGTCCACACGCGCGAAGGCATGCCTTCGGTCATTACCCGCTTCCCGCCGGAGCCGAACGGCTACCTGCACATCGGCCACGCCAAATCGATCTGCCTGAACTTCGGCCTGGCGCGCGATTACGCCGGCCGCTGCCACCTGCGTTTCGACGACACCAATCCGGAGAAGGAAGACCAGGAATACGTCGACACCATCATGGACAGCGTCAAGTGGCTCGGTTTCTCGTGGAGCCAGGGCGGCGAAGCGTTCCTGCATTACGCCAGCGACTATTTCGACACGCTGTACGCGATCGCCGAGTACCTGATCGAACAAGGCTTTGCCTACGTCGACAGCCAGAGCGCCGAGGACATGGCGAAAAACCGCGGTAATTTCGGCACGCCCGGCACCAATTCGCCCTTCCGGAATCGCCCGATCGCCGAATCGCTGCAACTGTTCCGCGACATGAAGGCCGGCAAGTTCAAGGACGGCGAACACATCCTGCGCGCGAAAATGTCGGAAGACGCGATGGCCTCGCCCAACATGACCAACCGCGATCCGGCCCTGTACCGGATCCGCCATGCGCACCACCACCGCACGGGCGACGACTGGTGCATCTACCCGATGTACGACTACACCCATCCGCTGTCGGATGCGTTGGAATCGATCACCCATTCGATCTGCACCCTCGAATTCCAGGACCACCGCCCGTTCTACGACTGGCTGATCGCCACCGCCACCGAAGGCGGCTTCTTCACCCCGCCGGTGCCGCGCCAGTACGAGATGTCGCGGCTGAACTTGACCTACGTGGTCATGTCCAAGCGCAAGCTGCGCCAGCTGGTCGACGAAGGCATCGTCTCGGGCTGGGACGACCCGCGCATGCCGACCATCGTCGGCCTGCGCCGGCGCGGCTACACGCCGGAATCGATCCAGCTGTTCTGCGAGCGCATCGGCGTCTCGAAATCGGACGGCTGGATCGACATGAGCACGCTCGAAGGCGCGCTGCGCGACGACCTCGACCCGAAAGCGCCGCGCGCGATCGCCGTGCTCCGTCCGCTGAAATTGATCGTCGATAATTTCCCCGAAGGCGAAGCACACGACTGCACCTCGCCGGTCCATCCGCACCACCCGGAGATGGGCGTGCGCAGCTTCCCGTTCACGCGCGAACTGTGGATCGAACAGGAAGACTTCATGGAAACCCCGACCAAGGGCTATTTCCGCTTCACCCCGCCCGTGGGCGACCTGCCGGGCAGCCGCGTGCGCCTGAAATACGGCTATGTGGTCGAGTGCACCGGCTTCGAGAAAGATGCCGACGGCAAAGTCACCGCCGTCCACGTGAATTACTTCCCGGACTCGAAATCGGGCACGCCGGGCGCCGACACCTACAAGGTCAAGGGCAACATCACCTGGGTCAGCGCGGCCTCGGCCCTGGAAGCCGAAGTGCGCCTGTACGACCGCCTGTTCCTCGATGCGCAGCCTGACGCCGGCGGCAAGGATTTCAAGGCCTTGCTGAACCCGAACGCACTCGAAACCGTCACCGCCTATCTGGAACCGGGCATGGCCGCGGCCCTGCCCGAGCAGCGTTTCCAGTTCGAGCGCCACGGTTATTTCGTGGCCGACCAGGTCGATTCGACGCCGGGCAAGCCGGTGTTCAATCGCGTGACGACGCTGAAAGACAGCTGGGCCAAGTAAGCGCCGGTGCCCAGTCCATCCCGCCCCGGTCGCCGCGGCGGGATTTTTTTCGCCTGCCATTCTGTTCGCCGCGCAACCCTAGCAGAAATATCAGGTTCCATCCGGACCAGTCTGCGCGATTCTGATGCAAAGACAATAATGAATCCAGACGGGGTCGGACATGGAGAGCACGTACACCTGGGCCAGGAAAATCAAGGCCGTCAAGCTCGGTTCCTGGTTTGGCGCCCTGCTGTCGCTCAGCGTCGGCGCCGGCCTGTATATGAGTACCAGCCAGGCGATCGAAAACGATGCCAGGACGCGCTTCGACAACATGGCGCGCAACGTCCAGTCGAATCTCGACGGGCGCTTCAAGACCTATGCCGACTTGCTGCGCGGTACGGCCAGCCTGTTCCGCGCCAATGACAAGGTCACGCGTGAGGAGTTCCATCGCTACGTGGAGGGCCTCGACCTGGCCAATCACTTTCCGGGTGTCGAATCGATCAATTTCGCCCACTACTTCCTCGACGTCGACCGCGACCGGTATGAAGCGACGATCCTGCAAAACATCGACGGACATGGACGCAGCGCCACCATCATGCCGGCGTTCCGGCGCGCCGAGTACACGGTGCTGAGCTTCGTCGAACCGGGCACCGCCTGGCTCGAGCGGATCGGCGTCGACATGCAGGCCAAGACACGCGGCGGCGTGATCCTGGGCCAGTCGCGCGACACGGGTGAAGTGCTGACCACGGGCGCCCCGATCAAGTCCAAATCGAGGGTGATCGGCCTGTCCATGCGCTTGCCGGTGTACCGCGCGGAGATGCCCCTGCGCAATACGACCCAGCGCCGCGCCGCCTACCTGGGTACGGTCGGGATCGGCTTTAGCGTCAACATGCTTGCCCACGGCGTGCTCGACAACATGCCGAAGAACGCGACGCGTCTGGTAATTTCCGGGATGGCCCCGTTCGACGAACCCGACAAGCCGACCGGGGGCTACCGCCGCACCGTATTTTTCGATAACCGCGCGGACCTCGTGCGCGATGACGAAGCCAACTTCCGCGCCCTCTTGCCGGTTGGTATAGACGGACGCGGCTGGGATATCGATTTCACCGTGACCAAGCGCAGCCTGTACTCCACGCTCGACAGCGCCCTGCCCTGGGTGGCGATGCTGGCCGGGATGATCAGTACCGCCCTGCTGTACGCCCTGTTCCAGACGCTCAGTTCGTCGCGCCGGCGCGCCATCGGCATGGCCGAGGAAATGACCGGCGAATTGCGCGCCAGCGAAGCGAAGCTGCAAAAAACCAATGACAACCTGCGGCGCCTGGCCGCCCACGCGGAAAGCATCAAGGAAAGCGAACGCAAGCGTATTGCGCGGGAAATCCATGACGACCTCGGCCAGAACCTGCTGGCGCTGCGCATCGAGGTCGACTTGCTGGCCTCGCGCACCGACGCGCGCCATCCGCGGCTGCACACGCGCGCGCGCTGGATGCTCGAACAGATCGACGCCACCATCAAGAGCGTACGCCAGATCATCAACGACCTGCGCCCGAACGTGCTCGACCTGGGCCTGACCGCCGCGGTCGACTGGCAGATCGCCGAATTCCAGCGGCGCACCGGCCTCACCTGCGAGCTGGTGTCGCACAACCACGACCTTCACGTGAGCGACCGCTGCGCGACGACGCTGTTTCGCATTCTCCAGGAATCGCTCACCAACATATCGCGCCACGCGCATGCGACCAAGGTGCGGGTCGAACTGGCCGTCGATTCCGATTCGATGTCGATGACCGTCAGCGACAACGGCATCGGCCTGACCAAGGCGGGCGGACAGAAACCGGGTTCGTTCGGCCTGGTCGGGATCGAAGAAAGGGTCCGCATCCTGGGTGGCAAATGCATCATTACCAGCGCTGCGCATACCGGTACCACGGTGCATGTCGCGATCCCCGCAGCCAACAATCTCCTCTCCGTTGCGACCGTGCACGCAAGCCTGGCGGCGGCGCGACCCACCGTCACGAACTTGTAGGCGCAGCCACAATGATCTTGTAGGCCTACTGCCCGTCGGGCTGTAGGCGTATTTGCGACAAAATTTCGTTGAGGCGAGCCAAATTGCGCAAAATCAACGATTTCCGGGCACTTGACGCGGACAATTAATCTCAGTGCTACACATCAACACTGACGCGAAAGACAACCTGAGGAGGACTAACCAATTGCCAGCACAACTACATCGATAGCCGGACCGCCACCTCACAATAACGATGCAGTAGCCAAAACAAAAGGATAGATCATGATCTCGAATAACGACTTCGCCCTCATTGCCGCCCTGGACTTGAACCCGATCAAGACGAAACTGATGCACAAGGAATCCGGAGAAGGCTGGTCCCAGAGTCGCGCGAACGCTGTAGAAACCGAGTACCGCCGCTTCCTGTACCTGGTGAAAGCCTTCCCGCAGGTGCAGGCGGCGCCGCTGGTCGATGTCGATACCTTCTGGCACTACCACATCCTGGACACGATGAAATATGCCCGCGATTGCGCGCAAGCCTTCGGTTACTTCCTGCACCACGACCCGCAACTCGGCCTGGTGGGCGAGAACGGCGCCCAGCTGCAGCAGCAAGCGGGGGAACGCATGCGCGCTTTGTACGAGTCCACGTTCGGCCTGTCGTATGTGCGTCCGCTGCGCACCGACGACGCACCGGAAGCGGCCGACGTGCAGTCGGCCTCGCGGTTCACCATGCGCAAGGCGGCCAATTCGGCATGGTGCGCGGTCCCGGGCAGCGTCCAGGCGGCCGATGTCCAGAGCGCTTGGTGCGCGGTGCCCGGCCGGGTCAGGGCGGCCGGTGACCAGATCGCATGGTGCGCGGTGCCGGGCAGCGTCCGGGCGGCCGATGTCCAGAGCGCATGGTGCGCGGTGCCGGGGATCGTCAAGGCGGCCGAGGTCCAGAGCGCATGGTGCGCGGTGCCCGGGGCCGTCAAGGCGGCTGATGTCCAGAGCGCATGGTGCGCCGTACCGGGTGTACCCCAGGCGGCCTGAGAGCGCGCATGGTCCGGCGGCCGCGCATGGCAAATGCAGGCCGCCGCTACCGGTATTCCCGCTTCAGGCGCCGGCCATTTCCTGTTCCGGCGCCACCATCAGCGAACGCAATTCGCGAATGCTGTAATCGCTGATCTCATGCATGCGCAGCAAGATCGTGGCGCCGATCGGCAAGGTGCTGTGGCGGATCTTGCTGATCACCGGCGGCGCCACTTCGAGCGCACGCGACAGGGCCGCATCGTTCTTCAAGCCCGTCTTTTCAATCACCGCGTCCAGCACACGGTTGGGATCGTACTGCGCGCCTTCCGGCAGTCTTCTGATTGGCATATCAATTCTTTCCAAATGTCACAAACCGTTCGTTATTTTTCACAATGTTTCTTTTAACGTGAAAAATTGGCCTTGAAGGTCGAAAATGCACCGTTTATACGGTGATTTTCCACAAACGGAATGATAATAGGGAAGTTGACTTTCGATCAAGCAAGTAATGACCGAATTCGCGCTCAGCTCTTCTTCTGACGCGCGCGCAGCTGCTGGCGTTCCTGGGTCTGCTGCTTGTTCTGCTTGGTCTCGAACAGGGTCACCGCCTCTTTCCTGGCCTGCTCCGCGGTGCGCATCGCTTCGTGATCGTCATGGGCCACGAAATAATCGTCGGCCTGCGCGTCCACCACCAGCTTGATGGCCGCTTCGTCATCGAGGTCATAGAGCTCGGTCAGCAAGGTCGTTACTTCGTCCAGGAAGGCTTCATAGGTCAGGGTCGTCATGATGTTGGCTCTTTGTAAATGGGGGTGCTTTTCGGGCGGGCCGTCATTCTAACAGCGCCCATTGCGCGAGGGCGTGCTGGACGTCGGGATAGCGCAGGCGCACGCCGAGCTCGCGCCGCATGCGCGTGTTGTCGAGCCGGCGCGATTCCGACATATACGACATCAGCACCGGCGAGACACGCTCCTTCAGCTCGGCGCGCGGCAGGCGCGGCGCACGCGGCAGGTTGAAGGCGTCGGCCACGGCGTCGAAATAATCGGCCATTTTCAGGCGCGTGTCGTCGCTGGCATGGTAGACCCGCCCGGGCCGCGCGCGAAACAAGGCCAGCGCGACGATCCGCGCCAGGTCGTCGGCCTGGATGTGGTTGGTGTAGACATCGTCTTGCGCGCACAAGGCCGGCGTGCCCTCGTGCAGGCGCTTCATCGGCAAGCGATCGCGGGCGTAAATGCCGGGCACGCGCAGGATCGCGGCGCTGCCGCCGGTCCGCCTGGCCCAGGCGCGCAGCACCTGCTCGGCGTCGACGCGGCGTGCGGCGCGCGCATTCTTCGGCGCCACCGGCCGGGTTTCGTCGATCACGGCCCCGCCGCAATCGCCATACACCCCGCTCGTGCTGACATACACCAGGTGGGTTCCCGCGGACAGGATGGCGGTCAGCCGGCGCGTGCGCGCATCGAGCGCGCTTTCCGGGCGCGGCGGCGCCAGGTGCACGACGCAGGTCGCCAGCCCGCGCAGGCGCGCCAGGCTGGCCGGCCGGTCGAGGTCGGCAAGGACAGGCACCGCGCCGGCGGCGCGCAGCGGCGCCATGCGGTCCAGGTCGCGCGTCACCGCAAAGACGCGAAAGCGCGCGCACAACAAGGGCAGCAGGCGCATGCCGACATCGCCGCAACCGATCAACAGCAGGCGCGGACGCGCGAAGGGAGAAGGATTCGTTTTCACCATGGGATTGTAATCGAGCGGCACGCGCGCCGCGCGCGGCACCCCGACCGGAGCATTTGGCAAGCGCTTTTTACGCGCGCCGGACCAATCGGGATATGTTGCGCCGATATTTTTTAGACAATAAAGTAATTCGCCATTTGATCGGCCGGGCGGCGCGACATATGATAGCGGCTTTATTAACTTATGATATTGCCCGGGATGGCATGCCGCTATTGGCAGCGCATGAGCGCGGGTGAAACAGGGGCGCATCATCGATACCAAATATTTCGCCGATCGAATTACACAATTTCGCAACCTGGAGCGCAAATACCGCTGCCATATGAGGATTTACGGCAGCGTCGCCACGGGCAGCGCCACGGCCGCCAGCGACATCGATATTCTCATCGTCTCCGCATCGCCGCCCGCCGACATGCTGGCATCCCTGCAGCGCGAACTCGCTCGCTTGTTTGCGCGCGAAGTCGACCTGGTCGAGCGCGATTCCCTGATCCGGATTCTGGCCCGGCGCATTCGAGGCGAATTGAGGACGATCGACCAGCTTGCCGCCGGCGAATTCGCCGCGCGGCGGCCGAAGTCGCCTTATCTTTATTTGCTGATCATTCAAAACGAAGCACGCGATATCACCCGGGAAAAACATTTGGGAAGCGAAGGGAAACGCCGGGTCGGCGCGCGCGCCCGGCGGATCGCCCACTTCTTCGAGAACCGGTATCGGCCCCTGTCGTCCACGGTCGACGCGTCCGACTTTCCGGTCCGTCAGATTCGGGAACTCACCCGCATCAGCAAGCGGGCGACGCAGGCCAGGACCGACACTGCGCAGGCCTCGGCCCAGGTCAGACGGCTGGCGCGCCAGATCGTCAAGCGGCTGCGCCTGTCGTCGGTGCACGTCGAAGCGCATATCGCCGGCGTCACCGTTCCCGGCAATTGAGCTGGCCGTTCACTCGCCTCGCGCATATTGTCCATTAATGAAAAGTAATCATATAAAACATCGCGTCGAGTGTGATTATTCACGTATTTTTATCGCGTAATTAATTGTAGAAATACGTGAAATATTCCTTCAAATATAGTTTGCATTGTTCAGATCACTCCACTAACATTCCATCCAGAAATTCGTTACGGGCTTATCCGTTGGCCTGGCCCTGGTGTGTTAGCCGCATGTTTTGCTTGCATTATTTGTTTGCGAAGGATAGTGATGAACCCATTCAAGTCAACCGTTGCAGCGCAAGAGCGACGAACCTGGCTGGGCGACATTATTATCGCCAAACCTTCCAGCAGCGTTTTTCTCGTGATTGGCTTTACGCTTCTTGCGATATTCATCGTGGTATATCTGTTTGTCGGCGAACGTACCCGGCAAACCTCGGCGTCGGGCTATATCTTTCCTGAAGAAGGCTTGATCAAGGTATTCCCCCAGCAAGCCGGAACGATTTCCGCGATCTCGGTAAAAGAAGGACAGTTTGTCAAACAGGGAACGGTGATGGCCACCGTTTCTTTCGAACGCAGCCTGGCCCAGGGGCCAATGCGGGAAGAGATCGAAAAACGCCTGGCTGAGCGTAAAGCCAGCGTCAATGCCCAGCGCACCAGTACCGACGCGAATTTCAGCCAGCAGATCGGCCTGACCAATCAGCGCATCCAGAAAATCCAGAGCGACCTCCTGACCCTCGATCAATCGATCGCCTCGCACAGCGCCAGTGTCGCGCTGGTGCGGGGAATGGTCGCCAGCGATGAAAAGCTGGCCAGGGAAGGCTACCTCAGCAAGATGGATTTCCAGGAGTCGAAAGTACGCCTGATGGACCAGGAAAATCGTCTGCGCGATCTGGAGCGGCAAAAGCTGTCGCTGGGCCGCGAGCTGATCGGCATGCAGATCGAACGCGATTCGCTGCCGGCGCGTGCGCTCGAGACGCGCTCCGGCTCGATGCGCGCCGCCGACGACATCGCCCAGCAGCAAATGGAAAACGAAGACCGCCGCCAGAACCAGATCGTGGCGCCGATCGACGGCACCGTCACGGCCATCCAGCGCGTGGCCGGAAAATTCGCCACGCCCGACCAACCTGTGCTGAGCCTGGTGCCAGCGGGGGCGAACCTGGTCGCGCAGCTGTATGTGACGAGCGAATCGATCGGATTTTTGCGAGAAGGAAAGGAAGCTCGTCTGCAATTCGCCGCGTTTCCTTACCAGAAATTCGGTAGCTATAAAGGGAAAGTCATCAGCGTCTCCCGCACCGCAGTGCCGGAGGAAGAACTCGCCTACCCCGTTGCCCGGGAGTCGGCTGGCAAACGAGAACTGTATTACATCGTGAAGATCAAGCCGGAAAACGATTTCGTCATGGCCTACAACAAGAAGGAAGTCCTGCAGCCTGGAATGCGGGTGGACGCGAAGATCTGGGTCGACCGACGCACCCTGATCGAGTGGATTTTTGAACCATTCATCATCAAGTCAGGGCATGCATCGTGAGCTTCCTGGATAACCTCAATCTCGGCGGCGGCAAGACCCTGCCGGTCATCTACCAGACCGAAGCGTCCGAATGCGGCCTGGCCTGCCTGGCGATGGTTTCCGCCTACCACGGCAACCGGACCGACCTGGCGATCCTGCGCAATCGCTACACGATTTCGCTCAAGGGCCTGAACATGGCCCAGCTGATCGATATCGCGGGCAAGATGGACATGAGCTGCCGCGCGGTCCGCACCGACCTGGAGTCGCTGGGCCAGATGTCGCTGCCCGCCATCCTGCACTGGGACCTGAACCATTTCGTGGTCCTGAAACGCGTCACCCGCACCGGCCTCGTGATCCACGATCCGGGACGCGGCAAACTCAACGTGTCGATGGCCGACGCCTCCAAACATTTCACCGGCGTGGTGCTCGAACTGGCGCCGAAGCTGGAGTTCCGGCGCAAGAAAGAGACCCTGCCGATCAACATGATGGGCATTCTCGGGAATGTGACGGGGCTGCGCCAGTCGCTCATCCACGTGCTCCTGCTCGCCCTGGTGCTCGAAGTATTCCTCTTGCTCGGGCCAATGCTCAACCAGTGGATCATCGACGATGCGCTGGTGTCGTATGACCGCGATTTGTTGACCCTGATCGTGGTCGGCATGACCCTGCTGAGCCTGATGCATGCGGTGGTCAACATCATCCGCGCGCGCACCCTGATGTACATGGGCACGAGCCTGAACGTGCAATGGGTGGCCAACGTGGTGGCCCACATGTTCAAGCTACCGCTGAGCTATTTCGAGAAACGCACGGTCGGCGATATCCAGACCCGTTTCGGTGCGATCTCGTCGATCCAGCGCACACTGACCACGAGTTTCGCGACGGCCATCCTGGACGGCATCATGGCCCTCACCACGCTGGCCATGATGGTGACCTATAGCCAGTCGCTGGCGGCGATGTGCCTGGTGGCGGTTGCCCTGTACGGCGCCTTGCGCGAATTTCGCCTCACGGCGCTGCGCAGCGCCTCGCTCGGCCAGCTGGTACGCCAGGGCACCCAGCAAAGCCAGTTCCTCGAGTCGCTGCGCGGCATCCAGGCGATCAAGCTGTTCAACCGCCAGTCGACCCGCCTCTCGCGTTACATGAAAGTGAGCGTCGAGACAGCCAATTGCGACGTCGAAATCCAGAAGGTCGGCCAGTTCTTCGAAGCGGTCAACGGGAGCCTGGTGGCGGTCGAAACGGGCCTGATCCTGTGGGTCGGCGGCCATGCCGTATTGAACGGCGAGCTCACCATCGGCATGTTGCTGGCATTTATCGCCTACAAGACCCAGTTCTCGGCGCGCATCATCAGCTTCATCGACAAGACGGTCGACCTGCGCATGCTGCGCATGCAGGCGGAACGGCTGGCCGACATCGTCCTGGCCGAACCCGAGCCCGACGTCAGCGCGCCCTATCTGGCCGCAGCCGATATCGCACCGAGTCTCGAATTGCGGCGCGTCGGTTATCGCTACGGCGATGGCGAGGCCTGGGTCGTTGCCGACTTCAACATGCAGGTCGAAGCGGGCGAGGCCGTCGTACTGGTGGGCGCCTCCGGTTCCGGCAAGACCACCCTGCTGAAAATCCTGCTCGGCCAGCTCACGCCGCAATCGGGCGAAGTCAGGGTCGGCGGCGTGAAGCTGTCGCAAATCGGCCTGTCGAGCTACCGCGACATGATCGGCGTCGTGATGCAGAGCGATACGCTGCTGTCCGGTTCGCTGGCCGACAACATCGCCTTCTTCGACGAAAAGATCGACATGGCATGGATGGAAAGCTGCGCCAAGCTGGTCCATATCCATCAGGACATCGTGCGTATGCCCATGGGCTACAACAGCCTGGTCGGCGACATGGGCACGACGCTCTCGGGTGGACAAAAGCAGCGCATCCTGCTCGCCCGCGCACTCTACAAGCGCCCCAAGATCCTGTTCCTGGACGAAGCCACCAGCCACCTCGACCCGATGCTCGAAACGCATATCGGCATGGCCCTCGCACAGCTCAACATCACGCGCGTCGTCATCGCCCACCGGCAGGAAACGATCCGGGCCAGCGGCCGCGTGATCCATGTCGGCAGGCCGATGGCGCCCCGCCCCCCGGTCGCCGAAGCCGAAGCCGAAGCCGCATAACGAATCCAAGAATTCTTGCGGGATAGTCCCGCAAGATAAGCCCAAGATAGGGCAATCCACTGAGGAGAGTAGTTTTGTTTAATATGTCTTTGAGCAAGAAAGCCGCAAAAAACGGCGTCGTCAACAGCCGTGAACTGAGCGTCGACGAACTGGGCCAGGTCGGCGGTGCGTGGTCCGCATCGGATTCGGGTATGTATGAGGAGTATGACTTCGGCGGCTATGGAGACAACAGCGGCGGCGAGTTCTTCTACGATTACGGCTACACGGACTATTCGTGGTCGAACCCGCAGACCGAGTTTTTCGACAACGGCATGCAGACGGTCTACGTGAATGGTACGGCCTGGACCGACGCGCAGCAGACGCAATATAACAGCGATTACATGACCGCGTTCAACGACTGCTGGGCGAACACCACGTCGCTCGACGGCGTGTCGATGGCCATCGGCGGCACCTTTGCCGAAAGCGTGCTGACCGGCGCGGGCTGGGTTGGTGCAGGCGAATTCTTCTCGGATCTGAGCGACATCACCCAGGCAATCCAGGACTTCAACGAGCGCGCCGGCGAAGTCGGTTACCGCTTCGCGTATTGCGAATACAAAGCCCAGGACTGGGCTTACAGCCAGCAGCCTTGATGTCCACCGGGGTCCGGCAACTGCCTGACCCCGCGTGAGTAACGATGTGCGCCGCGATGGAAGGTCATTGCTGCGCACACATCCTGGATACCCATACCGAGCAGCAGGATTCACCATGCGTCGTTTTGTTTGTGCACTAGCGCTGTTCGTCTGCGCGGCACCGCTGTATGCCGCCGATGCAATACCGTTCAATCTTTTGCTTGCCACCAAGGGCGACAAGTCGGCCTATTTCCTGCCGACGATCCATCAATCGAACCAGGCAATGCAGCAGCGCCTGGCGCAAACGGTGCGTTGCATGCCCGAGATCGACGCGATCGTGTTCGAAGTCGACATCGATGAAGCCATGAAAAAATTCAACGTGACCGGCTATTCGGTCGCGGAAAACAAGAAACTCGGTCAACGCCTTCCTGCCGGATTGCTCGCCCCGCTCGATGACCTGGCCGACAAAGTCCTGCCGCCGAGCGCGCCGCGCAAAGGCGCCAGCGCCGCCAATCGCATGGGCATGCATCCCGCACACATCCTGGCCATGCTGAGTGGAAACGTCAACAACAGTATCTTGCGCGAGCACGGCATCAATCTTGCCGGTTCCGCCTTCGAGGCAATGCTGCATGGCTATGCCGGCGCTAAAAAACTCGAGGAGCTGCACCTCGAGGCGGTCGACACGGTCGCCGCCGCCCATGTCGCGATCCCGCCGCAACAACTGAGCGCGCAGGCCGCGTATTTGCTGCGCCTCGCGGACGACAAAAAAATGCAGGACGACGTCGCCAGGGTGTACGCCGACACGTATGCCCTGTTCGAACGCGGCGACTGGACCCAGGAAGACGTCCAGGGCCTGAACGCGGCCATGCGGGCCACCCAGCCCGACGCCTATGTCGCCAACGCCGTGCTGAAAAGGACCAGGGACATGATGGCAAGTTTCGAAGCGCTGCCGCCGCGCGCCAAGCCTGTGCTCGTTGCGGTCGGATTGGGGCATTTCGGCAAAACCGACGGCATCGAGGCAGTGCTCGCACAAGGGGGCTATACCTTGCGTCGCCATGCCGTCAGCTGCCGACGCGCGCCTTGACCCGATAACCTGCGGACTCGTTCATGAACCTGTTTTTCCAGGCGCGCACGGCGCGCCGAAGCCCCGCCTTGCCTGCGGCCTCACGGCTGCTGGCCTCGGTGGCCATGCTCGGGGTGTTCCTTGCCGCGCCCCTGCACGCTGAAACCCTGCAGCAAATCCTGCGCGAAGCGCAGCAATACGACCCGCAACTGGAATCGGCCAGGGCGGGACGGCTGGTGAAAGGCGACAGCGTGACCCAGGAGCGCGCCAGGCTGCTGCCGCAGGTCGGCATGACGCTCGACCGGCGGCGCATTGAAAACATGGCCGGCACGGCCAATTCGCGCGCCTACGATTCGGAGAACGCATCGCTGTCGCTGCGCCAGACGCTGTTCAACCCCGCCCTGTGGCACAGCTATCAGCAAAGCAAGCTGGGCGACCTGATGGGCGAGGTCACCCTGCTGCAAGCGCAACAGGCGCTGCGCCTGCGCGTTGCGCTGGCCTATCTCGCCGCCCTCGCCGCACGCGAAGACGTCGTCCTGTTCGACAAGCGCATCCGCACGCTCGAAGACCTGCTGCATGGCGTGAAGCGCCGTTTCGAGGAAGGCAAGGCCACCGTCATCGACGTCAGCCAGGCCCAGGCCGACCTGACCGCGCTGCGTTCGCAGGCGGTCGCCGCGGCGGGCACGCTCGATATCGCGCTGGGCGAACTGGGCGAACTGGTCGGCCATCCGGTCAGGGACCTGGCCGAGCTCAAGCCCGGCATGCCGGCGCCGGATTTTTCTCCCCAGGCATTGAACAAATGGCTGGAGAAAGCCGAACAGAACGATTTCAACGTCCATCTGCAAACGCTGGCGCTGCATGTGGCCGAGCGTGAAATCTCGAAAGCGAAAGCGGAATTCCTGCCCACTGCCGAACTCGTCGGCAGCTATTCGCAGGGCAAGGCGATCTTTGCCCCCGGACTCGAAATCAACAACAGCAGCGTGCGCCAGGGTACGAACTCGATCGGGGTGACCGTGACGGTGCCGATATTTAACGGCCTGGCCAGCAGCGGACGCGTGTCGCAAGCGCGCCACCAGGCGCAGCAGGCCGGTGCCGAGCTGTCGCGGGCACGCCATGCGGCCAGGAGCGCCGCCAGCCGCGCCTTCCTGTCGGGCCGCAGCGGCCTGGACCAGATCGAAGCCGGCCGCGCGGCACTTCAAACGGCCCAGTTCGCCTTCGATGCCGTCAACAAGGGTTATGAGTACGGGAAAAAATCGCTCACGGACGTGAGCCTGGCGGCCGACAAGCTGTTCCAGGCAAAACGCGATCAAGCCCGCTTCCAGCACAACTTCTACACCAATTATCTCAACCTCCTGTCGAGTACCGGTGCACTCGACGACGCCGCCCTCCTGTCGCTGTCGGACGGAACGACGTCGACGGCCGGTTCACCCAACTAGGCCCATACCATGTCGAACCATCGCAGCAGCTTGCGCGCCCCGCTTCGGGTAGCCCACATCAACGAGCAGAGCGACCGTTTTCGTCGCGTCGGCACGATCGAATACCACGACAGGCACACGAGCGTGCTGAGCTGCCTGGCCGCCTTCATGCGTTTCTCGGGATTGCCGGTACGCCTGGACCATATCATCGATCTCGTGCCGATCCCGGAGACGGGCGCGGACGATGCGCTGCTGGCGCGGATCGGCAGGCGCCTGGGCGTTCTCGCCACCGCGCTGCCGGCCGCGGCGCCGGCGCAATGGCAGGCGCATGAGACGCTCATGGTGCGCAACGCGCAAGGCTACTGGTTCCTGCTCTGGGTGAGCGGCGACGCGTGCTTCCTGGCCGGTTTGCCCGGCCTGTCCGGTTCGTTTCGCCAGCTGTCGGGCGACTCGGAGATCCTGGGCACGATCGTCCAGGCCTACGCACTGCGCAAGCTGCCGTTCGCGCCCCGACTCGGACGCCAGCTTCGGCCGCCGAAGATGTGGCTGATGCCCTGGCAGACGCGTTATGCCGGCCACTACGACCTGCAGGCGGTGGACAAAATGCGCGCCAACCCGGCCACGCGCCATATCAAGGAGCGGCCACCCGCCCCGTTGACGGCGTTCACGCCCGAAGCGCTGCGCGCGTCGCATGGATCGCTGATGAACGGCCCTTCCCCGCTCCACGGGGTCTACCGGACGATCAACATGCGGCGCGGCGACACGCTGTTTGTCGACCACCGCGCGCTCGCCGCAAGCGTCGAAATACTGCTGAGGAAGGCGCGCGAACATCGCGCCGCCAGCGCCAGCGACGCGATCGACTTCGCCGCAAAGTTGTTTGCCGATTTCCTGTCCATTCATCCCTTCCTGAATGGCAACCGGCGCATGGCGGTGCTGCTCGTCGCCCGCTACCTGGCGCCCTGGGACCTCGATATCGACTGGTCCCGGGTAAATAGCTCACAGCACAATTACTGGATGCGTTGCACACAGCGAGGCCATTTTTCGGTACTCCGGCACGGCTTCCAGCAGCACCTGATCGAAACGCGTCAGCCAGCGCTGCGCGCCGCGGCCGGTCATTAAGCAATTCACCTATTGTTGTCGAGGGATGGACATGGACCTGTTCAGGCCGGAAGTGATGGAACACAAACGGGATACCTGGCTGAGCGACCTGATCGCGGCCAAGCCGCCGAGCAGGCGTTTCCTGGTCGGGATATTTGTCGTTGTCGCACTCATCGTGCTGGCCTATCTCTGCATCGGCGAGCGGACCCGGCGCGAGGCTGTTTCCGGCTATGTGGTGCCCGAAGAGGGGCTGATCAAGGTCTTCTCGTATCAGCCGGGAACGGTGACGGCAATGAAGGTCAAGGAAGGCGAGTTCGTCAAGCGCGGCACCGTGCTGGCGACGATTTCCTTCGAGCGCCGTAACGGCGAGGGTGCGCTGCGCCATCGGATCGATCAAAGCCTCGCGCAACGCAAGCTCAGCATGGAGGAGCAGCGCCGCAGTTCGGACGCCAATTTCGCGCAGCAGGCACGCCTGGTACAGCATCGCAGCGAAAAATTCCAGGGCGACCTGGCGACGCTGGAGCGCTCGCTTCAGGCGCAGCAGGAACGTCTGGCGGTGACCCGTGAGATGGTCGAGAACGAGGGCAAGCTGGCCCAGGAGGGCTATGTCGGAAAAGCCGAGTTCCTGGCATCGAAAGTCCGCTTGCTCGACGAAGAAAACCGGCTGCGCGAACTCGAGCGGCAAAAACGCATGACCGAACGCGAGCTGATCGGTGCCCAGGTCGAGTTGCAGACCTTGCCGGTGCGGGCACTGGAAGCACGCTCGGAGCTGCTGCGCGGCCAGGACGAGATCGCCCAGCAGCAGATCGAAAACGAAGACCGCCGCCAGAACCTGATTATCGCGCCGGCCGACGGTACCGTCACCGCCATTCAAAAGGGCGCCGGCAAGTTCGTTGCGGCTGGACATCCCGTGTTGAGCCTGGTGCCCGCGGGTTCCCACCTGGCGGCGCAATTCTATGTCACCAGCGACGCCATCGGTTTCCTGCGGACCGGCAGCGAAGCGCGCATGCAGTTCATTGCTTTTCCGCACCAGAAATTCGGCAGTTTCAAAGGACAAGTCGTCAGCGTATCGCGCACCGCCGTGCCCGCCGAGGAATTGCCATTCCCGGTGCTGGGTAATAACACCGGGGAAAAGGAAATGTATTACATCGTCCAGGTGAAGCCGGAACAAAACTTCATCATGGCCTACGGAAAGAGAGAAATGCTGCAGCCAGGCATGCGGGTGAACGCAAAGATCTGGGTCGACCGGCGCAAGCTCATCGAATGGGTCTTCGAGCCTTTGTACAGTATTGCCGGACGCACCTGGTGATGCGGCCTGCGCCAGCAGGTGCGACAGTAAAAAACAATTAAAAGAATTCTGGCGGGATGGTCCCGCGAGATATGCCTGAACAGGGCATCCACTGAGGAGAGAAGTTTGTTTAATACGTTGAGCAAGAAAGCCGCAAAAGGCACTGTCATCAACAGCCGCGAACTGACGGTCGAGGAATTGACCCAGGTTGGCGGTGCATGGGCTGTGTCGGACGGCAGCTATGAAGATCCGTATGGCGGCTATGGATATCAAGATCCGTATGTCGATCCGTATGTCGGCGGCCCTTCCGTGCCTGCCAATCCTTACATTCCTTACGTGCCGCCGACGGATAGCGGTGGCGGTGGCGGCGGCGGCGGCGAGCCTGTCTATTATCCTCCCGAAATGCCGGATCCCTGGGGCTATCCATGGGACTTCCCCGACTATCCGGTCATCCCGACGCCTTTCCCTTATCCGGAGCCTTGGCCTTCGCCATATCCTGATTACTACTGGGACGCCCAGCCTTGATGGCGGCGGGGTCGAGATGACCCTGCGCCGCAAACAGTACTCATCAGAAGAAATACAAACGATCTGGCGGGATGGTTCCGCAAGGCAAGCCCAAGCCAGGGCATCCACTGAAGGAGAGTAGTTTGTTGAATACATTGAGCAAGAAAGCCGCACCAGGCGCCGTCACCACCAGCCGCGAGCTGAGCGTCGAAGAACTGGCCCAGGTCGGTGGTGCGTATGCCATGTCCGATTCGGGATATTACGATTATCCCTATGGCGACGGTGGATATGGTTATGGGGATCCGTCTATCGGCGACGGCGCTCCTTACGTCGTCCCTGACAATCCGCCCGCGCCGACGCCTAGTGTATTAGCTCCCGACAGCACCGGGGCCCTGCCTGGCGGTAACTTTGGCTATCCGATGGACAAATACGGAAGCACGCCATAAGGCAAGCCGCGGGCCTTCCCACATCACGATCCCGACGTTCTCGGGAGCGATAACAAGAAATACAGGAGAATAGTTTGTTTGATACCTCGAGCAAGAAAACTGCAAAGGTCGCTGTGACCAGCCGCGAATTGACCGCGGAAGAATTGACCCAGGTCGGTGGTGCATGGGCCATGTCGGATGGCGGGGGCTACGATGACCCGTACTTCGGCGGCGACTATGGCTATGATGATCCCTATTACGGTGGCGGCGGTTACGACGACCCATGGTGCTGGCCGCCCGAGCCGATCGATCCCTGGATCGACCCGATCTTGGGCCCGTCGTGGCCGTATCCGGAGCCGTTCCCGTATCCGGAGCCGTTCCCGTATCCGGATCCGTACCCGTATCCGTATCCTGAACCGGAATATCCTGGGTATCCGGGCGGCGGAATCTATTATCCTGACTACGAATACGTCGGTTGATACCGCCCCGGGTTAGCCCGGTCTCCCGTGCCTGACCCGTACTGACGACCGTGTGCGCCGGAACGCCTGTTCCATTTCGCGCACACGGTTTTCCCCTGCACCGCCAGCGTCCGATCGCGCCGATCGCGCGGCGTGTAAAATACGCCCTCGCCTGCCCCTCCCGTAACGATTACCTCAAGAACCACGCCATGACCTTCCTGATCACTGTCCAGCCCAGCTGCAACCAATTCGCCTGCGAAGCCGACGAAACCGTCCTCTCGGCCGCGATCCGCGCCGGCGTCGGCTTGCCGTATGGCTGCAAGAACGGCGCCTGCGGTTCGTGCAAGGGCAAGGTGGTCGATGGCGCCGTGCGCCACAAGCCGCACCAGGCGCGCGCCCTGACCGAGCAGGAAAAGCTGCAAGGCATGTCGCTGTTCTGCTGCGCCTTGCCCGAAGGCGATGTCATCATCGAGGCACGTGAAATCGGCGGCAGCAGCGACTATCCGATCCGCAAGATGCCGTCGCGGGTGCAGTCGATCGCGCGCGCCGCGCCCGACGTCGCGATCGTCACGCTGCAACTGCCGGCCAACGAGGCGCTGGCCTACCGCGCCGGCCAGTATGTCGAATTCCTGCTGAAAGACGGTAAACGCCGCGCCTACAGCATCGCCTGCGCGCCGAGCCTGGAACGCCCGCTCGAACTGCACATCCGCCACCTGGCCGGCGGCCTGTTCACCGACCACGTGTTCGGCGCCATGAAGGAGCGCGACATCCTGCGTTTCGAAGGCCCGCTCGGCACCTTCTTCCTGCGCGAGGAATCCGACAAGCCGATCGTGCTGCTGGCCTCCGGCACCGGTTTCGCGCCCGTGAAAGCCCTGGTCGAGCACCTGATGCACCTGAAGTCGACCCGGAAGGTGGCCCTGTACTGGGGCGGCCGCCGTCCGCAAGACCTGTATATGGACGAGCTGTGCCAGGCCTGGAGCACGACCCTGCCCGACTTCACCTATGTGCCGGTGATTTCGGACGCGCTGCCGGAAGACGCCTGGACCGGCCGCACCGGCTTCGTGCACGCGGCGGTGATGCAGGACATCGCCGATCTGTCGGGCTACGAGGTGTATGCCTGCGGCGCGCCGGTGATGGTCGATGCCGCCCGTAACGAGTACACGGCCCAACGCGGCTTGCCGGCGGACGCGTTTTTCGCCGACGCGTTTACCACTGAGGCGGATCTGTCGGCGGAATAAGTTGGCGCTGTTCGCATTAAGAACCTATCCCAGTAGGGAATGAGTCGTTGCTGACGCGCCTGACAAGCGGCTGCTGCGTTGCTCGTCGTTGCATGGCTCGACTTGCTGCTGCCAGCGGCCAAGCTCGACCAGGTCGTCGACGTCATCGAGCAGACTGCCGCTCCCCGCCTGAGCTGCGCGCATTGCGCCTCACGGGACTTCCATCGGCATGGACATGCGCACGGTCTGCAACGCTACCGCTGCAAGCGATGCGGGCGCACGTGCAACGCCCTCAGCGGCACCGCGCTGGCGCGCCTGCGCTACAAGGGACGTTGGCTCGACTATCTGGGCAGCATGCTCGACTCGCGCAGCATCCGCCGCAGCGCCACCGAGCATGGGGTTGCCGGGGCAACCAGCTTCCGTTGGCGTCATCGGTTTTTGAGTATTAGCAAGGATGATCGTGCGCAACGCCTGTCTGGCATTGCGGAGGCCGACGAAATGTACCTGCTTGAATCGCAGAAAGGTGCGCGCAAGCTCGAGCGCCCGCCACGCAAACGCGGCGGTAAAGCGACAAAACGCGGGATCTCGAACGAGCAGATGTGCATCCTGGTGGCACGCGACCGGACTGGCCAAACGCTGGACTGGGTACCCGGCAAGGGAACACTGACGCCGGCGCAATTACACCAGCATTTATTGCCGCGGCTGGCGCACGACGCCTTGCTCGTCTCCGATGGCCATCCCGCCTACCGCGCCTTTGCCCGCCAAACCGGCGTCACGCACCAGGCGGTCAATCTGAGAGCGGGGATCCGGGTCCGTGGCGCCATCCACGTGCAGAACGTCAACAGCTACCACAGCCGTCTGCGCGGCTGGCTTCTGCCGTTTCGCGGCGTGGCAAGCCGTTACCTGAGCAATTATCTGGGCTGGCGCTGGGCGCTCGATGGCGGACGCATCGGGGCCGCGGAAGGCTTGCTGCGGGCGGCACTGGGCACGCGTCCCACAGCAGGTTTCAACACTTAACGCGAACAGCGCCAATAAGTTCGGCCATGCCGGGGTGGGCACGGGGCGTTCCCCGTACCGGCCTCGGCAGGCGTGAAGCAAATCAGGCACACTACCAGCTTCTCGCTCGTCAATTGTCCCCTCATGTCCCTGCTTTCCTCGTCCAGCGGCCTCGGTGTCCTGCGCAACCGTAATCTTTCCTTTTACCTATCCGCACGCTTTCTCGGCACCATTGCCGTCCAGATGCAAAGCGTGGCGGTCGGCTGGCAGGTCTACCAGATCACCGGCAGCCTGTTCGACCTGGGCCTGATCGGCCTGGCGCAGTTCGCGCCCTTCCTGCTGCTGATCCTGTGGGCCGGCCACGTCGCCGACCGCCATGACCGGCGCAGGATCATCGTGCTGTGCATGCTGACCCAGTTACTGGTGAGCGCCTTGCTGCTGGCCTTTACGGCCAGCGGCAGCCGTGTCGTCTGGCCCGTGTTCGCGGTACTGGTGCTGTTCGGCAGCGCGCGTGCCTTCATGATGCCGGCATCGCAAGCGGTGCTGCGCAACCTGGTGGCGGACAAGGATTTCGGCCAGGCGGTCGCGCTCGGTTCGTCGACCTTCCATGTCGCCGTCATCGCCGGCCCGGTACTGGGCGGCTTGCTGTATGGCTTCGGGCCGACCGTGGTCTACCTGGTCGCGGCGGCCCTCATGCTGCTCGCCACGCTGTTGATGGTCTCGACCACCAGCGCGCCGCAGGTCCGCAGCACGGCGCCGGTGAGCTGGCATACCCTGCTCGAAGGCCTGCGTTTCGTACGCTCGCGCCCGATCGTGCTGGGCGCCATTTCGCTCGACCTGTTCGCGGTGCTGTTCGGCGGCGCCACCGCCCTGCTGCCGGCCTACGCGCACGACGTCCTGCAGGCCGGCCCGAGCGCGCTCGGCTGGCTGCGGACGGCGCCCGGCGCCGGTGCGGCGCTGTGCTCGATCGCGCTGGCCTTCATGCCGATCCGGCGCCACGTCGGGGCCTGGATGTTCGGCGGCGTCGCCCTGTTCGGGGTCGCCACGCTGACCCTCGGCTGGACCAGTAATTTCAATATCGCACTGGGCGCCCTGTTCCTGCTCGGCGCCGGCGACATGGTCAGCGTCTACGTGCGCCACCTGCTGGTGCAGTATGAAACGCCGGACGAGATCCGCGGCCGCGTCAGCGCGGTGAACGCCGTCTTCATCGGCGCCTCGAACGAATTGGGCGAATTCGAGTCGGGCGTCACCGCGGGCTGGTTCGGCCTGACCCGGGCGATCTTGCTGGGCGGCGCGGCCACGCTCGCCGTCACGGGGCTGTGGGCGGTGCTGTTCCCGGTGCTGTCGACCATGGACCGGTTTCCTCATCACAAGGTCGATGAGAAAACAGGCTAACGTGCGGAACGCGGTAAAACTAGCAAAAAGTGTAAGATCGGCTTCAAGATCTTTGATAACGGAGCCATCTTTATGCAAATCAATGTCAATACCGACCGTACCATCGATAAACATCAGGGCCTGGACGAACACGTCGCCGCCATCGTGGAGAACTCGATTGGCCGTTTCGCCGAGCAGGTCAACCGCGTCGACGTGCATCTGAGCGATGAAAACAGCCAGAAACAACTCGACGGCGGCAACAAGTGCATGATGGAAGCGCACGTCGCCGGCTACGCGCCGGTCGTCGTTACCGAACACGCGGTGAACCTGCACCAGGCCATCACCAACGCCGGTAACAAGCTCAAGCGCGCACTCGACAGCGCCCTGGGCCGCCTGGCCGACAAGGGCCGTCGCGAACCGCTGCCGCTCGATGCGATCGATATCGATGACGAACTCGAGCCGGAGCAGGAAAAAAACCTCACCAGCGGCGTGTAATCGCGACGCCGGGAAGAACAAGCGCGGCCTGGCCGCGCTTTTTTTATCCCTCGAGCAGCCTGCGCAAGCCGCGCAGGTAGCGTACCCCGGCCAGCGCCCGGCTGCCATACCAGGACAGCATTTCCCCATCGACCAGCAAGACCGGAATGCCGAGCTGCTTTTCGAGGGCGTCCGCATGCGCCTCGGTAAAGCGGTAGGGTTCGGTCGAGAGCAGCACGGCATCGAGTCCGGCCACCAGCGCGTTCGACCAGGCAAAGCGCGGATAGCGGCTCGGGTCGGGCAGCGCCGGCACGCGCCAGTCGATTTCACCGAGCATGCGCGCGATATAGGTGTCGCTCGACACACTCATCCACGGGTCTTGCCAGATGCAGTACAGCACCGTGCGCGCGGGGCCGGCGCCGTCCGCTTTCAATGCGGCCAGTTCCCGCTCGAACTCGGCGCACCAGCGCTCGGCCTGGTCCTGGGCGCCGAAGATACCGCCCATCAGCCGCGCCAGCGCCAGGTTGTCGCGCGGCGCGAGTGGATGGGTGACGACGATATGGGGCACGAATGCGGCCAGGGCATCGTAGGCCGGCTTTTCGTTTTCGTCGATGTTGACGATCACGTGGGTGGGCGCCAGCTTGCGGATCTTCTCGAGGTTCACGTCCTTGGTGCCGCCGACCTTGGGAATCCCGGCGACGAGCCCGGCCGGATGGATGCAAAAGCCGGTGCGCCCGACGAGATGGGGCGCCAGGCCCAGGTCGCACAGCAGTTCGGTGATCGAGGGCACCAGCGAAACGATGCGCGCGCCGGGCGCCGGCGCGTGTTGCGTGCCGAGCGCGTCGACCAGGGGAGTGACGGAGGAGTTCATGGCCGCTATTGGAACACTCCTGTTTCCGAAACGCCAGCAGGAACGCGGCGGCGGATGGTTTATCATGCATTGACACATTCTTACCAGCTACCACGCGGAGACACGTTTTGAAACTTATCGGACCATTTCGGGATTCGGGCTACACGGTTGACAACCTGGAGCTGTTTCGCGGCGCCGACACGGCTGCGGCCGCCATCGCGCTGGCCGATTGCGACGTGGTGCAGCTGAGCGAGGGCGAACCGATCGAGGATGCCGTGCGCGCGCGCCTGTATATCGTGCTGTCGGGCATGCTCGAAGTCGAGACCGATGGCCATGTGGGCAGCACCGACGGCAACGTCAACCGCATCATGCCGGGCGAAAGCGTGGGCGAGCAGTCGGTGCTGGACGACGCCGCCAACCTCGACGCCGTGCACGCGGTCGAGGAAACCCGCCTGCTGGTGATCGAATCGAAGCTGGCCTGGGAACTGATCGACCACTCGAACGCGGTGGCGCGCAACCTGCTGCGCCTGATGTCCTTCCGCATCCGCGCCGCGAATGCCTTGCTGCGCCGGCGCCAGAAGCTGGGCGAGTTCTACCGCCAGCTCTCGCTGAACGATACCCTGACCGGCCTGTACAACCGAACCTGGCTGGCCGACATGCTGCCGAAACTGGTCGCGCGCGCCCGCGCCCAGGGCAGCCCGCTCGCCTTGCTGATGGTTGACCTCGACAATTTCAAGAAGTTCAACGACACCCACGGCCACCTGGTCGGCGACGCCGCCCTGTGCGCCGCGGCGAACGTGATCCGCGACGGTTTGCGGCCATCGGATTTCGCGGTGCGCTACGGCGGCGAAGAATTGCTGGCCGTGCTGCCGGATACGAACGCAGAGCTCGCTTTCATGGTGGCCGACCGCCTGTGCCGGCAAATGCGCGAAGCGGTGCTGTTCTCCGACATGCGGGTGCCGATGCCGCACCTGACGGCCTGCTTCGGCGTGGCCGTGCTCGACCCTAGCGGCGACGAAATGAGCCTGATCGAAGCGGCCGACGCCGCCCTCTACCGCGCCAAGGAAGCCGGGCGCAATTGTGTGAGCGTGTGAGATTGACGGAACCCGGCGCGGCACCGACAATCCGTGCCACGCTTGTCGCGACGAGCCCCACACCATAAAACGATGAGCACACACACTTTCCTCTGGCACGACTACGAAACCTTCGGCGCGCAGCCGCGCCGCGATCGTCCGGCCCAGTTCGCCGCAATCCGTACCGACGCCGACCTGAACGAGATCGGCACGCCGCTGATGCTGTTCTGCCAGCCGGCCAACGATTTCCTGCCGGACCCGCAATCCTGCCTGATCACCGGCATCACGCCGCAGCAATGCCTGGAACAGGGCGTGCCGGAACACGAATTCGCGCGCCAGATCGAGGCGTCCTTCGCCGAACCGGGCACGGTCGGCGTCGGCTACAACACGATCCGCTTCGACGACGAGGTCACGCGCTTCCTGTTCTGGCGTAACTTGCTCGATCCCTATGCGCGCGAATGGCAACACAATTGCGGCCGCTGGGACCTGCTCGACGTCGTACGCATGACGTATGCGCTGCGCCCGGAAGGCATCGAATGGCCGCAGCACCCGGACGGCCGCCCGAGCTTCCGGCTCGAGGACCTGACCCGCGCCAACGGCCTGGCGCACGATGCCGCGCACGACGCGCTGTCGGACGTGCGCGCGACGATTGCGCTGGCGCGCCTGATCCGCAGCAAGCAGCCGCGCCTGTTCGACTTCTGTCTCGAACTGCGGCGCAAGGACAAGGTTGCCAGCGAAATGGGACTGCACCTGCAGCGCGAACTGCGCCAGCCCTTCCTGCACGTGTCGGGCATGTTCCCGACCGAACAAGGTTGCCTGGGCTTGGTCTGGCCGCTGGCCCAGCACCCGACCAACAAGAACGAAATCCTGGTCTGGGATTGCCGCTACGATCCGTCGGAATTGTTCGGCCTGGACGTCGAGACGATACGCCTGCGCATGTTCACGCGCAGCGCCGACCTGCCGGAGGGCGTGACCCGCTTGCCGATCAAGAGCGTGCACCTGAACAAATCGCCGATGCTGGTCGGGAACCTGAAAACCTTGAGTCCGGCCATGGCCACGCGCTGGGGCATCGATTTGGAACAGGGCCGCGCCCACGCGCAACTGGCGGCCAAGGGTCCTGACATGGCGGCAACCTGGGCCCAGGTCTACCAGAAGCCGGCGGCGGCCAGCGAGGTCGATGTCGACGAGGATTTGTACGGCGGTTTTGTCTCCAGCAACGACCGCCGCAAGCTCGAATCGCTGCGCATGCAGACGCCGGCCCAGCTGGCCACGGCGCGTCCGTCCTTCGACGACGCGCGCCTGACCGAATTGCTGCTGCGCTACCGTGCCCGCAATTTCCCGGAAACCCTGAGTGCCGAGGAAATGGAAAGCTGGGAAGAACACCGCGCCGCGCGCCTGTTCGATGGTGCCGGCGGGGCGCGCACGATCGACCAGTTGTTCGGCGAGATCGATGCGCTGTCGGAGACGGCGGACGAGCGCGCCGAGGAAATTCTGGGCGCCTTGTACGAGTATGTCGAAGCGATTGCGCCGACCAGGTATTGAGCGTTCGTCGGGCCGGTTGAGTAAGGCGGGCCGGGCGCCGCAGCGCACCCGTGCCCAGGCGAATCAATCGGCGCGATACCGGTTGATCTCGTCGCGCGTCTCGCGCGCCACCCTGCGCGCCGCCGCCGCGAAATCCTCGCCGGCCAGCGGCGCCGCATACAGGATCGCCCGCGAGGAACTGATCATCATCCCGGTGCCGTCCGCGGTACGTCCCGCGCGGACCGTGGCTTCCACATCCCCGCCCTGCGCGCCGATGCCCGGTACCAGCAGCGGCATGGCGCCGACGATGGCCCTGACCTGCGCCAGTTCGTCGGGATAAGTCGCGCCGACCACCAGCGCGCACTGGCCGTTGCGGTTCCATTTGTCGGCCACCAGGCGCGCCACGTGCTGGTACAGCGGCTGGCCGCCGACATCGAGGAACTGCAAATCCGAACCGCCCGCATTCGAGGTGCGGCACAGCACGATCACGCCGCGGTCTTGCCAGGCCAGGTAGGGCTCGACCGAGTCGAAGCCCATGTAGGGATTCACGGTGACCGCGTCGGCCCCGTAGCGTTCGAAGGCTTCGCGCGCGTACTGGTGGGCGGTCGCGCCGATGTCGCCGCGCTTGGCGTCGAGGATCAGCGGGATGTGCGGGTGGCGCTCGCGCAGGTAGCGGCAGATCTGTTCGAGCTGGTCCTCGGCGCCGAGGGCGGCGAAGTAGGCGATTTGCGGCTTGAAGGCGCAGGCCAGGTCGGCTGTGGCGTCGATGATGGCCGTGCAGAAGCGGACAATGCCGTCCGGTTCCGCTTGCAGATGGGCGGGCAGGCGCGCCAGGTCAGGGTCGAGTCCGACGCACAGCAGCGAATCGTTGCGGGTCCAGGCCGCGGAGAGTTTGGAGATGAAATTCACGTTGGGCCCCTTGTAACAGTGTCATTGCAAACCCACTATTGTACCCGTCGGCGCGCCCGCCCCTGCCGCGGGCACGACTGTGCGACCGGTATTGACGGAGTCCTGTATATTTTAACTATTCGACAACTCGCAATGGACAGGGACATCATGACATCATCCGTACTCTCGCGCTGGGCGCGCCTGGTGGCGCTCGCAACACTGGCCGGCACGCTGCTTTCGGGCTGCGGCTACAACGAATTCCAGACCCGGGACGAAGCCACCAAGGCTGCCTGGGGTGAAGTGGTCAACCAGTACCAGCGCCGCGCCGACCTGATTCCGAACCTGGTCAATACCGTCAAGGGCTATGCCTCGCACGAACGCGAAACACTGGAAGCCGTGACGCGCGCGCGCGCCGCCGCCACCAGCTTCCAGATCACGCCGGAAGTGCTGAACAATCCGGAAGCGTTCAAGAAGTTCCAGGCCGTCCAGGGCGAACTGTCGAGTGCGCTGTCGCGCCTGATGGTCGTGTCCGAGAAATATCCTGACCTGAAGGCCGACGCCAGCTTCCGCGACCTGCAATCGCAGCTCGAGGGAACCGAGAACCGGATCACGGTCGCACGCCAGCGCTACATCGTCTCGGTCCAGGAATACAACGTCCACGTGCGCAAGTTCCCGACCAATCTGACCGCGATGATGTTCGGCTACGAAGCCAAGCCGTCGTTCACGGTCGAGAACGAAAAGGCGATTTCGACCGCACCGACCGTCAACTTCGGTAAATAACGATGGGCTTGTTGCGATCATTCTGGCTCTTGATGCTGGCCGTTCTTCTGGCCGGGCCGGCCCAGGCCCAGTTCAAGGCCGTGCCCACGCTGACGGCCCATGTCACCGACGAAGCCGGCATGCTCGACGCGACCCAGCGCCAGCGCCTGGAAGCGGTGCTGGCCGAGCAGGAAGCGAAAAGCGGCAACCAGATCGCGGTGCTGCTGGTCAAGTCGACCGAGCCGGAAGCGATCGAGCAATACGGCATCCGCGTGGCGGACGCCTGGAAACTCGGGCGCAAGGGCGTCGACGACGGCGTGCTGCTGATCGTCGCGCGCGACAACCCGAGTTCGCTGCGCCGTTTGCGCATCGAGGCCGGGCGCGGCGTGCAAGGCGTGCTGACGGATGCGCAATCGAAGCGCATCCTGCAAGACGTCATCGCCCCCCATTTCCGCCAAAATCATTACTACGAGGGCCTGGTCGCAGGGGTGGGCGCCATTGCCACCGTGCTGAACCGGGAACCATTTCCCGCCCCCGCGCCGCAGGTAGCGCCGACGGCCGGGAATGCAGGCGAACAAGGAGGCGGGATCGGTATGTTTGGCATCTTGATGTTGGTATTTGGTTTCATGCTGGTGCGCTCGATCTTCAAGCCACGTCGCTCGCGCCTGTCGCGCGGCGGCTGGGGCAGTGGCGCGACCGGCTTCATCCTCGGTAATATCCTCAGCAACGCGGGACGCGGCGGCGGCTTCGGCGGCTTTTCCGGCGGTGGCGGCGGCTTTGGCGGTGGCGGCGGGTTCTCCGGCGGCGGCGGCAGTTTCGATGGCGGCGGCGCGTCGGGAGATTGGTAATGGCAGACAACATGACACACGAATCGTTCGGCCAGCGCTTCAGCCGCGTACTGCGCCACTGGCGCGCCAGCCGCGCCGATGCCGAGCGCGCCTTCCCGGAAAGCACGCTCGCGGCCGCGCAACAGGCGATCACGGCGGGCGAACAGACCCACCGCGGCGAGGTACGCTTCATCGTCGAAAAATCCCTGCCGACCGACGAAATCTGGGATGGCGTCACCAACCGCCAGCGCGCCCTGGCCTTGTTCGCCGACTATGGCGTCTGGGACACCGAAGACAATTGCGGCGTGCTGATCTACGTGAACCTGGCCGAGCACAAGGTCGACATCGTGGCCGACCGCGGCATCGACCGCAAGATCGACGAAGCGACCTGGCAGGCGGTGTGCGCCACGATGACCGAGGGCTTCAGGCAAGGCAGCTTCCACGACGCCACGCTGGCGGCCATCGAGCAAGTCAACGCCCTGCTGCGCACCCACTTCCCGGCCACCGGCGCGCGCCCCAACGAGCTGCCCGACAGCCCGATCATGCTGTAAGGCGCGGGTGCGGCTATCACGGGGTCCAGGCTGCCGTTACAATGACGGCAACTGAACTTCGTGAAAGCCCCGCCATGAAACTCGCCGACAAGATCGCCCTCGTCACCGGTGCCAGCCAGGGCATCGGCCTGGCCTGTGCCCAGCGCCTGGTCAAGGAAGGCGCGCGCGTCATGCTCACCGACCTACGTCCGGAAGTGGCCGACGCCGCCGCCGCGCTGGGCGACGCCGCCCGCTTCTTTGTCGCCGACGTCAGCCAGAAGTCCGACGTCGACGCCCTCTTCCAGGCCACCTTCGAGGCCTTCGGCCGCATCGACATCCTGGTCAACAACGCCGGCGTCACCCACGCGGCCGACTTCCTCGACCTGCGCGAGGAAGACTTCGACCGCGTCATGCGGGTGAACCTGAAATCGATGTTCCTGTGCAGCCAGGCGGCGGCGCGCGACATGGTCAAGCGCCAGAGCGGCTGCATCATCAACATGTCGAGCGTGAACGCGGAACTCGTGATCCCGAACCAGATTCCCTATGTGATCTCGAAGGGCGGCGTCAACCAGCTGACGCGGGTGGCGGCCATCGGCCTGGCCCAGTACGGCATCCGGGTCAATGCCATCGGCCCGGGCACCATTCTCACCGAACTCGCCAAGCAGGCCGTGCTGTCGAGCCCGGAGGCGCGCCATACGATCCTGTCGCGCACGCCGCTGGGCCGCTGCGGCGAGCCGGAAGAAGTGGCATCCATCGCCGCCTTCCTTGCCAGCGACGACGCGTCCTACATCACGGGCCAGACCCTGTACGCCGACGGCGGGCGCATGCCCCTGAATTACACGGTCCCGGTGCGCGAATAAGCGCACGCGCGTGACCACAGGTGCGATGCGCGGCGGCGAGCTCAGCCATATTCAGGATTCGTATGTCTGGTATCTGATTTAACAATTAGACAAATATATCGCAGCGCAACATAATGCACCTGTCTCCACTATTCTCCTCCAAGAAAATAGTTTTAAGCCCGCTCATGAAGCGGGCATTTTTTTGCCCGTTGCCGGCGCCCCCGCGGTCCCGATCGATCGCCCCGCACGCGATTCGTTCGCCGCCGAGCTCGAATAATTGCGCTGCGTCATATCACCGTCACAATCGCTCTCTATACTGAATTCATCTGCCGTACACGCAACCGATATGCCTGACTGCAGACAGGTGTGCGACGCAAACCGCGTTGCACACCCACTCGACACTGTCTCTTGGCCCGAACTTGGGTTGTGCCCACTACTCTCTCCGGTGGGCATTTTTTTTATCTCAAGATTATGCGCATTGTATAAATGTGAAGACATGCCTTGCAGACTGACCGCTTTTGACTATGATGAAGCTTGTGCCCCGCAAGCAGGGTTGCCGGCAGGACCCCAAGGCGGATGCAGCTACCTACCAGAAAAGGGAGTCGGATCGATGAATTTTCAGCCATCTGCACAACACAGCCCTCACACTAGCGCCACTCGCCGCCAGCACGAAGAAGTCGATTGCCTGGTGCTGCGCGAACTCAATCCCCTGGTCGTGGTCGACCATTTCGAAGGCGAACAGGACACGCTTACCTTGCTTACCTTCGGCAATGTGCGCGAAATCTGCCCGAAATGCCGGCAGCGCACCCTCAAGCTCGTCTTGCGCCAGACCTCGGTGCGCATGGCCCACCTGTTTTGCGCCGAATGCGAAAGCTGTTTCGACGCGCGCTATGCCGACGGCGCCCCGGCGCTGACCATCTGATACCCCGGTTATTGCACTGGCCGTGCATGCGCACGGTCACACGGCGTGGTATGGTTGCCGTTTTTTCAGCTCGTCAGCCATGCCGCCATCCGTTTCCCTCCTCCTGCTCGACCCGCGCCTGAACCGGCTGCGCTACGCCGCCGCGATCACCCTGTTCCTCTTGATCGTGATCGCCGGCTCGATTCCCGGCGCCCGCGCCGATGTGGGCGAGTATGCGTCCGGCGTCGTGCTCCATTCGCTGGCCTACGCGACCCTGGCCGTCCTCTGGTTCACCGCCAGCCGCGGCAATGGGGCCAGCCGCACGCTGGCGGCCGTGCTGGCCATTGCCGTGATGGGCGCGATCGACGAATCGGTGCAGAGCTTCTTCCCCTACCGCGGGGCCGACGTGCGCGACTGGATGGTCGACTGCGGCGCGGCGCTGGTCGCCTGCGCCATCCTGTGGGTACTGTTGCCGAAAGCGGCCCTGCAACGCAGCTGAGTCCGGCACTGCGCAGTTTCCCCGAAAACACCTCCGCTTGATCTGGCTCATGCCGTACACGAGTCAGCTGGAACGTCGTGCCCGTTTGCGCCTCTTACCGAAGTGGCGGACGACATCGTCACGCATACCCACTGACAAAATCAACGGAGGATCGATCATGAAACAACATCATCAGAGCGTGGTGCTGGCGCTCTTGCTGGCAATGGCGCTCGGCCTGTCGGGCTGCGCGTCCATGCGCGGCGGCAGCGATGCCGGGGCCAGCGGGGCCAGCGGCAGCAGCGGTATGTCCGGCACGGGCAGCAGCGCGGCGCCGAGCACGGGCGCCGGCACCAGCTCGGGCAGCTCGGGCAGCTCCGGCACGACTGGCACCTCGGGCAGCGGCTACGACCAGGCCGCCACCTCGGGCGCGGCCGGCACCAGCACGGGCAGCGCGACCGGCACCATGTCCGACACCGCCAGCGGCAGCAGCGGCGCCCAGGGTGCCACCAGCAGCGGCAGCGCCATGGCCTCGAGCGCAAGCCCGAACAGCACGGTGGTGTCGATCGAAATGGTGCCCCGTCCCGCCAGCGGGATCGGCGGTACAGGTTCGGCGGCCGGTGCCGCCATCGGCAGCAGCGCGGCCGGCGCAACGGGCAGCTCCGCGGACCGCGTCTACCGCGTGAGCCTGCGCATGGACGACGGCAGCACCCAGGTCGTCACCCAGGAAACCACGCCCGACTTTCGCAGCGGCGACCGGGTGAGCCTGAGCGGCGGCACGATCCAGCATTGAAGCCGGCCGGCCCCAGGTTCCGCCTTGGCGGATGGGGCCGCACACTTGCATCGAGTTCAAGCGACCTGACGCGAAGAATCGCGCCGGTCTGTTTCCAGTCAGGACGGGTCGACGTTCTTGTCGTCCTCGAGCTTCACCGGGTAATGCAGCGGCGCATTGCGCGTCGCGGCCGAGATCACCTCGAACGGCAGCTTCGGCGTCCGGTCCGCATTCAGCAGGCCATTCGCTTCCTGGAAGGTATCGGCAAACTGCGTATAGCAGAAGCCGCTGAACATGAAGGTTTCGTTGACCGCCTTCAGCAGGCCACGGTACAGGCTGTGGAAACCCTCGGCCGTGGTCGAACGCGAATACCCCCAGGTGCCCTCGTCCGGCGTGCCCTTGGTGTCGAAGGCGATGCCGCCGAATTCGGTCAGCACGATCGGCTGGCCGCGGTGCGGGAAACCGTCCAGCGTCAGGATGCGCCCGCCGGGACGGCGTTGATCGAACAGGGTCCGCACCGGATCGGTGACGGCATAGCGCGCGCCCAGCTTTTCCGGATCGCAGTCGTAGTCGTGAATGCCGAGGATGTCGGTGGCCGAGGCTTCCCAGCCGTCGTTGCCGATCACCGGGCGCGTCGCGTCGAGCGTGCGCGTCAGGTGGTACAGCGCCTCGACCGCGTTCCGGTGCGCCTGGGTCAGGGTCAGGTTCGGCACGCCCCAGGATTCGTTGAAGGCGACCCAGACGATGATGCAGGGATGGCTGTAATCGCGCTCGATCGCCTCGGTCCACTCGCGCACCATGCGCGTGATCGCCTTGGCGCTGAAGCGGTAGGCGGACGGCATTTCTTCCCATACCAACAGGCCCAGCTTGTCGGCCCAGTACAGGTAGCGCGGGTCTTCGATCTTCTGGTGCTTGCGCACGCCGTTGAAGCCCATCAGCTTGGCCAGCTCGACGTCGCGCTTGAGGTGATCGTCCGACGGGCCGGTGAGGAAGGATTCCGGCCAGTAGCCCTGGTCCAGCACCAGGCGCAGGGTGTAGGGCCGTCCATTCAACATCAGGCGGTCGCGGTTGATCGCGAACGAGCGCAGCGCGGTGTACGAACGGATGCGGTCGACGACACGGTCGCCGCAGCGCAGCGTCACCTCGGCGTCGAGCAGGGTCGGACGCTCCGGACTCCACAGCAATTCGTTGCGCGAGTCGTCGATGCCCGGGTCGGACAGCGCGATCTTGCGGTTCGCTTCGCCACCGAGGAGCTTGTAATGGTCGTCCGCCAGCAGGTGTTCGCCGTGCCAGATTTTGACCTCTATAAACATGTCGTCGCGAATTTCGCCGCCGGCAAACACTTCGCAGCCGATTTCGAAGGTCTCGAAGATCGGCGTCCATTTCAGCTTCTGGATGAAGGTCTTTTCGACCTGCTCGACCCAGACGGTCTGCCAGATCCCGGTCGTGCGCGGATACCAGATCGAGTGCGGCTCGAGCAGCCAGTCCTGCTTGCCGCGCGGCTTGGCCAGGTCGGCCGGGTCGTCCTCGACAAACACGGTGACGGTCTGCTTGCCGTCGGCCTTCATGGCCGACGTGATGTCGGCCGAGAACGGCGTGTGGCCGCCCTCGTGCTCGGCCACCAGCTGGCCGTTGACCCAAACGCGCGCGAAATAATCGACCGCGCCGAAGTGCAGGATCGTGCGGCCATCGGTCGGCATCACGGTGAACTCGCGTTCGTACCAGCAGAAGCGGTGGAAGCCGGTGTCGCCGATGCCCGACATCTTGGTTTCGGGTGCGAACGGAACCTCGATTTCGTGGGTCCAGTCCGGGACTTCGCCCGGCAGCTTGCAGCGCATCTCGTCGTCGAAACAGAAGCGCCACTTGCCGTTCAGGCTGATCCAGTTGTCGCGTACCAGTTGGGGACGTGGGTATTCAAATTGACTCATTGTTTTCCTTTCCTTCAGTCGGGACCGGGATCAGGATGTGACCCGCGCGTCCCTTCCTGTTGTATTCGTTGAGGGCGGCCTCGGCCGCCGCTTGCGCGCGGCCCGACCTGCACAGTGCCACGCAGGCGCCGCCGAAACCGGCGCCGGTCAGGCGCGCACCGACCACGCCGTCCTGGGCGCGCAGCAGTGCGCACAGGTCGTCGAGTTCGGGGATCGATACTTCGTAATCGTCGCGCAGGCTGACGTGCGATGCGTTCATCAGTTCGCCGAAGCGCTCGGCCGGCACGCCGTCGGCCGCTTCCAGCACGCGCAGGTTTTCCTGCACCACGTGGCGCGCGCGGCGCCTCAAGGGCTCGGGCAGGCTCTCCACCGATGCCGGATCGCGCACGTCGCGCAACGCCTTCACGCCCAGCAGGCGCGAGGCCTCCTCGCATTCGGCGCGGCGCTCGTTGTACTTGCTGCCGGCCAGTTTGCGCGCGATGCCGGAGTCGATGACGATGATCTCGACGCCTTCCGGCAGCGGCGCCAGCCGGTGTTCGAGCGTGCGCGCATCGATGAAGAGCATGTTCGATTCGTCGGCCAGGCTCGATGCCATCTGGTCCATGATGCCGCAGTTGACGCGCGCATACTCGATCTCGGCGCGCTGGGCGATACGCGCCAGCTTGACGTCGTCGAGTTCGAAGCCCAGCATCCGGCGCAGCGCGCGCAGCGTCGCCACTTCCAGCGCGGCGCTCGAGGACAGGCCCGAGCCCACCGGGACATCGGTCGAGACCCACACGCGCAGCGGCGGCACCTCGATGCCTTCGGCTTGCACGAGGCGGATGCAGCCCTCGATATAACTGCCGAAACCGGCCGGCGCGCTGGCGCCCGAGGCAAAGGTCACGCTGGCGTCGAGGGTGCTCGAATAGAAATGGAAGTGGTCGTCGCCGCTGGGAGCCAGCGCCACGGTCGTGCGCTGGGGCGTGGCCACCGGCAGCATGAAGCCGTCGTTGTAATCGGTATGCTCGCCCAGCAGGTTCACGCGTCCGGGTGCGGACGCGTTGACCTCGGGCGCGCCGCCGAAGAAGGAATCGGTCGTCACCATCAGTTTGTCTCCAGCCAAAGCGGTCGCTGGCGGCCATGCACGGCCACGGCGGGCCACTGCGGATCCAGCGTCAGGTTATCCAGTCCCTGCGGGCCAAGGAGGAAGGTGTCCTCGATCTTCAGGCCGGCAAAGCTGGGGTTGAATGCGAAGGCCATGCCCTCTTCGAGTTCGGTCGCCGTGCTGGCGGTGGCGACGATCTCGCGCGCCAGGTAGCCGGTGATGCCGCCCTGGTGGTGCTCGTTGATCGCGTCCAGGCGGTCGGCATGGTTGTAGGCGGCGGCAAAGGCGTGGTACACCGCCGACAGCGATTTGCCCGGCGTGACGGTGGCCAGGCCGGTCGCCTCGACTTCCATCAGGTCGCGCTGGTCCTGCGGCGCCGGGCCGAAGCTGACGAAACGGGTCAGGTTCGCATACAGCCCGTGACGCCGGGCGCAGAACACCAGCATGGCGCGCGCGCCGAGCGGTTCGCGCGAGGGCGTCGGATGGCGATACAGCGGCAGGCGCCGCTCGCCTGCGGCCAGCACCAGCGCCGGGTGGATACCGCGCGCCCAGAGCGCTTCGGCGCCGGCGCCGGCCAGCTGGTATTCGGTCCAGTCGGGCCGCGCCGCGCGCAGCACCTGCGTCATCGCCTCGGCCGCTTCGCGTCCCAGCAGGCGATAACGCGCCTGCTCGGCGTCCTGCAATACCAGGCGGCGCTGGCGCAAGGCATTCGGCAGCGGCTGTTCGGCGCCGTGCGGACGGTCCGACAGCACCAGGCGCTCGCCGGCCAGGCCCAGCACATAGCGGGCGCGCAGTTCGACCTGGGCCCAGGGCGTGACGTGGAAGGTGAATCCGGCCGGGACTTCCTCGTCGCGCAGGCGCGCCGCCTCGATTTCGTCAGTCAGGATGACGGCTTCGTCGCGCGTCACCAGCACTTCGGCCACGCCCAGTTCGGCCGTATGCAGCACCGCGCTCGAGCCGCCCGCCGTGACCCAGGCGAACCAGTCGATGCCGCGCAGGCAGATCGCCGCGGCGCCGGTCTGGTCCAGGCAGTCGCGCAAGAGTGCCAGCTTGGCCGCCACTTCGGCGGCGCGTTCTTCACGACTCATGCGCCCTCCTCCAGCGTGACCTGCACGGCCTGCAGCTCGGCCGCCGTATTCTCGGGCAGCACGTCCATCGCGAACATGCCGGCGCCAAGCTCGGTGCCGGCCAGGTATTTCAGGCGGTCGCGCGAACGGTAAGGCGGATAGAACTGGGCGTGCAACTGGGTTTCGGGATGCGCCATGCCGTCGGTCGGCGCCTGGTACCAGGCCATCAGGTAAGGGAAAGGCCGGTTCCACATGGTTTCGTACTTGAGCAGCACGGTCTTCAGGCAGCGCGCCAGGCTGGCGCGCTGGGCGTCGCCGAGGGAGGCAAAATCCTGGCACGGGCTGGTCGGCATCACCCAGACTTCATACGGGTAGCGCGCGCAGGCCGGTACGAAGGCGATCGCATGCTCGTCCTGGAACAGCACGCGCCGGCCGTCGGCCGCTTCGTTCCTGGCCATGTCGCACAGCAGGTTGCTGGCGTGCTGCAGATAGTATTCGCGCTCCTGGGCCAGCATACGCGCCGGCACCTGGGGCACGAACGGGTAGGCATAAATCTGGCCGTGCGGATGGTGCAGCGTCACGCCGACCTCGGCGCCGCGGTTTTCAAACGGCAGCACATATTCGATGTGGGCGTTGGCGCCGATGCGGCGGGTACGGTCGCCCCACACTTGCAGCAGCAGTTCGATGCGCGACAGCGGCAGGTGCACCAGGGCCGTGGTCGGGTCCTGGGTGAACACCACCACTTCGCAGTGGCCGTTCGCCGGCGCGGTCGGCACCGTCAGCTGGGGCGGGTCGTGCGACTCCAGGGCCAGCGAGGGGAAGCGGTTGTCGAACACGGCGATCTCGTAGTCGCCCTGCGGCAGCTCGGTCGGATTGGCCGGGTCGGTCGTTACCGCCAGCGGGTTGTACTCCGGCGGCGGCAGGAAGGTGCGGTTCTGGCGGAATCCCGCATAGGTCACCCATTCGCCGCGCAGCGGATGCCAGCGCAGGTGGGGGTTAGCGTTCATCGGGTCAGGGAACGGGCTGGGCGCAACGAGGCCATCGGGAATCGGCCGGTTGCTGTAGAGAGTCAGGTGTCGTCCGTCGGGCTTTGTCAGTTCTTTACTGTGCATGGCATCGCTTTATGTCGGCAGATCACATACGCGCGCAGGCAATGAAAATCCCCTGCGGTCGTGGCTAGGGATTGATCCTAACATGGCGTTTACGCCACAGTTTCAGCTCAGAACGTATGTATTTTCCAACAGTTAACGCCTCAGCCCAGCAGCCGGGATGTGCATCCGCAGCAAGGACAGCGCGCTCCTATGAAAACTTGCCTTGTAAAGGATTGCAGCCGGGCATACGCCGGGCTTTTGTAGGCCCATACCTACAAAACGGTTGGAATTATTTACGGGGTTTGGCAAGACAAACACTGACAAGCCCAACCGGTGCCCGGACGGCTGGGAAGCCGGCAAGCGCTTGCCGGCGTTCTCATGCACACCCGCTTACTTGGCCAGCTCGGCCAGCACCGCCGTGTACATCTGCAAATTCAGCAGGAGCTGCTTGAGCGTGATGAATTCATGCTCGGAGTGACCCGTGTAGACCTTGCCCGGCATGCCGGGACCGAAGCTGACCGCGTTCGGGAACAGGCGCGAGTTGGTGCCGCCGCCGATGGCCACCGGCTTCGGGTTCTTCATGCCGGTGAAGTAAGAAAACACGCTCATCAGCACCGGCAGTTGCGGCACGTCCTTGCGCAGCCAGGGTTCGCTGGTGCGCACGGTGATGTTGGTCAGCGCCAGGTTGCGCGCCTGCCAGCCGCTCAGGGCCGCATTGACTTCGTCCGTCAGCTGCTCGATGCTCTTGCCCTGGGGACGGCGCAGGTTGATCGAGACCTCGATGCCGTCTTCCTTCTGGCGGATCACCGTGGGTGACACCGTCATGCGGCCCATGAAGCTGTCGCGGTAGGCGATGTTGCCGAACTTTTCGCCATACAGGCCGGTGCCCACCATCTGGTTCAGGTAATTGACGGCGGCGCCCGCGGTCGTGTTCGGCCAGCTTTGCACGGCCAGCGCATCGGCCAGCATCGCCACCGCGTTCACGCCATCCTCGGGCTTCGACGAATGGGCCGAGACGCCACGCGCGCGCACTTCGAGATCGCTGCCGTTGCGCGTGAAGACATAGCGCATGCCCTCCTGCTGCGCGCCACGGGCGCGTACCTGGGCCTCGAGGGCGGGCGTCGCGTTGGCGATCGTCGCGCTGGCGTCTTCCGGAATCTGGCTGCCGAAGAAGCCGCCGCCGAAGGCGGACAGATACGGCGCCCCGGCATCCGGCACGGCCGCGCCGGCCTTGGGGAAGGTGACGGCGATCGTGCCCGAGGCCTTTTCGGCCACCACCGCCGGGTATTCGGCGTCGAGCGTGATGTTCATCTGGGGCGGCTCGTGGGTTTTCAGGAAGTCGACCAGCGGCTGCCAGTTCGATTCCTCGCCCATGTAGACATACAGTTCGATCCTTTTCGAGAGCGGCAGCTGCTGGTCCTTGAGCGCCTTCATTGCGTACAGGGCGGTGGCGATCGGCCCCTTGTCGTCCTCGGCGCCGCGCGCCAGCAGCTTGCCCGGCTCGCTCGTCTGGTCCAGCACGAAGGGCGACTTCTTCCACTTCGACGGGTCGACCGGCTGCACGTCGCCGTGGGTGACGACACCGACCCGCTCCTCGCCCTTGCCCATGCCGATCACGACGACCCAGCCATGGTCGGCGAAGTCGAAACCGAGACGCTGTGTCTCGCTTTTCAGATATTCCTTGAAGGCGATGTGCCGAGGGTCGCGGTCCGACGGGATAGTCGGATCGGCCACCGTATTGAAGCTGACCAGGCCGGCCAGCGTCTTGACGACGTCGGTGCGGTAGGTCGTGACCGCGTAGCTGGCCGCCTTGACGGCGGCCGGGCTGGGCACGTTGCCCGCGGGGGCCGCATGCGCGTGCGCGGCGAATGCCAGCGACAGGCTGGCAAGGATGGTTCGTTTCATGGTCTCGAAGGTCTCCATTGCATAGGCGCAACGAGTCTAGCACAGCGGGCACGTCGTCGTGGCGGGCGCGCCGGCGCGCCCACATTCCGGTATCGTGTCACGCAACGACAAGACGAACGAGGACAAGCATGACTGACAAACTGGTACGCCGAATCCACCCGGCACTGCGCGACGATATCGGCGACCTGATCACCCAGCGGCCGGTGCCCAGTGCCCACCTGGACCAGGTCGATCCCTTCCTGTTCCTGAACCATCACGGCCCGCAGACCTACCCGCCGCACAACCGCGGCCTGCCCTTCGGCCCGCATCCGCACCGCGGCTTCGAGACCGTCACCTTCATCCTGTCCGGCATGCTGACCCACAAGGACAGCGCCGGCCACGAAAGCATTATCCGCGCCGGCGGCGTGCAGTGGATGACGGCCGGCAGCGGCCTGATTCACGCCGAGATCTCGCCGCGCGAATTCCTCGACAGCGGCGGACCGCTGGAGATCCTGCAGCTCTGGGTCAACCTGCCGCCGCACCTGAAAATGACGGCGCCCGCGTACACCGGCCTGCAGAAGGAAGACATCCCGGCCTTGTCGCTCGACGGCGGCCGCGTCACCATGCACCTGTCGGCGGGCGAATGGGACGGCAGGCGCGGCCCGGTCAATTCGCTCACCGGCGTCTTCATGAGCACCATCGAATTCCAGGCCGGCGGCACGCTGCGCGTGCGCGACCTGGCCCAGCGCAACGTCTTCCTGTACGTCGTGCGCGGCGCGCTGAAGGCCGGCGTGGCGGACGACCGCATCAGCGCCTTGCACCTGGTGGAGCTGGGCAGCGAAGGCGACGAGGTCGAGATGACGGCGCTCGAAGACAGCGTCGTCCTGTTCGGCCACGCCGAGCCGATCGGCGCGCCGGTGGTGTCGCACGGTCCCTTCGTGATGAATTCGCGCGCCGAGATCGAGCAGGCGATCCGCGACTACCAGGCCGGCAAATTCGGCGCACCGATGTAATCCCACTTTCCGGATCCGATCATGCAAGCTGTTCCCCTCGCCGCCACAACGCGCGGCTATCCCGCCACCGGCTACACGATGGAGAACATCCACGCCGGTTCGATCGCCGTCGTCGACCGCGAGGGCCGGCTGCTGGCCTGGGCCGGCGACCCGCAGTACCAGACCTTCACACGCTCGGCCCTGAAACCCTTCCAGGCCCTGCCCTTCCTGTTGTCGAACGGGCCGGCGAGGTTCGGCCTGGCCGAGGAAGAACTGGCGCTGCTGTGCGCCAGCCATTCGGGCGAGGAAAAACACCTGGCCGGGGTGCGCGCGATTCTCGCCAGGATCGGCCTGGACGCCGGCCAGCTCGAATGCGGCTGCGGCGCGCCGCTGTATTACGAGACGAACGACCTGCCGCTGCCGCAGGACCGTAGCTGGACGCCGCTGCACCACAACTGCTCGGGCAAGCACAGTGGTTTCCTGGCCTGGTGCCGCCAGCACGGCGCACCGACCAGCGGTTATGTCGCGCCGGACCACCCGCTGCAACGGGCCATTCGCGGCGCGCTGGCCGATGCCGTGAACCTGCCGGAGTCGCGCATGCCGAGCGGGATCGACGGCTGTTCGGCGCCGAACTACGCGCTGCCCCTGGCCAGCCTGGCGCATTTGTACGCGCGCCTGGCGCAAGGCGCGTTTGACGCGCGCCTGGGCAGCGCGCTCGGCCCCCTGTTCGACGCCATGACGCACCGCCCCGACATGGTATCGGGCACCGAGCGCAGCGACCTGGTATTGATGACGGCGGGCGGCGGCGACTGGGTCGCCAAGATCGGCGCCGACGCCGTGCAGGCGATCGGCATCCGCTCGCTCGGGATCGGCATCGCGATCAAGGTCGCCGACGGCAACAACCGCGGCCTGCACACGATCACCTATAACGTGCTCGATCAACTCGGCCTGCTCGACGAGGGCAAGCGCGCCGTGCTGGAACGCTTCCGCCAGCCCTTGATCAGGAATGCGCGCGGCACCGTCGCCGGGGATATCCGGTCGCTGTTCACGCTGCAGCGCGCGTAAAAACAAGCATCGGCGGTTTACCGTAGCGTGGACTCCCGAGTCCACCCCGTGCAACGACGGGCCGCCTCAATCCACCAGCCGCCTGAGCATCCCGGCCAGCGGTTCCAGCACGTCCGTGTCCTGCCAGTACGAATTGTGCGACAGCGGATTCCAGCTCTTGAGCAGCCAGTTCACCGCGCCCTGCCCGGCGTTGAGGGTGCGATCCTCGACCAGGGTGCGGTAGCCGGGCGAGAGCGGCTGCAGCGGCCAGCCCAGCACGTCGTCGGGGTCGTACAGGTTCAGCCAGTGAAACAGCGGGGTCGGCGGCGCGATCGGCTTGATGTGCATTTCCTTGTGGGCGGCGACAAAGATCGGGATGTTGCAGCCGGTCGTGATCCAGCCGGTGCAGGTGCCGGCCGCCAGGAAGCGCTGTTCGCGCTCCGTCAGCTGCCGTCCCAGTGCCGGGCGCGACCAGGCATCGATGTCGCGCCAGATGCCGGCCTCGACGCGCCCGCCGGAGCGCGCCTTTTGCGCGTCGTAGATATAACTCGACAGCACCTGGCAGCCGAGCGAGTGCGACAGGAAGACGACCGGCATGTCGGGATTGGCCGCGCAGGCGGCCAGCAGGACGCGCGCGATCTGGCCCTGCGCCAGTTCGTAGACCGAGCCCGGATCTTCCTTGCGGTTTTCCAGCCCGGCGGCATCGGCGAAACCGAACAGCATGAACTTGCGCAGCGCGTCGTAATGGACCTTGCTGCCGCTGTCGATCCGGTCCCAGACGGTCTGCTCGTTCTTTTGCAGGATGTCCTGGTAATACACCGAATACAGGGCCGCGCGCTCGCGCAGGGCCGGCCCGAGCCGGGTACGCATCTCGCCGAACACGCCGGCCGCGTAGTCGCGCGGCGTTTCGCCCATTCCGTGAACCGTGATCAGTGCGACCTGCGGCATGGTGACCTCCGTAGTGGTGTCAGAAACGGCCTCATCAATGAAGCGGATTCCTAACGCCAGCTTACCACCAGACGGCGCTCTTCAGCGCAGCGTCAGGCTGGCCGCCTGCAGGATGCGCAGCAGCGCCGCGATGTCCACCGGTTTGGCCAGGTGGTGCGCGAAGCCGGCTTCCCTGGCGCGCGCGCGGTCGCGCTCCTGGCCATAGCCGGTCGCCGCGATCAGCACCGCGCCGCGCGTTGCGCCCTGGGCGCGCAGCAGGGCCGCCAGCTGGTAGCCATCCATGTCGGGCAGGCCGATATCGACCACCATCACGTCCGGCGGGTCCTGCGTGGCGCGGCGCAGCGCTGCGCCGCCCGTGTATTCGACCAGCACCGTGTGGCCCTGGGCGCGCAGCAGCATGCCCAGGCTGTCGGCGCCGTCCTCGTTGTCGTCGACCACGATCACGCGCAGCGGACGGTAGGCCTGGGCGCCGCCGTGCTGCGCGTCGGGCGCGCCGGCGGCACCGTCGTCGAGCGCGCGCGGCAGGTCGATGGTGAACACGCTGCCCAGGCCGACGCCGTCGCTGTGCGCGCCGACCGCGCCGCCATGCAGCTCGACCAGCTTCTTCACCAGCGCCAGGCCCAGGCCCAGCCCGCCCTGCGAGCGCGCCAGCGTGCGCGCGCCTTGCGTGAACAGCTCGAACACGCTCGGCAGCAGGTCGGGCGGCATGCCCGAGCCGTTGTCGCGCACCGCCAGCCGCGCATGCTCCCCGTGCAGCGCCAGCGAGACGCGAATCAGGCCGGCCGGCGGCGTGTACTTGGCCGCGTTGTTGAGGATATTCGCGATCGCCTGGATCAGGCGCGTGGCGTCGCCGCGCACCCGCAGCGGGCAGTCCGGCAGGTCGACTTCGACGCGGTGCGATTTTTCGTCGATCAGCGGGCGCGCCTGGTCGAGGGCGCCGCGCACGACCTCGCACAGGTCGACCGCGTCCAGTTGCAGCGTCACCAGGCCGCGCGTGACGCGCGAGACGTCGAGCAGGTCGTCGATCAGGCGGCTCATGTGCTTGACCTGGCGCCCGATGATGGCGCTCGCATTGCGCACGCGCGGCTCGTCGCGGAACTGCATGCCGAGCAGGGCCGCCGAACTGCTGATCGGCGCCAGCGGGTTGCGCAGCTCGTGCGCCAGCATCGCCAGGAACTCGTCCTTCATGCGCGACAGGCGCTCGGCCTCGACCCGCGCCGCCCGTTCGCTTTGCAGCAGCGCGTCGCGTTCGAGCGCCGACTTGCGCGCCACCTCGTACAGGCGCGCGTTGTCCATCGCCACCGCCGCCTGCGCCGCCACGCCGGCGACGATGCGTTCGGTGCGCTCGTTGAACACGCCGGGCTCGGGATGGCCGAAGAACAGGCCGCCCAGCACCGCTCCCGAGCGCGCGACCACCGGCACGGCCAGGTAGCTGCGCACCGGCAGGTGCCCGTGCGGCATGCCGAAGTGCGGCGCCGAGCGGCCGTAACGGGGGTCGCGCGTGATGTCGTCGCTGCGCACGATGCCCTGGTTGTGGAAGGTCGGATGAAAGACGGCCGTCGCGCGCGGCTTGCCGAATCGTTCGAACGCTTCGCGCGGCGCGCCGGACAGCGTGTACAGCATCAGGGTCTCGCCGTGTTCGTCCTGCGCGCTGTAGAAGAAAGCGCCGAAGCGGGCACCGCTCAACTGGGTGCCGGCGTCGGTGATCGCCTGCAGCAGCATGTCGCCGTCCAGGGTCGACGCCAGCGCCTGGCCGGTGCGGTTCAGGACCTCGAGGATGCGCGTCTCGTCGCGCAGCGATTCCTCGACGCGCGCGCGGCGCACCGCTTCGCTGGTCTGGCGCGCCACGTCTTCGGCCAGCGCCAGTTCGCGCGCGCTCCAGTCGCGCGGCGCCGCCTGGTGCAGGTAGAAGATGGCGGCCAGGCGCCCGGCCTCGAGGATCGGCACCACGATCAGCGCGCCCACCCCGATACCCGCATAGCCGGCGGCGCAAGGCGCGGCCTGGGGATCGGCGAGCACGTCGTCGATGCGCAGCGTCTGGCCCCGGCGCAGGCGTTCGATCAGTGCCGGATTGAAGCTGCCCAGCGGGCGCGTCTCGCCGGCCAGGCTGGCCATGTGGGCGTCGGTCCAGTCGCGCCCGACACTGAGGGTCTGGCCGCCGGCGCCGATCTCGCCATAGCCGACCCGCCCTGCCATCAGGTAGCGGCCGGCCAGGGCGCTGGCCGCGGCCATGATCTCGAGCGGGTCGAGCAGCTCGCGCAGGGTCACCCCGAGCTCGAGCTGAAAGCGCTGCTGCTGCTCGGCGAGCACGCGCGCACTGGTATCGGTCAGGACGCAGACCACGCCGACCACCTCGTCGCGCGCACGCAGCGGCGACGACGACAGCGTCACATAGTGGCGCGTTACCCGGCCCTCGCGCGCGACATCGAGCGGCAAATCCTCGGCCAGCGCGGCCTGCCCCGCCAGGCTGGTATCGAGGACAGGCATCATGCCGGCCCAGGAATCGGTGAAGGCCCGCATCAAGGGCTGGCCGAGGGCGGCCGGGTGGCGTTCGCCGAGCAAGCCGACGCAGGCATCGTTATAGACCAGGCGCAGGTCCGCGCCCCAGGCCGCGAACATCGGAAAGCGTGACCCCAGCATCAGGTCGACGACGGCGCGCAAACCCTCCGGCCAGGCGCCTTCGCCGGCCGGCAAGGCCGCGCGCAGCAGCGCGCGTACGCCTTCGCTGTCGGCGTCGAGGGGGGAGGCGCGCATCGCTCGGTTCATTCCTGGGTCGTGCTCTCGGCGGCAGGTCGAATCCGCCGATTATAGCGGCGCAAGGCGCGCCTGCGCAGCGCTCCGCGCGCTGGAGTGTCCGGGTCATGCGCAGGGAATAAAACGCATGCGCCGCGCATGAAAAGCGCGGCGCTGCCTGCCTACCGTTCGACCGAAAAGCGGAAACGCGACTCGGTCGCGTAGACCTGCCCCGGACGCAGGATGGTGTCCGGGAAGGCCGGCTGATTGGGCGAATCGGGGAAGTGCTGGGGCTCGAGGCAAAAGCCGCTGCGATGAGGATAGCGACGGCCCTTGCCGGCGAGCGAACCGTCGAGGAAGTTCCCGCTGTAGAACTGCACGCCCGGCTCTTGCGTGAACAGTTCGAGCACGCGCCCCGATACCGGCTCGCGCACGCGGGCCGCGCGCGTCAGGGTGCCCGCCGCCGGCTTGTTCAGGACGAAGCAGTGGTCGTAGCCGCCGCCGTGCAGGAGCTGCTGGTCCGCGGCGCCGATGCGCGCCCCGATCGTGGCGGGAGTGCGGAAATCGAAGGGCGTGCCGGCCACCGGCGCCAGGCTCCCGAGCGGGATCAGGTCGGCGCCGATCGGGACAATCTTGTCCGCATCGATCGTCAGTTCGTGGCCGAGGATGTCGCCGCCGCCGGCCAGGTTGAAATAGCTGTGCTGGGTCAGGTTGACCGGCGTGGCGCGGTCGGTGGTGGCGCCAAAGCGCACTTCGATGGCGTTGTCCTCGCTCAGGCGGTAGCGCACCGTGGCGTCGAGCGTGCCCGGATAGCCCTGCTCGCCATCGGCGCTGCGGTAGGCGAGCACCAGTTCGTCGTGTTCGACCCACGAGTTCCACAGCACCCGGTCGAAACCGGGCACGCCGCCATGCAGGTGGTTCTTGCCGTTGTTGACCGGCAGCGTGTAGGCCTGGCCGTCGAGCGTGAAGCGGCCGGCGGCGATGCGGTTGCCGTAGCGCCCGATCAGGGCGCCGAAATACGGGCTGTCGCCACGGTAGGGCTCGAGCGTGTCGAAGCCGAGCGCCACGTCCGCGAAAACGCCGTCGCGGTCGGGCACGTGGATCTCGGTGATGATGCCGCCGAAGTCGAGGATGCGCACCGTCATGCCGGCCGCGTTGGCGAGCGTGAAGACGCTGACCTGGCGGCCGTCGGGCAGCTGGGCGAAGGGAGCTTGGTCGATTGCTGGGTGCACCTGGTCGTGTCCTTGGTTGGCTGTCGTTGGACACGATCCTAGCACGGGCACGAAGCCGCGCCGCGCAGGGCAGCGCCAATCTGCTACAGTCACGCCAGACATCCGTTACTATCCACGACGCATATGCGTCCGGCGCATCAGGACCAGGAACCCATGCCAGCAGCCAGCAATCCCCCCGACGAACTCGAACGCCTGCAGTTGCTTCACTCGCTCAACCTGCTCGACACCGAGGAGGAGGAAGTGTTCGATCGCGTCACGCGCCTCGTGAGCCGCCTGCTGAAAGTACCTGTCGCCCTGTTCTCGCTGGTCGACGAAAACCGCCAATGGTTCAAATCGCACGTCGGGCTGGACGTGCGCGAGACGCCGCGTGAGCATGCCTTCTGCGCCCACGCGATGCTGCAGGACCAGCCGCTGGTGGTGAGCGACGCCAGCAGCGACGCGCGCTTCGCCGATAACCCGCTGGTGACGGGCAATCCGCATATCCGCTTCTATGCCGGCGTGCCGATCCGCACCAGCGGCGGGCTGGCGATCGGTACCCTGTGCGCCATCGACGAGCAGGCACGCGTGCTTACCGCCGACGAGCTGTGCATCCTGATCGACCTGGCCGACATCGTGCAAAAAGAGGTGCAGTACCGCGAACGGCTGGCGGTCGCCGGGCGCCACATGCTGCGCTCGGAAGCGGTGCTGAGTGCCAGCGAAGCGCGCTTTCGCTCGATTTTCGACCTGGCCAGCGTCGGCATCGCGCTGGTTTCGCCGACCGGCGGCTGGCTCAGTGTGAACGACACCCTGTGCAAGATGCTCGGGTATAGCGCGCACGAGCTGCAACGGCTGACTTTCCAGCAAATCACCTGGCCCGAAGACCTCGACCTCGATCTCATCCAGTTCGAGCGCGTGCGCAGAGGCGAGCTCGACAGATACCAGCTGGAGAAGCGCTATGTCCGCAAGGATGGCGCAACCGTCTGGGCCAACCTGGACGTCAGCGCCAAATTCAACCAGGCGGGCAAACTCGAATACTTCATCTCGGTCATCCAGAACATCAGCGCGCAAAAGGAAGCCGAACGTGCCCTCGGCGCGCTGCACGCCGACCTCGAAGCGCGCGTGGCGGCGCGCACCGTCGAGCTGCACGAGCGCGAACTCGAGCTGCGCAGCGTGATCGAGAACGCGAACGACGCCTACATCGGGCTCGACCAGACGGGCATCGTGACGGTCTGGAACCGCGCCGCCGAACAGACCTTCGGCTACAGCGCCGTCGAGGCCATCGGTGAATCGCTCGACGACCTGATCATCCCGCAGGACATGGTCAGCGCGCACCGCAACAGCATGCTGCGCTATGTGACGACTTGCGTCTCCACCGTCTTGGGTAAACGCCTCGAACTACCGGCGGTACGCAAGGACGGCAGCACGCTGATCGTCGAGGTACGCATGAGCGCCCTCGAACTGCACGGCAAGCAGACGTTTTCCGCCTTCCTGCACGATATCTCGGACCGCAAGCAAGCCGAGGCACGGCGCGAATACGAGAGCCGGCACGACATGCTGACCAATCTGCTGAACCGGCGCGCCCTGCTCGAGACCCTGCCCATCGCCCAGGGCCGCGTGGCCCGCACGGGAAAAAGCATGGCCCTGCTGTTCATCGACCTCGATGGCTTCAAGGCCGTGAACGACGAATTCGGCCACGATGCCGGCGACAGCGTCTTGCGCGCGGTGGCCGGGCGCCTGCTGGACGTGGTGCGCAAGACCGACAGCGTGTTTCGCCTCGCGGGCGACGAGTTCACGGTGCTGCTGGAGTCGATGAGCGACACCTTCGACTACGCGCGCCAGGTGGCCAACAAGATCATCGCCGAAGTGAGCCGGCCGCTGACGGTCGAGGGCGCCCTGGCCGGCGTCGGCGCCAGCATCGGCATCGCCGTGTTCAGCCCCGCCGGGAAGGCCAGCCCGGAAGACCTGCTCAAGGAAGCGGACCGCCAGATGTACGCCGCCAAGCGCGCCGGCAAGGGGCAGGTGTTTCCCCTGCCCGATGGCGCGTCCGACCCGTGTATCTGAGTTCCCGCGGCTGGCTCAGCGCTTGACGCGCCCGAAGGCGTCGCCCTGCTTCCAGGTCGGCATCGCCGGGGCGTTGGCCACCGCATAGCCCAGGTTCAGCGTGAACTGGGCCTGCTGCACCATGCCCGACAGATCCCAGTTCGCGTGGTACTCGTCCGTCACCTGGTGGTAGTCGCTCTTGAAGCCGACCATGGTCGCGCTGGAGTGCGGCTGGTCGTGCTCGAACTCGAAGTGGCCGTCGCCCGAGAACACGGCCGAGCCGACATTAAAGGCCGGCACCCCCGCCTTGGCGAAATTGAAATGGTCGGCGCGGAAGTAGGCGCCGGACAAATCGGGAATGGTGGGCGCCAGCTTCAGGCCCATCTTTTTCGCCACGGCCGCCGCCGTGCCATACAGGCTGCTGCGCTCGGCGCCCGGCACGCCGATGTCCCTGGTACGGCCGACGAAATTCAGGCTGTCGAGGTTCAGGTCGGCCGCGGTTTTGGAAAGCGGCACCACCGGATTGGCGACATAGGCCGCGCTGCCGAGCAGGCCCTGCTCTTCGGCCGCCGGCCACAGGAAGACCTGGGTGCGGCGCGCGGGCTTCTTGACCGCCTCGGCCGCCATCGCCAGCAAGGCCGCGCTGCCGGTGGCGTTGTCCACGGCGCCGTTGAAGATGCGGTCGCGTCCTTCCGGGATGTTCTGGTCGATGCCGAAGTGGTCCCAGTGCGCCGAATAGACAACCGCCTGCTCCTTGAGTGTCGGGTCGGTGCCCGGCACGATGCCGATCACGTTGAAATCCTCGACCTGGCGGATGTTCGACTTGAGTTCGACATGGGCGCTGGTGGCCAGGTCGACCGGCTGAAAATCGCGCCGCTCGGCTTGCGCGCGCAGCTGGTCGAGATCAAAACCGCCGGCCGCGAACAGTGCGCGCGCGGCGTCTTCGTGCAGCCAGCCTTCGATCGGGTTACCGGCGCCGGCCAGGTGGAAGCGCTCGTGCGAAAAGCCGTTGGCCGGCACGCTCCACGGATACGAGGCCGATGGCGTCGTGTGGATCAGGAGCGCCCCTGCCGCGCCGCGCCGCACCGCTTCCTCGTATTTGTAGAGCCAGCGGCCATACCAGGTGTAGGCCTTGCCGGCAAAGCGGTTCGGTTCCTCCGCGGTGGGCTGGGGGTCGTTGACCATCATGACGAGGATCTTGCCCTTGACGTCGACGCCCTTGTAGTCGTCCCATTTTTCTTCCGGCGCATCGACGCCGTAGCCGACGAAGACCAGCGGCGCGTCGAAGGACAGGGCCGGCTTGCCGCTGCCGGTGCCGAAGATGATGCCCTCGCCGACCTTCGGCGCGATGCGCTTGCCGGCGGCCGTGAACACCACCTCGCTGCCGGCGAGCAGGCGGCTGCCTTCGATGGCGACCTTCTGGCGGTAGGCGCCGTCCTTCATGGGTTTCAGGCCGATCGCGGCGGCCTGGGTTTCCAGGTAGCGCACCGTCAGCGCCCCGCCGCGCTGGCCGGTGCCGCGCCCTTCCAGCAAATCGTCGGCGAGGAAGGACAGGTGGGCGCGCAGCGCCGCTTCCGGGACGGCGGGCGCCTGGGCGAAAGCGGGACAGGACAGGCTGAAGGCGGCGCAGGCAGCGGCCAGGGTCGTGAAGCGAAGGCGCATCGGATGGTTTTCCTCGGAGGCTCGGTGGAAGGACGAACGCCATCTTAACGCAGGCGCCCCGCCACGCTAAGAACCTATCCCAGTAGGGAATGAGTCGTTGCTGACGCGCCTGACAAGCGGCTGCTGCGTTGCTCGTCGTTGCATGGCTCGCCATGCGGCCTCCTCGCGCCTTGCCCCCGCTTGCCATGCATCGTCATCAACTTCCTCCTCCCTACTGGGATAGGTTCTTAACCGGGACGCCGGTACACGCGGACGTAGTCGACCAGCATGCGTTGCGGCAGCGGCGTCGCCGCATCCGGGTAGCCTGGCCAATAGCCGCCCACCGCCAGGTTCAGGATCACGAAGAAAGGATGCTCGAAGACCCAGTCGCCCGCTACCCGTTCCGGCGTGGCCGTGTGATACAGGATGCCGTCGCGGTACCAGCGGATGGTGCGCGCTTCCCATTCGACGGCGAACACGTGGAAGTCATCGGCGAAGGCGCCCCCTGCGAGCGACGACGGCGCGCCGAATGCCTGCTCGCCGGAGTAGCCGGGACCATGCAGCGTGCCGTGCACGATGCCGGGCTCCTTGCCGATGTTTTCCATGATGTCGATTTCGCCGCAGCGCGGCCAGCCCGCCGTCTTGACGTCGGCGCCCAGCAGCCAGAAGGCCGGCCAGATGCCCTGCCCGCGCGCGATCCGGATACGCGCCTCGTAGCGGCCATGGGTGCGCTCGCGCAAGCCGGCGGACTTGATGCGCGCCGAGGTGTAGTCGCGTCCCTCGAATGGCTCGCGGCGCGCCTCGATCACCAGATTGCCTCCTTCCACGCGCAGGTTTTCAGGGCGCGCGGTGTAGGCCTGCGATTCGTTGTTGCCATAGCCGTGGGCGCCCAGCTCGGGCACCCATTTCGCGCGGTCGAGCGTGGCGCCCTCGAATTCGTCGCTCCAGTCGAGTACCCAGCCGGCCGGCGCCGGCGCCGCCTGCGCAAATGCGGCGCCTGCCAGCAGCAAGCCGGCCGCACCCAGCGCCGCCCGCGCCATCCTGCCTGCCAATCCCATTTCACGCCTTTCATGGAAACGTTACCAACATCGTCCGGCCGACTCTAGCATCCTTCGATTTCGGGTGTCAACAAGACGTGGGCGCAACGCACTGTTGCATTCCCCACGCACGGCCCGGTACCGAAGAATATTCCGTTGACAATTTAATTTCCTGACCCTACTATTCTCGAAGATTCATTGGAAACGTTTCCATCTAGTCGGGAAACGATGGCTAGGTTCAGTGTCCGGAGCTAGCGAGGATGACTGAAATCGAAGATGGCGAATGCGCAAGTTGGCCGGCCGGTCGGAGACCCGGTGCTGCACGGCTGGCGATCAAATCTATAAGAACGAGGAGAAGACATGCACTACCCTTTGGCGAAGCAGAAGATCATCAGCCTGGCCGTCGCCGCTGCCTGCGCGGCCTACATCGCGCCGGCCGGCGCCCAGCAAGCGAGCGCACCGCCGGACACGGCCAGCACAAACACCAGCGTCGCCGATGACGCGGCGGCCCAGCCGCAGGTGGTGCTCGTCAAGGGCCTGCGCCAGAGCATGGCCTCGTCGCTGAACCTGAAGCGCAATGCCGACGGCTTTGTCGACGGCATCGTGGCCGAGGACATCGGCAAATTCCCCGATACCAACCTGGCCGAATCGCTGCAGCGCATCAGCGGCGTCTCGATCGACCGCGAAATCGGCGAAGGCTCGAAGGTCACCGTGCGTGGCGTCGGCCCCGACTTCAACATGGTGCTGCTCAACGGGCGCCAGATGCCGACCTCGAACCTGGGCGACCGCAACGGCCGCGCCTTCGACTTCGCCAACATCGCCTCGGAAGGCATCTCGCAGATCCAGGTGTATAAATCGTCGCGCGCCGACACCCCGACCGGCGGCATCGGCGCCACCC